>Ga0265338_10000871_pt1 | contig 51091 bp, 49 predicted proteins | sample 42126metaG_FD_193579 | JGI IMG/M metagenome (GOLD analysis project Ga0265338, IMG submission 193579) | Rhizosphere microbial communities from Carex aquatilis grown in University of Washington, Seatle, WA, United States - 4-21-26 metaG | ecosystem: Host-associated > Plants > Roots > Rhizosphere...
ATTACGCGGCAAATCGCCAGCCTGCTGGTGGCGGGCTTGCCGCTGGACGAAGTGCTCGCGATTCTTGCCGAGCAGGCCGAACGCGACGGCGTGCGCGAACTCCTGGAGGCGATCCGCTCGGAAGTGCTGGGCGGACAATCGCTGGGCGGCGCACTGGCGCTGCACCCGCGCGACTTCCCGGAAATCTACCGGGCGCTGGTGACGGCCGGCGAGCATACCGGCAAATTGGGGCTGGTGCTCACGCGTCTGGCCGACTATATCGAGCAGCGCAACGCGCTCAAACAGAAAATCCAGCTCGCGTTTACGTATCCGGCCGTGGTCACGGTGGTGGCCTTCGGCATCATCAGTTTCCTGCTGACTTATGTGGTGCCGCAGGTGGTGAACGTCTTCGTGTCGACCAAGCAGCAATTGCCCTTCATCACGGTGTTCATGTTGTGGCTCTCGGATTTTGTGCGGCGTTTCTGGTGGGCGTTGCTGGCCGGTTTCGCGGTGTCGATCTGGCTCGCTCGACGCATCCTGGCCGTGCCCGGTCCGCAGATGGCCGTGCATCGCTGGCTGCTGGGCACGCCGCTGCTGGGCCGACTCATGCGCGGCTATAACACGGTGCGCTTCGCCAGCACGCTGGCGATCCTCACGGCGGCCGGCGTGCCGATTCTGCGCGCGCTGCAGGCGGCCAGCGAAACCTTGAGCAACGTGGCGATGCGCGCGGTCATCGAGCAGTCGATCGGGCGCGTGCGGGAAGGCACGTCGCTGTCGCGCGCGCTGGCGGGGACGCGGATTTTTCCGCCGGTGCTGGTGCATTTGATTCGCTCGGGCGAGGCGACCGGCGATGTGACCACCATGCTCGACCGGGCTGCAGCGGGCGAAGCGATGGAGCTCGAACGACGCACGCTGTTCCTGACCAGCTTGCTGGAACCGCTGCTGATTCTCGCGATGGGCGGAATCGTGCTGACCATCGTGCTGGCCGTGATGCTGCCGATCATCGATTTGAATCAGATGGTGCAGTAGGAGCAGTCGGTGCAATGAGTGCGAGAGGGGCGCAGAGGGGGCGCAGCGCGGCCGACCCCGAACGGCACCCGGCGACGCTGTCAGTGCATGTAGATGGTCGGGCCGCCGTCACTTGCCGGGAGGAACACTTCGCTGCGCACGCCGTGCAGGTCGACGATGACCGAATGAGCGCGTACCTCGGCGAGGGTGCCGAAGCTGCCCAGCGCGGCGTTCAGGCCGACCACGCGTGGCGGCGCGTCGCCGATGCCGATGATGGCGGCGGTGCCGCCGCCCTGGAAGGACAGCAAGCCCGCGAGGTGAAGCTGGCGTGCGACGGCGACTTCGCTATGGCCGCCGAGCAAATTGGCGGCGGCGCCCGAATCCGGCAGGGTCCGTGCGGCAAGGGCTACGTCGGGAGGCGGACTGGCCGTGTCGCGCAGCGTGACGCCCCACCACGTGAGCGTGGCGCACAGCACGGCAAACAGTGCGATCGACGCGAGCCGGGGCGCTCCGGGATGGGCCAAGGTCGGCGGGGCCGATAGGGCGGCCAACGAAGCGCGGCGCAGAGCGGAAGTCGGAAGAGTCATGGGGGTAGCGGCAATTAAGAATGATGGCGTTTGTCGTAAAACTGGCACCGATTATAGAGACACTGTGCGAACTAAATTTGTCAGTCCGCATGGTCGAGCGCTAGTCGTGCATGCCGAACTTTTTAATTATTCTCTGTTGAAGGTATCGTCGGATGAAACTCTCAGCCAGTCATCAATTTTGCCGCCGCACGGCGAGCCAGCCGCATCGGCCTGACATGCCGCACATAAGCGCAGGCCGCAAGCAACGCGGATTCACGCTGATAGAAATGATGGTCGTGATCGCGATCATCGGCATTCTGGCCGCGCTCATCGTGCCCAAAATCATGAGCCGGCCGGACGAGGCGCGCCGGGTCGCGGCCAAGCAGGACATCGCGACCGTCATGCAGGCGCTCAAGCTATACCGTCTCGACAACGGCAGTTATCCGAGCCAGGATCAGGGCTTGCACGCGCTGGTCGAAAAGCCGGCGGCCGATCCGCAACCGGCCAACTGGAAGGACGGCGGTTATCTCGAGCGTTTGCCCAACGATCCGTGGAGCCATCCGTATCAATACCTGAACCCTGGCGTGCACGGCGAGATCGACGTCTTCAGCTACGGTGCGGACGGCAAGGCCGGCGGCGAGGGTAACGACGCCGATATCGGCTCCTGGCAGTAGGACGCAACGATGCGCCAGCACATCACGATAGCAACCGCTGCGCCGCGCACCGCGCGCTCGGACGGCTTTACGCTGATCGAGATGATGGTGGTGCTGCTGATTGCTGGCATACTCGCCGCGGCCGCCACGGTCACCATGACGCGCAACCCTCACACCGATCTCAAGGAAGATGCCCAGCGCCTGGCGTTGCTGTTCGAAACCGCGAGCGACGAGGCGCAACTGCGCGACCATCCGCTGGCATGGGAGCCCGACGCGAACGGCTGGCATTTTGTCGAACGCCTGCGCGGCCCCGCAGGCGACACCTGGGTTCCGCTGGCCGATAACCTGTTTGCGCCGCAGGCGTGGAAGGATGCCGTGTCCGGTGTGGCGATCCATTTTGCCGGCAGCTCGCAGGCGGCGGCCCGGGTGCTGTTCGGCGTGGAAAGCATCTCGGCCCCCGTGGTGGTGACGCTTTATTCGGACGCGGGTGCCGTGCAGATCGACGGCAGCGGCAATGGCCGCTACACGGTGCGTTGAAATGAAAACCATGCGCGTACCTCGTCATGCACGCCAGCGCGGCGTCACCTTGATCGAAGTGCTGATCGCACTGGCGATCGTCGCGATTGCGCTGGCCGCCGCCATGCGCGCGGTCGGCAGCCTCGCGGCAACGTCGGGCGCCTTGCATCAACGTCTGCTGGCCGGTTGGAGCGCAGACAGCGAGCTGGCCCGGCTTGAACTCGAACAAGGTTGGCCCGACGCGGGCACGCGGCGCTTCAATTGTGCGCAGGGCGCGCTGGCGCTGACCTGCGTGGAAACCGTCAGTGCGACGCCCAATAATTTACTGCGCCGGGTCGAGGTGTCGGTTTATCGCGGCGACAGCAGCGAACGGCTCGTGCAGCGAGTGACGGTGCTGGCCGATGAGACGCGCCGTGCGCTGTAAGTGCTTGCCCGCGCCGTCTGCCGCTTTGCTCGCGCAAGGTCGGCACGCCATGCCATGTGGGAACGGCATGTCTGAGGGGGGGTATCAAGGTCCACGTGACGGTCCAGGCGCAGGAACCGGCAGAGGCACACGTGCAGCCGCAAGCAGAGGATTACGCAACGCTCGGGGCTTTACGCTGATCGAACTGCTGGTGGCGATTGCGTTATTGGCGGTGGTGGCGGTGCTGGCCTGGCGCGGCCTCGATCAGATTGTGCGTGGCCGCGAGATATTGACGCATTCGATGGAAAGCGAGCGCGCGCTGTCGCAATTGTTCGACCAGGTGCAGGCCGACTTGCAGCACAGCGCGCGTGACGATACGGTTGGCGGTCCAGCCGTGCGGATTGCGGCAGGCGCCGACGGCGCGGGCAGCCAATTGACGATCGTTCGCACGCTCGCACTCGATGGCCAACCTCAGCGCTTGCAAGTGGTGCGCTATCGCTTGCAGAACGGACATGTTCTGCGCATCGCGTCGCCGGGGCTGGCCACTGTCGGGCAACTGCGCGGCACGCTCGACGCGGGCAGCGATGCCGGTAGCAGTGTGGTCGATCTCGTGAGCCCGGCAGGTGCGCTCTTGCTACGAGCCTATGTGCCTGGCCAAGGCTGGGTCGATGGCATGAGCGGGGTCGACCGTGCGTTCAAGAGCAATCTCGCGGCGCTCAACATTCCGAGCGGTGGCGGCCCGATACGCAACAGCGTGACGGGTGTCGAGTTGCGGCTCGTGCTACAGGGGCAAGCCGGTGTGTATAGCCGAGTTTTCCTGGTGGGGCAGTGAGATGCGGCGCACCTCTATCAAGCATCTTGGGCCCACGCGCACACTTCCGGTGATGCAACGGCACGTCGCACGGTCTCCATCCCGGCACGGCGACACGACACGCCCACGCTCCCAGCGTGGCGCTGCGATTGTGATGGCTCTGCTGGTCGTCGCGCTTTCCGCCATTTTGGTGTCCGGCCTCTTGTGGCGCCAGCAGATCCAGATCCGTCGGCTCGAAAACCAGCGGCTACGCGATCAGGCCGCATGGATCGTGCGAGGGGCGGTCAGCTGGACGCGGCTGGTACTGCGTAACGCGGCCGATGTCAGCAACATCGACTACCTGGGTGGCGCTTGGGCCGTGCCGATTGCGCCAACCCGCTTGTCGGACCTGATCGGCGGCGCGGGCGATAGTGCCGGCGGCATTGGTGCGGCGCTGGTGTCGGGAGCCATCGAAGACGCGCAAGCCCGTTTCAATTTGCGCAATCTGGTGTGGGCGCCGCCGCCAGGCGCATTGCAAGTCAACCCTTCGCAGACGCGCCACTTCCAGCGCTTGCTGCAGTTGGTCGGTCTGGACACGCAATTGGCGGACGTCACTGCGCAGCGCATGCGTGCGGCTTTGCAGAATCAGCCGACCCGCTTTCAGACGGCGCCGGGTAGTGGCAACGTGATAGCCGGGGGGGCTGCCGTGCAACCGACGGATGGCGCGGCGTTCAGCGCGCAACCGGGGCTAGCAGACGATCAAGACGGTAGCGCAGACCGCCCCTTGCCGCCGCTCGATATCGACTGGCTGCTCGATGTGCCGGGCTACACCCGGGCCATGGTCGAGCGCTTGCGCCCGTTCGTCACGGTGTTGCCGCTGCCCACGCTGGTCAATGTCAACACGGCGCCGCCCGAAGTGCTGGCCGCGATGATACCCGGGCTCAACATTGGTCAGGCGCAGACACTCGTGAGCGGGCGCGACCGAGCCTGGTTCGTCAATATCGGCGACCTGACCAACCGGATCGGTGGTGGCAGCACCGATGCGCCGCAGCCTGACAGCAGCGAGCTCGATATCCATAGTAATTTTTTTGTGTTGCACGGCGAGGTTCGTTACGAGCGTGCGCAACTGCGCCGCGACACGCTGATCTTCCGCGATAACGTGACGCATGCAACGCGCATCGTCAGCGTGCGCGATACTGAATAAGGCCCTGCATTGAGTACCCTGATCGTCCTGTTACCGCCTCGCGACCCCGCCGTGCCCGCGCAAGAATGGCAATGGCCCGAGCTGCCGTTCATGCTGCTCGATCGCCGCCGGCAGGTCGTGCGGGCCGGTCGTGCCGCGCTGTCGTCGCTACCGCATGCCGCCACGCTGGTCCTGCAGTTCGCCGCGCGCGATCTATTGATGCTGCGCGTGACATTGCCGCCGGTGAAGGGCGCGCGGCTGATGCAGGCGTTGCCCAATATCATCGAAGATCACTTGATCCAGGATGCCCAGACCTGCCATATCGCGGTCGACCCGATGCCGCCCACGCTGGGGGCCGACGATGCCGAGCGCATCGTGGCGGTGGTCGATCGCAACTGGTTTCGCTTCGTGCTCACTGCGTTTTCCGAGGCGGGTTACCGGCAGATCCGCGCGGTCCCGCTGACGCGTTGTTTGCCTGCGGCGGATCAAGCTGCCGATGCATCTGCAGGTGCATCGGCAGGTGCATCGGCAGAACCGGCGCATGGTGTCGATCTGCCTGGCGCGACGGGCGCGCTCGATCAATCGGTGGCAGCGCCGCAAATGAAGCTGGTTGTGTTGATCGTGGGCGCGACCGTTGCGAATGACGCCGCCGACGCGTCGCTTTATGCGCCGAGCGGTACGGGACCGCAGTTCGGTGCTTCGGGCATCGAGTTGGCGCTCGCGCGTGGCGCATTAGGCGAGGGTGTATCGATCCCGCTCACGCAAGGTCTGGGGATGCCGCTTGCCGAGGGGGGCGTTGCGCCGGGTGGATCCGTGGGCGAGTTCGCGGGTGGATTCGAATTTGCGCTGTCGCGGGCCGGGCTCGAACGCAGTCTCGCGACGTTGTCGGGCGGTGTGCCGTACGAGTTGTATCGGCTGCAGGAGCCGGGGAGCGATGTGCGCCTGGCGCCGGGCATGGCGGCAGGCGGCGCGGGCGATGTAGGGAACGCAGGCGGCGTAGCGAACGCAGGCGGCGTAGCGAACGCAGGCGCCACAAAGAGCGTAGGCGAGAGCGTAGGCGATGCGCAGGAAGCAGGCACTACACACGAGATACGGCCGCTACCCTTCGAAACGCTCGCGCGAAACGCGCTCGCGTGCCGCTTCGATCTGTGCCAGTTCGAATTTTCCAAGCCGCCGTTGCGGCTCGATCGTGCGACGCTGACACGCTGGCGCTGGCCGGTCGCGCTGGCGCTGGCGTCGCTGCTGGTGGCGGTAGTGGGCAATAACGTGCAATGGCTGATGCTGAGCAAGCGCTACGACGCGTTGCTGGACCGTCAGACTGAGCTGTTGATGGGCGCCTTCCCGAAGACCGGTACGGTGCTCGACGCGCCCGCGCAGATGACGCGTCAGGTCGAGCAGTTGCGTACGGCATCGGGCGAACTGGCGCCCAACGATTTCCTCGCACTGGCCGATGTGCTCTCGCGTTCGCTCGCGCCGTTGCCGCCCACGGCGATTGCACAACTTGATTATCACGAGCGCACGCTCACGGTGACGTTCATGCCTGGCGCCAAAGTGAACGATGCACTCCAGCGACGTCTCGAAGCAAATGGCGTGGGCGCCAAAGCCGACGGCAATCGCTGGACACTGCGGAGCCTGCAATGAACACCATGATCGAATCCGTCTGGGCCAACTGCTCGCCGCGCGAGAAAACGTTGCTGAGCAGCGGGGCCATTCTCGTGTTGTTGGCGCTCGTCTATGGCGTGCTGTGGGAGCCGGGCGCGAGCGGGCGTCAACGCCTGCTCGACGATATACCGCAGTTGCAGACTCAGCTCGCACAAATGACGCGTCAGGCAGAGGAAGCGCATGCGCTGCAATCGGGCGCACAGGGAGCGCCCGTTAGCGGCATCGCACTGCGCGATGCGCTGGCTTCGTCGCTGGCCCGGCGCGGGTTGCAGAACACGCAGATCAACGCTGCGGGGCAGGGGTTTCAATTGCAGCTCAAGAACGTCAATTTCGCCGATTACGTGGGATGGCTCGACGAGATCCGGCACGCGGACAAAGTGCAGATCGTCGATGCTCATGTGAGTGTGTTGCCGAGCCCGGGGCAAGTGGACGTCAGTGCGACGTTGCAAAGTGTCTCGCGTTGAGCGCAGGGCGATGAGCGATCGCGAAGCCGGTTTCCTTGGCATGGGCGGGTGGTGGATCCGGCGCGCGCTGCCGTGGATTGCCGCGGCTGTGCTGGCTATCGGTGCGACGCTGTTGGTCATGCTGCCGGTCGCGTGGCTCGCTCCCGTGCTGGCTTACGCGAGCGATCAGCAAGTCGAGTTGGCCGGCCCCGAGGGTTCGCTATGGGATGGGCAGGCCAACCTGGTGCTCGCAGCCGCGGAAGATCCGACGGCGCGTACCGAGTTGCCCGCGCGCATCCACTGGCACACCGCGTTCTGGCCGCTATTGCTGGGACACTTGCGTGTGCGCGTCGATGCTAACGATGCACTGCCACAGCCGGTGGAACTCGACGCGAGCCTGCGCCGCAGCACGGTGTCGGCGGGTACGCTGAACATACCTGCGAGTCTTTTGAGCGGGCTTGGCGCGCCTTTCAACACGCTGGGCCTGGAAGGCCGGATGCGACTCGAATGGGAGACCTGCAGCGCGATCGGACAATCGCCGTTCTGCCAAATTACCTTGAGCGCGACTCAATTGTCGTCGCGCATGTCGCGCGTGCGCCCGCTGGGCAGTTATCGCTTCGAGGTCGTGTTGAATGGGCAGACGATGGGGCTCGTGCTGAAGACGACTGAAGGTCCGCTGCGCTTGGAAGGCAACGGTGGTATCAATGGCGGACGGTTTCAGTTCAACGGTCAGGCACAATCGGACCCGAGTGCGGGCGCAAGCCTTGCTGGCTTGTTGAGCCTGCTGGGCATACGGCAGCCGGACGGAAGTTACGCATTGACGTTCGCGCGGTAGAAATCGGTTCGCTCGATGGTAAAGCGCCTGCACCGCTCGATGGTAAAGCACCCGCAAAACGAAAAGCCCGCTAGGCTTTCGCTTTGCGGGCTTGCGTATTGGTTGCGGGGATAGGATTTGAACCTATGACCTTCGGGTTATGAGCCCGACGAGCTGCCAGACTGCTCCACCCCGCGGACGGGAGTGTAATCGCTTAAGCGAATCGGAGCAATCTAAACTTTACAATTACCTTATTTCCGCAGCGCCGTCACCGCATCCTCAAGCGCTAGTCGCAGCTGTTCCGCCCCCCTGATGCCAGGCAGGCGCCGCTGTGGGTGAGCCGGATCGCTGGTCATGATGATGATGGACGCGGTTCCGAACAAACGCTGCCACCACGGCTGGATGCAGGTGATGCTGCGGATCGCGGAAAGTTCGAGGCTTGAAGCGCGGCTTTTGAAGACGCCCTGGCGCCAGATTATCCGTTCGGTGTCGATGACGATTTCGGTGAACGCGGTTTTGATGAAGGGCAAAACCGCGCCCGCCATGACGGCAACTGCTTGTAGAAGCAAGACAAACCAGTTGAGCGCAAAGCTTTTCGACGCGTAAAGATGTATCGCGCCGATGAGCACGATGACAGTGCCTGCCTTCAATAACGCAGGAAGATTAATGACTTGCGAAGGCGCGCCATCGAAAATCAGATGTTTAGACATCTTGTTTGCCCCATTGCGTGATGTATACATTCGGTGTCGGCCTGGCCGTAACCAAGGCAGGGCGAGCACGTCGGCTTCGTCGAGCCATGTAGTCAATATAGCAATAAACCGACCCGATTATCAGAAGAAATCCCGACTGAGCGCTGGCAGCCGTCCCAGCAGGTGCGACATATCGACAAGCCGCTGCGCGACCAGATGCCTGACCTCGCCCTCGCATTGCCAAGTCCCGAACACCGCCAGCAACGTCGACCCTAGCGCTTCGCGGCGCTGTTTCTCCAGCAGGCTGGGCCACACGATCACATTCACGTTACCCGTTTCGTCCTCGATCGTCACGAACATCACACCCTTTGCGGTGCCGGGCCGTTGACGCACGGTAACGAGACCGCATCCGCGCGCCAGTTGGCCATCGCGAAAAGCACGCAACATGGACGCCGGCATCAAGCGCCGCGCAAGCAATTGGGGGCGCAGCAATTCCAGTGGGTGCCGCCCAAGCGTCAAACCGGTCGACCGATAGTCGTTGATGATTTCGTCGGCCTCGCACGGTGTGTCCAACGCGGGCGTGTCGTCGCCCAGTTTGGCCGCCGCGAGCATGTCCTTGTCGGGAACCGCGGCAACCGATTGCCAGAGCGCTTCGCGCCGGTTGCCCGCTAGCGAGGACAAGGCGTTGGCGGCGGCCAGCACCTGCAGGTCGTGCCGGTCCAACTGGGCGCGCAGCGCCAGGTCGCCGACGCTGTCAAACGGGCGCACAGCCCTGGCCGTCTCGATGCGCTCGGCCGACCCGTCGCGCATGCCGCGCAACAGCGAAAGGCCAAGGCGCACAGCCGGCTTATCGTCGCGCTCGCTGCCCCCATTGCTCCTATCGCACTTTAGAGGCTCTAGAGCCGAATCCCAACCGCTGATCGTCACATCCGCCGGCAAGACCCGCACGCCATGACGCTTGGCGTCCTGCACGAGCTGCGATGGCGAATAAAAGCCCATCGGCTGGCTATTGAGCAGTGCCGTCAAAAACGCCTCCGGCTCATGTCGTTTGAGCCAACTGCTCGCATAGACCAGCAAGGCGAAACTGGCCGCATGGCTCTCCGGAAACCCGTATTCGCCGAACCCCTTGATCTGCTCGAAGATCGCCTCGGCAAACGGTTTTTCGTAGCCGCGCGCGATCATGCCGTCGACGATGCGGTTGTAATATTTTTCCAGGCCGCCTTTGCGTTTCCATGCCGCCATGGCGCGCCTGAGCTCGTCGGCCTCGCCGGCGCTGAAGCCCGCGGCAATCATGGCGATCTGCATGACTTGTTCCTGGAAAATCGGCACGCCCAGCGTGCGCTCCAGAGCCACCTTCAACGCCTCTTTCGGATAGCTGACCGGCTCGATGCGCTGCCGCCGGCGCAGGTAGGGTGCACGGCGCCGCCTTGAATCGGCCCTGGACGCACGATAGCGACTTCGATCACGAGGTCGTAAAAGGTCTGGGGCCGCAGCCGGGGCAGCATCGACATCTGCGCCCGCGACTCGATCTGGAACACGCCTATGGTGTCCGCCTGAGAAATCATGGCGTAGGTGTCGGGATCTTCCGCGGGAATGTCCTGCATCTCGAATCGCTCGCCGCGCTGCTCCGAAACCATGTCGAGGGCGCGACGAATGACCGATAACATGCCGAGCGCGAGCACGTCGATCTTCAACAGCCCCAGCGCCTCCAGGTCGTCCTTGTCCCACTGGATGACGCTGCGCTCCACCATGGCGGCATTTTCCACCGGCACCAGCCGTGTGAGCTTGCCGCGGCTGATGACGAAACCGCCCGAGTGCTGGGACAGATGCCGCGGAAAATTCAGCAATTGCGCCGCCAGCGACGCCCAGCTTTTGATCAGCGGCGTGTCCGGATCCAACCCCGAGTCGGCGAAGCGCTGGAGCAGGTCATGACTGTTATCGAACCAATGATGCGACTTGGCCACGCGGTCGACGATTTGCGCGTCTACGCCCAGCGCCTTGCCGGTTTCCCGCAATGCGCCGCGCGGCCGATAGGTCGAGACTGCCGCAGCAATGGCGGCCCGGTCGCGCCCATATTTTCGGTAAATGTATTGGATCACTTCTTCGCGTCGCTGGTGCTCGAAGTCGACATCGATATCGGGCGGCTCGCCGCGTTCTTTACTGATAAAGCGCTCGAAGAGCATGTTGCCGCGTTCGGGGCCGACTTCCGTCACGCCCAGGCAGTAGCAGACAGCCGAGTTGGCCGCGGAGCCGCGTCCCTGGCAGAGAATCTGCTGACTGCGCGCGTATCGAACGATGTCGTACACCGTCAAGAAATAGGCGTCGTATTCCATCTCCTCGATGAGGTCGAGCTCGTGTTCGATCTGTGCCTGGATCTTGTGCGGGATGCCGGCAGGAAACCGGCGGTGAGCGCCGATGTACGTTTCCTGACGCAGATACTGCGCGTGGGTATAACCGGGGGGAACCAGCTCGTCGGGGTATTCGTATTTCAGCTCATCGAGCGAAAACGTACAGCGCTTGAGCACGTTCAAGGTCTCGCTCAGCGTGTATTCCGGATACAGATTTGTGAGCCGCAAGCGCGAGCGCAGATGCTGCTCGGCATTGGGCGCCAGTGCGTAGCCGCATTCCGTGATCGGCCGGCCGATGCGGATTGCCGTCATCGTATCGTGCAAAGGTTTGCGCGAACGCACATGCATCACGACCTTGCCGGTCGCGACCACCGGCACGGCGTGGCGCACGGCGACGCGTTCGACGACGCCGCGATGAATGTCGTCGAGCGCGCGCTGGTGCAAGGTCAGTCCTACCCAGGCCCGAGCGGGGAAGGTCGCGTCCAGCCACTCCAGTTGCGCATCCAGTTTTTCCTCATTCGCCGGAAAATCGGGCACAAGAATGGCGAGGCAATCCGGCATGCCGCGCAGGTGCGCATATTCGGCTTCGGGGCGAGAGAGGTCGTGCGGCGTGAGCAGGTAAGCGCCTTTTTGTGCGCGCATACGCGCGAGTGTGATGAGCTCGCACAAATTTCCGTAGCCTTCCCGGTTTTGCGCCAGAAGAATCAAACCGAATGCAGGTGTCTTGTCCGCATGCACTAACTGGAAGTAAGAGCCGATGATCAGCGGCAGCGCATCTTTCTTTGCCTGCACATGCGCACGCACGACGCCGGCCAGCGAGCACTCGTCGGTAATCGCCAGGCCCGCATAGCCGAGTTGCTTGGCGCGCGAGACCAGCTCTTCTCCACGCGATGCGCCCTGGAGAAAGCTGAAATTGGAAAGCGCGAAAAGCTCCGCATACGCGGGCAGCATGGAGAACGTCGTATCCACGATTCGTCATCCAAATATGCCGTGAAGGAACCAGCGCGTGTCGTCGGCATCGGCGCTGCTCGGGCGCTCCCGGAAAATCCAGTAGCAGCTCTGGTCGCTTGCCTGTGCGACAAAATAATCGCGACTGGCAGACGCGCCATCGAACCATCCTCCTTCTATCCTTTCGCCGGTCGATACCAGTTTCAACGGCGAGCTGTAAAACGGACGATGGTTTTTCATCATCAATGGCAGCGGCTTGTCGAGCAGCCAAGTCGGGCGTGGCAGGTCGGGCGGCGGCGCCTCGGCTCGGCATGGGTCATGCATGGGCACCCAGCGATTCGCATGCTCGGGGCGATGATCTGCCTTGGGCGCGGGCCGCAGCACGTTGTCGACGCCCAGGCGCGCAACCAGCAGTTCCAGCAGGCGGTTATGGTCGTCGACCGAGCCGCCAGGTTCCGGAAACAGCGCTTCGGTCGAAGGCTGCGCCGGTTGCGCCTGGGTCACGGTCAGCCTGACCGCGATCACGGCCGCGGCCAGCTCCGTGCGCCCGAGCCGTTCCTTTAACAAGCGCACAAGATGGTCTTCACGCCATGTGGGCTCGGCCAGCGCCAGGTCGATAACGGTCGGCGCAATGGCGGCGCGCCCGCGCTCGTGCTCCAGCGCAATCGAGGCATGGGTCAACGCAAGTTGCTGTGCACCGAGCCAGCCGCACAGTTGCACGATAAGCCGGCGCGCGCAGAACAGAATCGCGTCCGCATGTTCGACCCGCTCGGGCAACTCCACGCGAGCGCTGAAGGTGGGCGGCACGGCGAGCCATTCATAGAGTTCCGGCGCGAGTCCGTAGGCGCGGTCCAGCGAATCGAGCAAGGCCACGCCGCAGCGCCTTTTCAGGCCGGCGCGCGGCAAGCGTCGAATGTCGTCCAGCGTTTTGCATCCGAGGCCTGTGAACCACTCCGAGAACGCACGGACTTCGGGCGCAGCCAGAAAAGGCAGCCTGTCGAGCGCGCGCTGCAGCGAGGTCATTTTCAAAACGCGTTGCGCGCCCACTGTCTGCCCTGTTTGTCCCATCCCTCGCTGTTTTGCCAGCAGCCATGCGCCTTCCCCCGTCGGCGCCGTGCTCATGCGGGCCGTCACGCCGATCGCATCGACGACCTCACGGATGCGATGACATACACGGACCATGCCGCCGAAGAGCCGCAAGCTTGCCGTGACGTCCATCACGAGGGTGGCTTCCTCGCACAGCGCCACCATCGGCGAGAACCGCATCAGCGCGAAAGCGACCTCGCGCTGCATGAGGCTTTCGCGCAGCGGGTCGCGTTCGTACATGACGGTGTGCTGCGACAGCGTCAGCACGCCACCGCGCTTCATGCCAACGCGCACGCCGGCCTCGCGCGCCGTCGGGTCCGCGATAAATACTTTGTCTTTCTCCAGTACAACGCAACCGTGCTCCGGTCTAGGTGACCAGCGCGGGCGAAATACTTCGAGCGACAGGCGGGGCAGGTGCATGCCGACGAATACGGCCATACGGACTCAACAAGATCGGTGAAGGTTGCAATGTGATAGCCAACGTTTCGGTGCGTATCGGGCCTTTGCGCTTCACCACGTCGACGACAATGCCATCGCCTGCCGGCCTCACGGCCAGCCGCAGCGTTGCCGGCGACGAATCGCAAGCGCAGGTCAACGGCCGCACCATTAAAAACAAGGTTTCGGACGATTGTGCTGCGAGGTGCAAGCGGCGCAGCGATTCGGAGCGCACGGGATGCTGCCAAAAAATGAGCGCCCCGCAACTGCCGGTTTTCAAAATCTGTTCTGCGGACCAAAGCGCATCGGCGCTCTTGGGCGCGCGCAGCATCATGAGCTGTTCGACCGGAATTCCCAGATACCCGAAGCCCAGCGCGTTGGGAAGATGCGGCGGCATCACGAGTGCGATGGTGCGCTGGCTCAGGGCAGTCAAGGCCGGCCGCAGCAGCCGTACCTCGCCGATGCCCGGCTGCTGGACGAGCAGCTCGACGAGGGTGCCGAGCGGCCAGCCGCCGCCGGGCAATTCGGCGGATAGGGCGGCATAGCCCGTATCCACGGTTTTGCCATAGTTCGCCGCGAGCTGAGACCCTCGCCATAAGGCGGGGTGGATGTCTTCGACGTGTTCGGGCAGGGCATGCATGAATTAAATAACTGTATGGATGTACAGTATCGTATCTCTAAATCATGGTTTGTGCACGGCCCCTTTTTGCGCCTTCCAAAGGCGGCGCGAATAGCGTAGCATCACGAGGAAAAATCAATTGTTGACAGTTGACTGAGTGCGTGCCTGCATGTAAATTGTCGGCAATATTCAATACATAAATAAAATCCTGATGCTCATTAGCGGTTCGCGTGGGCTTCATGGCAAGGGAGATTAGATGGCCAGGCAGGGAGATATCGAAGGTTCCGTTTTTGAAGCTGCTGCTTCAGGTTCCGTTTTACGTTCCACCCATCGACGCGGTTTCATGCAGCGCACGGCGCTGGCCTTGGCGGCGACCATGGGCGTGTACGCGGTGCCTACCGTTGCCCGCGCAGCTTCGGACGGGATAGTCGCCGAGGAATACTGGGCGAAAAAGGGCGAGGTGAATCTTTACCTCTACCGAAAGCGGATGGCCGGTGGAAGCGCTGTCAAACCGGTCCTGTTTCTCGTGCACGGATCCTCGTTTTCGGGGCGCGGCGGCTTCGACCTGGATGTACCGGGTCACCCGAATTACTCTTTCATGGATGAGTTCGCCGGTTACGGTTTCGATGTATGGACGATGGACCACGAGAACTACGGCCGGTCGTCCAAAACGCATTCCAACTCGGATATCCGATCCGGTGTCGAGGATTTGAAGGCCGCCATGCCTGTGGTTGAACGCGTGAGCGGTCAAAAAAAGTTCATGTTCTACGGACAATCGGGCGGTTCGATCCGTCTCGGCGTGTTCGCGATGGAAGCGCCGGACCGCGTCGATCGTATGGTGTTGGACGCCTTTACCTACACCGGGGAAGGTGCCCCCGAAATCATGAAAAGACGCGCCCAGGTACAGAGTTATCAGGCCAGCAATTTTCGACCGTCGTCGCAGGCGAGCTTCGACGCCATCTTTAGCCGCGACGATCCTTCCACATTCGATCCCGCGGTACCCAAGGCATTGGGGGCTTACGAATTGAAACTGACCGACCGCACGCCAAACGGCACCTACCTGGACATGGCAATTCATATGCCCATGGTCGATCCGAAAAAAATTCAGTGTTCGGTCTGCATGACGAGAGCCGAGCACGACGGAAACGCGACAGACGCAGAGCTGCTCGATTTCTTTAACCAATTGCCCAATAAGGACAAGCAGTTCTGCATGATCAAAGGTGTCGCTCACGTGGCGGTACTCGGGATCAATCGGCATCGCATCTGGCATGCGATGCATGCTTTTTACACCATGCCGCCGCAGCGCACTGCTTAACGACCGTCGCATAAATACCATGGCATGAATGCCTTAATCGCGCCATCAGAACGGAGTTCGCTCGTGAAATATACGTTGGGATTTTTAGTCGCGTTGATGCTGGTCTTGATTCAGCCGGCTGATGCAACAGCTGACGCAACAGATCTGACGGTGCTCTCGGCCGCGGCCATGAAGGGCGTCGTGCAGACTGTGCCGGACAGTTTTTTTGCGGCCACCGGAGCCCACGTTCATTTTGTATTCGGCACCGCGGGTCAGATACGCAAGAAAATTCTGGCGGGGGACCGCTTTGACGTCGCGATCATTCCGCCTGCCTTGCTGGCCGATCTGGCAAAACGCGGACTCGTGGAAGGAAAGTCGATTAAAGACGTCGGTTTGGTACGCATCGGCGTAGCAGTGAAGGCGGGTGACCCCTTGCCGAAGATCAGCGATGAGGCGTCATTCAAACAGGCACTGCTTGGTGCTGTGTCGATCGGCATGGCCGATCCGGGAACGGGAGCCACGTCGGGAATCTATCTGGCCAAGCTCATGGATCGCCTGGGCGTGGCTGAAGCGATTCGTGCCAAGGTCAAATATTATCCGGAAGGTCAGACGGCCATGGAGGCGATGGCCAAGGGTGAGGTTGCACTGGGTATCGGGCAAATCAGCGAGATCGTGCCGGTTCAAGGTGTGACGCTGGTGGGCCCGATTCCGGAAAACCTGCAGCTCAAGACTATCTATGCGGCAGCGGTAGCGAGCAAAGGCTCGTCGCAAGTCCTGGCGCAAAAATTCCTTGCCTATGTCACGGGTCCGAAGGTGCGGGCTTCGTTGAAAACGTATGGTTTCGATCCGGGTTCTTGAGCGCGGTTCGGGCAGGTGGTTTTTATGAATGTGCGCCATGCGCACGGTGTTCGGATCGATGAGAGCGCTGTTGTTGATGTTGTTGCTGTAGTAGAGGTAATTTGATATTCACGTCTTAGCGAGAAGCCGTAGTTGGATGGTGCTGGCGTTGCGCCATGCACCATCTTTTTTATCGCAAGCATCCATGCGCTCAGCCTGGCTGTGCAGAACCCGCGACGTGGTTTGCCTGGTAAATCATCCGGTTTCGAGCGATCTGCGAGTCATCGAGCGGATATTGGTTTTTATCCGCCGGAATGATGCCGTCCGCTTCGGCCTGGATCAGTTGCGCTTTCACTTGAGCACGCGTCACGCCGCCGTTACCGGCATCCATGGAATCGCTATTTGCAAATGCCGGGGTGACGAGAGCCGTGCTCAGCGCGGCGGCGAGAATTAATGCGAGGGGGCGCAAGGATTTCATTTTCAACTCCAAAAAAGAATGGGCTTCGGATCGTTAGGTCGTTGCGAACTGAGTGCACAGTGTCGCGTGCCGCTACCGTCACGATACTGACGTGGACATTACGATTTTGTCAGGAAGCCAATTTGACTGGAGCTGGGGTGCAGAAGAGAGTGGGCCGCTGAGGCGCGTGAAATATGGCGTGCATCCCGGCAGTCGCCAATGCTATCTCGGATCGACAGTGGGATCATCTTGACGGCCGACGGTGAGGGTGCCCAGCGTGTCGCTCGCCAGCCCGACAAAGGCCTCGCGCCCGAATTCCGGGCCGCCCTGTGCAAGCGCGCCGGTACCGGCGTCGAAGCCGTTCTCCAGGGTAAAAACAGTCTTGAGGCCGCCGCCCAGGTCTTCGGCGCCTTTCAATCCCCATTTGTTGGACTCGAGATCATCGCCCTGCATCTGAAGCAGGGAGGCGCCGCCCACATTGTTGACGTACAAGATCGCTTCGTCAATGGACCCATAGAGCGTGACGCTGCTTTGTGCCTGTGCATTCAGTGAAAAAAGCAGCACCGCGGTGCCTATTGTCGATGAAGTCAATAGTTTAATTAAGTTATCCTAATATACAAGCAATTGAAATTTGCTTCTGTTGCGACCTCATCTCGCTGCGGAACCCATTGCTCGACGGTTTTTAGCGGCCATGGCACATGCCGCTACACGGCGCGGCAGCCATCCTCGATTACCAGCAAGTGCGTTTGTGGGTGAATGCGGAGTGCTTCGGTTGTCGCCTCGATGTATTTTTATTGGGTTTCCTGGCTGTCATAGTGAACAACCCACATGGCCGCGGACAGTTAATGCGGGTGATGGTAACGAAAAGAAAATTATATGGATGTAACGGTTACGCAAGAAATCATTCGCGTTCTTTCGAACCGGATTGCTCGGATCGCGTGGCGACGGAACGCGGCGTTAACCCGCGTGATTGCGATCCCGCGCGCAGCAAGGCCCGCGGTTTCGTCGCTGCGTTTACTTGCTACCACTCTGGTTTTTCTTCTCTTCTTCGCCGTGCCTGCTGCCTCTGACGTTTTCGGCGCTGCACAGCGCGAGCGACGAAAAAATGAACAATGAGTAATGTGCCCATTTCATAGATCGGGTTCACATAGAACATTAATTTCGTAAGCTAAGCTTCGTCTGTTGGACACCTGTAAGCATTGCAGAACGCTTAGTGGTCAGTGCCAGCCCTGACTCCGTTGTGGATGAGACGATGTTAAGGGAGCGTTAATGCGATAAAGGAAACGACCTGCTACATACGCTCGCCCGCGGATCCGGCAAGATCGGCGTAAAGCCCTCGGTGCGACGGCTTATCAAAACCGGTGCACATCGGTAATTAGCTTGTGAGATCGAGCAGCCGCGCGTCATAATCGAGAAAAGTGGGAGGCAATTAAAACAAAGAAAGGCGATGTGCAAGCGCGATGAATGCAAATAAAGGAACCGGCGGTAACCAATTCGGAAGGGAGGGGCTATTCGACAGTGGTGAGCAGCGCACAGAGCCCTCGCGATCGATTCGCCGCTGGCCTATGAGTAAGCCCGCCGCGAAATCGATCAGACGGCAGTTATTGCGCTGGCTGATAGGCGGCTTGATACTGGCCGTCCTGATAGCAGGGGCCTCGCTCTATGTGCGTGTTCGGCGAGAGGCCAACGAGTTATTCGACTATGAGTTGCAGATGGTCGCTGTCAACCTGCCTGCCGATATCTCCGCCGTTCGAGCCAACACAAGCGGCCCGCGCTTCAAGGACATGGCCGACGACAAGATCATCGTGTCCATCTGGGATCGGCAGGGCCATCTTCTTTACCAGTCCTCGGAACGCTTTGCATTGGATCGTATTCAAGTATCGGGGTTACAAAACACGCGTGCTTATGGACAGCGTTGGCGCGCGTTTGTATTGGCAGAACCCGATCGTTACATTCAAGTGGCTCACCCGACCGAGGTGCGCGATGGCATGGCGGCACGGATGGCCTTGAAGATCGCCCTGCCGATCATTGTCTGTTTGCCGCTGGTGGCATTGTTCATCTGGATGGTGGTGGGCCGCAGCCTGCGTCCGCTAGAGTTGTTGGCCGCGGCCATCGGCACCCGTAACCCGGATAGCTTGGCGCCGGTGGCGTTGGGCCGCGAAGTCCCGTTGGAAATCCAGCCGCTGGTGGGCGCGCTCAATACCTTGCTCGACCAACTTGTTGCGTCCATGCAGGCGCAACGGCTTTTTGTCGCCGACGCCGCGCATGAGCTGCGTTCGCCGCTTACTGCGCTGAAGCTGCAACTGCAGTTGGCGCAACGGGAATCGAGCGAAATCACGCGAGCGGCGCTGCTCGTGAAACTCAACGAGCGCCTCAATCGCATGATTCACCTGGTGCAGCAATTATTGACGCTGGCGCGCACCGATGCAGGGCTAAGCCTGACGCTGGCGCTCGTCGATCTCGAAGCGCTGGCGGGGGAGGTCGTCGGGGAATACGCGCCTTTGGCCGAGCAAAGGGGAATCGATCTGGGCCTGGTGGTCGCTACTGCTGGCGACTACCGTGTATATGGCGATACCGCCGCGTTGTTCATCTGCCTGCGAAATCTCGTCGACAATGCGGTGCGCTATGCCGAGGCGCACAGTCGAGTCGACGTGACGCTGAACCGGCAAGAGGGCAGGGTCGTGCTAGAAGTTCGCGATGAGGGGCCAGGGATCGCGCAGGCCGAACTCGAGCGGGTGTTCGATCGATTCTACCGAGGCAAGCAGACTTCGGCATCGACGGGGAGCGGACTGGGCTTGGCGATCGCGCGTCGTATCGCACAACACCATGACGTGAGCCTGCAACTGCACAATCGCGAAAATACGCAGGGACAGGTCGCTGGGTTGACGGTGACCTTGACCGGCTGGAAGCAACCCGACTGATTCCGAAAGTGCGGTCTACCCTCGGGTGTTGCATAACCGTAGCCTTAAGCAAGCGTTAAGGTAACGGCACAATCAGAGCGCTATTCTGGATGTCAGGTAGCTCCCCGCGCCAGCGACAGCAGGCTAGGGATACTACCTGGAAAGCGCCTGGAAGCAGCGGCCGCGCTCAGGCGCATAGGCGCGGAGAGTCTCGAATCGTCGTGTTTGTTCCAGAGATCGTTCCGTCGCGTTTTTTTGCACCTGCTGAAAGTGTTGACAGTTGACGTGAAGAATGTCAACTTTAAGAATATGTACGATATTCAATGTACAGACCCCACGAAACCTGGTTTGAGCCGAACCGAACTGCTTTTTTTGGGAAGATTTGTAAGGTTGTGCCTGGCTGAAAAGGAGGCAGAGAGTTAATACGCAGTGCCCGAAGCTGATTATGAAAAGGTTGGTCAATTCATAAAAATGAGGACTGCAAATTATCAACTAATAACCGATCATTATTCTTCTTCCTCGCGATGATCGTAGGTTAGCTAAATAAAGGCCAGCAGGTATTTTTTAACTTATAAATATAATTAGGAGATTCTTTTATGAAACGCCTCGTAGTTTCGAGCTTGACCCTGGCTACGCTAGCCGCAGCCTCATCTGCCCAAGCTCAAAGCAGCGTTACGCTTTACGGTGAGATTGATAATGCAATCGCCTATTACAACAACGTAGGGCACGCCTCCTTGCTGGAACTGCAGGGCGCCGATCTGACAGCAAACCAGTGGGGCTTGAAAGGCAAGGAAGATCTGGGTGGTGGTCTCCACGCGATTTTCAACCTTGAAAACGGCTTTAACATTGAAACGGGCAAACTCAGTCAGGGCGGGCGCGAGTTCGGCAAAAACGCGTACGTGGGGTTGGCAAGCGAATCCTTGGGCACGATCGTGTTCGGACGTATGCTGGACCCGACGGTTGACATGGTTCAACCGCTTACCGCCGATGGCTACGGCCCCGCGTTTTCGACACCGGGCGACGCCGACAACAACGACAACACGTTCCGTGTGCAAAATGCGGCCAAGTACACAAGCCCGGACTATAACGGCTTGCAATATGAATTGATGTACGGCCTGGGCGGTGTTGCGGGCAGTATCGCATCGCAGCAAAGCAGCGCGGCGGCCATGGCATACAACCACGGCAACTTCAGCGTGGCGGCCGGTTATGTCTATGCAAAGAACGATGGCGCCGGCGGCGTAGGCACGGCCGACCAGACCCAGAACAACTCGGTGACACCGTTGTTTGGCAACGTCGCATTTACGGGGTCGCGCCTGATCAGCCAGGCGGCAGCTCAGTACGTGTTCGGCAAATTCACCGCCAACGTGCGCTATAGCAATGCGCAATGGAAGCCGGGCGCCGCGTTCGCCGCCTTCAACCGTACGGAAACCTTCAATACCGGCGCGACTTCGCTCGCTTACCTGATGACGCCGTCGATTCAGATGGATATCGGCTACACCTATACGAAGTCGAGTGGTGCGTCGTCGGCCACGTATCACACGGTTGCCGCAGGAGCGGAATACTTCCTGTCCAAGCGCACGACGGTCTACGCGATCGGCGGCTATTCGCACGCACGCGGCACCACCTTCAGCCAGGACGGCAACAGCATCGTGGCCGCCGGCGGAACGGTGGGCGACCTGGCATCGAGCTCGAGCACGCCCAACCAGCTCGCCTTCATGCTGGGCATGACGACCAAGTTCTGACGCATTGGCACATAAGTACGGGGAATCGTTGCCGCAACCATGCGCGCGATCTCCTATCGTACCTGACCCAAACACTGGCAATCACTCGCAATAATTCCAAAAAAGGATGGAGACCATGTTACGCAAACTGAAGTCGCTCGCGCTGCTCGGCAGCTTATTTTCCTGTGCTCTGGCGGCCCATGCCGGCACCGCTGAACTCAAGATGGTTTCCAAAGTGGAGATCCCGGGCACGCCGCTCGATTCGTTCGACATCAGCTATGTCGATCAGAAAACAAACCGGTATTACCTGGCTGATCGAAGCAACAAAGCGGTTGATATCATCGACGCCACGACCGGGAAAGTCGTCGGCCAAGTCCCGGGTTTTGTCGGCTTCGACAAAGACAACGACACGGCCGGCCCGAACGGCGTGCTAGTGATCGGCAATGAAGCGTGGGCCGGGGATGGCGACAGTTCGGTCAAGGTGATCGACCTCAAGACCCAAAAGATCGTCGATACGATCAAGACCGGCGGCACAAAGCGTGCTGACGAAATGGCCTACGATCCCAAGCACCAGATCTTTCTGGTTGCCAACGATGCGGACGATCCGCCTTTCGTCACACTGATTTCGACCAAGCCGGGGCATCAAATCCTGAAGAAAATCGTCATCAAGGATGCGACCGACGGCATCGAGCAAGCGATCTATTACGCTCCCAAAGGCATTTTCCTGATGTCGATTCCCGAACTCAAAGGCGATAAGGCCACGGGCGGAGTCGCGCAGATCGATCCGCTCAAAGGCGAAATCACGAATGTCATGAAGGTGGCGAACTGCGAACCCGCAGGGCTGGCGCGTGGGCCGGGTCATAACCTCGTAATCGGCTGTAACGCGGGCGGCAAGAAATCGCCGCTCAAACCGGTTACCGTGGTGATCAACGGCGATAGCGGCGCGGTCGTGGCTTCCATCCCCAACATGGGTGCCGCCGACGAAGTGGCTTACAGTGCGAAAAACGGCCAGTATTACATCAGCGGACGGCAGATGCCCAATGGTCCGGTGCTAGGCGTGATCGATGCCAAGACCAATACGCTCTTGCAGAGTATTCCGACCGGGGGTAACGCGCACTCGGTGGCCGCGAGCGATTCGACCGGGCATGTGTTCGTACCGCTGCCGAAAACGGGCGGTCCGTGCGGCGGGTGCATCGGCGTCTACAGCACGCAATAAGCATGGGGCCCAACGGCTGGCTTTTAACTTCAACGACCTGTAAGGACTGAACTTGGACAAATCCCGTCGCAACCTCCTCAAATTAGGTACCAGTCTTGCCTTGGGCTCGGCGGTCGCCGGCCGCGCCGCAGCGTCACCTGCGGCGGGTGCAGGTGCGGTTCCACCCCCCAGTGCATCGGGCAATGCGTTACGGCTGGTGACCTTCAGTCATGCCGGCGGCGCACCGCGCTTGGGTGCGGTGACCGCGCAGGGCATGGTCGTCGATCTTGGCGCCGCCGCCAAGGCATTGGACATGACCTTGGCCTTCGACCCGGCGAGCATGATGTCGCTGATCGCCGCCGGGCCTGACGCAATCTCGCAAGCTCGCCGATGTGCCGCTGCCGGCCGAGCGCACACGTCGTTGGACAGCGTGCAGTTACTGGCGCCGATTCCGGTGCCGGCCCGCAACGTCTATGCGGTGGGCTGGAATTACCTGGAGCATTTCGACGAGAGTTTGACCGCGAAGAAGGCGGCTGCCCCTCTGCCGACGCACCCGGTGTTCTTTACCAAGGGTACGCACTGCGTCAATGGTCCCTATGACGCTATCCCTTTCAATCCGGCGGTTTCCGTCAAGATCGATTGGGAGGGCGAATTGGCTGTCATCATCGGCCGTCGCGGCATCAATATCGCGCAAGCCGACGCCATGCAGTACGTGTTCGGCTATACCGTCATCAACGACACTACCGCGCGCGACATGCAGGTCGATCACGGCGGCCAATGGTTCAAGGGCAAGAGCCTCGACGGTCACGGCCCGATGGGTCCGTGGCTTATTCCCGTCAGCGACATCGACTACAACAACCTCGATCTCACGACGCGGGTGAACGGCGTAGTGAAGCAGCACATCAACACCAGCCAGATGTACTTCAAGGTGCCGCGCATCATTGCCGAACTGTCGCTTGGACTCACGCTCGAACCCGGCGACATCATCGCCACAGGAACGCCGTCCGGTATCGGCGCTGCTCGCAACCCGCCGGAATTCCTCAAGCCCGGCGACATACTCGAAACCGAAATCGCCCAGATCGGTGTGATCCGCAACGTGATACGGCAAGGCAATGCCTAGCTGACAAGATGGTGAGCGAACGGTGACGCGTTCGCTCACTGCGGCAACGGTAGCCGATGCGACTCTTTGATCGTGTGCATGACAAAGGCGCTGCGAACCTCCCGCACGTGAGGCAGCGCGGCCAGCGTTTTACGGCTGAAATCCGCGAATGCGTCAAGGTCGGTAGCCACCACGCGTAACAGATAGTCCTCTTGCCCCGAGAGGATGTAGCAAGACAACACTTCGCCGATGACTTCCAGCGCGTGTTCGAACTCCACCGCATCGCGTTCGTGGTGCGAGTCTATCTTGACGAACACGAACGCTTCGATGCCCAGCCCCAGCGCTTTTCGATTGAGCAAAAGGTTGTAGCCGTCGATTACGCCTATCTCCTCGAGCCGCTTGACCCGGCGCCAACACGGCGAGACCGAGCTATGCGTTTTTTCGGCCAATGCCGCCATGGAAATTCGCGGGTCTGCCTGCAGGCATTCCAGAATCGCGCGGTCGATCGGCGACAACACTTGCTGCGTCATGAGTAGGGCTCCACGTAGGGCAATACCTCGCCGAGCGCGCATCGTCACGGCGCCGGCAAGTTTTGGGTTAATTTGCATTATAGGAGAAACGTTTTGCCGAAAATCTACGATTAACAGACAAAAAACGAAACAACCTGTCGGCTCGGTCTCTCTACAATGGTCTTTATCCCCCTCCGGATGGAGGCGATCAATTTGCCTGGAAAAGAAAGCATGAAAACATCGCGTAAGCGCGTCGTCCCAGAAGTGCGCGATCGGGCGCTAGAGTTGTCGCTAGTCAGAGAAGTGGAAACCTCGACGAATGAAAGCCGCGAGGAAACGGTAAAGACAACGGCCGGCGAGCCGATGATTGCGTTTGCAGGCAAGAGCAATCCGTTCATCGACTATCACCGCAATGACTTGCTGCTCAGCCTGCAGAACATGCGTAGCGAAGGGCACGACGAGATGGTTTTCATCTTGATGGCCCAATGCAAGGAATTGACGTTCAAGGCCATACATTACGAAGCCTATAACATGCAGTTGCGCCTCAAGGCGGACGACCTCGCGGGCGCACTCGCGCTGGCGCCGCGCATCAAGCGGCTCTTTGAATACCTGGTCAAGACGTGGGATGTGCTATCGACCATCACGACCAGCGGTTTCAACGAATTCCGCGATTGTCTGGGGGTGTCGTCGGGCCAGCAGTCGTATATGTACCGTCATGTGGAGTTCATTCTCGGGAATAAATCGGTGCGCCTGGCACAGGCGCACGCCAATAACCCCGACGTCTATCCGTATATCGAGCGATCGTTGCATGCGCCTAGCCTCTATGACGACGTGCTGGCGCTGCTGCATCGGCGCGGTCTGGCGATCCCGGCGCGCGCGCTCGACCGTGACTGGTCGCAAACCTATCAAGCGGACCCCGATGTCGAACGGGCATGGCTGGTGGTTTATGCCGATCCCACGCCGGAAAACGATCTGTATGTGCTTGGCGAAGCGTTGATCGAAATCGCCGATCTTTTCTCGCAGTACCGCTGGCGTCATTTCACTTCGGTCGAACGCATCCTGGGCTTTAAGTCGGGCACAGGCGGTTCCGCGGGAGTGGGCTGGCTCAAACACGTCGTCGACCATCGCTTTTTCCCCGAGCTTTGGGCGATACGCACGGTGCTGGGCGCTTAGGTTAGCGTCGAGCGCATTAGGCAGGCGTGGCTGCGCCGAATACGCGCGACATTAGCGCGGCGCCTTGTTTGCCGGAGATTTTCGTCCCACGGCGAAGACGGGTCGTTCGGTGGCGGCGATATGCAATACGCACCGACAGAGTAAGGGGGAATTGCGCGAGGGTGGCGCTTAATGCGTATTATCCGGTTGAGATGCCGATGCAAAGGGCAGCTTTTCGGTTCGACCGAAGCCATCACAACCGAAGGAACATGACTTCTGGAAATCGTCGCATTGCTCACCTGGATATGGATGCGTTCTACGCGTCGGTCGAGCTATTGCGCTATCCCGAGTTACGCGGCAAGCCGGTAGTCATCGGCGGCGGACGTAACGCGGCGCCCGAGATCCTGGACGACGGCAGCCGCCGCTTTGCCCGGCTACGCGATTACGTCGGACGCGGTGTGGTCACCACCTCGACGTACGAGGCGCGTGCACTTGGGGTCTTCTCGGCGATGGGGATGATGAAGGCGGCGGCGCTCGCGCCGGACGCTGTCCTGTTGCCGACCGACTTCGAATCGTACCGGCATTACTCGCGGCTGTTCAAGGCATCGGTGGCCGCCTTCACGACGCAGATCGAAGACCGCGGCATCGATGAGATCTATATCGACCTGACCGAGGTGCCGGGCGAGGTCGTCGATATCGCGTCGTGCATCAAGCAAGCAGTGCGAGACGCGACGGGGCTGTCGTGCTCGATTTGCGTGGCGCCGAACAAGCTGATGGCAAAAATCGGCTCCGAACTCGACAAGCCCGATGGCCTGACCATTTTGACGCCGGCCGACATGGCGGGGCGGATCTGGCCGCTCGCGGTGCGCAAGGTGAACGGGATTGGCCCGAAGGCGACCGAGAAACTTGCCGACCTGGGTATAGTTACCGTGGGCGATCTCGCGAGTGCGGACTTGGGATTGCTGCAGACGCATTTCGGGCGCAGTTATTCGGCGTGGCTCGCGGAGGTTGCGCAAGGTGTCGATGAGCGGCCGGTGGTAGTCAGCTCGGAGCCGAAGTCGATAAGCCGCGAGACGACGTTCGAGCGCGATCTGCATCCGCGCCATGATCGCCCGGCGCTTTCGGCGGTGTTCTCTGACTTGTGCGTGCGCGTGGCGCAGGACTTGCGGCGCAAAGGCTATGTGGGGCGTACGGTGGGCATCAAGTTGCGCTTCGACGATTTCCATACGGTGACGCGCGATCTGACTTTACCGGAGCCGACGGCCGACGCGGTCGCGATACGGCGTGCTGCCACGGAATGTTTGAAACGCGTGACCTTGGATCGCAAGCTGCGTTTGCTGGGCGTGCGCGTTACCGCGCTGCTGACCGTGGGCAGCGAATCCGGCACCCCGGGCCCGGTTCAGTCCGAACTGCCATTTGCCAAGGACGAATAAGCCGACTGAGGTATCATGCGGCAGCCGCATCGACGGCCCGCCGAGCGTGGGCTAGTCCGTGCCTCTATACCCTAACGATAAGCGTTTCACTGCGCGATGGCCGAGGCCAAGCATGCGCAGTCGCAGCGCACGGATTCCCTGATGTTTGACGTCTATCTCTCCCATAGCCTGCTGGGTTCCAGCCTCCAGACTCTCAGTCTATACGCGTTGTTGGGCATTGTTGTCGCGCTGGTACTGGGCGGCATGGTCAAAGGTGTGGTCAGTATCGGCGTGCCGCTGGTCGCGATGCCGATACTCACGCACTTCCTGCCAGTCAAGGAGTCGGTGCTGCTGCTGTCGATGCCTATCATCCTGGGCAATATCCCGCAGGCGTTCGAAGGCGGCGAAATGCTGGGGACAGTGCGTCGAATCGCGGCGCCGCTGATCGGCACGGTGCTCGGCAATATCGTCGGCGTGACCGTGCTGATATCGCTGGCGCCCCACCGTGCGCAAGCGGCGGCCGGCGGCTTGCTGATCTTCGCCGTCGTGCTGATGCTGGCGTCGCCCAGGCTCACGCTTTCGCCCACCTGGGCCAAGCCGGTTGGGTTCGTGCTCGGGTTTGGCGCGGCCGTCATGGAAAGCATCGCCTCGATTCCCGGGCCGCTGCTGGCGATGTACCTGATCGCGTCCGGCGCCACCGGCCGGGCATTTACCAAGCAGATCGCCATCATTCTGGTGGTCTCGATCATCACGCTCATAGCGACGTTCAGCGGCGGGCGTCAAGCGAGCTGGCTCGACCTGGTCATCTCGGCAGCCGCGAGCATTCCTGTTATTGCCGGCATATTGCTGGTGCGTCCGCTGCGCGACAAACTGCCGCCGCATGTGTTCCGCACGCTGGTATTGCTGTTCGTGCTGTTTGCCGCGGCGCAGATGATCTGGAAGTCGGGCGTACTGTAGGTCAAAGATCAAGCAGCAAGCGCTGATTGTCTCCGGCCTGCGATTCGGCGGGAACCGCGCAGCAAATCAGCGCTTCGTCGTCCGGCACCACGAACGAGGGCGCAATGGGATAAGCCACAGCGCCTTCCACAATACGTGTGCGACAGGTTCCGCAGCTTCCGCCGCGGCATCCAAACTCGGGCGCGAGGCCGCGCGCTTCCGCCAGTTTCAGCAGCGATCCGTCTTGCGGTTCCCAGCGCGCTTCCTTGCCGGATTTGACGAAGGCGACGGGCACGGCCGATTGAGCCGGTACCGGCTCAGGTACCGCTACGCTGCGCACATCGCCCTTTCGTTGCAAGCCTGCGGGTCCGAACGATTCGGCATGAATGCGGGAATCGGCGATATTCAGCTCACGCAAGCCGTCATAGATCGATTGCATGAATCCAGCAGGGCCGCACAGATAAAAGTCATAGTCGCCAAATGGCAGTACGCTGCGCAGCATCTCGATGTCGATGCGGCCGGTGCGATCGTAGTCCCGCCCTCGCAAGGCGCCTTCGGTATCGGATAAGGTCCGGATCACCTCGACAGTGCCGCTGACACTGCCGGCCAGTTCGGCAATTTCTGCCGAGAAAGCGCGATCGGCCAGCGTGCGGGCCGAGTGGAAAAACCAGGTGGGCCGCACGCGCCGGATGCGCAAGCCTTCGTATACGATCTGCCGCAGCATCGCGAGCATCGGCGTCACGCCTACACCGGCGGCCAGCAGCACGGCCGGCCGAAGCGCCTTCGCATCAATCGTAAATTGGCCCGCGGGCGCCCGCGCCTCGATCACATCGCCGACGCGCAGCGTGTCGTGCAAGTGACGGGACACCCACCCTTCGCGTTTCACACTGATGCGATACGCGCCGTCGGCCGGGCCTACCGACAAGGTGTAGGTCCGGATGACGGGCCGGCTGCCGTCGTCCAGCGTGACGCGGATCGGCAGGTGCTGACCGGCCGCGTGCGGTACCAGGCCAGCGCCGTCCAGAGGCGCGAGGTAGAACGATCGGATCACCGCACTTTCGTCGACGATCTTCGTAACGGCGAAGCGCCGCCAGGCATCGGCCAACGCCGTCGCCTTCAGCCGATCCTCAACCTCCTGCCAGTTGCCGGTCATGAGTGAATTGGGCGACCAGCCATTTTGCCGAAACGTCCAATGCAATGGCAGCGCACCGGCGCGGTAGACGATATGGCGCGGCGTGAAACGCCACAGGCGCTCGGCTCCCTGGAACGCGGCGATCTCCGGCGATTGCAAAATCACCTCGGCATCGCCGCAGAGCTGCACTAGGTCGCCGGTCTCGAAGTCGGTAAAGACCAGGCCGGCTTTGGGATTGATCAGGAAATTGCCCAACGTGGCGAAGAACAGGTTGCCGGCGAACTCCGGGATCGTCAGAACGCCATCGTCGCCCAGACGAACGAATCCAGCGTTGCCGCCGCGATGCGAGACGTCGACCTGCCGCCCGCCGGCATCGTTATCGATATAGGAAGCTACGAAGAACGTGTCTGCGCGCGTAATCATCGCGCGGGCATGCTCCGACAGTTCGTGCAGCCGTACGGCTTGCCGCTCGGGCGCAATTGCCGGATCGCGGGTCAGCTCGAAATCGCGTGCCTGGATGTATTGCGGGCAATTGCCGAAGCTTTGGCCGACGTCCACGCTAAAGCCCGCGGCGCCGCTCGCTTGCACCACGCCGTTCATGCGGTTGCGTCTGCGCGTGTGCAGTTCTATGCCGATCAGGCCGACCGCGGCGCCGTTGTCCAGCCCGCCGCCAGCCGGATCATCGGAGTAGGGTTTGGCGGCTATGCTCAACCTGTATGGCGTGGGCGAGTGCATGAATCCGGGCTTGCCCGACAGCAAGGTCGCCCACGGGTTGCCATCCGTGTCCACGGCCCCGAGGGCCACGAACGGAAGTTGTGTAAAGAACGTCCGATGCTGATCGGTCATGAAGTCGCGAATCACGCGACGCCCGAGATCGTCCATTCTCTTAGCGACGCCGACCGCTTTTTGAAGTGCCACCTCGCCCTCATGCCAGGGTGAGCGTGTGGTTTCTTCCAAGAGTGTGTCCATGATCCGGTATTTTCCAACAATGAGATGAGGCGGGGTTCAATAGACCAAAGTTTGAGCGCTAAAGCGGCCTGGGTAAATACACCAATGACTGCTTTCAGTGTCCACTATTGGCGAACAATCGAGGGGCAGGGGAGTTGCGAAGAAGGTATCGGGAGAGCGGGCGCAGCCGGATCGGTTCGCGCCATGGAATAAATTCGCCTTTTCGGTGTTGTCATGGGTAGCATTCGATGTGACGGCCGATGTTAGTGTCGATGTTAGTGCCGATGTTACTGTCGATGTTACTGTGTTACGCGGCCGTATTTGCTTACCTTGGTCTTACCTTCTACAGAACCGAAAAATGCCATTCATTACGATCGAAGGACAATCGCTTCATTACCAGATACGAGGCACCGGGTACCCGGTGCTGCTCGGTCACAGCTATCTCTGGGATTCATCGATGTGGGCACCGCAGATAGAGGCGTTGTCCGCGTCCTACCAAGTCATCGCACCCGACCTGTGGGGGCACGGACAATCGGGCCGGGTTCCGGACCACACCCGTACGCTGGGCGACTTGGCCGCTCAAACGAGCCGCCTGCTCGACGCGCTGCGCATAGAGCAATGTGCGATCGTCGGCCTGTCGGTCGGTGGCATGTGGGGCGCGGAACTGGCTTTGAGCGAGCCGCAGCGCGTCAGCGCCCTGGTGATGATGGATACCTACCTGGGTGCGGAGCCCGAGGCAACGCACGCGCGATACTTCAAGATGCTGGACACGATCGAGGCGCTTGGCACGATTCCTCCGCCGATGCTCGACGCGATCGTGCCATTGTTTTTCAAACCCGGCGTGGCATTGGACGGCCCGTTAGCTACCTCGTTTCGCAAGGCGCTCGCCGCATTCTCCGCCACTGAGCTGCGCGAATCGATCGTTCCATTGGGGCGGCTGATTTTTGGGCGACCCGATGCGGTTTCACGTTTGGCGGGGCTCAATCCCGCTCGCACACTGCTGATGTGCGGCGCGCTCGACTTTACGCGCACGCCGGCCGAGACGATCGAGATGGCCACCGCGATCGGTTGTCGGCATGTGCTCGTGCCGGAGGCAGGGCATATCTCGAACCTGGAGAACCCCTCGTTCGTGACCGGCCAGTTGCTCGAATGGCTAGGGCAGCAGGTCGGGTCGTAAAGGCCCCGACCTGCTTAGACCTTATCCACACGCCGTCTACGACCAGTCGGCGTGGAAGCTACCCTTTTTGTCGATGCGCTCGAAGGTGTGCGCACCGAAGAAATCGCGTTGCGCCTGCACCAGGTTCGCGGGCAGGTTGGCGCTGCGGTAGCTGTCGAAATACGCAATGGCCGACGAGAACGCCGGCACCGGCACGCCGGCCTTTACCGCCGCAACGACCACATCGCGCAGCGCGTCCTGATACTTGGTCGCGATATCGTTGAAGTAGGGGGCGAGCAGCAGGTTGGCCAGCGCGGGCTCCTGCGCATAAGCCTCGGTGATCTTTTGCAGGAAGCCCGCGCGGATAATGCAGCCGGCGCGGAAGATCTTGGCGATCGTGCCGTACTGCAAGTCCCATTTGTATTCGTCGGAGGCTGCGCGCAACTGCGCGAACCCCTGCGCGTAGGAGACGATCTTGCTCAGGTATAGCGCGCGACGTACCGCTTCGATGAACGTTTCGCGATCGCCGTCGAACTTCGGCGCTGGCCCCTTCAATTGCTTGCTGGCTGCCACGCGCTGATCCTTTAGCGACGACAGCACGCGCGCGAACACGGCCTCGGTAATGAGCTGCAGCGGCGCGCCGAGGTCGAGCGCGTTCTGGCTGGTCCACTTGCCCGTGCCTTTTTGTGCGGCGCGGTCGAGGATCATGTCGACGAGATCCTTGCCCGTTTCCTGATCCTTTTTAGCGAAGATCTTCGAGGTGATTTCGATCAGGTAGCTGTCTAGCTCGCCCTTGTTCCACTCGACATACACGCGGGTGAGTTCTTCGTTCGACAGGCCCACTACACGCTTGAGCACATCGTAGCTTTCGGCGATCAGCTGCATGTCGCCGTATTCGATACCGTTGTGGACCATCTTCACGAAGTGGCCGGCGCCATCGGGGCCCATATAGGCGACGCATGGCTCCCCATCCGGGGCCTTTGCGGCGATCTCCGTCAGGATAGGCGCGACCAGATCGTAAGCTTCGCGCTGACCGCCCGGCATGATCGACGGCCCTTTGAGCGCTCCTTCCTCACCGCCCGATACGCCCGTGCCGATGAAATGCAGCCCCGACTTGGCGAGATCCTGGTTGCGGCGGATGGTGTCGGTGAAGTGCGTGTTGCCGCCGTCGATCAGTATGTCGCCCTTGCTCAGCAGCGGGCGCAGCGCGTCGATCGTGGCGTCGGTACCCTGGCCGGCTTTCACCATCAACAGGATACGGCGCGGCGTCTCGAGCGACTCGACGAATTCTTCGAGCGTGTAGGCCGGAACCAGTTTCTTGTCCGGGTACTCCGCAATCAGCGCGTCGGTTTTTTCCCGGCTGCGGTTATAGACCGATACGGCATGGCCACGGCTTTCGATGTTCAAAGCGAGGTTGCGGCCCATGACGGCCAGGCCGACCACGCCGATTGCTTGTTTGCTCATGCTGACTCTCCGAGGGACTGGCGCGGACCGGTGCCGCGCAAAGAGGACTGACAAACACGTCCGAGACAGCGTCAGGGTACCACTTCGAAACGGGGGACACAGTCGAGCGCGATAGATAACAAGTTCGTAATCGCGTGGTCAGCGTTGGGTCAGGCGCTGGGGCAGAAAATGGCTGCAACGCTACACCTTTTTCTCAAGGCGCAGCGCTCAACGCTTCAGCGTTCGATCGAAGCGATATCCACTACTTTGAAGAGGTCACTATCATGAAATCACTTATCGCCGCAGCATTCGCCGCCGCCGCCGTCACCATGTTCGCCGCGCCGACGCTTTCATTCGCACAGAGCACGGACGCTCCCGTTACGCGTGCCGAGGTCCGCGCCAATCTCGTGCAACTCGAGCGAGTCGGATATCACCCTGAAGGCGCCGACCTGAACTACCCGGCAGACATCCAGATGGCCGAGGCACGCGTCTCCCGGCAAGCTGATGCGAATCCCGGCATCGCTTCGGATGTCGATGTGGCGATGAGCGGTTCGGGCGCATCGGCAACACCGTCGAGCCACATGCGCACGCAGTCGATTTACTTCGGCCATTGATCCTGGCCACATCGATGGCTGCGCACTTACGGCCCCAGGTACAGCGAACTGCACGCTGTACCTGGGGCCGTTCGTCTTAAAGACCGAGCGCCGGGTCGGACATGCTCTCCTGGCCGGTTTCGACGTGGCCGCCGAGCCGCTGCAAGAAGCCCGGGTCGACGTCGACTGTCACGGTCAGGTCGTACCATCCGAAGGAGCCGCGCAGATCGACCGTCAGATCCTCGGAGTCGCCACCGCGTACCGTGCGCGTGGTGTTGGCCTGAGTGTCGTAGGCATTGGCGATGGTGAACGTGCAGCGATCCTTGCCATTGTTCGTCAAGCGCAGTTGCACGTTGCCGCGGCCGACGTCGTAGCCTTCGACGATGTCGAGCGCTGTCGGCTCCTTTTTACTCGCCACGGCGGCCGTGCCGACGAAGCGGCGCAGGAAGCCGTTCGGACCGAACACCGAGAAATCGTAGGCGCCGCCGGCAGCTACGGACAACTTGTCGGAGAGGTCTTTGCCGGCCTGGACTGTATAACTGCGCGGGAGGTCCTGCGGATTGCCGGAATAAACGAGGAAGTTGGCACCCAAGTGCCCCGTGTTCACGAGGTGCAGCTGGAACGAACCGCCGTTCTCGACGACCTTGCCGCGCACCGTGAACTCGTAAGCTAATGCGCGCGCGGGGCGCACGCCGAGCTCCTGTTTCGGCAAGGCCTGAGGCGCAGGCACGACGGGTACGACGTTCGGATGACGCAGCTTGTCCGGCGGAATGAACGGGGTTGTACTCGGCAGTTGCGGAAAGGCGTCGTTGGGGTTCTTGAAGTTGAATGCCGAGGTCAAGTCGCCGCATACGGCGCGGCGCCACGGGGTGATGTTGGGCTCGTGGAGATCGTCGCGGCGTCCGAAACGCTGTTCTATGAAGCGAATGATCGATGTGTGGTCGAACACTTCCGAACACACGTAGCCGCCTTTGGACCATGGCGAAATCGCGATCATCGGCACGCGCGGGCCGAGCCCGTACGGGCCTGCCGGGTTGGTGCCGATGCCGGCGAAGAACTCGTTGCTGGTATCGACGGTCGACATGCCGGTGGCGCTGGTCGACGAGGCATACGGCGGCGCTACGTGATCGAAGAGTCCGTCGTTCTCGTCGTAGGTCAGCAGCAGGACCGTCTTGCTCCATACTTCCGGGTTCGACGTGAGCACTTGCAGGACCTGGTCGACATACCAGGCGCCGAAGTTCGGCGGCCAGTTGCCGTGTTCGGAATAGGCCTCGGGCGCCACGATCCATGAGACCTGCGGCAGCGTATTGTTTTGTACATCCTTCGTGAGAATGTCGAAGTAATTTCCCGAGACCCCCACGTTGGTGCCCGTGCAGGCCTTTTGAAACAGCGGGCTGCCGGGTGGCGCGCTGCGGTATTGGTTGAAGTACAACAGCGAGTTGTCGCCGTAGTTGCCGATGAAGGCATTCGAGGTATCGCCCCAGGCGCCTTGCGCATTCAGGCCGATGCCGATGTCTTGATAGATCTTCCACGAGATGCCGGCGCTCTCGAGTTTTTCCGGATAAGTCGACCACGAATAACCGAGTTCCGCATTATCGATCACGGGGCCGCCACCGAGGCCGTCGTTGCCGACCCAGCCTGTCCACATATAGTAGCGGTTCGGATCGGTCGGGGTCATCGCCGAGCAATGATACGCGTCGCAGATCGTGAACGAATCGGCTAGCTGATAATGAAACGGAATATCTTCGCGCGTCATGTAGAACATCGTCGTCGAGCCCTTGGCCGGGATCCACTGGTCATAACGGCCGCTGTTCCACGCCGCATGCGTACTGACCCAGCCATGGTCGAGATCCTGCACGAACTGCAAGCCCAGATTGGGCAGGTTGGGGCGAAACGGCAGGACGTAACCGTCTGCATTGTTCGCCGGTTGAAAGAATACCGGTTTGCCGCTGGGCAAAGTGATCGCGCGGGTATCGCCAAAGCCGCGCACGCCCCTGAGCGAGCCAAAATAATTGTCGAACGAACGGTTTTCCTGCATCAGGACAACGATGTGCTGCACGTCCTCGATACTGCCCGTGGCATTGTTCGCGGGAATCGCGAGCGCGTTGCGAATACCAAGAGGTATCGCTCCGAGTGCCGTGGCTGCGCCGGCCGCTTGTGCGGCCGCGCGCAGAAAGTCGCGTCTGCTGTTGGTAGTCATGTCTGATCTTTTCACTTGGCATGGGTGAGGGGCGCGTCTAAAAAAGACATAAAAATTGACGACGCGGGCCACAGCGATCGAGCGTGCTGACCTGTTTCAGGCGATGATCAGGATGACCATGGAACATGTCCGCTACGTGGCAGAAGCGTGAAGCTTATGAACGCTAGCCAGCGTTGGTTGGCTTGTCGATGACAGCGAGCCAAAGATGCGCGCCGTGGACGAACTGTCGTTCTTGACGGCCTGGCTGCCAACTGAGAAGATCTGCTGCCGCGAGATAGAAAACTTGTTTGGGGGACAATGAGGGCGTGAGAGCTCCAAACCACCTGAATGCGCTGCGCCCGTTCGAAGCCGCGGCCCGCCATCTCAGCTACGTTGCTGCGGCCGATGAACTGAATGTGAGCTCGGCCGCGGGGGCAACTCGTGCGCAAACTCGAAGGCGCGCCGCGCTGCGCCACCACCCGTTGATCCACGACATGTCGATGTCGCGCGAGCGTACTTTTCCAACGTGGCGCTCATGGCTTGATGATGCAGGCCACCCCGACATCCCGTGCGATGGCGGCATGCGCATTAACGACTCGGTCGTGGTGATCCAGGCAGCCATCGTGGCCAACGGCGTCGCGCTCGGCCGCACGACACTGGTCGCCGCCGACATCGCCGCCGGCAGGCTGGTGCGGCCGTTCGGCGACGCGCTGAGTTGCGATTTCGCCTACTACATCGTCCACAAGGCGCAGAAAAGCGACGCGCCGTTCATACTCGCGCTCACAGCATGGCTGCTTGACGAAGCGCAGGAGCAATAAAAACAATGCAACGCCAGTTCGACGATCTTCTGCTCGGCAGCATCGAGCTTTTTTGCATGGCTGCGGATCTTGGCAGCTTTACGCGGGCAGCCACGGCCGCGAGTGTCACGCCGGCCGCGGTGAGCCGCTCGGTAGCGCGACTCGAGGAGCGACTCGGCGTGCGCCTGTTCGTGCGTACCACGCGCCAGATCCGGCTGACCGATGCGGGGCGCACCTACTTCGAGCAATGCCGCAACGCATTGACTCAACTCGTCGATGCGGAACGCGAGGTGAGCGGCCAGCAGACAAGCCCTGCCGGTATCTTGCGCATCAGCGTGCCTACCCCTTATGGCCACTATCGCTTGCTGCCGCTACTCCCCGAATTTCGCGCTCGCCATCCGCGTGTCGAGGTGGAGGCGCATTTGAGCAATCGCAACATCGACTTTGGGTACGAGGGTTTCGACCTGGCTATTCGTGGGCGAGCGCCGGACGACTCGAATCTGATAGCGCGCAAGCTGGAAGACGCGGAACTGGTGATCGTGGCGACACCCGATTACCTGCGGCGCGCGGGCATGCCGAAATCGCCGGCCGACCTCGCTCAGCACGAATGTATCCAGTTTGAGCTTCCCAGTAGCGGACGCAATCTGACCTGGCAGTTTGGCGGCTCGACCGAGCCAGTCGATATCGCGACGATAGGCGGCTATCGGACCTCGGGCGACGCGCTTGCCGGAGTGACGCTCGCGCGCAGCGGTGCGGGCTTGTTTCAAACGTACCGGTTCATCGTCGATCGCGATCTTGCGAGCGGCGCGCTGATCGAAGTACTGCGCGAGCACGGCGGTTGTTCGCGGCCCTTCATCCTGCTTTATCCGCACGGCCGCCACTTATCGTCACGGGTGCGCAGTTTTGTCGATTTCCTGGTCGAAAAATTGAGATCGGCAACGCTGCGCTGATGGCCTCTTGCGCGCGTGGCCGATGACGGCGATGTTCACTATGCGGTGTTCATAAGACGTACATGGCGCAGGCGCACGGATTCTCCGCGGTTCGTTACATCGCGTACAAACTGAAGTGCGGTGGGCGCCTTTATTCGGGGGGCGCATCTGGGTATATTGCTTAGACTCGTTGCTTAGACCCGCTGCTTAGACCTGTTGCTTGGAGCCGTTGGTTCAAATGCGGTTTGTCCAAAGACGTTTAGCCATTCGCGCCTGCGCACCCAAAATTGGAGTTCACCATGTCAGTCGAACAAAAGCTTGAGGATCTTGGGCTTAGTCTGCCTAACCCACCGCAGCCGCTTGGCGCTTACACCGCTATCAGCGAGGCCGGCGATCTGTTGTTCATATCCGGCCAAGTGCCGTTGCGTGACGGAAAGATGATGTACACCGGCAAAGTGGGCGAGACGCAGACGCTGGAGGAAGGGCAGCAGGCAGCCCAACTCACGGCGCTTAACGTACTTGCGCAAATCCGCAAGCACCTGGGCGGTTTCGATCGGCTAGACCACATCGTTCGCGTCGAAGGGCACGTGAGTTGTGTTGAGGGATTCTACGCACAGCCCGCCGTGCTCGATGGTGCGTCCGACCTCTTCGCCAAGGTCTTGGGCGAAAAAGCGGGCCACGCGCGATCGGCGTTTTCGCACTCCCAATTGCCGGCGAACGCAACGGTGATATTGGTCGTGATAGCGCAGATCCGACACTGATGACGCTCTCGGACGCCGATCTCGATGCCCTCCAGGCCGCGAAGAACGTTCTTGAGAATCCGGGTCTTGCCGCGCAGCTGACTGGCTTGGTCGGGGCACCTATCCAGGCGGGTCTGAAAAGACTGCCTGTGAAAATTCATCGACAGCTCGGTACAGTCCTCGAAAACGTCCTGTTGAAGGTCGCCAGAACGGCGACGGTCACCATCACAGATAACCCGGGCGATACACCCACCGGTGGGCTACGGGGTCTGTCGCGGGGTAAGCCATCCAACCGGCTGCATACGCTGGGGGTAGTGGTTTCCGGGGGCGTGGGCGGATTTTTCGGGCCATGGGCGATGCTCGCGGAAATTCCCGTTACGACTGGCATCATATTTCGATCGATCGCCGATATTGCCCGTAGCGAGGGGGCATCGATCAAGAGCGAGGCCACTATCCTCGCTTGTGTCGAAGTGTTCGCGTTTGGCGGGAAAACAGAGGACGGCGACGCGGCAGAATCCGGCTATTACATGGTTCGCGCTGCGCTCGCTCAGCAGACCAAGACCGCATCGGATTTTTTGGCGAAGTCGGCCTCGGAAAGAGCTGCGCCGCATTTGGTTGCGCTGATCAAGAGGGTGGTCGAACGGTTGGGCGTGCAGTACACCGAGAAGCTCGGTGCGCAACTGGTGCCGGTGATCGGCGCGGTGGGCGGCGCTGCGATCAACACGGTCTTCATCAGTCACTTCCAGGCGATGGCCAAGGGGCATTTTACGGTGTTGCGGCTGGAGCGCAAATACACCAAGGAAATCGTGGAGACGGCGTACAAATTACTGCCGAAAAAAGGGTAGCAAGAGTAGCATGTTCAGGGGGCACTCCCAGACAGCCGAAGGGGTTCGAATATGAAAGCCAACGCATACTGCACTGAAACCTGCACTCTAGCCGTGGCGATTCTGATCGCGATGTTGCTGCCGCTTACGGCTGCCCATGCGCAACTCGGGGGGCTGCTTAACGGTGCAGGTTCGAGTGGATCGGGCGGTGGCGTCGGCAACCTCGGCGGGATGTTGTCGGGGCAGTCCATGAGTTCCGGCAGTGCGGGCAATGTCGCTGGCATATTGCAATTCTGCATCAAGAACAACTATCTCGGCGGCGGCAGTGCGTCGTCGGCGGCCTCGGTCAAGGATGCGCTGATGGGCAAGCTCCATGGCGGCACGCCTTCTTCCGACAAAGGGTATGCCGATGGCGCCAAGGGCATCCTGAACAGCAGCAGCGGTCAGAAACTGGACTTGAGCGGTGGCGGCATGAAGGCACAGGTCACCAAACAAGTCTGCGACAAGATTCTTGCCCAGGGCAAGTCGATGCTCTAATGGGTGTCCAGACCATGCGATCTCATTTCAGCTTTCGCGTTGTCCCGGTGCTCGCCGCGACGATGCTGGTGGCCGCGTGTGCACAAACGGGCCCGGTCGAATTTTCCGCGGGCGGGGCGGATTCACCGTCCTTGTCGCATCCCGATGCGCTGGATTTTGGGCCGATGGATCGCTCGATAGCCGCCTGCAAGGCTGCAGCCAAATCGGCACCGCCTGGACAGTGTGCGCAGGTGCGAGCCTACGAATCGTGCATGAAAGGCCGCGGTTATATAACGCTGCTTGGGCCCGAGAACCCGTCCGGGTGTGGTCAGCCGGCCTGGGAAGAGGACGTGCGCAAATGGTTACGATGACGCCGTCGAATGTGCTGCACGCCGCCGCGTGTCGAGGCGGTGCGCCCGGTCGTCGGCGTGGGCTCCTCCTTTAGGTCGATGATCGTCTCGACGCTCGATCACGGCAGCAGCAAAAGCTTGCCGGTGGTGCGCCGCGATTCGATGTCGCAGTGCGCTTGGGCTGCTTGTTCGAGAGGATAGCGATGGCCTATGCGGACCTTGAGCGTGCCATCCCGCACCCAACGGAACAATTGTTCGCTGCGCGACAACAAGGCCGCGCGAGTGGGCACGTGATCCATGACTGTCGGGTAGGTGACCAGCACGCTTTTCGGCAGGTCCAGCAAATCGATCGGGGGTAGACGTTTGATCGTTTGCCCGTAGTACGCCAGCACCCCATGCCTGCGCAGTGACGCGAGCGAGCCATAAAAGGTGTCGGCGCCTGCGCCATCATAGGCGACATGCACGCCTTCTCCGGCCGTAAGACGCAGCACCTGATCGGAAAATTCGCCGTCAGCTGCAACGATCACTTGATCGGCGCCGGCCGCTTGAGCGATCTCGACCTTGTCCTGGCTGGACACACGGCCAATGACCGAGCCGCCCAGATGCTTGATCAGTTGCGTCAGCATCAAGCCGACGCCACCTGCGGCCGAATGCACCAGCGCGATATCGCCCGGTTTGATCGCATACGTTTCAGTCACGAAATGGCTGGCCGTCAACCCCTGCATCATCAAGCTAGCAGCCGTTTCGAAATCGATCTCGTCGGGCAGCGCAACCAGCGAGGCGGCCGGCGCAATCAATTGTTGGGTATAGCTGCCGGGCACGTAGAACCACGCGACCCGCCGACCCGGCTGCAAGTCGGTCACGCCGCTGCCGACCGCGACGACCTGTCCCGCGCCTTCGACGCCGGGGATTACGGGCAGAGGCCCCCGAAGATACATGCCGGTGCGCACCCCCACGTCCATAAAATTGACGCCAGCAGCGGCGACGTCGACCAGGACCTCGCCGGGGCCTGGCGTGCGGACCGGTCGTTCCTGCAATTTCAGTTGCTCGGGACCACCTGTGGCGTTTATGACAATGGCTTTCATGAGATTTTTTCTCGGTTAATTGGACTTAATAGTCCGTAATTTATTAAAAAAAATCAGCGAGGTTCACTGAAATTAATAGCTATCATTTTAAACACTATCATATAAAAGACTGATTGATCCATAATTGTCGTTGCGAACTGAGGAGGGATGCCTAACGCTCCGGCCCTCTATGGGGGGCAGACTGGTAAAACTTACAGGTCGCGATGGTATTGTTGATGGCCGGCACTTGCCGACCTACCTGGAGATCACTCATGTCGAAACTTCGTGTTGCCGTCGCTGCTGTCAGTATGTGTGTTGGACTTGCCCTGATGTATGCCCCGGTTGCTGCCGCGCAGACACCGGATACGGCGGCGTCTACGCCCAAGCAGGTTCGCAAGGCCCAGCGCAAGGCGGCTAGCAAAGCGGCCAGGGCGAAGAAAAATGTCGAGCTGAAGGCCCTTGAGAAGAACGGCTACAACCCCGGAGGCGACCAGGTCAATTATCCGCAGAATCTGCAGGACGCCCAGCGCAAGGTCGATGCGGCAAAAGCCGCGCAAGGCAAGCCTGCCTCGGCGCCATAAGCGTTCGGTTCCGCGACGCGGCGGCCAACATGCTGACGACGCGGGCCACGCGGGGGGCCAGGGTTCGGTTCCACGCAGACTCTGAACGCGAAGACGTGCCCGGCTAGCGGGTCGCGGCTTCGCGCATTCGTTCGAGCGCCATCGCCGGGACCAGTATGGCGCAGGCCACGATCGCCAGCGAGATCACGAGCATAGCCACAAACGTGAGATGCAGCGATTGCTGGAGCGCGAGCCGAACGACTGCGTCGCTCCCGGCATGGGTGGGCGGCGTTTCAAGAACCTGCCGTAGTTGATCCGACGTGACCACGCCTATGCCGTTGGCATGCGTCAGGCCGTAATTGAGCACTGCGCCGAACATGGTCGCACCCAGCGTACTGCCGAGGTTGCGTGCAAACAGGTTCGAGGCCGTCGCGCTGCCGCGTTGCGAGGGGGGCACGATTTCCTGGATCAGGACCAGTGCACTCACGCTCGATGTCCCCATGCCGAAGCCCATGATCAGCGAGCCGATGGCCGCCAAAATCGGTGAGCTATCCGGCGTCAGCAGTACGAACACGACCGCCCCGATCGGCAAGAACACACTGCCGACGACCAATATCTGCCGCAAGCCGAAGCGATGGAACGACCGTGCCGCGAGCGTAGCGCCGGTCGGCCATCCCAGCATCACCATGGTCAGCGCGAATCCGGCGACGACCGGCGAGCGGTGCAAGACGCCTTGCACATACATGGGCAGGAAGGTGGTCAATCCCATCAGCGCCATGCCGGCGAGTACCGTTGCGGCGTTAGACGCGGCGATCGGCCGGTGACCCCACAGCGAGAACGAAATCATCGGATCGGGAGCACGCCGCTCCTGCCCCACGAACAGCCCCGAACACACGCAAAACAGGCCGAATTCAAGCACGGCCCGAGTATTGTCGGAGGTGCCGATATCGGTTAGCGCCATCAGCAAAGACGCGATGGCAATCGTGAATAATGCCGCGCCGGCGATGTCGAGCGAGGGGCGCTCATGCCGCTCCTTCTCATGCAGAAAGGCAATGAAGCCGGCGGCCGAAGCCAGGCCGATCGGAATGTTGAGCCAGAAAATCCATGCCCACGACAGGTCGCGGATGATCAAGCCGCCCACCACGGGGCCGACGACCGCGGAGAATGCCCACACGCTGGCGAGATAGCCCTGGATCTTGCCTCGCTCGTGCGCGGGGTACAGGTCGGCCACGATCGTCATCGTGACCGGCTGGATCGCGCCAGCGCCCACGCCTTGGATCAGCCGGAAGACGATCATCGCGGGCATCGACCAGGCGAAGCCCGCCAGCACCGAGCCGACGAGAAACACCGCGATACCGATCAGCATCACCGGTTTGCGACCGTACACATCCGCCAGCTTGCCAAAGACCACCGTCATGGCGGTCTGGGTCAGCAGGAACGACGAGAAGACCCAACTGTACAGGTGCAGGCCACCGAGTTGCGTCACGATCTGCGGCATGGCGGTCGAGACGATCGTCGCCTCGATGGCGACCATGGCCATGGAGGCCATCACAGATGCTATAACGAACGTTCGGGTCGATTTCGGGTTTGAAGACATGGTGTCCAAATGAGGATGCTGCGCCGAATCGCGCAGCCAAGCGCATGCGACTGATTCGCTCGGCCGCGCTAGGGTCCAGCGCCAGCCGGTGAAATTATGAAGCTTTTCCTACAAACGTGCAGTTGATAGTAAGCGGCTGCTACATAAGAATCGGGCGCGCCCCGCACGGCCGAGCGTAGCGCCTGCTGTTTCCTGCCAAGGACGTCGTCAAGCAACGGTCCCGATCCATTTGGAATCGCTGCCGAGTCATCGTTACAGCGGAGCACATGAAAAATGCGGCACGTCGGATGTGATCCGACGTGCCGCATCGCTTTCGAGCTACGGCTTTACCTGCTCGACGCGCAATTACTTCGCGTTTTCCGCTGCTGCGATAATCGCGGCGGCGACCTGCTGCGGCTGCGACAGCATCGCGACGTGGCTCGCATCCACATGCACGACCGTCGCGCCGATATTCTTGGCCATGGCGGCCTGCAGTCTCGGGTCGATCATGTGATCCTTGCCGGTGATGACGAACACCGACGGCTTGGTGTGCCACGCTGCCTGGGTTACTTTGTCATCGAAATAGCCCGCGAACAAGGGGCCTTGGGTTGCGGCGATGAGGCGGGCTTGCGCAACGGGCAGGTCCGAAGCGAAGTCGTGGATGATCGCGTCATCGGACAGGGTCAAGAATCCCGCGGAGTCCTTGCGCAATTGGCTGGCCCACGCCGGCGCCGGAAGTCCTTTCAGGATGTCGTTGATGGACTGGCCGCTATCGGGCGCAAAGGCCGCCACATAGACCAGTGACTTTACCTTGTCATCGTTGCCGGCCTGGCTGATGACTACGCCTGCTGCCGAATGTCCGACCAGAATCACGGGGCCGGTCTGCTGCTCGATCACGCGACGTGTGGCCGACACGTCGTCGGCCAGTGACGACAACGGGTTCTGCACGGCCACGACATGCAAACCTTTGGCTTCCAGGATCGGCACTACCTTATCCCAGCTCGATCCGTCGGCGAATGCACCGTGAACCAGCACGACGTTCTCGCCTTTGAGCTCGGCGCTGGGCGCTGCGCTCGCGTGCAAAGCGGGGAGCAGGCCGCCGACCATGGCCAACGACAACAGACATTTTTTCAGCAGCGTATTCATAATGCAGTTCCTTTCAGGTTATCGAAACAGGTATTGAGCTCGGTTACCGGGTTTGGTTACCGACTCGGGTGATCGAAGAATAAGATGACGGCACTCGCGTGCCTATCGGTCGAATGACCGATGCTGCCGAATTCCGTGATGGCCGCCATGAGGGTGGAAAAAGCGGTGGAAAAATGCCAATTTGCGTGTGAGGATGAGATGGAAGAAGAAGCGGACATCCGCGTTCTGGACGTTGCCAAGGCGCTAGCGTTCATCGGCGACCTGAGCATGGGGCAACCGACCGATCACTCGGTGCGCACCGCGTGGCTGGCCGCGCAAGTCGCGGCCGACGCCGGCTACGGCGCCGTCCAGTGCGACGTGGTCAAACAGGTTTCGCTACTGCGGTGGTCCGGCTGCACGGCCAACGCGCATGGGTTCGCGGAGCTGATCGGCGACGACGTGGCCGGACGCGAAGCGATGCTTGCGAGGCGGCCCGATTCCGCCGTGGCGGCGGTGTTTGCCCGAGGCGAGGGCGCTTCGATTGCCGGACTTGCGCAAATTCACTGCGAGGTATCGGGTGAGATTGCGCGAATGCTGGCGCTCGATCACGACACCGAGGTGGCGTTGCGAAATATCTTCGAGAACCGGGATGGCAGCGGCTTTCCCAACCACGTTGCCGGCGACGGCGTGCCGCGCGCAGTCTCTACGGTGTCGCTGGCGGGGGACCTGGAAATTCTGAGCCGCGTGTACGGGCTCGATGCGGCACTCGCGTTGCTCACGAAAGATGCGGGCTCGCGCTATCCAGCCGAATTGGTCGACCTGGTCTCGAAGCGCGGCCGGCAATGGCATGAGGCGCTCGAGCACGAAGCCGGCCACGACTTCGATGGTTTTCTGACGAGCGATCGAACGCAGCAGCTGACCTCACCGGAACTGATCGCCGATGTGATCGACTTGAAACTGCCCTGGATGACGCAGTATTCGCGGCGTGTTGCCCAAGCCTGCGCCCAGTGCTGCGCTGCGCTTGGCGCCGCCACCACTACGCAGCGCCTGGTGTATCGCGCTGGGCTGATACATGGGATGGGGCGCACATCGGTCTCGAATTCGGTCTGGAACGCGAGCGGAAAATTGTCGGCGGCGGCGTGGGAAAAAATTCGACTCGTGCCATATTGGACGCAGCGAGCCGGCAAGAATATCGCGGCACTGGAACCCGAGGCCGCTATCGCATCGTTTGCCTACGAACGGCTTGACGGCTCCGGCTATTTCCGCAGCGCGAGCGCACGGGAGATCTCTTTCGAGGCGCGGGTGCTGTCGACGGCTGTCGCGTGGATTGCGTTGCGCTCGCCCCGACCGTGGAGAGCGCAACTGAGTTTCGAGGAAGCGGCGCGCGCTTTGACTACTGAGGCGCAAGCGGGCCGGTTCGACGTGGACGTGGTCCGAGCCATGACCTCGTCAGAGCACGTGGCCATGGTACGCGCACCGGATCGTGTCAAGCGGGCGACGTTGTCGGAGCGGGAAGTCGATGTGCTGCGGCACATCAGCCAAGGCGCCAGCAACAAAGAGGTCGCGCGTACGCTGGGCATCAGCATGAGCACGGTTGGAACGCATGTGGAAAAGGTGTTTCGCAAGCTCGATTGCTCGACACGCGCGGCGGCGACGTTGAAAGCGTCGGCGATGGGCCTGCTTTAGTCCGGGCCTGACGCATGGTCCGTCGCGTGCGTGGTGCGTCGGCTGGTTGCTGCGCAAAGCCGGGCACTGCACGACATCGCGCCCACCGCTCGCGATACGCTTTTACCGCCTGGGCCCTTTCATGCTTTCCGCGTCCATGGCCGCATGCCATTCCTCGCTGGCCTCGATCGGATCCATCGCGTCGTCGATGGAGGCCCTTGCGCGCTCGGCCACTCCCATCGTTTCGTCCGGCGGGTCGTCGAACTCGTCGCTGTCTTCGCTTGGCGGTTCCAGCATGTCCCTGAGCATTGCCTTGAGCTCCGGCGTGTCCCAGGGCAGGCCATGCTGCTTTTGAACCTTTATGTAGTGCTTCACTTCGGCGTTCTGCTCTTCGGTAAGAGGCAGCCCACGGAAAGTGCTTTTGGGGTCAAGGTCTGGCATGGCTTTCTCCGAGGTTCCGTTGCCTCCAGTGTAGCGGCATTGTGGCGTCTCGTGAGTCAGAAAACATGTAATACCGATGTCCTGATTCTGTCGTTCAAATAATTGGAGTACGGTATGCCTTCGCGGGCGCGAGGCGCGGGCCGCGAGATATCCGAATCTGACACCACTAAACTACTTGACGGAGTGACACCATGAGTATGTTTGCTACCCAAGATGGAACACGGATTTTCTACAAGGACTGGGGCCGTGGACAGCCCGTTGTCTTCTCCCACGGCTGGCCGCTGAGCGGCGACGCCTGGGACGCCCAGATGATGTTTCTGGGCGAGCGCGGCTACCGCGTGATCGCGCATGACCGCCGCGGGCATGGCCGTTCCGACCAGACCTGGGACGGTAACGACATGGATACCTATGCGGACGACCTGGCCCAGTTGATCGATTCGCTCGATCTGAAAGACATCGTGATAGTTGGCCATTCGACCGGCGGTGGCGAGGTTGCGCGCTACATCGGGCGTCATGGAACCAAACGAGTCGCCAAGGCCGTATTGCTAGGCGCGGTGCCGCCGCAGATGTTGAAAACCGAGACGAATCCAGGGGGGCTGCCGCGCGAAGTGTTCGACGGCATTCGCGCTGGCGTGCTTGCCGATCGATCGCAATTCTTCAAGGACCTCACCACGCCGTTCTATGGCTACAACCGGGCCGGTGCGAAAATTTCACAGGGCGTGCGCGATTCGTTTTGGCGACAGGGCATGCAGGTCAGCATCAAGGGGGCTTACGACTGCATCAAGCAGTTCTCGGAAACGGACTTCACCGCGGATCTCAAGAAATTTGACGTCCCCACGCTGATTGTCCATGGCGACGACGATCAGATCGTGCCCATCGGCGCTGCGGCCATGCTGTCGGCGAAGATCGTCCCCAATGCGCAGTTGAAGGTCTATCCGGGCGCCCCGCACGGACTCGCGCAGACGCGGCAGGATGAATTCAATGCCGACTTGCTGGCGTTCATCAAAAGCTGAACATCGGCAAACGTGTCATCACCCCCGCGCTGCGGGGCGTTGCCGCCTGGAGCGTCACCAGCAAGGCCACTATTTCCACGATATAGTGGTTGCTGGACCGCATGGTCTGTTCTCAGGGTGACTACGTTAATTTTTTGAGCGATTGAACGTGCAAACACAGGAAATAGCCGAACAGGCGACCCAACGCCTCGCAAGTGACCTGATCGCTGCGGCCGAAGCACTCGGCCCATTGGTCGCAGCGCATAAAGAAGCAATCGCAAGGGGCCCCGACATTCCCGAAGACATCGCCCGCGCGCTCGAAGATGCCGGTCTGACGCGGTTGTGGCTGCCGCGCAGTCTCGGCGGAGCGGAGTTGGCGCCAGTGGATTATTTCCGCGTCATCGAAGTTGTTGCGCGGCACGATGGATCAGTAGGTTGGTGTGCCGCGATCGCATCCACGGGAGCGCGCGCAGGTGGCCTGATTCCGGAAGAAGCGGCCGCTGCATTGCTGGGCCGCGGCGGATTTGTTTCCGGTAGCCTGGCTCCGACCGGTGTCGCGGTCAAAGAGGGAAACGGCTGGCGGGTCAATGGCCGGTGGTCGTGGGGCAGCTTTATTCGCTATAGCACGGTGACGCTCGGAGTCTGCATAGAGCACGCCGACGGCGTGCCTCGCACCACGCCCGCAGGAGCCCCCGTGCTGCGCGGCATAATGGTTCCGACACGAGACGTCGAAATCATCGCCAATTGGGACGGCAGCGGGCTGCGATCTTCCGGTAGTCACGACTTCGCCATGACAAATGTGCTCGCGCCCGACGCGCACACCTTCGCGCTGACCGATTTCGTTGTGACGCCTCGTCAACCTGGCGCGCTCTACGCGTTGCCGTTCATCACCATGTTTGCGCTGGGCATTACCGCGGTCTCCCTAGGCATAGCACGCGCTTCGATCGACGCATTGACGGCGCTGGCTAAACAGAAGATCGCAACGGGAACTCGCGCACTCCTGCGGGAACAAGCGAGTGTACAGGCCAGCGTTGCCGAAGCGGAAACGCTGCTGCGCGGCGCCCGTGCGTTCCTCTTCGAGTCGGTCCAGACGCTTTGGGATGCCGAGGTAGCAGGGCATCCGCCGGACATGGCGCAGCGCGCGCTGGCGCGCATGGCCAGCTGTAACGTGGTTCAGGTGGCCAAGAAGGTGGTCGACCTGATGTTTGCGGCGGCAGGTGGCTCGGCTACCCATGAACGCGGGCCGTTCGCCGCTCAAATGCGCGACGCGCAGGCCGCGGCCCAGCATCTTGCGTTTTCCTCCCGGAATATGGAGACTGCGGGGCGGGTTCTGTTGGGAATGGACACCGGGACTCCGCGATTCTGATCCTCGATCATCACGCACCTTCCGCGTTCTATAGGCAGTGAGATAGGTGACAGACGCCAAAGTTCCTGTCTCAGCGGGCGTCGCGGGCATCGCCGCCGCCATGGCCCATGTGTTCGAAGAACCGGATGGCCCGCGGGTCGCCCACGTGGGCGGTATTCATCCGTACCCACGCGCACTGTCCGCCGCACGGACGGTAATAGCTGCCTGGCGCGAGCGTGATGCCGAATTGCAATGCCTGCTCCACCAGCACCATGGAATCGTCGATGCCGGGCACGCGGGCCCAGATAAAATTGCCGCCGCTAGGCTCATCGAATACTTCCCACCCGCGTCCTTCGAGGTGCTGGACCGCAGTCGAGAGCGCATCGCGAACCCGGCGCCGTAGCCGCTCCAGATATTTTCGATAAGTGCCGCGTTCGAGCAAGGCCGCCACGACGCTTTCGCTAAAACGCGAGCCGCCGAGACTGGTAAGCACCTTCACATCGACGAGCCCCTTGATCAACTCGCGTTTTGCGACGATGTAGCCAATACGTAGCGAAGACGAAAGCGTCTTCGACAATCCGCCGACGTAGATAACGTGGTCGAGTTGATCGAGCGAGCCGAGGCGCTGCGTGGGCGTGGCCTGGAAATCCGCATAGATATCGTCTTCCACGATTGTGAAGTTGTGTTGCTGCGCCAATTGCAGCAGCCGAAACGCAATCTGCGGAGCGACGTTGGTCGCGGTGGGGTTATGAAATACGGTGTTGATGAAGAACAGCTTCGGCTGGACGCTCTTGAGCAGATATTGCGCGACATCGACATCGGGCCCGTTGGCCAGGCGCGGCACACCGATGATTCTCACACCTTGAAGCTTGAGCAAGCCGACCAGGTTGTAGTAACCGGGATCTTCGACGAATACCGTGTCGCCGGGCTTGAGCATGAACCGCACGATCAGGTCGAGCGCCTGGCTGGCGCCGCTCGTCACGATGATGTTGGATATATCGGCTTCGATGCCGATAGGCCCCAGGCGCATCTGGATTTGATTCCTGAGGCTCGCATCGCCGTGCGGCATCGCATAGTCGATCACGCTGCTGCTATCCATGCGCATGACTTGACGCATGGCCTGCGTGATGCCGTCGAGATCGCGCCACGCTTCGGGAACGAAGCCGCTGCTCAACTTCAAGGTTTCGCCCGGGTAGTTGAACTGCTGCAGTATTTGATGCGACTCCTCTTCGGCCAGGCGCGGATCGGACCCCCCGGAAGCGCGGGTTTCGTTGCCGACGTGACTCGCCACGTAAAAGCCCGAGCCGTGTTTCGGCACGATGAGACCCAGCGACGAGAGCCTGTCGTAGGCCTCGATGACGGGGAAGCGGCTGATCTGCTGGTCGGCCGCGAGCCCGCGGATAGACGGCAACTTTACGCCAGGCAGCAGTTGACGCGAGCGGATCAGCGCGGTGATGCCGGTGACGAGCTGATCCGTCATCGGGACGCCATTGTGCGCATCTACAACGAAATCCATCGCGCTGTGCTCCAAGTGTTCGAGGGAATTGACTGAACAGTCTGGTGAAACTGTTCGCTACTGTGCATTGTCGATATTGGAGTTTAACGAAATAATCCTGTCAAGGGGTTGCCTCGTTGCGCGACCGTCATTGGGAGAGCGTTATGCGTGAAATCCGGACATTGGAGCTGCAACAAAGTGATGTACCGGTAAGCTGGTTCATCGACCGTGCGCATACTTTGAGGGTTTGCCAAGGCTTGCTGTGGCTCACGCTGGAGGGTGAGCTCGACGACAAGTGGCTGCGTGCGGGTGACTCGGTGACCTTGCCGGCCAATTCGACCATCTGGATCAACTCGCCGGAATCGGATAGTCGTTTCGCCTTGGCATCTGCACCGGTAAAACCGTGGGCTAACCGGATCGCTTTTTACTGGCCGAGGATAGCGTTCGGCCGGAGCCGGGCGCGCGTTTTATAAGGGCAGGGGGAGCATGGCGCTCCCATGGAATCTCATGCATTCACTCATGCACGCGCATGCACCCTCTCAAGCGCCCGGTTGCCTTCTGAGTTGCAAGGTATAGGTGAGGCGGTCGGCCGGAAACACACTGACGGTCACTTCGAACGCCACCCCTTGCTGATCGAGGTAGTGCCGCACGATCTCAAGTGCGTGGGAGCCGGCCGGGGCGCCCAATTTTTTCGCCAGAGCCTCCGGCACCCCGACCGCTCGGATCTCTTGCCTGATTTCAGCGACTAGCCGCCCGTACTTTTCCTCGACCATCTCGCAGATCAAGCCCGAACTCTTGCGCAACTCGCGCCGCAAACCGGTACCGACGGCCGGATCCAGGTACACGTCAGTCCAGCAAATCGGCAGGGTGGGATTGTGCGGATCGACGCGCAGTAGCTCCACGCGCAGCCAGCGCAGTCGATCCGGGTAGCCGAGCTGGGTCGCCAGAGCCGGTTCGAAGACGATCTCTTCGATCGACTGCACATGCCGTTCGGTCTCCACCGCAAATTGAACCAGATCCTCGACGCTCGATAGCGACTGCGCATAAGCGTGTCGCGGTTTGAGCGCCTCGACGCGAATTCCAGCGCGTTTGCGCCGTGAAATCAAGCCCAGATCCTGTACTACCTGCAAGGCCGAGCGCACGGTCGAACGGCTTACGCCATATTGGGCCGACAACTCCAGTTCGCTGGGCAGCGCTGTTCCGATTGCAAATTTGCCGGCGCCGATCTCGCTGATCATTTGTTGGGCAAGTTCTGCGTAGCGGGGCTTCATTTGATGCTTTCCTGTTCTGGCGGAGGTCGGCGCAATGCTAGCGAGCGCGTGCGCATTTGCCAAGCGAATTTGCCGCGGGCGCTGTTTTGCAGCGGCCGGGAGCGTGGGTAAACCCTCGGTTGACACCGATTCCATTTAAAAATATAGTCCGTACATAATAATAATGTACGAACATATTAAGTGGCGGATGATGCGGTGAGCGGCGCGTTCATAAAGCCGTATACCCCGTTGCGTATCCCACTTCCAGGAGACAGCATGGCTACTCAAAGCGCAGTGACGGAGTCGACGGTGCAAAC
>Ga0265338_10000872_pt1 | contig 51071 bp, 44 predicted proteins | sample 42126metaG_FD_193579 | JGI IMG/M metagenome (GOLD analysis project Ga0265338, IMG submission 193579) | Rhizosphere microbial communities from Carex aquatilis grown in University of Washington, Seatle, WA, United States - 4-21-26 metaG | ecosystem: Host-associated > Plants > Roots > Rhizosphere...
TCAACCCGGAGGTCTATGCCCGGGCTTTGGAACACCTTTACCAGACCAATCAAATGCCGGCGGTAATGCCGAGCCGCGCCAACAAAACTCATCCCGATTTGTACGACCGCATGCTGGCGGCCGGCGTCACCCCTGATTTTCCAAAGCCGAAGCCGGCCCGGAGCCTGAATTGGATCAACTGCCTGGTTCTGGCCGGTCTTTTCGTCCTCCCGGTCTTCATCGGTGTTATCAAGACGCTTTGGGTCACCTGGCAGACCATGCCCAGCCAATAGGTGGCGCGGCATAAATCGGACGTCTCCTGACATTGCACCCGTTCGGAGTTCCGCCTTCAGGCGGCTCCTCGGCGCATCACCACATCTGCCGCGTAAACGCGGAACTCCAAACGGACTGCCCGCTTGTTTTCGGGCAGTTTCAGGGATGCACCTGCGTAAATCTGAGACGTGAAAAAAAGGTTGAACCCATCGTCAACCGGGGGAAAATGGCCTGCGGATGGAAACGGATTCACAAATCTTGAACCTGAAAGGAGCGCCACGATGCCTTATTTTACAGTCGGCAAAGAAAACTCGGGCGACATCAATCTCTATTACGAAGACCACGGCGCGGGCAAACCGGTCGTGCTGATCCACGGCTGGCCGTTGAGCGGCCAGTCGTGGGAGAAACAAGCAACCGCCTTGCTCGGCACCGGTCACCGCGTCATCACCTACGATCGCCGCGGATTCGGTCAATCCGACAAGCCGGCGTTCGGCTACGATTACGACACACTGGCGGCGGACTTGCACCAACTCATCTCCCGGCTCGACCTGCGGGAGGTCACCCTGGTCGGCTTTTCCATGGGCGGCGGTGAAGTGGCCCGTTACTTGGGCAAATACGGATCAGAGCGCGTGAAGAAGGCGGCGTTCATCGCCGCAATTCCGCCGTTCCTGCTGAAGACAGCAGACAACCCGTCCGGAGTGGATGGCGGCATCTTTGAAGGCATCAAACAGGCCATCGCCGCCGACCGGCTGGGGTTCCTCGCCGGGTTTCTGGCGAATTTCTACAACGTGGATGTTCTGGGCGGCAAACTCATCAGCGACCAAGTTGTGCACGCCAGCTGGACTGTTGCCTCCGGCGCCTCGCCCAAAGGCACGCTGGATTGCGTCTCGGCGTGGCTAACGGATTTCCGGAAAGACCTGGCGACGATCAAGGTGCCCACGTTGGTCGTGCACGGCGACGCCGACCGGATTGTGCCGCTCGCCGCCTCGGCCAAGCGCACGCAGGAGTCGATCAAGGGCAGCCAACTGGTGGTGCTCAAGGGCGCACCGCACGGCCTGAACTGGACCCACGCCGACCAGCTCAACCGCGCGCTGCTGGAGTTTCTGGGGAAAGAAAAATGACTGGCAAAGGCGAGAGTTTTCAACCCCGGAGGCACGAAAGAAAGTAGCCACTTGAAAACGGACTGTTAGGAGCTTATCGTGTCCCCATGAAATATTCGGTGATTCTCATCAAGTCGGATGAAGGATTTGCCGTTTCATGTCCGGCGTTGCCCGGCTGCTGGAGTCAGGGAAAGACCGAGGAAGAAGCGCTCGTCAACATCCGCGAAGCCATCCAGCTCTGGCTGGAAGTCGCCGAGGAAGACGCACGCAATGAAGCCGGTCGCGAAGCCGGCACCCTCGCCGAAGTGACCGTCTGATATGCCGAAGCTGCCCGGCATCAGCCAGCGCGACGCCGTGCGCGTGTTTCAAAAAATCGGCTATCACATCGCCCGCGAGAGCGGCCACATCATCATGAGCAACGGCAAGATTCGGCTGGTGATCCCGCGCCACAATCCTATCAACGCCATCACCATGGGCGGCATCGCCAAAACCGCCGGGCTGACGCCGGACCAATTCCGCAAATTATTGTAGCAGCCGACGTGAGAAGGCTCTGACTTGTTTCCGGTTTAATTTGAGCCTCCTTACGTCGGCTGCTACGAAATTGAGATGCGCAAATCCTTTTCCAGCCGGGCGAAGGCGCGGCAAGGCCTGAACTGGACCCACGCCGACAAGCTCAACCGCGCGCTGCTGGAGTTTCTGGGGAAAGGAAATTGACCGCGGAGACAGAGACGTGGGCAAAGCGCTTTGATGGTCGAAGATGCGCCTGGAAAAACGCGCAGTTCGAAATCTCAGTAACCGTCGCGGTACACCACGGCACGCGAGGTTTTGTAATCAAAAGCAGCGTAAACCCCGCCATGCACATATCCGTCGACACCAATATATTCCCATTTGAAACATTGCGCGTTGGTCACCGTGGGCAGATTTGCATACAGGCTGGTTCTACGAAGCATACCGGCCCGGTCTAGTTTTTCAGCAAAATTTGGCACTGTATCGGATTGAAGTTGCTGCTTTCGGACCCATTCCTGGAAGTCATCACCTCTTGCTTCGAAAACAGCAAGCCATTCTCCCATCTGCATACCCGTACAGCCAGCGACCTTGATATTGTGCGCAGTTATGGATGTGCCACGACACACTTTTTTGAGTCGCTGTTGTGGCGTTACATTCCAAATGCCATAAAAAAATACTCCCAACGCAAAAATCCACGCCGGACCAGAGAGCCACCAGCGCGACGCGGCCAAGCCTGATGCCTTTTTCATAAGCATGTGTTTTGATATAAAGAAAATTGCTGTGCCAACTCCAACCACCGGCACAATCCACATGAGAGATACAATCGCTAGAAAAATGAGGCCCTCCACATCAAGAAGGAATTCACCTGTTGCCGTGTCAGTTATGATGAAGAAGCCTACCGCCAGACTTGTCGCCAAAGAGTTGATGAGCCAAATAATTCCATAACGAAGAGGTGGAAGGGGGAGTACTGTCGTATTCAGCACGGACGGGGGTATTTCTGAATTGGGCTTTTCATTCATAATTTCCCTTCAACGCCACCGGGGGCGCGTGCTTATCTCCGCAACCGCTCAGGTTCAAAGTTGTTTCCTGAATTCATCCGGCGTCATTCCCGCGTCGCGCGCAATCGCGCCCATGGTGTAAGGGTCAACCGGATTTGCCCGCGGGATGACCAGTCTGGTTTCGCCGTTGGACATGACAATGTGGCCGCTCTGGCGAATGATGCGGTAGCCGAGCTTTTCAAAGACGCGCACGGCGTCCTGATGCCGGACCCCGGGAAGTTTGGGCATAGCTCAAATGGCTACTTCGGCTTCACTGACCTTGAAGAGTTTGGCCTCGTCCGCTTCCGCCGCGAGCCATTCGCGGATGGCCTCCTGAATATTGGTCAAAGCTTCCGCACGAGTTTTGCCTTGCGAATAGCACCCTCGCAGCGCCGGACAACTCACCGATACGCCGTCCGCATGCTCAATTAGGGTAACCCGGTATTTCATGGTTCAACCATAATATTGCTTCAAAAGCAAATCAAGTTCACTTCGGCAATGGCAACCCCACCTTGTCCGCCACCTGCGCCACGTCCTTGTCACCGCGGCCGCTCAGGTTCACAATGATGAGCTTGTTTTTGCCCATCTTCGGCGCGCGCTTCATGACTTCGGCGACGGCGTGGGCGCTTTCCAGCGCCGGGATAATGCCTTCCAGCCGCGCCAGCTTCATGAATGCTTCCAATGCCTGGTCGTCGGTCGCGTAGGTGTATTCCACGCGTTTCTGGTCGTGCAGCCAGGCGTGCTCGGGGCCGACGGCGGCGTAATCCAATCCGGCGCTGACGCTGTGGGTGAGCTGGATCTGCCCGTCTTTGTCCTGCAAAATATAGCTGCGCGTGCCCTGCAGAACCCCCAGCGAGCCGCCATGAAACCGCGCTGCGTGCTGCTCCGGCTTGATGCCGCGCCCGCCGGCCTCCACGCCCACCATCTTCACCGATTTGTCCTTGAGGAACGGATAAAACAGCCCGATGGCGTTCGAGCCGCCGCCGACACAGGCGATGAGCAGGTCGGGCAGGCGCTTTGCCTGTTTCAGGATCTGCCGGCGCGCCTCGTCGCCGATGACGCGCTGGAAATTCCGGACCATTTCCGGATACGGATGCGCGCCGTAGGCCGTGCCGAGGATGTAATGCGTGCTGCGGAGGTTCGATACCCAATCGCGCATCGCCTCGTTCACCGCTTCCTTCAGCGTCTTCTGGCCGGCATGGACGGGCACGACTTCCGCGCCGAGCATTTTCATCCGGTACACATTCAGCTCCTGCCGTTTGCAGTCCACGGCGCCCATGTAAATGACACATTTCAGCCCGAACATGGCGGCGACGGTGGCGGTGGCGACGCCATGCTGGCCGGCGCCGGTCTCGGCAATGACGCGGGTCTTGCCCATGCGCCGGGCGAGGAGGACCTGGCCGATGGCGTTGTTGATCTTGTGCGCGCCGGTATGGTTCAAATCCTCGCGTTTGAGATAAATTTTCGCGCCGCCGAGTTCCTTCGTCAGCCGTTCGGCAAAGTACAGCGGCGTGGGCCGGCCGCAAAATTCCCGGAGATAATACTCGAACTCGCGCTTGAACGCCGGGTCCTCCTCCGCGCGCCGGTATTCGTCCTCGAGCTCCTGCAGCGGATGCACCAGCGTCTCGGGCACGAAGCGTCCGCCGTAGGGACCGAAATGACCGGTGGCGTCCGGGACGGTGGCCTTGGAATTCTTGCTCATAAATCGGCCGCTAATCTCGCGCAAAGCGCAGTCGGGCGCAAAGGATTATTTGACTTCGACCTCATTCGGACACATTCGCGCGCTGCCCCGGTTCGGAGTTCCGCCCTCAGGCGGCCTTGGCCCATCACCGTGTTTGTCGCGTAAACGCGGAACTTTAAACGTCAGTTCGACGACGATTGCCGTCAGCCCGGCTTTTCTTGATGATGGCGGCCTGAACTTTTATCTTTCCAAAACAAATGGTTTTGAAATCCTTCGCCAAGCGCAACACCGGTTTCCTCTGCGCAAAGAAATCCTTGGGCCGTTGGGCGCGCCATGCCAATTCACCGCCCGTCAGCATCCATGAACGATTCTCAGCCAAAAACAGAGCCATGGATCCGCGGTTCCGCCATCGCCACGATCCTTTCGGGCGTGCTGACCGTCTTCTATGGCTGCAGCATTCAGGTTTTCCTGCGTCTCTTTGACGGTTTCTATCGGCAGCGGAATGATCCCGGGGCGGTGCTTCTGGAAATCCAGCTTCAGGCGCGGCTGCAAAATTATTTTTATCTGCTGGCGGCGGTTTTTTTGACCCTGGCGGCCTGGACCCTAAGCGTCCGGTTCTGTTCCGCCGGGAATCGACCGGGCCGGCCCTGGCGATGGCTGGAAAACCGGCTGGCCGGATCTTTGGTTGCCGCCCTTGGTTTTGGTCTCGTCCTCGCGTTGGCAGTCTGGTTTTCGAGCCGGGAATGGATCCACCTTGGCCGGCCGTGTTGGGACAACTACTGCTTCTATACCGAACTTGTCTCCCAATGGCTCGGTGCCCGAACCCGGGAGAGCTTTGACCTCCTGCTTCAGTTCATGCGGGGTTACAACCACGCCAGTTCACCCCTGGGACCTTTGCTTTACTCCGTCGTCAGAATCGCCACGGGGATGGAGGTGACCACCGCGTTTCGGGTGACGAACCTGATGGCCACGATTGGAACGGCCCTGATCCTATGGTGGCACCTGATCAAACCCGCCCGGCTCGGCCCGCTGCCTGATGGCGCCCTTCTTTTCCTGTTCGGAACCAACCTGGTGGTGGTGCGCTGTTCTTTCTTCCCGCAAACCGATGCCCTGGTCCTTTTCTGGATGACGGGGCTCCTGGCCGTCGCCTTGAAACGCATCGCCCAACGCAAGCTGATGTATGACGTTTGCGCTGGTGCACTGCTGATTTCCGGCCTTTTCGTGAAGCTTTCCTTCCTTCCCTGCCTGGCGCTCATACCCCTATGGCGGCTGCTGGATGGATGGCAGAAAAGTGCATTCGATTCGCGGGCAGAGATGAAGATTTGGTTGGCACTTTTCGTCAAGGAGTTGCTTCTGTTTGTGGTCATCCCCGTCGCCACTCTTCTTGCCTATCAATCGATTTTTGGTCTGCGGGGCATGTTCCTGCTGGAACTCCATGCCATGAAAATGGCGGATACCTTTTTTCCTTTCAAGGTGATGAGTCTGTTGCACGCGGCTTTGTTCTTCCTGGTCCTCATCTTTTGGGGCCGGAAGCAGCTCCGGTCAACGGACGGTTTTCTGCTGGCGGGAGCCGCTTTATATCTGCTCTCCTTGTGGTTCAGCAGCGCCGCCGGGTGGGACCGGTTTTATCTGCCGCTCATTCCTCCGCTCTGCGCGGTCGCCGGCAGGGGATTGGTGGTGGTTCAAGAAAAAGGCGGGGCAGGCCTGGTGGCGGTCTTCGTGATTTTGGCTGCATTTCTCAATTATTTCATGCTCGAATTCTGGCTCTTCTACTAGGTGCACCCTCGCCATTCGAAGGATCGCCAACTTCCGCTCCAGAGCAAGCCGATCGCTACCGGATCCATTTCCCTTCCGACGGCGGCTGGAAAGTCGCCAACCGGCGCAGCAGCTTTTCCGCATCTTCTTCCACCATGACCAGCTCGCGGTGCTGGGAACGGATGAAACCTTCGCGCGTGGCGTGGTCCAGAAACTCCAGGAAGCTGCGGTAGAAACCCACCACGTCGAGCAATCCGAACGGTTTTTGGTGCCAGCCGAGTTGGCTCCAGGCGAGTACCTCGCAAAATTCCTCGTAGGTGCCGTAACCGCCCGGCAGCGCGATGAAACCGTCGGCGAGTTCGGCCATCAATGCCTTGCGTTCGTGCATGGTCTTCACCACGCGCAGGTCCGGCAACCCTTCGTGCACCACTTCCTTGATGACCAGCGTTTCCGGGATCACGCCGATGACATGGCCCCCGGCCTTGAGCGCCGCATCCGCCAGAATGCCCATCAAGCCCACACACCCGCCGCCATAGACCAGGTCGAGTCGGTTTTTGGCCAGAAGACGCCCAAGATTTTCCGCGGCCCCGGCATAGGCGGCACGGGCGCCCTGGTTTGAACCGCAATAAACACAGACGCGTTTCATCTGCCCCAGTGTTGCGAACGTTCGCGGTGAAATCACGCCTCGTTTTCGATTCAGCAGGCGGCTTTGGCCGTCCCCCGCGAAAATCGACAACGGCGGAATCCTGGTTTAGCATCGTTTTTGTTTTGAAACCCACATTCCAGATCGCCGGGAATATTCAATCCGGAAAGTCGATTCTGCTTTGCCTGCTGCTCTTCGGGCTGGTGTTCTGGACGTTTCTGCCCTCGTTGACCGGCGATTTCATTGAATACGATGATTTTGCCTACGTCACCGGAAATTCCCACCTTGATCTCACGCCGGGGAACCTGGCCCGGCCCCTGATCCATTGGGAAGCCGCCTACTGGCACCCGCTGACGATGTGGTCGCTCATGCTGGATCACCGGCTTTACGGGCTCAATCCCTGGGGCTATCACCTGACCAATGTGCTGTTGCACGCGGTCAACACCGTCCTGGCATTCCTGGTTTTGTACCGGATGACGGGGGCCCTGTGGCGGAGCCTGCTGGTCGCGGGTTTGTTCGGCCTGCACCCGCAGCGGGTGGAATCGGTGGCCTGGATTTCGGAACGGAAGGATGTGTTGAGCGTGCTATTCTGGATGTTGGCGCTAGGGGCGTACACCCGCTACGCGCAGTGTGCGGCCAGTGACCGGTGGCCGGCGACAAGAACTGCTGCTGCCGGTGCTCCGGCATCATTCCTGTCACGTGTCACGTGTCCCCCGCCGCGGTTTTACAGCCTGGCCTTGTTGTTTTTTGCCCTGGGCTTGATGAGCAAGCCCATGGTGGTGACGTTGCCTTTTGTGTTGCTGTTGCTGGATTACTGGCCGTTGGCGCGCTGGTCGCGACAAAACCTGCGGGGGTTGGTGGAGGAGAAAATTCCTTTCTTTCTTCTGTCGGCCGTCTTTTGTGTGGTCACCTATTTCGCCCAGAAATACGGCGGCATGTTGAAGGAACTGGCCAGCGTGTCCGCGCCCCTGCCCTTTGTCGCGCGCCTGGACAACGCCCTGGTCGCCTATGGCCGGTACCTGGGCAATCTGTTCTGGCCGGTGAATCTCTGCGCTTTTTATCCGCATCCGGGCCACTGGCCGGCAAAGCCGGTGGTGCTGGCCGGACTTTTGATCCTGGGCCTCTCAGGGTTTGCCTGGGTTGTGCGGCGCCGGTGGCCCCATTGCCTGGTGGGCTGGCTCTGGTATCTCGGAGCCCTGGTCCCGGTCATTGGCCTGGTGCAGGTCGGCTCCCAGTCCATGGCTGATCGCTTCAGCTATATTCCGTCAATTGGGATATTGATTGTCCTGGTGTGGAGTGTGCACCACCTGACAAAGCGCTGGCCTCATCAAGGCATCCTTTTGGGCGTTGCCGGCGGGCTGACGGTCCTGGCCGGCAGCGCACTGACACGCCACGAAATGGTTTATTGGCAGGATGGGGTCTCCCTTTGGCGGCGGGCGGCGGCGGTGACGGAAAACAATTACGATGCTTATAACCGGCTGGGACGCGCCTTGTATTCTCAAAAACATTACGCCGAGGCGGCGCGCGCACTTCAGGAGGCAGTGAGACTGAATCCCGGTCTGGCCGAAGCCTACTGCAGCCTGGGTCAGGCTTTCGCCGCCGAAGGCCGGATGGATGAGGCCATTGCCGCCTGCCAAAAGGCACTTGAGGTCAGGCCCGGTTATGTGACTGCCCATAACAACCTGGCTGATTTTTTGATCCGGGCGGGGCGGCTGGACGAAGCCATGGTTCATTGCCGGCGGGCGGTGGAAATCGAACCGGACGGTGTAACGTCCCTGAACAATCTTGGAAATGCCCTGTCTTTGGAAGGGCATTTCGCCGAAGCGCTGGTTCCGCTTCAAAGGGCGCAGTCACTTCAGCCGGACAATCATTTAATCCAGGTCAATCTCGGGTCTGTCCTGTTCCGCATGGGCCGACTGGATGAAGCCATTCAAGATTTCCGCTTGGCCTTGAAATCCGAACCCGACAATGCGCAGGCCCATAACAACCTCGGGGGGGCGTTGCTCTCCAAAGGACAGGCGGCCGAGGCGGTTGACGAATTTCAGCAGGCCGTCCGATTGCAACCCGGTCGATTTGAAGCCCATCGCAACCTGGGTCACGCGTTGCTGAAACAGGGACACCTTGACGAAGCGATTCGCGAGTTTCAGGCCGCGCTGAATCTCAATCCGGATAGTGCCGCGGCCAGCAACGATCTGATCACCGCCCTGGGCCTGAAGCAAAAAACGGCCGCACCACCGCCTCCCGCCGGGCACTAAATCGGGAGCCGCCGGACTCTGGCGGCCCGGTTTGCCTTTCAGGAAAGCTGCCGGTGCCGGAAACAGGTCACCAGATGATCGTTGACCATGCCCGTCGCCTGCATGTGCGCATAGCAAATCGTCGAGCCCACAAACTTGAATCCCCGTTGCAACAAATCCTTGCTCAGCTGGTCGGAAACCGGCGTCCGGGACGGAACATCCTTCATCGCCTGCCGGTGGTTGACGATGGGTTGTCCACCCACAAAACGCCAGATGTACGCGTCGAAACTGCCGAATTCCTCCTGCACCTGGAGAAAGGCCTTCGCATTCTGGACGGCCGCGCGGATTTTCAGCCGGTTCCGGATGATCCCGGCGTTGCCCAGCAGCTTCGCGATCCTGGCCGCGTCGTAGCGCGCTACCCGCTCCGGATCAAACCCGTCGAAGGCCGCCCGGTAGTTCTCACGCTTCTTCAGCACCGTGTGCCAGCTCAACCCGGCCTGCGCCCCTTCCAGGATCAAAAACTCGAAGAGTTCGCGGTCGTTATGCAGTGGCACCCCCCATTCCGTGTCATGGTAACGGACGTAAATTTCGTCGGTGGGCCAGGGGCAACGGGTTTTACCTTGCGCCGATTTCATTCGACCGACCGCACCGCGGCGATGAAAGCCTTCACTTTTTGGTGGTCCTTTTTTCCGGGCGAACTTTCCACGCCGCTCGCCACATCCACCCCAAACGGGCGGACCTTGCGGACGGCGGCGGCAACATTCTCCGGCGTAAGGCCGCCCGCCAGAAAAACCGGCTTGCCGAATTTTTGCGCCTCCAGCGCCAGGTCCCAGTTGAACTTTTCGCCGGTGCCGCCGCGGGCCGCCGGTGAAAAGGCGTCCAGCAGATACGCGTCGGTCTGGTATTTCGGCAGTTCCTGCAGGGAGCCGGCATCCTGGACGCGGAAGGCCTTCATGCTCATCAGGCCGAATTGCGTGCAAAATTCCGGTGGTTCATCGCCGTGAAATTGAAGCAGGGTCAGGCCAACTTCCCCGATGGCCCGCAAAACAAGGTCTTCCGGCGCATTGACAAAAACCCCGACGCGCATGATGAACGGCGGCAGCTGCCGGGAAATTTTTGCGGCGGCGGGTACCGTCAGATGGCGCGGGCTTTTTTCATAAAAATTGAAGCCCAGCGCGTCCGCGCCCGCCTCGACCCCGGCCAGCGCATCGGCCGGGTTCGTCACCCCGCAAATTTTGACCCGCGTGCTCATTTCCTTTTCCTTTTTTGTAGGAGTCGAGATGACGAGACTCAAGACAATTGATGCAATTTTGTTTTGAGACTCCTCACGTCGTCTCCTACTTTAGCACAAGATGCCGCGGACGATTTACTTCGATTACAATGCCACGACCCCGCTCGACCCGGCGGTGCGCGAAGCGATGCTGCCGTTTCTGAGCGAGGTGTGGGGCAACCCTTCCAGCGTCCATCACGTCGGCCAGCGGGCCCGGGCGGCGCTCGATGACGCGCGCGATCGCGCGGCCAGTGTCCTCGGCGCCAGACCCAGCGAAGTGGTTTTTACCAGCGGCGGCACCGAGAGCAACAATCTGGCGATCTTTGGCACCGCCCGGCTGCTCAAATCCAGGGGCAGGCATCTCATTACCTCCGCCATCGAGCATCACGCGGTTTTGCATTGCTTCGATTACCTTGAAAAAGAGGAGGGTTTTGAAGTCTCGAGGCTGCCAGTGGACGGCGAAGGACTGGTTTCGCCGGAGGATTTAAAGCAAGCTCTCCGTCCTGACACCGTTCTCGTCTCAATCATGGCGGCCAATAACGAAATTGGCACCATCCAGCCGGTGGACGAATTGGGGGCGATTTGCCGTGATCGGGGAGTTGTTTTCCACACCGACGCGGTGCAATGGTTTGGCAAGGAATCCTTCGCCAACATCGGCCGGTTCAACGCGGACCTGGTCTCGGTCTGCGCTCACAAGTTTCATGGGCCAAAGGGCGCTGGCCTGCTCTATATCAAGTCGCCTTTGCATCCCATCCCGGTTGCTTTTGGCGGTGGACATGAAAACGAGCGTCGGGCAGGCACGGAAAATCTGGCGGGTGTTATTGGTTTGGTCGAAGCCTTGGAAAAGTTTGTCCCAAAACCGGTCTTTGAAAGGGGAAAATTGGGTTCTTGGACTTCCAAATTATTTCATTCCCTTGAAAAAATCGAAGGTGTGGAACGGGTAGGCTCTCCTCTTCGACGCCTGGTTAACACGGTTTCCTTTGTGGTTAGAGGCACGGACAGCATTGCGCTTCTGGCGGGGTTGGATATGGAAGGTATTTGTGCCTCGAGCGGTTCTGCTTGTTCTGCGGGCTCGCTGGAGCCTTCGCACGTGGTTTTGGCTCTGGGGCGGAGAAATCTGGCCAATTCGCTGGTTCGTTTTTCTTTGGGACGTGAAAATTCTGCTGAAGAAGTTGACTTGGTTTGTTCAAAACTTCCTGCTATTGTCCGTCGCGCACAACTGGGCAAATAAGGTGCTGAACTCCTGTGAATGGATTGGGGATTCTGTGAAGAACTCGGAGAAAGGAAATTTTATTTTTCTTTGCTCCTTTGATTCTGGTTTTGTTTCCTGTACAAAACCCTTGGGCCGCCTTGACAACCAACGTTGTTTGCCTTATTCACAGCCCTTAATAATAAGAGTTTTATAAAGAGAAAAGAATACTATTAACCGCGCATGAACCTCACCATTGCTAAGGATCAAATTCTCATCGGCCTGCAAGCGGTCCAAAATGTTGTCAGCACGCGCACAACGCTGCCCATCCTTTCCAACGTGCTGCTGCGCGCCGAAGGTGATCGCGTGGAGTTCACGGCAACAGACCTGGATGTAACCGTCGCCTGCAAAGTGGAAGCCAAGGTAAAAAAAGCCGGCAGCACAACCGTTCCGGTAAAAAAACTCTTCGGCATTGTCCGGGAATTGGGAGGAAATGAAATTGACATTGAAACGGACGAAAAAAACATAACCAGTGTCCGGTGCAATTCCTCATTTTACAAGATTCACGGGCTGGGGGCGGACGAATTTCCACCGCTGCCAAAGTTCAAGGACGACAAAAAGGTGTCGCTGCCCCAGGAAACGGTGAAAGCGATGATGAGAAAAACCTCATTCGCCGTATCCACCGACGAATCGCGCTACGTGCTGAATGGTATTTTTATCAGCCTCAAGGACCATAAAATGACGATGGTAGCCACGGACGGACGCCGGCTGGCGCTGGTGGACGAGGAAGTGGATATTTCCGAAAAAAGCAGCGGCGAATTCATTGTGCCGGCGAAGGCGGTGAACGAGTTGAACCGCCTGTTGCAGGACAAGGGCGACGTGGAAATCAAATTTGGGGAGAATCAGGCGTCATTTGCTCTCAAGGATGACAAGGGATTTTCCGTGCTCGTCATCTCGAAATTGATCGAAGGCAATTACCCGAACTACCGCCAGGTCATTCCCGCCGAGGTGAAGGAGCGCGTGCCGCTCGGGCGCGAGGAATTTGTGCAGGCCCTGCGCCGCGCCGAAATCATGACCAGCGAGAAGGCGAATTCCGTCAAACTCACCTTTGGCAAAAACACGCTGGCTATCACCGCCAATTCGCCGGAAGTCGGCGAGGCGCGCGAAACGCTGGCCGTGAACTACAAGGGCAAGGAAATCGCCATCGCCTTCAACCCGCGCTACCTCATCGACCCGCTCAATTCATTGACCGAGGACGAGGTGTTCTTCGAATTGATCGACGAGCTCAGCCCCGGCGTCCTCAAGATCAACGGCCCCTTCCTCTACGTCGTCATGCCCATGCGGTTGAGTTGAGAACTACCGGTAAGGCGCGTCACTCCGTGCGCGCCGCTGATGGTGGTCGTACGAACGGCGCGCGCGGAGTGACGCGCCCCGCCGGATTCCATCTCACATCTGCTCGACGGTTTCGATGCCGAGAACATCCAGTCCCTGCTTCAAAACCCGCGCGGTCAGATCGCACAATGCCAGCCGTGAGGAACGCGTGGCGGCGTCTTCCGCCTTGAGCACCGGACAATTTTCGTAGAACGACGTGAACCGGCCGGCCAGCTCGTACAGGTAATTGCACAGGAAGTTCGGCCGGTATTCCTCCGCCACCGCCTCCAGCGTCAGCCCGAAATTCAACAGGTGCCTGGCCAGCGCAACTTCTTCCGGTTTTGTCAGTTCAATGTTCGACGTTCGACGTTCGATGTTCGATGTTTCCCCCGCCTTCCTAAAAATGCTTTTGATCCGCGCATACGCATACTGCAAATACGGCGCCGTATTCCCCTGCAGCGCCAGCATCTTGTCCCAGCTGAACACATAATCGCTCTGCCGGTTCGGCAGCAGGTCCGCGTATTTCACCGCACCCAGCCCGATGACCCGCGCGATCTCCTTCCGCTGCGCCTCCGGCAATTCCGGACTCTTTTCCGAAACGATCTTGAACGCCCGTTCCTCGGCTTCATCCAGCAAATCCGCCAGCTTCACCGTCTCGCCGCTGCGGGTTTTGAACGGCTTGTTATCCTCGCCCAGAATCGAGCCGAACCACACGTGCGCCAGCTGGACATCTCTACTCGGAGGGACGAGCTCCGGGAGTCCTTGACTTTCTTTTTCGGAATTGGGGGCTCGTGTAACTCGCCCCTCCGAAAGAATGGACTGCCACTTGCGAAACGCCGTGAACACCTGCTGGAAATGCAGTTGCTGCCGGCCGTCGGTGACGTAAATGATTTCATCCGGATGCCAGGTTTCGAGCCGGTAAGCCAGCGTGGCCAGGTCCGTGGTCGTGTAATTGTATCCGCCATCGCTCTTGCGGATCAGCGCGGGCTGCGCCTTGAGCTGGGAAACATCCTCGAAGAAAAAGGCGATCGCGCCTTCGCTTTCCCGCGCCAGGCCCCGTGTCAGCAGGTCGTCCACCAGCGGTTTGAGCCGGGGATTGTAAAAGCTTTCGCCGAGCATACGGTCGAATTTCACGCCCAGCCGGCCATAGATCGTGTCAAACTGATGTTGCGACAGCGCAATCATCTCGTGCCAGATCCCCAGGTTTTCCGCGTCGCCGCCCTGGAGTTTGACCAGTTCCTGGCGGGCGGCTTCCCGGACGGTTTCCTGGGCTTCGCACGCGGCGCTGACCAGCTTGTAGAGCCGTTCCATTTCGGCGATGGGGTCGGCTTTGAGCGCTTCCGGCTGCAAATGCTGTTTCCAGCCCAGCAGCAGCATCCCGAATTGCGTGCCCCAGTCGCCAATGTGGTTGTCGGTGATGACGCGGTGCCCCAGGAGGCGCAAGGTGCGCGCCAGGCTGTCTCCGAGGATCGTGGAGCGAATGTGGCCCACGTGCATCGGCTTGGCCACGTTCGGCGAACTGAAATCGATCACCGCGGTCCGCGGCGCGGCGGTTTTCTCGAAAAACAAATGTTCGCCGCGCGCCGCCGCCTGGAGGGCGCCGGAGAGGACTGGCGGCTTCAACCGGAAATTCAGGAATCCCGCCCCGGCGATTTCAACTTTTTCGCAAACGTCGCCGACGTCGAGCTTGGCGACCACGTCGGTGGCGAGCTGGCGCGGATTCATTTTGCGCACCTTGGCGACCGACATCAGCGCATTGCTCTGGTAATCGCCAAACTTCGGGTCCGGACAAGGCCGGACCAGGACGGAGGCGGTGTCAGCGTCCGGCAGGACCGCGCGGACGGCGGCCTGGAGCTTCAGTTCGATTTGTTTGTGCGGCAGCACGGGAATTATTTAACCACGGATGGACACGGATGGACACGGATAAATTCTCGGAGGGACGTGGAACGGAGCGCGGGTCTGTGACCCGCAGCCGCCCGGATTGCCTGATAATAGAATAGCGCGAAAATTCGGCGGGCTTTGGCGTCGAACACGTAGCGGCTCACAGAGCCGCGCTCCGCTGACGCTCATTTTTTCCCGTATTCCTTGATGATGTTGAGCATCGCTTCGGCGTCGGGGGCCGATTCGAGGGCGGAGCGGAAATCGGGTTTGTGCAGGAATTTGGCGATGTTGGCCAGCGTGTGGAGATGTTTTTGGAACTGGCCCTGCGGCACGAGAAACAGCATGACCAGCTTCACCGGCTGGTTGTCGAGCGCGTCAAAATTCACCCCCGCCTTCGAGCGGCCGAGCGCGCCGACGACCTCGTAGATCAAATCCGTCGAGGCGTGCGGGATGCCGATGCCGAACCCAATCCCGGTGCTCATGGAAGTCTCGCGCTTCTTGACGGCGGCGGTCACGGCGTCGCGATCGCCGGGCTGGAGCTTGCCAGTGACGACCAGATTGTTGATCAGTTCGTCAATCGCTTCCCAGCGGTTCGTCGCCCGCAAATCGGGAAGGATTTGCGGTTTGCTTAAAATATCACCCAAGTCCATACGGTGCGGCTTAAGCATTGACGCCAATCGTGTTTGAATTCAAGACCGAATTACGAACATCTTTCCGGCGGGTTCATTGAAACCACCGGGCCAGCCACTGGCAAACGTGTCCCGTGTCCTCCAGCCACCAGCCCAGGGCGTTCCCAAAACCGGTTTTGGCGGTCAAAAACGGCAGGCCCAGCAACAGCACGCCGGCGTTGCCGAGAAAGATGATCACCGCCGAAAACAGCCAGCCCTGCGACGTGATGTCCGATTGTTGCGTTTTCAAGGCGTGCCACGTCAAGGTCACGTGAAACGCATACGCCGCGCCCACGGCCAGATGGAACCAGACCAGGTAATCCGCCCAATTCCAGAACAAATGACCGACGGCGAAGGTCAGGATGACCAGCACGGTGTATAAGGGGAAAAAATACGGGGCGAGCGCGATGACAAAGTTGCTTTTGGAGATGACCACGTGCCCGCCGCTGGAGGTGACCTTCATCTTTTTGACCTGCCCGCCGAAAATCCACGTCCACAGCGCATGGGTCAGCTCATGGCCAAACACATAAATCCACATCGGTTTGGGCAGCAGCAGGAAAACCACGACCCAGCAGGCCGCCCCCGCCAGCAACGGCACCCACACCACGTCCGCCCGTCCGCCGGCACAGAGCACCTGCCACAACGCCATCGCCGCCCCGGCGCAAACCGGCAGCAGCAGGATGGCGATGATGAACTTGATCCACTTCGGCATGGCGGCAGAAAACTGAATTTGGCTGCCGGAAGCCAGCAGAAAGCAGTGTTGAAGCTCAAGTTTCAGCTTGTTCGCCAGCACGCTAAAGCGTGAACTCCAACCTGGCGCCGCACACCCGCCCGGCCAACTTTGAACTTTGAACTTTGAACTTTGGACTTAACATTCCCCCATGACACAAGACGAAGTCCTCCAGGTTTTTCGCGACAGCGGAGCGCTGCTCGAAGGTCATTTCATCCTCCGCAGCGGCTTGCACAGCCGGCAATTTTTCCAGTGCGCCCTGGCGCTCCAGCAGATGCCCGTCGTCGAAAAGCTCGGGCACGCCCTGGCGGCCAAGGCCCGGCCGCTCGGCGCGGTCACCGTCATCGCCCCGGCGCTGGGCGGGCTGGTCATCGGTCAGGAGGTCGCCCGGCAGCTCGGGGTCCGGTTCATCTTCGCCGAGAAGGAGGAGGAAAAATTGGTCCTGCGGCGCGGATTCAAAATTGCGGCCGATGAAAAGATTCTGGTCGTCGAGGATGTGGTGACCAAGGGCGGCCGCGTGCAGGAGACCATTGACATCGTCCGCGCGCACGGCGGCCACCTTGCCGGGGTGGCCACGATTGTGGACCGCTCCAACGGCACGGTAAATTTCGGCGTGCCCTTCGCCGCCCTGGTCACGATTCGTGTGGAAGCGTTCAAGCCCGATCAATTGCCGCCCGACCTCGCCAAAATTCCGGCGGCCAAGCCGGGTAGCAAATAAGTTTTGGAGCGCCGGTCTCCGCCCCGGCGCGAAGCAGCGGGAAGACATCCAATATCGAATGCCGAACATCGAAGCGCTTCTCCTGTTTTTTAATTCGATATTTCAATCCAAAACCACGCCGGGTCGGAGACCGGCGATCCGCTTGACTGCGCCATTCGCGGTGTGCCACACCCGATTTAACTGTGTCATGATGACTCTTTTGGCGCAGTATTCCATCGGCTCGGAAAAGCGCTAAAGCACCAATTCGTCCTTTGTTTACATGGCTTCCGGTGTGTTTTTTGATTTGAGGCACTGTTATTGCATTGGGTCAGGGGTAGATAAACCAATTTTTAAATCTTTATGGCAAAAGTATTAGGTATTGATTTGGGAACCACGAACTCCTGCATGGCGGTCATGGAAGGCGGCGAGCCGTCGGTTCTGGAGAATTCCGAGGGCAAGCGCACCACACCATCCGTTGTCGCATTCACCAAGAGCGGTGACCGCCTGGTGGGTGAGTCGGCCAAGCGTCAGGCTGTCACCAACTCCCGCAACACGGTTTATTCCATCAAGCGCTTCATGGGCCGCAAGTTCGACGAGGTGCAGGAGGAAATCAAACGCGTCCCCTACAAGGTCGTCAAGGCCGCCAACGGCGACGTCGCCGTCGAAGTGGAAGTGGACGGCAAGCCGAAACAGTTTTCGCCGCCGGAAATCTCCGCAATGATCCTAAGCAAGCTGAAAGCCGACGCCGAAACGCGCCTCGGCGAAAAAATCACCCAGGCCGTCATCACGGTCCCTGCCTATTTCAACGACTCGCAGCGCCAGGCCACCAAGGACGCCGGCAGGATCGCCGGCCTCGAAGTGCTCCGCATCATCAATGAGCCGACCGCCGCATCGCTCGCCTACGGGCTTGACAAGAAGAAGGATGAGAAGATCGCCGTGTACGACCTGGGCGGCGGCACGTTTGACATCTCCGTCCTGGAAATCGGCGACGGCGTGTTCGAAGTCAAGGCCACCAACGGCGACACCCACCTCGGCGGTGACGATTGGGACAACCGGCTGATGGATTGGATCCTCGACGAATTCAAAAAGGACGCCGGCATGGACCTCCGCAAGCAGCCCGACGCTCTCCAGCGCATCAAGGAGGAAGCCGAAAAGGCGAAGATCGCCCTGTCCAGCGCGCAGCAATACGACATCAACCTGCCGTTCATCACGGCGGACGCCAGCGGGCCGAAGCACATCCAGAAGTCGCTCACCCGCGCCAAAATGGAACAGCTTTGCGATGATTTGTTCGAACGCACCATCGCGCCGGTGAAGGCCTGTTTGAAGGACGCCGGCATTGAGGTCGCGAAGATTGACGAACTAGTGCTCGTCGGCGGCATGACCCGCATGCCCAAAGTCGTCGAAGTGGCGCATACGCTCGTCAGCAAGCCGCCGCACCAGGGCGTGAACCCGGACGAAGTCGTCGCCGTGGGCGCCGGAATTCAGGGCGGCGTGCTCAAGGGCGAGGTCAAAGACGTGCTCCTGCTCGACGTGACGCCGTTGTCGCTCGGCATTGAGACGCTCGGCGGCGTGTTCACCCGGCTCATCGAGCGCAACACGACCATCCCGACCCGCAAATCAGAAATTTTCTCCACCGCTTCGGATAACCAGCCGGGCGTGGAAATCCACGTGCTCCAGGGCGAACGCCAGTTTTCCAAGGACAACAAAACCATCGGACGGTTTCACCTGACCGACATCCCGCCCGCCCCGCGCGGCGTGCCGCAGGTCGAGGTGACGTTCGACATCGACGCCAACGGCATCCTGCACGTGGGCGCCAAGGACCTGGGCACGGGCAAGGAACAGAAGATCACCATTACCGCCAGCAGCGGCCTCTCGAAGGACGAGGTCGAGAAGATGCGCAAGGACGCCGAGGCCCATGCCGACGAGGACAAGGCCAAGCGTGAGGAAGTCGAGTCGCGCAACGAAGCCGACGGCGCGGTGTACCGCTCCGAGAAGATGCTCAAGGACAACGCCGACAAGATTTCCGGCGACGACACGGGCAAGATCGAGAAGGCCGTCGCGGAAGTGAAGGAAGCGTTGAAAGGCAGCGACGCGGCCGCCATCAAAGCCGCCGCCGAGAAGCTGAACGAGGTGTGGCAGGCGGTGAGCGCCGAGCTATACAAGGCGGGCGCCGCCAAGGCACAGGCCGAAAAAGGCCCGGCGGGCGGACAACCCGGCCAGCCGCAGGACGAGCCGAAGCCCGACGACAAGAAGAAGGACGAAGGCGTGATTGACGCCGAGGTCGTGGATGAGAAGAAGGGTTGAACGGCGAGATTTCCCTGATTTTCCCGCCGCGAGTGCGGCGGGAGTTGATTCCGATTAACAGTTAAACCAACAAAGAAAACAAAACTATGGCACTGAACATCAAACCGCTCGGCGACCGCATCCTCGTGGAACCGGTCGAAGAGAAGGAAGTCAAAAAGGGCGGCATCATCATTCCCGATACCGCCAAGGAAAAACCGCAGGAAGGCATCGTCATCGCCCTCGGCACCGGCAAGACCAATGACGACGGAAAAAAGATCCCCTTTGAAGTCAAGAAGGGCGACCGCGTGCTCGTTTCCAAATACGGCGGCACGGAAATCAAGGTGGACGGCAAGGAATACAAGATTTTCAATTCCGACGACCTCGTCGCCATCATCGACTGATTCATTTAACCATCAACTCCTAACTAAGAATTAAATTATATGGCAGCAAAACAATTACTGTTTGATGAGGCGGCGCGCCAGGCGATCCTGCGCGGCGTCCAGAAGCTCTCCAAGGCGGTCGTCGCCACGCTCGGGCCCAAAGGCCGCAACGTGGTCATCGACAAGAAATACGGCTCCCCCACCATCACCAAGGACGGCGTGACGGTGGCCAAGGAAATCGAACTGGAAGATCCCTATGAAAACATGGGCGCCCAGATGGTCCGCGAAGTCGCCAGCAAGACCAGCGACACCGCCGGTGACGGCACGACCACGGCGACGGTATTGGCCGAATCCATTTACCGCGAAGGTTTGAAGTTCGTCACCTCCGGCGCCAATCCCATCGGCATCCAACGCGGCATCAACAAGGCCGTCGAAGCCGCCGTGGCCCACCTCGACAAGATCACCAAGAAGGTCAAGGACAAGGACGAGATTCGCCAGGTCGCCGCAGTTTCCGCGAACTGGGATTTCGAAATCGCCGACAAGATCGCCGAGGCCATGGACAAGGTCGGCAAGGATGGCACGATCACCGTCGAGGAAGCCAAGTCCATTGAGACGACGCTCGAAGTGGTCGAAGGCATGCAGTTCGACAAGGGCTATCTCTCGCCTTACTTCGTCACCAATGCCGAGACGATGGAAGTGAAGCTCGAAGACGCCTACATCCTCAATTACGAAAAGAAGATCAGCAGCCTGAAGGACCTGTTGCCGCTGCTCGAAAAAGCCGCGCGCTCAACCAAGCCGCTGCTCATCATCGCTGAAGAAGTTGAAGGCGAAGCGCTGGCCACCCTCGTGGTGAACAAGCTGCGCGGTACCTTGAACGTCTGCGCCGTGAAGGCCCCGGGCTTCGGCGACCGCCGCAAGGCCATGCTCGAAGACATTGCCGTCCTCACCGGTGGCAAATTCATCACCGAAGACCTCGGCATCAAGCTGGAAAGCATTGAGCTGGCCGACCTCGGCCGCGCCAAGACCATCGTCATCGACAAGGAAAACACCACCATCGTCGAAGGCGCCGGCAAATCCTCCGACATCCAGGGCCGCGTGAACCAGATCCGCCGCCAGATCGAGGAAACCACCAGCGATTACGACCGCGAGAAATTGCAGGAACGCTTGGCCAAGCTGGCCGGCGGCGTGGCCGTCATCAACGTCGGTGCGGCCACCGAGACCGAAATGAAGGAAAAGAAGGCCCGCGTGGAAGACGCGCTGCACGCGACGCGCGCGGCCGTCGAGGAAGGCATTGTCGCCGGCGGCGGCGTGGCCTTGCTGCGGTGCGTGGCGGCGATTGAAGCCGTCAAGACCTCGAACGAAGACGAGCAGATCGGCGTCGGCATCATCAAACGCTCGATCGAATCACCGCTCCGGGCGCTCGCGCTCAACGCGGGGGTCGAAGGCTCGGTCATCGTCGACCAGGTCAAGAAGAGCAAAGGCAACGAAGGTTACAATGTCGCCACCGGCGAATATGAAGACCTCGTGAAAGCCGGCATCGTGGACCCGAAGAAGGTCACGCGTTCCGCGCTGCAGAACGCGGCCTCTATTGCCGGTTTGCTGCTCACCACCGAGTGCCTCATCACCGACCTGCCGGAGAAGGAAAAACCGGCACCGGGCGGCGGCGGACATGGCGGCGGCATGGGCGACATGGGCGGCATGGGCGGCTATTGATCCCACCGAAACATAAAAATTCAGGCGGGGCTGGAAGCCATTCCAGCCCCGCTTTTGTTCTCTGCACTGCCTTTCCGAACGCAGCCCCCCGACGCGATCTACCAGCCCTCAGCCGCCAACCACTTGGACAATATATATCGCACGTACGACATATGTTGTCGCTCTGAGCCGGAACGATTCAGCTTGAAACATTGAGCACCGTTTGGCGGGCTTGGGGTGATGAAACCAAACACAAGCTTATGAGCATCGACGGGAGGCGGACCAAACGGTGCGCCTGCCAATTGACACCAAAGACGCGACTTCGTCCATCCGGATTTCATTCACCGACCAGCGTTTGACGGCGCATGGAGGCATGATCGTGTGGTCGCAACAGTTTGGCATCAAACGGCTGTGCGTGGACAATTTCTGGGGCACCGAGGCGATGCACCATCTGGCCATTGCCGCCGACAATCTGTGCGTGCTGTTGCAACGGCGATTGGGGCAGTTGGAAAAGTGCGAACTCAACACGCTGCGCTGGCGGTGGTTTGGCCGGGCGGCCGTGTGGAGGCGGGCGCGGGGGCAAACCCACCCTCAAGCTCGCCGTGCAGGGGTTGGCGCATCGAACTTGGTGGCGCGATATCCTGACCAAACTCACCGCTCTACCCAATTGCCATGCAGCTCTCTTCAAGCCTGACCCGCCAATCTTACTCAAAATGAGCGCTCAACTGAATCGTTCCGGCTAAGACGAGGCTCGTTTTGCGTGACGCAAACATTGGCCGCGCCGAAAACCTGTTTTCCTCATTCTTTCGCGTTTACTGGATACATTTTACTTATTCACAGCATGGCAAAATATGTTCAAAGAACCGCTAAATGGGTTTGGTGCTTTTTCCGCCGCGGGCCGAAAGTGGGAATGAAGCCAAAAATTAAATGCAATAAACCAACCGCCTCCCATGGAGCCGCCTATGTCCACCAACTCCCGACCCACCGTCTGGGAGCATGCCCAGTCCCAGGGCGTTTCGCGCCGTGATTTTCTGTCGGCGTGCGCCTGGCTGACGGCCATGCTCGGCCTGCCCACCAGCGCCATCGCGCAAGTCACCAAGGCCCTCGAAACCAAACCGCGCATGCCCGTGCTGTGGTTCCATTTCCAGGAATGCACCTGCTGCTCGGAGTCCTTCATCCGCTCCTCGCATCCCATCATCGCCGACATCGTGCTCGACAAGATCTCGCTCGACTACACCGAGACGCTGATGGCCGGCTCGGGCCAGCAGGCCGAGGCGGCCCTGCGCGACACGATGACCAAATACAAGGGCGAATATCTCATGCTCGTCGAAGGCTCGGTGCCGACGGCCGATGGCGGGGTGTATTGCTGCATCGGCGGACGCACGGCGCTGGACATTCTGCAGGAGGCGGCGGCGGGAGCCAAGGCGCTCATCTGCTGGGGCAGCTGCGCCTGCAACGGCTGCGTCCAGGCCGCCAAGCCGAATCCCACCAAGGCCACCCCCATCCAGGAACTGGTTTCGGGCGTGCCGATCATCAAGGTGCCAGGCTGCCCACCCATTGCTGAGGTGATGACCGGGACGATTGTTCACCTGCTGGCGTTTGATCGCATTCCGCAGCTCGACGGCCTGGGCCGGCCCAAGGCGTTTTATTCCCGGCGCGTTCATGACACCTGTTACCGCCGCCCGAATTACGACGCCGGCCTTTTCGTCAATTCGTTCGACGATGAAAACGCCAAGCGCGGCTATTGCCTCTACAAGATGGGCTGCCGCGGCCCGGTGACCTACAATGCCTGCGGCGTGATGCGCTGGAACGGTGGTGTCAGTTTTCCGATCCAATCCGGCCACGGTTGCATCGGCTGCAGCGAGGCGCATTTCTGGGACAACGGCCCGTTCTACCAGCATCTGCCGTCCTTCCCCGGCTTCGGCATCGAGACCACCGCAGACAAGGTGGGCGTGGCCGTCGGCGCGGCGACGGTTGTCGGCATTGCCGCCCATGCGATTTCCACGAACATCCGCAAGCGACATTTGATCAAGGAAGAGCTCGAGTCCAGCGAAGACGTGCACGACGGTCGCGCGGAACAGGGCGGTTCCTAACCCCGGGAGAATATTATGGCTGTGAAACGAATTGTCATTGATCCGGTCACGCGCATTGAAGGCCACCTGCGCGTGGAGGTGGAAGTGAAGGACGGCTTCGTCACCGACGCATTCAGCTCCGGCACCATGGTGCGCGGGCTGGAAATCATCCTGCGCGGGCGCGACCCGCGCGATGCCTGGGCGTTCGCCGAGCGGACGTGCGGCGTCTGCACCACCGTCCATGCGCTCGCCTCCGTGCGCTCGGTCGAGGATGCGCTGGGCATCGTCATCCCGCCAAACGCGGAGCTCATCCGCAACCTGATGTTCTGTGCGCAATACATGCAGGACCACGTGGTGCATTTCTATCATTTGCACGCGCTCGACTGGGTGGACGTGGTTAGCGCACTCAAGGCTGACCCGGCGAAGACGGCGGAGCTCGCGCAGAGCATATCCAACTGGCCGAAGAGCTCGGTGGGCTATTTCTCGGACGTGCAGAAGCGGATCGCCAAATTTGTTGGAAGCGGCCAGCTCGGCATTTTCGCCAACGGCTACTGGGGCCATCCGGCCATGAAGCTGCCGCCGGAGGCGAACCTGCTCGGCGTCGCACATTACATCGAGGCCCTCGACTGGCAGAAGGAAATCGTCAAGGTCCACACGATTTTCGGCGGCAAAAATCCGCACCCGAATTATCTCGTCGGCGGCGCGCCGTGTTCGTTGAACCTGGACGACGCCAATGCCATCAACGCCGAGCGCCTGGCCTTTGTCGCCAAATTGCTGACCGACGCGAAGACGTTTGTGGAGCAGGTTTACATCCCTGATCTGCTGGCGATCGCGTCGTTTTACAAGGACTGGGGCGCGATTGGCGGCGGGTTGACCAATTACATGGCCTACGGCGACCTGCCCACGCACGGCTTCGGCGACCCCGGCAAATTCAAGTTTCCGCGCGGCGTCATTCTCGACCGGGACCTGGGCAAGATTCACGAGGTGGACGCGCACGACCCGCAGCAGGTCAAGGAGTCCATCGCGCATTCCTGGTATGAATATTCCGACGGCGACGGGGCGGCGAAGCATCCATGGGACGGCGAAACCAAATTGAATTACACCGGCCCGAAGCCGCCGTACGACCAGCTTAACGTGGACGGAAAATATTCCTGGCTCAAGACGCCGCGCTGGAACAACCGCCCGATGGAGGTCGGCCCGCTTGCGCGCCTGCTGGTCGGCTACGGTACCGGCCGCGCTGACATCCAGGAAGCCGTGAACATGGTGCTGAAGAAGCTGGACGTGCCGGTGGCCGCCCTGTTTTCCACGCTGGGCCGCACTGCCGCGCGCGGCATCGAAACCTATCTGGTCGCCCAATGGGCCCAGGAATTTTACGGCGATCTCATCGCGAACATCAAGAACGGCGACTCCCGCACCTTCAACAACGAGAAATGGGAGCCCGCCACTTGGCCGGCCGAAGCCAAGGGCGTCGGCATGAGCGAGGCCCCGCGCGGCGCGCTCGCCCACTGGATCGTCATCAAGGACCAGAAAATCGCCAACTATCAGCTGGTCGTGCCCTCGACCTGGAACGCCTCGCCCCGGGACGCGCAGGGCCAGCGCTCGGCTTACGAATCGTCGCTCATCGGCACGCCGGTGGCCGATCCGGACAAGCCGCTGGAAATCATCCGCACCATTCATTCCTTTGACCCGTGCCTGGCCTGCGCCGTGCATCTGTACGATCCGCAGGGCCGCACGCTCAACCGCATCACCATCGGCGGCTAGGAGGCACTATGCAAAAGACCACGCTTGGCCGGGTTTACGTCTGGGAAATTCCCGTCCGGTTTTATCACTGGCTCAACGCGCTGTGCCTCGTCGTGCTGTGCGTGACCGGCTACCTCATCGGCGCGCCGCTGGCCATCCAGCAGGCGACCGAGGCGTCGTACGCATACTGGTTCGGCAAGGTGCGGTTCATCCACTTCGCCTTCGCCTACATCTTTTTTTTCAATTTCCTGTTCCGCATCTACTGGGGCTTTGTCGGCAACCGCTATGCGAATTGGAAAAATTTCATCCCCTTCCGCAAAAAACAGTGGAAGGAAATCAAGCAGGTCATCGCCGTGGACATTTTGCAGCGGGACAACCAGCCGATCGAGACCATCGGCCATAACGCCGTCGCCGGCTTCACCTACTTCATGACGTTTCTGGCGTTCCTGTTCCAGTGCCTCACCGGCTTCGGCCTCTATGCCGCGATGAGCAAGGCCTGGTTCCCGCAGCTTTTCGCCTGGATCGTGCCGCTGATGGGCGGCGATTTCGCCGTGCGCCAGTGGCATCACTTGTTCATGTGGTTTTTCATCCTGTTTGCCCTGGTCCACGTCTACCTCGTGTTCTACCACGACTACGTCGAAGGCCGCGGTGAGATTTCCTCGATGGGCAGCGGCTGGAAATTCATCGAGAAGGAATACCATCCCACCCTCAAGCAGGAAAAGCCGACTGGCCAGGTGAAAAAATGAATCTCACCGCCGGCAAGGAAACTCCGCTGGTTCTCGGCGTCGGCAATCTGCTGATGGGCGACGAAGGCGTCGGCGTGGCCGCCATCCGGCGGCTGGAGCAAAATGGCTTTGCCGACCGCGCCGAGCTCGTGGACGGCGGCACTGGCGGATTTCATCTGCTCGGCCTGTTTCATCACGGTCGGCACATCATTCTCATCGACGCCGCGGCGGACGGACGGCCCGTCGGCACGGTTTCGCTCATCCAGCCGCACTACGCCACTGATTTTCCGCCGTCGCTTACCGCGCACGACATCGGGCTGAAGGATCTGATTGAATCGGCCGCAGTGCTCGGCGATTTGCCGGAGGTGGATTTGATCACCGTTTCCATCGGCGGCCTCGGTTCGCTGACGATGGAGCTTTCCCCCGCCGTTGCTGCGGCCCTGCCGGAAATCGAGGTGCTTGTGGTAAAATGCCTGGAAAAGGCGCGCGTGCAAATTCAATGCGCTGACGTTGCCGCCGGCGCCTGATTTCACGGGCAGATAATCGCATCCAGCTCACCTCCGTTTGGAATTCAGCGTTTACGCGGCCAAATCGATGACACGCCGAGGCCGCTTGAAAGCGGAACTCCAAACGCGTGCGCCTTCCGGATCGTTTTTATTCGCCGGGGGCTGCATCCGTCGCTAGATTGCTCGCCAACACCAATGAAACCGGCTCTGTACAACTCCACAGAAACTCTTTCCCATTTTCATTGTTACATCCAGCGAACCCATCATGACACCTGACTCTCTCGCCGCCGCCCGCGAAACCTACCGGAAAATTGCCGATAACATCGCCAAAATCATGCGCGGCCAGTCCGCTTCGACGCGGCAGCTCCTGGCGGCGCTGGCCAGCGGCGGGCACGTGCTGCTGGAGGATTTCCCCGGCACCGGCAAGACGACGCTGGCCAAGGCCCTGGCCCGGTCCATTGACGCGAAGTTCAAGCGCATCCAGTTCACGCCCGACCTGCTGCCGTCCGACATCCTCGGCGTGTCGATCTTCAGTCAGCAGGACCAGCTGTTTCATTTTCATGACGGGCCGGTGTTCACCGACATCCTGCTGGCCGATGAAATCAACCGGGCGTCGCCCCGGACCCAGTCGGCGCTGCTGGAGGCCATGGGCGAGGGCCAGGTGAGCGTCGAAGGCGAACGCCGGAACCTGTCCGAGCTGTTTTTTGTGATCGCCACGCAGAATCCGGTGGAATTCCGCGGCACCTATCCGCTGCCGGAGGCGCAGATGGACCGGTTCGCGATGCAATTCACCCTGGGCTACGTGCCGCCCGAGGAGGAGGTGGCCATCCTCACCGCGCAGGAACACAATCATCCGCTGGAGACCCTGCAGCCGTGCGCCACGCTGGCCGATGTCTTGGCGCTCCGGCGTGCGGCAGAGAAGGTGCGCATCAGCGGCGAATTGAAGCGCTATGTGGTGGATCTCGTGGCGGCCACGCGCACGGCGACCGGCGTCCAGCTCGGGGCCAGTCCGCGCGCCTCACTTGCCCTGATGAAAACCGCCCAGGCGATGGCCTTGTTCGATGGCGGCGATTTTGTCACTCCGGAACAAATCCAGTTGCTGACCGTGCCGGTCATCGCGCACCGGCTGGTGCTGGAGCCGCAGGCGCGGTTTTCCGGGCTGACGGCGCAGGGCGTGGTCGAGGAAATCGTCAAAAGAATGCGCGTGCCGGCGTAACGCGAAAGAAGAAAGCAGAATGAAGAAACCAAAACACGCTCACGCTTGCCGGTTTGACAGGCGTCCTTCCGCCTTCCGGCTTCGGTCTGTCCCGTGAGATTCATTTTCAAGTTATTGTACCGGCTTTACCGCGGCGGCTCGTCGTTGTGGCATTGGTCGCAGCGGCGGTTCACGCTGGCGGGGCTGTGTGCGGCCGGGGCGCTGGTCGTCACGGGTGCCGTGGGGCTGGACATCGAGAATACCGTCACTTACCAGGCCTTTTCGTTGTTGCTGATGATTTTGGGCCTGGCGGTCGCCGGCAGCTGGTTTTTCCGGGCGCAATTCTCCGTGGCGCGGTTGTTGCCGCGTCTGGCGACCGCCGGCCAGCCGTTCCGCTATCGCGTGGCGCTGTCAAACCTGACCGCGCACCCGCAAGGCGGTCTGACCTTGTTGGAAGACCTGGCGGATCCGCGTCCGTCGTTTTCCGAGTGGCTGGCGTTTCAACTGGCCGAGAACCGGCGCGTCCGCCCGTTTTCTGTCAGTCAATCGCGCCGCACCAATCCCTTCAAGCTGGTGACGCTCCAGGAAGGCGAGGTTCCATCCCTGGCCCCGAATAGCGATGGGGAGCTATGGATGGAACTCCTGCCGCTGCGCCGCGGAATCCTGCGTTTCACCGGGGTTACGCTGGCGCGTCCGGACCCGTTCGGGCTCTTTCGATCCTTTGTGCGGATTCCCGCGCCGCAAACGGTTTTGGTCCTCCCGAAGCGTTATCTGCTGCCGCCTGTAGCCCTGCCGGGGGCGATGAAATATCAGGAGGGTGGCGTGGCGCTCGCGGCCAATGTGGGCCGCAGCGAGGAATTTGTCGCGCTGCGCGACTATCGCCGGGGCGATCCGATCCGGCACATCCACTGGCGCAGCTGGGCCAAGGTTGGCAAACCCATCGTGAAGGAGTTCGCGGACGAGTTTTTTGTGCGGCATGCACTGGTGCTGGACACGTTCATCAGCGATCCGCGCAGCGAAGCGCTGGAGGAGGCCGTTTCGGTGGCGGCCTCGTTCGCCTGCACCGTGCTGACCCAGGAATCACTGCTCGATTTGCTGTTTGTCGGCGCGCAATCCTATTGTTTCACCGCCGGCCGGGGCCTGGGGCAGGTGGACCAGATGCTGGAAATCCTGGCCTCGGTGGGCGCCTGCACCGACCAATCCTTTCCCACGCTGGAGCATCTCGTGCTCAATCACATCTCGGCAGTGAGCGGCTGTGTCTGTGTGCTGCTGGACTGGGACGCGGCGCGGCGCGATTTTGTGAAGAAATTGAAGGCGCTTGGCCTGCCGGTGTTGGTGGTGGTCGTCACCTCGCCGGGCGGGCCGGTGTTGGATCCCGGTCCGCTGCGGGACGAACCGCAGCGGTTCCTGGCGTTGGAACTGGGATCGATCGAACAGGGACTGGCCCGGTTGACCGGATGAACGTCAAATGAAACCAAACCTGCCAACGGACAGGACCCGCGTCGTGAAGGCGCCGCCGCTCCTGCTGGGCGCGACCCTGCTGTTTTGGGGCTGGCAAACGGGATTCCTGGCGGTCGGTGCCAGCCTGGCGGCGGTGGTTGAAGGCGCCCGTTTTGTCAGGGTCCGCTGGGATGTGTCGGACGAGGATTTTTATCGCATCTGGAATTTCAGCACCTTGCTGACCCTGGCCGCCGCCATTTTCGTTTTCACCACTCAGGAAGGTGGAGGTTTGCTGCATGGATCGGCCGTCGCCGTGGGCAGCAAGGCCGCTCTTTCCGGCGGACGCACGGCAACCACCCTGCTGCGCTGGCTGCCGGTGCTGGTATTTCCTGTCGTCGCCGCACAGGTATTCAGCGAGGCCGGGTCGATTCCGCTGACGGCGATTTCACTCATTTTGCGCCGGCGCCGGCAACGGGAGCAGAAACAGGGCCGCGCCGCGCCTCCGAGCCGGCGGACGGATGTGGGTTACGCCTATTTCATCCTGTGCCTGTTTTCGGCGAGCGTTCACACCAACCTGGGTCAGACGTCGTTTTTCTGGGGACAGTGTTTCCTGCTGGCCTGGGCGCTTTGGCCATTCCGCTCCCGGCGTTTTGGCGCCAACGTCTGGATCATCGCCCTGCTGGTGGCGGTGGGCGCCGGATATTGGGGACAGACCGGACTGGGCCGGCTGGAACAATTGGTCGAAGGCTACAACGCGCAATTCCTCATGCGCTTGTTGCGGTCGAGAACCGACCCGATGCAAAGTGTGACCGCGTTGGGACAGATTGGCCGCCTGAAATTGTCCAGTGCCATCGTGATCCGTCTTCGGCTGAAACTCGGCGAAGCGCCGCCGGCCTACCTCCACGAAGCCAGTTATCGCAAGTACGGGCGGCAACGATGGGATGTGGGCCCCGCCGGGAACGAACTCGAGTCCATTCTCCCCGTAACTAACACCACCTGGGTATTGCTGCCCGGCAAAACCAACACGGCGACGGTCAACATCGCCTGTTACCTCAACGGCAAGATCAAGGATTCCGACGATCCGGCCGGCTTGTTGCCCTTGCCCACCGGCTGTGGCCGGCTGGAGAATCTCGCCGCGTTTGCGCTGCAAAAGAACCGGACCGGCGCCGCACTGGTGGAAGGCCCGGGATTGGTCATCTTTGACGCCGATTATGGTCCCGGAGCCACCCTGGATTCACCGCCGGAGACCAATGCAGACCTGACTGTGCTGACCAATGTGGACCTGAATGTGCCAACTAATGAGATAGCGGCGCTCGACCAGGTGATTGCGGAAATGAATGCAAAGGGGCTGGACGAATCGCAGACGCGCCAGGCCATCCAGGGGTTTTTCCAGGACAAATTCACTTACAGCACGTGGTTGAGCCGCGATAATGCGCCGGGCACCAATGAAACTGCGCTGGGCCATTTTCTGTTAAAACATCGCGCCGGGCATTGCGAATATTTCGCCACGGCGACCGTGCTGCTGTTGCGCCGGCTGGATATTCCGGCCCGCTACGCCGTCGGCTATGCCGTGCATGAAAATGCCGGCAAAGGATACGTGGTCCGGGAGCGGGACGCGCACGCTTGGTGCCTGGTGTGGAACAAACAGAAGGAAACCTGGGAGGATTTCGACACCACCCCGGCGTCGTGGATCGCCGAGGAAGGTGAACACGCTCCGGCCTGGCAAAAGCTTTCCGACTTCTGGTCCTGGGTGGGATTCCAGATCGCCAAATTCCGGTGGAGCCAGATGGAATGGCGCCGGTACCTTTTTTGGGCGCTCATCCCGGTGCTGATCCTGTTGCTGTATCAAATCGTTTTCCGGCGCGGCCGCAAACGACAGCGGCCGAAGCGGACCGGCGCGGATGAGGCTTTGTTGTCCTGGCCGGGACTGGATTCGGAATTTTATCTGCTGGAACAGCGGTTGTCCGAACGCGGCGTGGCGCGCCGCCCCAGCGAACCGCTTTCCGACTGGCTGGCCCGCGCCTTGGATGATCCGTCGTTGAAGGATTTGCGGGCCCCGTTGCAGAAATTGCTGCAGCTTCATTACCGCTACCGGTTCGATCCTCAGGGCCTGACCGGGCCGGAGCGGGAGATCTTGAAAGGCGAGGCCAGGGATTGCCTTGGCGCCCTGGCGCAAACGAAACCGGGTCCAAACTGATCCGGCTATTAGTTTCCGATCAATTGCCCGTCGTCTGATTGACCGTTTTTTCCTGGAGCCGGCGCACCTGGTTTTCCAGCTGGGCCACGCGAAGGTTGAGGCGCTCGATGATTTTGCGCACCTCGGGCGGCAGCGCCACACAATCCGCACAGTGATGCCGCGTGGCGTCGCTGCCCTTGACGGGGTACTCGAATTTTTTGCCGCAGGCGCGACAAGTACGGGGACGCTGACCGGAGGTGACCTTTTCCATAACGGCAGTTTAGCTCATAATTGAAAGCATGCAATCCGATGCCGTTCAGCCCGATTCTAAAACAGATTCATCGGACAATATAAATCGTACGTGCGACTGGTATTGTCGCAAAGCTGGAAGCGGCAGCGAAGTAGAACCAAGGCAGATTCAGCAGGATAGCGTTTCAATCCAGGAGCCTATTTCGCGGATTCACTCTTTGACTTGAGATCTAACGTTGTTTGCCCTCCAAACTGCGAGGGGCGCTGGTGACACCGCCGTCCATCAGCAGGCGGCGGTCGCGCGAGCGGGTCTCGCCCACCGCAGTGACGCGGATGGCGGCCTCGTCGGTGACCGGACATTCGTGTTCGCAAATGCCGCAGCCGATGCACAGCGCCGGGTCCACATAAGGCTGACGCAGCGTGATGAGGTTGCCGTCGCGCTTGGTAAAGGTGACTTCGCGCGAATAGATCGCCTTGGGCGATACCGGACAAACCTCTTCGCAGACCACGCACGGGGTTTCCATGGACCACGGGAGGCAGCGACCATGATCGAAAAAGGCCGTGCCCAGCCGGATCGGGCCTTCGTCGACAAATGGGCCGGTGCCGGTCTTTTCCTCGATGGAAATGCGCTGGATGGCGCCAGTGGGGCAGACCTGGCCGCAGAGCGTGCAGTTCACCTCGCAGTAGCCGATCTTCATGTTGAGGATCGGCGTCCAGATGCCTTCCAGGCCGGATTCCATTAGCGCCGGCTGCAATACATTGGTCGGGCAGACGCGGAGGCACTGGTCGCATTTGATGCAGCGGTCGAGAAAATCCTTTTCCTCCACCGAACCGGGCGGGCGGATGACCTTTTTGTCGTAGTTCCGGTCCGAGGCGCCGGAGGCCCGGCCGAAGGCGTAAAACGTCAGGCCCAGCAGGGTGCCAAGAAACGCCCGCCGGCCCGGCACGACAGGCGCGGTGATTTCACGCTGCAGCTGCGGCATGAACTTGAACGAAATGGCGTCCTCGGGGCAGTCCTCGATGCAGTTGAAACAGACGAAACATTCGCTCTTGCGCAACTGGGTATGTGGGTCGGAGGCGCCTTCGCAGCTCTTCAGGCACAGGTCGCAATCCACGCACTTGTGCGGGTCGCGGTCGATGCGCCACAGCGCCACCGGGGCCAGCGTGCCGAGGAACGCGCCCAGCGGACAGAGGACCCGGCAGAAAAACCGCGGGATGACCACGTTCATGCCGACGAGAAACAGCAGCAGAAATCCGACGATCCAGGCGCCGACGTGGAAGTATTGCCGCACGTAGATGCTCGACGGGAAAAACAGGTTCAGCATTGGCAGAATCGCCACCGTCATCGAGCGGTGGAACAGGCAGATCGGGTCGAGCCAGCCGATTTGCAGGCTGCCGCAGATGGCCGCCACGATCATGGCGATAAGGATGACGTATTTGAGCGAATACAGCTTCTTGTAGCGGTTGGCCTCGATGCGCTCGCGTTCCTCGGCGCGGCGTTTGCCCAGCAGCCAGCCAACAAAATGGTGCAGGATGCCGTAGGGACAGATCCAGTTGCAGAAGATGCGCCCGAACAGCAGCGTCGGGAGGATCAGCAGCAGGCTCCACAGCAAACCCATGTAAATTGTGTGCGTGGTGATGGCCGTGGCGAATGAAACCAGCGGGTCGAGCTCCAGGAACAGCGAGGCCGGGTAACCCTTGAGATACCGCAGGTCGGTGATGACGACGAAAAACAGGAAGAGAGTGAAGAAGAAGACCTGCGCGATGCGTCGGGCGGTACGGGCTTTCATGGTCAGGCCTGGACTTCCTTGTAGATCAGGTCCTTCCAATTCTTGTTCCCGAGACCGCGGTCGTGCGCCTTGTGGATATAGGTCAGTTCGGCGAGGTCACGCTCCATCAGATGGGTGTAGCCGTAGCTGTCCACCGCCACCATGTCAGTGCCCGCGACCACTGTATTCATCTGCTTGACGTCTGAAAGGCGTCCGCCCGTCGGCCCGTTCTTCATCAGCACGTTCATGCCGTCCAGGATGACCAGCGTCGGCTTCATCATCAGCGCAAAATCTGACACGATGCTGTGGATGTACTGGTGGAACTGGCTGCGGCGTCCGCCCAGCAGGCCGTACCAGTTTTTCATCGTCATCGAGGCGTGGCACAGGTTGTGGTCCTTGCACGGCGCGACGCCGATGACCTTGGTCGCTTTTTTGAACGGTTCGTGGAAGAAGGTCCAGTTGCGCAGGACCTCGCCGTTGAGTTCCAGCGGCGAGAAGGAGTTCGCTTCCGGATACATCAGATCCAGGCCCAAGTCGTCAGCAACCTGTTTTAGGCCGCTCTTCCAGAAACAGCCGGTCGGGCTGTTGATCGGGTTGTCGGCGATATACACACGGGCGGCGCCGGCTTCGAGCACGAGTTTCGCCACCGCGCGCAACGTCTCGGGATGTGTCGTCGCCGCCAGCGGCGGCGGGGTGTCGAACGCAACATTGGGCTTGAGCATGACGACGTCGCCCTTTTTGACGAACCGGCCCATGCCGCCGAGCGCGCCGATGGCTGCGCGGATGGTTTTGTCGTGTTCCGGGCCGTGGGCGATGGCGAGCGAGGGCAGGAGCTTGTCCGGGGCCAGCGCGTAGCTCGGGAGCTGCAGGCCTTTCTCCGCTTGGAATCCGGGGACAAAATGCTCCCGCTGCCACAGGGCATAGCCGCCCGCCGCGGCGCCCGCCAGCAACGCGCCGGTGGCACCCGCGCGAATCATAAACTCGCGCCGGCTGATGCCTCCATCGGACTTACCCGACGCCTCCTGGTCTGGTTCGGGATTCATAACCTGAACTGTATCATATCATTACTTTAGTTGCCCCTCCAGATATTTTTCAACAAATTGACGGGCCGGGTCTCCGTCGGCGGCGTCGAAAACCCCGCCAATTTCGCCGTCCCGCTGGTAAATCACCTTCCACGAGCCGAAATTCTGGGCCATGAAAATCTTGGCACCGTTCACGTCTGGCAGCGCGGTCGCCTTTCCGCCGAACTGGCCCGCGAAATCCAGGTATGATTTCCAAGCGGCGGCGGCGGCCTCCGGGGTCGTTGTCATCAGGAAAAACGGCAGTTTCTTGCCGGCGAAATCGTAATTCGCCTGGAAAACGTTTTTCAGGAACGACTGGCCCTGGGCGTTCTCCTGCACAAACTGGACGCTCGCCGGGTCCATGCCGGTTACAGGCAATCGGCGGCGGCCGTCGAGGCCGGTGTCCGAGGCGGGGAGATTTTTCGCGCGGTCCGTGGCGATGGCTTTCGCCAGTTCAATCGTTTTCGCATTCAGATCCGAAGCCATCACCTGGACGTAGCACGCGCCCTGGCGGAAGAAAAATCCCATGCCGCTGGCGTAACCGTCCGGGGCGAACCCCAGCGGTTCGCCCTGGGGATCGCGTTCCAGCGCGAACATGCCGAAGGCATTGACCGGGGTGTCAAAGCGGTATTCGTAAACATCCACGTAACTGCTGCCGGCGCCGGCAACGGAAAAGGACCGGCAGCGGAGATTTTGAAAATTGAAATTCAGATAGGCGGGGGCGCGCCCGTCAATCTTCTCAAACAAATTTTCCGCGTTGTAAAATTCCGTGTCGCCCATCGGCTTCAACCCGTCGAGCTTGATTTCCAATGGCTCGCCTTTGCCGGCGGGCGCGGCTGCGGCCGACGCGGATTCCTCGCCGGGTCCGGCAGATTCCCCGGCTGCGGCCGGCTGGGCCTTGAGCGAGGCCCGGGTTTCCCCCGGACCGGCGTCCGTGGCCCCCACCGTGCCCGACTTGCCTTTGACGTCCGCCGCGGTGGATTTCAGCGCGTCGGGGCGGAGCGCAAAACGGTTGGGATCAAAATGCCGGCCTTTCCACCAGATGCCGATGCCGATGACGCCGAGCAACAGGACAATGGTCAAGCTGGCGCCGCGCTCCACCGCCGAAACCCGGGTGCGCCGGAACGCTTTGCGATTTCCGGTCGGCGGCGGGGCGGATACTGGGGCGGCCATGTTCGGCGGTGCCGGCTTACGCGAAGTTGCGCTGGGCGCGCTTCACGATTTCCGGGTAATCGATGCGGAACGCGCACCGGTCGCGCAAGGCAGCCAGGTCAACTCCGGTGGCATTCCGCGCGGATTCCGGCAAGGCATGATACAGTTCGCGCGCGTTGGCATTGCCATCCTGTTCGTAGTAGGTCACATAGCGGGCGATGTCGAGGAAGGCAAATCCGGATGTTGCGGCGAACGCATCGCAGGCGGGACATCCCGGGCACATGGTGCGCCGGCTGGCGAGGACGATTTCCTTGAGCCGGTCGATGTGAGCGGTTTTGAGCGGGGTTTTGTAGCTCCGGGCGGCGGCGGTGCATTCCTGCAGCTGCCCGACATTGTCCTGCTGGACACACGCAACGGAGATGCGCGGGTCGCTCCAGACGGCATGCAGCACGGCCTGGTGCGTGGTGAGGCCGAGCTTGTCGAATTCGGGCACGCGCTTGGGCACGTCAGAGGTGTTGCGCATGTTCTTCATCGCCACCAGCGCGATGCCGGCCTTGTACGCCGCATCCACCGCCTGATCGAACGCGTCGCCCTTGGTGAAGAACGGCGTGTATTTGAGCATGATGATGTCCACGAAGCCGCCCTGCGCGGCGGCGTTGAGATAATCGTTCAGGCGCCCGTCATGGCAGGAAAAGCCGACCATTTTGACCTTGCCGGAGCTTTTGAGCGTCTCGGCGACCTTTTTAAACTCGTCGCTCTTTGGCCATTCCAGCGATCCGTCGCCATATTCGCGCGGGCCGAGGCCGTGGATGTAAAAGGCGTCGAGATATTTGGTGCCGCAGGCGTCGAGGCGGCGGTCAATCATTTCCAGCAGTTGTTTGGGCCCCTGGTGCGGATGATCCTTGGAGACGAGAAAGATTTCCTTGCGGCGCTCCGGGTATTTGGCGATCCACTGTCCGAAGATCTGCTCCGACTTGCCCTTCAAATAACAATCCGCCGAGTCGAAATAACGGATGCCCATGGACCAGGCGATGTCGATGTAATCCGGGCTCAAGGCCTGCTCCATGCCGCCCAGGCAGAGCATGGTGGCTTGCGGGCCGCTCTTGCCCAGCTGGCGCCTGGGCAATGCGAGGCTGGCGGCGGCGGCCGCTGGTGCCGGCGCCTCGGCGCCCATGGCGCTTTGAGTGATGACTCCCGGGGCGGCTGCCAGTGCGACCGGCAGGGTGAGCGAAGTCTTGAGAAAGTGCCTTCGGGAAGTCTGTGGATTATTTTCATTCATAGGCTTTCTTAGTTTCCAAGATGATAGCATTTGCGGGAAATTCGTGCAACGGGAATTGGGTCAAGGACATGGGCCGTACTTGACCCGTGTGGTGAATTGGCAGATTATAGGGGGGCCGAATCAAAGGATGGGGGCGCACTGGTTTCGACTTGGGAAATGCGCCAGAGGCGGCATGCCGAGGATGGTTCGTTGGCCTCGTAAAAAATCGAACCAAAACAAACAGCTAATCAAGAACTAGCTCTCGCGGCCTAAGGCCACGACGTCTGCCACTGGACACCTGCTACGGTGGACGGACGCCACAGCAGGCTGGGTTGAAGGCGGAGTCTGCGCGCCGGCAACCGAGATCTTATCCTGCGGACTAGGCAGTGCGACTCGTGTCCGGACGCCATCGCATAGCAGAAAACCATTTCCGGACTAAGCATGTAGTCGCGGCTGGTTTGTTTGCCAAGGACGCGGGTTCAACTCCCGCCGCCTCCACCATTCTGCGCTCGGAACGGCGACGGCGGTTTCGAGCGCAGGAGGGCCGGTTTGCCCACGGTTCCATACTGCGGATGGCGGCCCATCAATCCCATCGCCGCCCAGTATTCCTGGCCTTCGGCGGAATTCAGCGACAGCCAGGCGAGCCGCTTCAACTCGCTCGGAAGATCCGGGTGCTCGCCCATGGCCAGCTTGCTGTAATAATCGCACCATGGCTGCGACTTCCTCGCGTAATCGCGACTTGTCGCCGCCGCTGAGAATGAATTCGGCAACAAACTCCGTTGCCAGGTGAGTCGCCTGTCCTGATGGTGCACCGAGTCGGAGAAAATCTTAGGTGTTCATTTACCGATTCTGCCTAAATGGGGCTGATCGCGAGACGGCTGGCTCAGGAAAGTTTAGAATTCCGCCCAGGCTAGAACGTGACGCCAACGCCTGCGCTCACCTGGCCTTGCCAGAGCGTGGAACCACTGAAGGTCGCCACGGTAACCCCGTTGGCGTAGATAAAGCCGCCTTCGCCCTCCGTCACCGTGCCGATGCCACGAAGATCGGCGCGTAGATAAATGTTCTTCGTGAGAAACGCCTTCACCCCCGCCCCGATATCAAAGCTGAATTTGGTGCTATCGCCGTAGCCGTCCGATGAATAATGAGTGGCGCCAGCGTGTGCCGAGGCGTATCCCCGCAAACGCTCGGATCCGTATTCCGCCTCGCCGCCCAGTTGGATCACATCAATGGTGATATCGATATTGCCCAGGCCGTTGTTGCCCTGAAAATCCACACTGCTGTCCTGCCGGCTCCAAACCAGTTCAAACCGCCCGAAGTAGTCCATGGGAGCATAATCAAGAATCAATCCGTAAGCCGGCCCATCCTTGAAACTGTATTTCGAGCCCGTGCTGGCATCCTGAATCTCGCCGCCCCAGCGATAGCCATAGAACGGCGAAATCCCAAACCGCGTCGTTTGAACGAGCGGCTTGGGGAAGCCCCCCCAGTCGGTGTCGAAATCCTGCCCCGACGCCGTCAGCGCCAGACTGAAGCCAAACGCAGCCAGAAGGAGTCGTTGTTGAACGGATCCCGCTTTCTTGAAGCGGCTGGTTTTCATGGATTTTCTGATGGTTATGGTGTTCGTACCGGCTGATGGTCGATTCCCTAATACAACCGGGAATTATCGCTGCTGCCAAGGATGAACTGGGCAACAAAATCCGCCGCCCGGCGAGTCGCCGGTCCCAATGGCACGCCGAGTCGGGGAAAATCCTTGGAGTTCATCAATTCAAGGTTTCATCGTTGGTATCATGCGGCAAGCGGTTGCCCTTGCGGGTTGATTTTCCCCGTTACTCGTCACTCGCCATCTTGCCAAGGTGTTTGTTCTTTGTTGTCGGCGGAATCGTCCTCGTCCTCGTTCTTGTCCTCACGACCGAATCGGGTGGTTCGAGGACGAGGAGGAGTGGAAATCGGCTGCCGGGCTTGGTTTAATCCATGCCGAAATGAAGGTGAAATAGGCTTGCCACCCTTTGGCGATAATCCCATTTTTGCCGCATGAACTTCCCGCAATTCTGGGCCCGGGGAAGCAGCGGAAATTTCTTTTGCTGGCGCTGGTCTTCCCAAAGTCTTGCCGAGGCGCAATCACTTGCCAACCAGGCCGCCCGACAGCTGGCGGACCGTTTTCGGGCCGGCGGCTATCCGCCCAAACGCGGGGGTTACTATCCGGACCATCCGTTTCGCGAGCAGGTCATGCAGGAAATAAAAAATGACGCGGGAGAAATCTCCGTTGTGGTCACGCGGAATTCCTACGGTTGCCTGGTGCTCAACGCCGCCCGCGTGATGTTTGTGGACATCGACCTGCCGGAACCAAAACGGCCCGGTGGCCTGCTCAGGAGACTTTTCGGGAAACCCGACCTCACGCCACCGGTCAATCATCTGGAAGGGGCGATGACAAAAATCGAGAACTGGACGCGCAACCATTCCGAATGGGGCTGGCGGATTTACCGGACCCGGGCCGGGCTGCGGTTATTGGCCACGCAAGCCCTGGTGGAGGCTGATTCCGACGTTGCCGATGGCGTGTTTGCGGCGCTGGGGGCCGACCCGCTTTACCGGAAACTTTGCCGGACCCAGAAATGTTTTCGCGCCCGCCTGACCCCCAAACCCTGGCGCTGCGGCATCTCCGGCAAACCGGAACGCTGGCCGTGGCTGGATGCCAGGTCGGAAAAGAGATTTCAAAAATGGGAGGCGGAATACCAGTCCAACGCCTCCAACTGGGCGACGTGCGAATTACTCCGCCAAATCGGGAATTCCGACGTCCATCCGGAAGTGCAAACCATTCTGACGCTTCACGACGATACCACGCGGGTCGGGTCAAAGCTGCAACTGGCATGAATTGATACTAACCCGAACTCCGAAGTGGAAACCGCTAGTGTTCGCTAATCCAAGGGACTCGGAATGAAGAAACGGTGGTTGGCTACGGCTGGAGGCTGCCGCCGCAAGCCTTTGCCATCAGCGAAGATTAGCGCTGATTAGGGGTTCAAATCAGTTTTCGGGATTGATTGGCCCGACCGGAAATAATGGTTCTTCGTCCGGAACCGCGCCCGCGATTTTCGGGCTGGATTTTTACCCGGGAGCTCTGTCCAATGGCGGTCAAAGCCTATGGGCCGCACCTATTCATTCGAATGTTCGAAGTGCGGTTATCACGCCCGCGTCGCCGGGGGCGCGGATGAGGGCGGATATTTTGCCGTCCAAACCATCGCCTGTGCCGACTGCAAGGAACTCCATGATGCGGTGATCCGCTGGAAGGCTTCACCGCGGCTGCGGGACAATCCGCCCCGGACCGCGCCCAAATTCATCGCGCTGCTGAACCGGCTGCCGCCGCGCGGGGCGCGGCAATGGCTGAAATTCAAACCGGCCTGCCCGGTTTCGCCCCTGCATCGCACCCGCCCCTGGAAACAGCCGGATCGATGCCCGAAATGCGGGGTCTTTCTGGAGCAAAACGCCATCCCGTTTCGCATCTGGGATTAAACCGCACTCAAAATGGTCCGCCTCCTCGCGTTGGCGGCTACGGGATGACCACGCGCAATTTTTCGCGTTCGACGGCAAACGTCACGGGCAGACGACCCGCCCACTCGCCGTCCAGCTCGAACGCCGCCGCATCGCCCGTCAATTCGCAGGTCGTTGCGCAAACCCGTTGCACGGCATGCTCCGGCAATCTTCGCCGGAACAGCAGCCCGGGGGCGCAGCCGAGCAACGTCCACCAGTTGACGCGCGGGAAAACACAAATGTCCAGCAACCCATCCCGCAGATCGGCCGCCGGGACAATTTCAAATGACCCGCCGTAAAAACGCCCGTTGCCGATCAAAACCAGTTCGCCGGCGAGCTCCCGGCCGGCCGCGTGGACGGTGATCCCGGGTTTTTGTTCCCGCAGGGCCTTCAGCCCGGCAATGACGTAGGCCAGCGGGCCGATTTTCTTCTTGTGCTCCCAGTTTACCAGTTCAATCGCTCGCGCATCCAGCCCCGCTCCGGCGAGTTGGACGAAGTATTGCCGTCGCCGGATGCCGTCCACCGAAAATTCCGCGCGCGGCAGGTCAATGCGCCTTTCGCGTCCGCGTTGCAGCACGCCCCAAGCCTGCTCGAGGCGCGGGGGAATCCGGAGTTCGCGGGCAAAGACGTTGACGGTGCCGAGCGGCAAAACACCGAAGCACGCGCGGCTGAAGCCGTCCGGCGCGTCGCCCAGGCCGTTGAGCACCTCATTCACCGTGCCGTCACCGCCGGCGGCGGCGATCAGTTCAAACCCTTCGGCCACGGCTTCCATGGCCAGCCGGCGCGCGTCACCGGGCGCGGTGGTGGCCTTCAGTGCGCATTGCGAGCCGATGGCGGCGAGATGATGGCGAAAGTGGCGCGCCTTGTTGCCACGGGCAGCGGGGTTGAAAATCACGCAGATACGCACCCGCCAATGATTTCCAGTACGTGCCGTTAGTCGAGGAGAAAGCAAGGAGCCGTGTCCTGATTTGAGGAGCGCGGCATTCATGCCGCTTCATCGTTCCTTGCCATTGGTGCGGTGAAGCGGGCTGAAGCCGGCTGAAGCCCGCGCTCCCAAGACAAATCAGGACACTGCCAAGCAAGGCGTTTGCTTGACTCGCGGGACATTTTGCCGAAACTGGGAGCTATGAACAGCCCAACGGATTGGAAGGTTCCCAAATGGCCGTTTCTGCTCGGGGACGCGTTGTTGATGGTCTTCGGTTATTTTTTTGTCCTGCACTCGCCGTTGGCGGGCCAGCATTGGATTTTTATCGCTACCGCGTGCGTGGTCATCGGCGCCGTCCTGGGTGCGATGCCTTACGTTCTCGACTACTACGCCATGGGCAAGGCGCTGGAAGTCAATGCGCTGGGTACAGTCACCGAAAAAATTGAGAATTTGGAAAAGATTGCCGGGCAGATCACCACCGCCACCGGCCAATGGGAAAATCTTCAGGAATCCGCCCACGGCCAGGCGGAAAAAACCGCCTTGTCTGCCAAGGCCATCGCTGACCGGATGACCACCGAAGTCATTGAATTCAGTGACTTCATGAAGAAGATGAACGACAGCGAGAAGGCGGCGCTCAAGTTGGAGGTCGAGAAATTGCGGCGCGGCGAGGTGGAGTGGCTGCAGGTGCTGGTGCGCGTTCTGGACCACGTCTTCGCCCTGCACAACGCCGCCGTGCGCTCCGGCGAGGCCAAATTCTCCGAGCCCATCGCGAATTTCCAGAATGCCTGCCGCGACAGCGCGCGTCGCATCGGCCTCACGCCGTTTACGGCCGAGCCCGGCGAGCTGTTCAACGCTGAACGGCATCAGGTTGCCGGTGCCAAGGAAGCGCCGCCGGAAGGCGCGGTCATTGCCGAGACCGTCGGTTCGGGTTACACGTTTCAAGGCCGGCCTTTGCGTCCGGCCTTGGTGCGGCTGCGCGAAGGGAATGCCCCGGCGGAAAAGAAAGCGGCAAAACCCCCGACGCCGGCAGATCCCGCGCCAGTAGCGCCGGCAACGCCGGTGGCGGCAGCGGCACCACCGGTCGCACCCGCACCGCCGGCGCCGGCAGCACTCGCACCGGCATCGCCCGCACCGAAAGGTCCTGTACCGAAAGGTCCCGCACCGAAAGGTTCTGTCCCAAGAGGTTCTGAGCTGAAAGGTCCCGGCGACCAGTTTTCGCTCCTGCCGCCGGATTAAATTTTCTCCGTCCGGTTTGCCGCGAGAAAATGCAGCCAGCGCGCGGTGACCGGCCGGGAATAGATTTTTTCCAGCGCCCGGGCGTATAGGTTTAATTGCGGCGTGTAGGCTTTGATCTTGTCCGGCAGCCCCTCCCGGCGGAATTCATCCGTCTTGAAATCCAGCAGCCAGATTTCCCCGGGCAACAGCACCACCAGGTCCGCCACGCCCTGCACCACCACGAATTCGTCCTCCAGGCCCGGCGCTGATTTCACGCCGGTGGCCGCCTCCAGCTCCGCCGGGCTGAAGCGCGCCGTGAACGCCAGTTCACGCCGGACATTGGCGGCCTGCGCGCGAATCTTCCGGCCCGCCGCCGAGTTCCAAAACGCCGCAATGCCTTCCAGATCCAAAGCCGCGCGCCCGCCTGCCGACAAAATATTTTCCCGCTCCAATCGTTTTGACTCCGCGGTGAGGGCTTCGAGGCTGCCGGTCTTTTCCAGGGCAACGAACTGGAGAAACTGGTGGTGCACCCGTCCGGTGTCTGCCGCGCTCAATTTCGGAGTTCGGGCTGGTGGCGCGGGCCGTTTTGCTGAAAACGGAAGCCTGAACACCGGCTCCGCTTCGTCGTCCGATTCATCTGCCGCCTGCCGCCGCAGCGCAGTGACGGAGGACTTGGCCGCCCGCCGGGTGGCCGCGTCAAATTCGTATTCCCACGTCAAGGTTTCCCGCAGCTGCCGCCGGTTTTGTTCATTCAGCGGCGGCAGTTGTTTTTCCACCGGCTCAACCGCCGGCCCATCCGCCAGCTCCGCCGCTGCCGCCAGCCGCCAGCGCAAATGCGGCCGGACGCCGGCGGCGGCCAGCTCCGTCCCTTCCGTGTTTTGGGCAAACCATAACCCCAGCCAGTCGGCGTAGCTGTTCGCCGCGACGATGGCCCGGGTGGTGATGGATCCCGGCCGCGTCCAAAGCGATTCCCATTTTCGTTCCGAGACGGCGGCGGTCAAAATCATCGTGTCGCGCGCGCGGGTCAGTGCGACATAGAGCAGGCGCAGTTCCTCGCCCCATTGTTCGCGGCGCTGGTGCCGCTGCGCCAGCCAGTGCGGCAGGCTGGGATACCGGCGGCCCGTGTGCGGCGGCTTGATCTGCGGACACAGGCCGAAGGGTTCGTCAAAGATGATTTCGCCGCGCAGGTCCTGCGTGTTGAATGGCTTGGCCAGGTCGGCCACCGCGACGATCGGGAATTCCAATCCCTTGCTCTGGTGAATGCTCATCAGGCGCACGGCGTTTTCGTCCGCGACTGCAGCGACATCCGGCTCGACTCCGGCGGCGCGTTGTGCCTCGATGAATTTCAAAAACCGGAACAATCCCTGCCGCTGGAACTGGTCGAATTTCTGGGCGAGCCCCAGAAACCGTTCGACGTTGGCCCGCCGCTGCCCGCCGCGCGGCTGCGCGAGGAGCCAGTCCGCATAAAGCGTCTCCGCCAGCACGCTTTCCAGGCATTGTGACAAGGAGACCTGCCGCGCCAGCTGCCGCCAGCGCCGGAACCGCTCCAGGAACGTTTGGATTTTTTGCTGCGTCTCATTCGGCATTCGGCATTCGGCATTCTGGCTTCGATTCAGCGCCATCCAAAAATGGCCGCTGGCGACCAGGCGGATCCGGGCCAGTTCGTCCGCCGACAGGCCCACCAGCGGGGAGCGCAGCACCGCAATGGCCGGCACATCCTGCAGCGGATTGTCCAGCAATTGCAGCAGGCCCAGCAGGTCCATGATTTCGCCGCTGTCGTAAAATCCGCCGCGCTCGACCACCAGCGGCACTCCGGCGCGCTGAAATTCCTTCGCAAACATTTCCGCCTTGTCCGACGGCGCCCGCAGCAATACCGCCATGTCGCGCCATTCGGCGGGGCGGAAACTTTTTTTCTCCGCGTCCCAAATTTCATGCTTTTCGTCAACGAGCTGCTTGAGCCGCCGCCCGAGCAGGCGTGCCTCCTTTTCCGTCTCGAGCAGGTCCGCCGGGTCGTCAGCGCCGGATTCGCCGTCCGCCTCGGCGCCGCGGCGGCCGCCTTTGAATCGTAACAACAATTCCGACCGCGGCTGGGTGTCCCTGGCCGTGCGGAGTTCCGCTCGCTGGCCGGGCGCGCCGAATTGCAGCCGGGCTTCGGCCGGGTAACCCACGCCGCCGATCTCCTCGCGCAGGAGCGGGTCGAAGACGGAATTGACGAGGTCGAGCAGGCCCTCGCGGCTGCGGAAATTTTCCGCGAGCGGGATGGTTTGCCCGGATTTCCCGCGCCAGGCGGCGGCATAGTCGCGGAAGATTTTCGGGTCGGCCAGCCGGAAACGGTAAATGCTCTGCTTCACGTCGCCGACGAGGAAGCGGTTCGCCTCAGCGCCGTCGCGGCTGAGCGCCTGGATGATTTTGTCCTGCGCGGCATTGATGTCCTGGTATTCGTCCACGAAGACAAACCGGATTTTTTGCCGCCAGCGTCCGGCGACGGGCGTGGGTTTGTCCGCGGCAAAATCCCAGAGCAGTTTCAACGCGAACTGTTCGAGATCATGAAAATCCAGGACTCCGTCCTCGCGTTTGCGCGCGGCGAACCGGGCGGAGAAATTTTGCGTCAGCCGCACCAGCGCGTCCAGGTGGCCGCGCACCCAGCCCCAATCCTCCGCCAGCGGGTCGCGGCCGTTTTCAACGGCGGCGAGCGAGACGAGAAACCTGGCCTCGGCGAACAAAGCTTCCAGCGGCTGGCGCAGGGCGGTTTTGCGTTTGGCCGGCCAGTTGCCGTCGGCCGAAACGATTTGCCTTAAAATTTCAGCGGCGGATGCGCGGGAAAGGTTCTTCGGCCACCGCTGAAGCATGTCCGCCAGTTCGGCGGCTTTCTCGTTGGTCGACGCTCCGAGTTTTTCCAGTTCCGGCAGCCATTCATCGTGCCAGCCGTGAATGGCTGCGAGCAGCCAGGTGCGCCATTCGTCCGGTGCGGGGGCGGTGCATCGGTCCAGCTGCCGCGCGAGCCAGCCGTCGGTGTCGGGCCGGGTCTGCGCGTAACGGTGCAGGCGCAGCACCAGCTGGCGGATCAACCGGTCGCGCCCGCCGCCGTAAATCTGGATCAACTGCCGGACCGCCCCGGCCAGTTCATCCTGGCCGGCGTAGTGGGCCTGCAGCTCCTCCTCGAGCATTTCGTCGGCAAGCAGGCGCGCCTCGCCCTCGTCGAGCACGGCCAGTTGCGGATCAAGGCCGAGCTCGTGGAAATGTTCGCGCACCAGCCGGAGGCAGAAACTGTGGAGCGTGCCGATGTGGGCGGTGTCGAAGAGGGCGAGCTGCTCCGTCCAGCGGATTTCGTCGGGCGCGGCGCGGAGTTTTTCCTCCAGGCGTTCGCGCAGCCGCCGGCGCATTTCGGCGGCGGCGGCCTCGGTGAAGGTGACGACAAGAATTTCCTCGAGCGAGGCGGGCGGCTGCTCCGAGCAAAGGCAATGCAGACAGCGCTCGATGAGCGTGTGGGTTTTGCCCGTGCCCGCGCCGGCCATGACGAGCACGTTGCCGCGCGCGGTGACGGCCTGTCGTTGCGACGGCGTCAGGCGGTCATCGGCTTGGAGGCGCGGCGGTTCCGGGCTGGACACGCCGGCTAAAGTGGCACAGGTGTCCCGCCGGTGAAATCCAAAACCGCCGCCGGTTTATTTCGGCGGCGGGGTGCCGAAATGTGCGGCATGTGACGCATAAGCGGCCGCGTCTTCCAGCATGGCATCAATCGTGGCGGCAATCGGGCCGGCCTTTACCAGCCCCGAAAAAACCGCCCGGTCGTCGATGTTGCTTTTCAAAACAAAAGCCGGCCGTTGCGTCACCTGCAAGGTGTGGAATTCCGCGGTGGCCGTGCGCACGCGCTTTTCGATTTCCGACGACTGCGACAGCTTGAGCAGCGCCACGGAGTCCAGATTGGCCGCCCAGGTGGCGATGGCCACCGAGATGTCCCAATTGCCCACCTTTTTCCCCGCGCACAGCGCGGCTTCGGTCAGCGCCTGCCGCACCCGGTCGTCGGTGACTCCCAGATCCTTCGCCGCTTCCGCCACGCAATTGGGCGCCAGGTATTCCTTCGCGCCGGTCAGCCAGTCGGATTTCAGCATGAACGGAGACCGCACGATCGTTCCGCTGCGCCGGTAAAACCATTCCTCCTGCGCCCGTGACTTTGGCAGGCCTGATTTGTCAAGCAACGCGATGGCCCAGTTGAACTCCACCGGCGATTTGGCGTATTTCTGTTTCAATTCCCGCCAGGCCGGCTCGGCCCAGTAACACCAGGAGGAAACGACATCGAGGTAGTAGGTGACTTTTACGTTCATGGCGGCAGTTTATCGCGGCCAGCCCAAAATGGAATTCAAAAAATCTTTTCACCTTCCGGGAAACTTCGTGCCGGCTTTGTTCGAGTGCCGGAGTGTGGAGCAAAAGTTCCGCGAGTTCCGATGCGAACACCAGCGCCGTCTGGTGGCCGGGAAACAGCAATGGAGCGGGCGCAGTCCCGCGGCGTCACCGGGTCGTGTTCTTGATCGCTTCGGTGACTTCGCTGACCGCGTTGGTCACGGCCACCTTGGCTTTGGCCGCCACGTTGGTCGCCACTCCGGTCACTTTGTACGCGCCGACGCCGATTTGATGGACCACGTTGGTAACTACCTTATCGGCTTTTTGCACTCCCTGTCGCACGGCGTCTTTTCCGTCAGTCACGGCCACCTGCACCGTGTCCCTGGCTTTGTCCGCGGTGGTTTTCGCCGGCGGAATGGTTTTACTCGTTTCCGGACCGCCCGAACAATGGGCGATGGATGCCACCATTACCGCCAGTGCGAGCACCGGGACCACAAATCTGCCAGCCATGATTTTCATATGACCGTTTATTAGATGCATTCCGCGCAGATTATGTTCGATTTAACCTCGCCTTTCCTTGATCGCCGCCAGGATGTCCGCCACCACTTCGCCCTTCGGCTTCACACCGGCGCTGTCCCTGTCGCGCAGTCACACTGAGATGCTGCCAGCTTCCCGGTCACGTGCAGCAATGAACAGCATGGCCCGGGCTCAGTCGATTTTTGACCTGGCAGTAAAGCGATGGGCCTGCGAGCCACGATCACTTCCCGGATTTGTGCTGACGGAATGCGTTCGCCATATCGGCAACGATCCGTGGCGAGGGTAGATTGGTATTGCCGTTGATCAACTTGACGAAGTTATCGGCCAGAATTTCATCGGGATGAATGGTATAAGGGGTGTTGCGACCGATCTGTTCGAACCAACCTGTGGTTTCCTCCGGTTTAAACAGCCGGGGACGTCCGGCAACCCATTGTGCCACCCAGCCCGCGCCGCCCGGCTTCACCGCCAGCAAGCGGAAATAATCGTAGGGGCTGGAACCGCGCTCGTTGGGGTTGAAGCCGGGGCCGGTGGCCAACAAAATTGGCACCGCCGGGAACGCTTCATTTTGATTCGTAAGGCCAATCATCCAGCCGTTTTGGACGCCATCGGGATTGGTGACCTTGCGCGCGCGCAATTCTTCGGGCAGCTCGATTTCGTTGATCGGCCTGAAACCGATGGTGGCATAGACTGCCTTGCGCAATTCCGGATCGTTTCGCGACAGAACATGAAACAGCTCGTGGAGGACCAAATATCTTAATGCGGATGGCGGGCCGGCAACCTCGGTGGTTGGAAACACGATGGCATTCTGGCGGGTGTAACTGTTGTTGAATTCTTCCTCGCCGGAGGTCCTGATGAGCACGATGGTGGAAGGAAAAGGAAGATGCCATGGGGCAAGCTTGTTCCCAACCGTTTGCAGGACGCCCGTAATGCGATTGGTCTCCTCCGATGTCCAGGGCTGGACACTGTGGCCTACAAACGCCAGAAAATCTTTTTCCGAAACGTCCCGGTTGGTCTGCATCCGCGCGCGCCGGTCCAGCGGGGTCAGAGCGGCAATGAAGTCATCGCGCCGGGTGAGGATTTCGCGCCCGGTTTCGACGCTTGAAAAAAGCACGGCGACATTGGTGCCGAGCTGGATTCCGTCACCCGGACTTGAAACGGCAAAGCCTGGTACCAACAACGCCGCAAGCACAGCCGTAAATCCGTTTAGCCAACCTGGCCTGGTTTTTCGGAGAACTGTTTTCATGCAGCACCGGGAACGTTCGTCGCCGAGACGCCGGGCAAACCTATGCCCGACGCTCTTTGATGGCCGCCAGGATGTCCGCAATGACCTCGCCCCTGGGCTTCGCGCCGACGTTGCCTTTGCCGTGCAGGCGCACCGAGACGTTTCCGGCTTCCAGGTCCCGGCCGCCGATGACCAGCATGGTGTGGACCTTGGCCGTTTCAGCGTTGGCAATCTTGGCCTTGATCGGGTCGGTGCCGAAGTCGGCCGCCACCCGGACATAGTTCGCGCGGAGTTCGTTCACGATGGCCTGGGCGTAGTTCAGCAGCGGCTCTTCCTCCCCGAGGGTGAGAACCCGGACCTGCTCGGGCGCGAGCCAGAGGGGAAAATTACCGGCATAATGCTCGATGAGAAAGCCGATGAACCGCTCATGCGTGCCCAGCGGCGCGCGATGAATGCACAACGGCGTCTTGTTGGTGTTATCCTTGTCGCGATAGACCAGGCCGAACTTGGCCGGCACAGCGAAGTCCACCTGGTTGGTCGCCAGCGTGAATTCGCGGCCGATGACGCTCCAGACCTGCACATCAATCTTCGGGCCGTAAAACGCCGCCTCGTTGGGCACCTCGACGTAAGGAATCTTTGAATCGATCAGGACCTGGCGGACCAGGTCTTCAGTCTTCTTCCACAGCTCCGGCTCGTTGACGAACTTGGCGTTGTCGCCGGTGAGGCGGGACGGGTCGTGCGTGCTGAAGCGCATGATGTACTTCTCGATGCCGAAGATCTTGAAATACTTGAGGTACATCTCGTTTACGGCATTGAACTCCTGCGCGAACTGCTCCGGCGTGCAGTAGATGTGCGCGTCATTCATGTTGAGCGACCGGACGCGCATGATGCCGAACAGCTCGCCCGACTGTTCGTAGCGATAACAGGTGCCGTATTCCGCCAGTCGCAACGGCAAATCGCGATAACTGCGCGGCTCCGCCGCAAAAATGCGATGATGGTGCGGGCAGTTCATGGCTTTGAGGTAGTAATGGTCTTCTGGAGGTAATTTTTTGAGTTTTTCTCGAGCCACTTCAAATTCAAGTGATGCGTTTTTCAAATTATCTGGCAAAGTTTCACCTAGTTCTAATTTAGACTTAACAAACTGCGCACCTCCTTGATCGCTTCGAATAGCGGTTTCATCACGATTTGTTGAAACACTAAACTCGATCGCCTCAGAATGACCTTGCTTGTAATCAGCAAGAATCTCTCCTGTCTTCTCAAGTGTTCGCCGTAATGAGCTTCTATCTTTTTCGAACTCGTCGATTGTCATCGGCGGAAACATCGAGTCGGCATAAAGAATCGGCAGATGTCCGCTCGTGAGATACATCTTCTCCCGGGCGATGTGCGGCGTCTTCACCCGTACGTAACCGGCTTGGAATTCCGTCTCCTTCGCCAGCTTTTCCAGTTCCTCCAGAATTGCCGTGCCTTTCGGCAGCCACAGGGGCAGGCCGGGACCGACAAACTCGGTGTCGATGGCGAAAAGCCCCATTTCCTGGCCGATCTTTCGATGGTCGCGGCGCTTGGCCTCCTCGAGCATCTTGAAATATTCGTCGAGCGCGGTCTTGTTCTTGAACGCGGTGCCGTAGATGCGCTGGAGCTGCGGGTTGCGCTCGTCGCCCTTGTAATACGCGCTGGCCACGGTGGTAAGCTTGAACGCGCCGATGTTGCCGGTGCGCATCACGTGCGGTCCGGCGCACAGGTCGATGAAATCGCCGTTCTTGAAATAGGTGATTTGCTCACCTTCGGGAATGGCCTCGAGGTTGCCGATCTTGAATTTGCTCGGGTTACCCGGGCGTTCGGCCAGTCCGCCGAGCCGGCCGCTCTCGGAATCCTTCAACGCCTGTTCGCGCGTGACGACGATCTTCTCGAAGACGTTGTTCGCCTTGATTTCCTTTTTCATCTCGGCCTCGATGGCGGCGAAATCCTCCGGCGAGATGCGGTGCTTCAGGTCCACGTCGTAGTAAAATCCGTTTTCCACCGGCGGCCCGGCGGCGAATTGCGCCTCCGGCCACAGCCGCAGGATGGCGGTGGCCATCACGTGCGCGCACGAGTGCCGGATGCGTTCCAGCTCGGTCATTTTCTGCCGGTCTTCGGGTGACTTATGTTCGTTTTCCATATTTCAATTTAGAGAGTCTAACCGCAGATGGACGCAGATGAACGCAGATTTTTTGCAGTGGTGGAACCGCCATTTGAGGAAGATGCCGGAGGGCTCCAGGTTTCTGGCACCTGTTCTGCCGCGAAATTTGTATCTTATCTGCGTTCATCTGCGTTTACCTGCCGTTGATTCCGGGCACCCTGTCTGTCTGCTTTTGTTAAAGCGATTCTTTCGTATTCCAACCGGGCATGCTTGAAATTCAGAATCAACCCGACCGGAAGCCTGGTGATGCGAAGATAATTCAGCATCTGTCCACGTTCATGATCGGTAATCCGGTCAATACATTTGGCGTCCACGACCACCTTGCCGTAGGCGATCAAATCAGGAATGAATTCGCCGACGGGTTCGCTTTTGTAGAGCACTTCAAACCGGCGTTGCTGGTCGAAGGCAATGCCGTGGCGTTTGAAG
>Ga0265338_10000875_pt1 | contig 50755 bp, 45 predicted proteins | sample 42126metaG_FD_193579 | JGI IMG/M metagenome (GOLD analysis project Ga0265338, IMG submission 193579) | Rhizosphere microbial communities from Carex aquatilis grown in University of Washington, Seatle, WA, United States - 4-21-26 metaG | ecosystem: Host-associated > Plants > Roots > Rhizosphere...
GCGTGCCCGCCAGCGCCGCGGAGCGGAAACGCTCGCGCACGAGCCGGGCGATCGCCGGTGGACCGGGCACGGCCTTCGGGTACGCGAAGTCTGGCGCGGGCCGGTCGAGCCGGGCGCCGATCAACTCGATCGACCGATCGAGCTCGCTCGCAGCATCCGCCTCGGAGATCCGGTCGAAGAGTCGGTGGGTGTGCGTGTGGGAGCCGACGCTGACGAGGCCGGTCGCGCACGCGTCGCGCAACGCCGACCAGGAGACGGGCCGGCCTCCCGCGGGAAACTCGCGCTCGCCTTCCACGAAGTCGGTCGCGACGTAGAGGGTCGCCGGCACGCGGTGGCGCACGAGGATCGGCAACGCCACGTCGACGAAATCCGCGGTGCCGTCGTCGAAGGTGACGACGATCGAAGACGTCGCCGGGCGCGACACCGAGTCGGGCGCCGCGAGCTGTTCGAGCGCGTCGCCGAGCGGAGCCGCGCGGCCCGACGCGGCAACCGCCGACATCTGCTCGTCGAAGCGCGCCGCGTCGAGGTCGATCTCGAGCGTCGATCCCCCGCCCACCCGGTGGTACAGCAACACGACGACGCCGGCGGCCGGAGCGCGCCAACGATCGGCGGCCGCGGACGCGACCTTCACTGCCTGCCGCGCGCCCGTGACGGCGCGCCGCGTGACGGTCATGTCAGACCCCGATGGTCTGCGGTTCGACCATCACCACGCCGAACGGCGTGACCCCGGCCAGCTCCATCCGGGACGCCGCCGCACGCGCCTCCGCGCGGGTGACCTCGCCCGGGATGATGGCCCACAGCACGTTGCGGGTGGCCCACGCCACGATCGTCGCGTCGGCCTCTTCGAGCATCGGCGGCCCCGCGATCACGGTCACGTCGACACCGCCGTCGGCCAGCTCCTGCAAGAGCGCGGGCAACCCGTCGATCGGCAGGTGCAGCAGCGGCTCGTCGGCGGGCGGGACGACGACGAGGTTGGGCGCGAACTCCGTCACCGGCAACCCGTCGCGCCAGCCCGCGGGCAAGGTGCCGCTCTGGGCCCGCAGCAAGAGCTCGGGCAGGCGGGCCATGTCGGAACCCGTGGTGGTGAACGCCTCGAGGAACCAGTCCTGCTCGACCGACATCGCCATCAACGCAACTTTGAGTCCCAGACGCGACAACGCGGCCGCGAAGTTCGCGGCGACCTGCGCGTGGGCGTCGCCGGTAGGGCTGCTCACCATCATCGCCTTGGGTAATCGGTCGGTGGCGATCGACATCGCGGCCAAGCCGCGGTACGCCTCGGCGGCCAGCGAGTTGGGCTCGGCCACCACCGCGAACTCGTCGCCGTCGGCGGGGATGATCGAGAGCACCGGCGCCGAGAACGTGAGCGCGGCTTCCTCGGGGTCGCGGATCGTGCGGTCGGCCCGGTCGACCAGCAGTGCGGCGCCGAGCGCGAACAACAGCCCACCGAACAGGCCGCCGAGCGCCGGGAGGGTGGTGGCCTGGACCTTCGCGACGCGCGTCGGCGGGGTCTGGGAGACGGGCTGGGCGAACACGTTGGGGGTCAACGCGGCGAAGCGCTCGGCCGCGGCCTCCTGGCCGAACTTCTCGATGGCCGACAACAGCTGGATGCGCTCGAACGCGAGGTTCAGCGCGTGGACCGAACCCTGCTCCGGCACCGGCGGCGGGCCGGAGCTGCCGTTCTTGCTGTTGCTCCGGAGCGAGCCGTTGGGCGAGTCGTAACGGAGTACGCCGTGGTACACGATCGGCATCAGCCGCACGAGCTGCGCGTCGATGCGCTGCAGCTCGTTGTGCAGGGTGGTGACGTGCACCTGCACGTGATGGCGCTGCTTGATGAGCAGGTTCCGCGCGTTCGCCTTGCGCGCGCTGCCGAACACGCTGGCCCAGTTGTGCGCGACCGTCTTGGCCTGCAGCCGGGTCGGCGCGGTCACGATCATCGAGAGCAGCGTCCCGGTGTCGTCGAGGCGCGAGGCGAATCCGATGCCGGCGTTGGCCCGGAGGTGCGACTTCTTCAGGGCCAGATTGCGGATGCCGCGCTGGAGCGCGAACTTCTGGGGCCCGGAGAGCACGAGATTGACCGGAGGCGCGGTGGTCGAGGTCGTGCTCTTCTTCTTCGAGTTGGACTTCTCCGACTTCGGCGGCGGTTGCGCGACGCGTTCGGTCACGATGCTCCGGTAGCGCACCGGCTCGGCGTGGTGCTTTCGCCCGAATACGAAGATCCCGACCGCGACAACGGTGAGCAAACCGATCCCAGCGACCAGCCGCCAACGCCGTTGGATGGCGCGGAGGACGTATTGAACGCTCAGGGTTGGTCCTCCGCACTCGAGCACCGTGGGGAGAGACTGGCCGTTCCCCACCTAATGCACATAACGACCGCTCTCAACGCGGCAAATTTGGCTTCCCGTCCAAATTGAGGATACTACCGAGCGTGATCGCCGCACAGTACGAAGTCGGTCAAGATGACCGACCCTTGAGAGTCCTTTGGCTCATTAAAGGACTGGGGGCGGGCGGCGCCGAGCGATTGCTCGTCCAGAGCGCCCGTTACCGCGATCCAGGCCGGACCGAACCGGCCGTGGCCTACCTTCTGCCCGAGAAATCGACCCTAGCTGCGACCTTGGAGGAGCACGGCTGCCGGCCGGTCCGGTGCCTCGACGCCCGGTCGTCGTGGGACCCCCGCTGGATCCTCCGTCTGCGCCAGATGGTCCGAGCGGGACATTTCGACGTCGTGCACATCCACTCGCCGCTCGTCGCCGTCGGTGCCCGACTGGCGCTGCGCTCTCTCCCCAGCCGCTCACGACCACGCACAGTGGTCACGGAGCACAATGTCTGGTCGAGTCATACACCACTGACCCGGTTCGCCGACCGGCTCAGCGCGAGCGCCTCCGAGACGCACCTCTCGGTGTCGGCGGCCGTGCACGACTCGCTGCCCGCCCGGATCCGCCGGCACAGCCGCGTCGTGCGGTACGGGGTCGACGCCGCCGAGGTGCGGCGCGAGAGCCACGACCGCGAGCAGGTCCGCGCCGACCTCGGCGTGTCCCCCGCCGACATCCTGATCGGAACCGTGGCGAACCTGCGGGCCACGAAGGGCTACCCCGACCTCCTCGTCGCGGCGCGGGAGGTCATCCGCCAGGTCGACTCGGCCCGCTTCGTCGCGGTCGGGCGCGGCCCGCTCGAGGCCGACCTGCGCGAGCGCCGGGCCGGTCTCGGACTCGGCGAGCGGTTCGAGTTCCTCGGGTACCGGGCCGACGCGCTCCGGGTCATGTCGGCGTTCGACATCTTCTGCCTGCCCTCCCACCACGAGGGCCTGCCGATCGCGCTGATGGAGGCGCTCGCGCTCGGCCTGCCCGTGGTGGCAACCCGGGTGGGAGGCGTCGCCGAGATCGTGACCGACGGAACCGACGCCGTGCTGGTGCCGCCGTCGGATCCCGCGCGGCTCGCCGAGGCGCTCGTCGCCCTCGCCCGCGACCCGGAGCGGCGGGCTTCGATGGCCGCGGCGGCCGCCGCGCGCAGCGACGAGTTCGACGCGCCCCGCACGGTGCACGAGGTCGAGGCGGTCTACCGGGAGATCATGGGGCGGTGACGACCCCGCCCGACGAAGACGTGCCTACCGACGATGTGCCGACCGATGATGTCGCGGTGCGGCGGGCGACGGCTGCCGACCGGCCGGAGGTCTTGTCGCTGCTCGCCGACTCGCTCGGTTGGGATCGCGACGCCGCTTTCGCGGAGTTCTTCGACTGGAAGCACGCGCAGAGCCCGTTCGGCGAGTCGCCAGCGTGGATCGCCGTCGCCGGCGACCGGGTCGTGGGCTTCCGCACCTTCTTGCGGTGGCAGTTCGAAGGTCGCGACGGGAGGATCCGGCACGCGGTGCGAGCGGTCGACACCGCGACCTCGCCCGCCTTTCAGGGCCGGGGCATCTTCCGGCGGCTCACCATGACGGCGGTCGAGGCGTTGGCCGCCGAGGGCGTCGACTTCGTGTTCAACACGCCCAACACCAACAGCCGTCCGGGGTACCTGCGCATGGGCTGGTCGGACGTGGGCCGGTTGCCGCTCGTGGTGCGCGTCGGCGGGATCCGCAGCGCCCTGCGGATGCGGGAGTCGCGCGTTGCCGCCGAGCGCCGGCCGTTGCCGACCACCGCCGGCACCGACGCGGCCGAGCTGCTCGCCGACGCGCGCGTGCCCGACCTGCTGGCGGCGCTGGGGGCGCCGCGCGGCCTGCGCACGGCGCGCACGCCGGCGTATCTCCGCTGGCGCTACGGGCTCGCGGCGCTCGGTTACCGGGCGGTCGCCGTCGACGACGATCCCGGCGCCGGGCTCGCGGTCTTCCGCCTGCGCCGCCGGGGCCGGGCCGTGGAGGCCGGCATCTCCGAGCTGCTCGTGCCCCGGGGCTCGGCGTCGGCGCAACGCCGGCTGCTCTCGATGATCGCGAACCGGACCGAGGCCGACTACGCGATCCGGGTGGGCCGCACCGGCGCGGCAACGGTTCGAGCCGGCTACCTCCCGTTCCCGCGTCAGGGCCCGATCCTCACCTGGCGCCCGCTCGCCGACGCCTCGGCGCCGCCGGGCCTGCACGACCTCGACCTCGCGCTCGGCGACGTGGAGCTCCTGTGACGGCGCGCCGTTCCCGCGGGCGCGACCCGCTCGAGCGCGTGCGGCGCGCGGCGCGCCCATTGCGCCGCAGGTGGGCGGAGGTGCGAACGAGCTCGGCGACGGTTGCCGCGACCCGGCGCGCCCGCCGCATGCTCGACCGGGCGGAGCTCCTGTGGGGGGCGCGCCGCGACCGGTCGGGGCGCGCCCACGACTGGGAGCTGCTGGGCGCGGCGCTCTCGGCGCTCCCGGCACCACCCGAAGGTCACGATTCGGTGTCGGTCGTGATGATCGCGGCGGATGCCGCGCCCGTGCCGGTCTCGCTTTCCCTCCCTCACGGCGTCGAGATCGTGCACGCGCGCGGCGACGGTGGCGAGCGCCCGGCCGCAGCCGCGGCGCGCGCGGCCCGGCGCACCACGGGTGATCGGATCTGCTTCGTGCTGGCGTCGAGCTCCGCACTCGAGGCGGGTTGGCTCGCCCGCCTCGCGGCCGCGGTCGACGGTGCGAAGGTCACCGCGGCGGCGCCGCAGGTGCTGCACCCGGTGCGCGACGGCCTGCGCGCGACCCCGCACGACGGTCGCGTGCGCAGCCGGGGTGTGATCTGCGCGGTCGAACGCGACGCGCCGGTGCTCAGCGCCGTCGCCGCCGGTTCGCCGGTTGTGCTCGACTCCGACCCGACGCCGGTCGCGGGCGCGACCGCCGCGTGCCTGCTCGTCGCCCGCGGCGCGTACGACGCCGCCGGCGGCCTGCCCGACCTCGACGACATCGACCTGGCGGCGTTCGAGTTGTGCCGTCGCTTGCGCGCGCTCGGCGGCGAAGTCGTCGTGGTTCCCGAGGCCATCGTCGTCGATCATCGCGACGTCGCCTCGGTGGGCGCGCTCCGCGCGCCAATCGCGACCGACACGCCGGCGTGGCGGTCGTACGTGGAAGACCACGGGCCGCAGCTCGCGCGCGCCGCGGAGCCGCTCCCCGCGGGCGCGCTGCGGTTCGCGATAACCGTTGCCGCGCCGTCGGAGAAGGTCGCACCGCGGTGGGGCGACTGGCACCTCGCGGAGGCGCTCGCACGCGCGCTGCGGCGGCGCGGGCATCACGTTCGCGTCCAGACCCTCGACCATGCCGACGATCTCGCCGGTCGCGCCTGCGACGTGCACTGCGTCGTGCGCGGGCTCGGTCGAGTGCGGCGCACGGCGGGCCAGGCGCACGTGCTGTGGGTCATCAGCCACCCGGAGCAGGTCGGCACCGACGAATGCGACGCCGCCGACCTCGTGCTGGTCGCGTCCACGCGCTTCGCCGACGAGCTCCACACCCGCACTCGCACGCCGGTGGAGGTGATGCTGCAAGCGACCGACGTCGACCGCTTCCGGCCCGTGCCGCCGCAGCCGCGCCACGCCCACGACGTCGCGGTCGTCGCGAAGAGCCGCGACGTGTTCCGCACCTCGGTCGCCGACGCGATCGCCGGCGGGCTCCGGCCCGCGATCTACGGCAGCGGCTGGGAGCCGTTCCTCGATCCCGCGCTCGTCGTCAGCGACTACGTGGCGAACGAAGAGCTCCCCGTCGTGTACTCGTCGGTCGGCGTGCTGCTCAACGATCACTGGCAGACGATGCACGAGTGGGGGTTCGTCTCCAATCGGATCTTCGACGCGCTCGCCTGCGAGACGCCGATCATCTCCGACGACCTCCCCGAGATCGAAGATTTGTTCGACGGCACGGTGCTCACCTATCGCGACGCGGCGCAGATGCGATCGCTCGTCACCGCGGCCCTCGCCGACCGCGCCGCGGCCCGAGCGCGAGCCGCACGGGGACGCGAGCTGATCGTGGCCCGGCACACTTTCGACCACCGCGCCGGGCAGCTGCTCGAAGCCCTGCAGCGGCACGGCCTCACACCCTGACGCCCTGACCGGCGTCAACCGCAGAGGGACACGGGCCGCAGCTCGGGCGTGATCTCGATGTCGAGCGGTCCGGTGGTCGCGACGAGCGTCTGCCTCGGCTCGAACGGCAGCGGCTTCGACGGCGCGCCCGAAGCCGGGAAGTAGGTGATCGTCGCGCTACCGGTCGCGAGCGTGAGGCGCTCGAAGATCTTCACGACCCGACGCTCGGCGCGCACCAGCGGATGGCACGTCGCCGGCGGTGGCAGCGTCTTGTTGCGGAGCAGCGGCGGACGGAGCGCAAGGTCGAGGGTCTGGGTCGCGATCTGCGTCTGCGTGAGCGGGCCGGGCGACGGGATGCGGCCCGAGGGGAGGCTGTCGACGAGCCAGCCCAGCGAGAGCCCGCTGAAGCGAACGCCCGGGACCAGCGAAGGCGGCAGGGCGTGCGCGAGGGGCAGGCGGGGGGCCTCGAGGATCACGACCCGATCGCGATCGCGGTTCACCGACGACTGGTTGGTGAAGACCCGGAGATCGTGGATGTTGCCGGGAACGCCGGCCACCAGGAGGGCGACGATCGGGACCGTGAGCAGCCGCCATTGCCGCGCGATCGCGTCGGCGGCGATGCCGAGGATCGGCAACACCATCGCGGCCAGTAGGTACACGTACCGGCTCTGGCGCGCGCGCTCGGGCCCGTTGCTCGCGGTGCCGAACATCGGCGACGTTTGCCCCGAACGCACCACGGCGGTGACGAGCAGGAAGAACGCGGCGCCCGCGAGCAGCGCGATCGGCACCGCGAATTGGCGCCGCAGGGCGGCGAAGTCTTCGCGGTCGACCGCGACCACGAAACCGACGACGAGCACCACGACCAGCACCACGCCGAGGCCGGCCAGCTGGCCCAACCGGCCGAACACGTCGCCGGCGCCGAGCGCGAAGAACTTGACCACGTCCACGACGGAATGCGTCGTGTAGCTCACCGGGGTGGACCCCTTCGGGCTCACGACCGACCAGATCGCGTACGCCGCGGCGAGCGGCGCGCTGTGCAACAACGCGATCCGCCACCCGCGCCGGAGCAACATCGCGAGCGCGACGATCACCACCATCGTCACACCCACACCGGAGCACATCAATGCGGCCAGCCCGGCGAGCAGCCCGAGCCAATCGCGCCAATCGACCGAGCCGAAGTCGCGACCGTCGTGATCGGCGAGGAGGAGCTGCGTGAGCCCGAACACGAGCGACCCGACGAACGTGATCTGGAACGCGATGAGGATGTTCTCCGCGCCCGATCCGAAGAACACGAACACCGCCGCGAGCAGGGTCGCCAGCCAGGGTCGGACCCCGGCTCGACGCATCACCGCGCGCAGCAAGAACGCGGCGACGAGGTGCAGCACGATCACGAGAAGCTGGTAGGGCACGTAGTGCCGGATCCCGAACACGACCCACAACAGCCGGTACGCGAGCACCGGCAACGTCACCCAGTGCTGGTAGTGCGAGCGGAAGAGGTCGCCGAGGTTCCCGGCCGTGCGCCCGGCGAGAAAGTCCCAGTCGTCGGCCCAGAACCACCACCGGTTGCCCCACGACAAGAGCAGCGGGATCGCGCCGAGCTCGACCGCGACGAACGTCACGAGTGCCGCCCGCGCGCCGCCCAGCTGACGCAGCCGCCCGTTGAACACCGTCCGGCCTACGTTCGCATCGGGTTGTCGAGCCCGCGCCCGTGACCGCGCTCGATCACGGTGTCGGTACGCCGTTGGTCGCGACGCCAACCGTCACCGTCGCGGACCCGCATGCTCGCACCGCGCGACGCGTAGTTCGCGGCGGTGCAGTAGTGCACGACGAAGCTCTTGCGGGTCTGCTCCCGGTTGCCGATCCGCGAGCCGCCGTGCAGCAACCCCGCGTGCCAGATGAACGCGTCACCGCGCCGGCACGTGAACGCCTCCACTTCGAGGTGCTCGTCACGGATCGTGTCGCGCTTCCACTCCTCGAATGCCTCGCGCCGCTCCTTCGGGACCCGCTGGCCGCAGGCGATCGTGTCGGGCTCGAATTCGAACCAGGGCAGGCGGTGCGACTTCGGCACGTAGGCCAACGGCCCGCTGTCGGGCGAGATGTCCTCGAGCGCGACCCACGACGCCAGCAAGTGCGCCGGCGGTTTCGTCACCACGTACATCGGATCGCGGTGCAGGGCCTGCTGCGAGCCGTACTCGAAGTACAGCGACTGGAACGCGATCGCGGGCCGGCCGTAGATGAGCTCGATCAACCGGAACGTGGTCGGGTCGAGGTAGAGGTCGAGTGCGTGCGGCGAATGGCTGTGCAGATCCGGGATCCGGTAGCCGACGTTGCGGACGCGGCCGTCGTAGTCGGAGAACGCGGTCGGTCCGTCGAAGAGCGACACCGCGAGATCCTTCGGGCGCGCTTCCCAGATCCGCGACACGTCGTCGTCGAAGCCGCGGCTGAACTGCTCGTCGACCGCGATCCGGTACTTGATGTAGCCGTCGTCGACGAAGCCGTGGAGCAGCGACGCTTCCTCGGCCGAGAAGTCACCGCGCCCGAGTCGCTCCTCGATGCGCGCGTGCGCGTCGGGTTGGTCGAGCCACAAGTCCGACAGCAGCTGCACCGGCCCGCTTCCCCCCAACGCTGCGAAGGGCGAAATTCTACCGCGCAGTTCGCCCGGATTGCTCCGCCCGGTGCGCCGCGGCAACACTTGGCCGGGCCGAAGTCGAGGAGACAGATGCGTTCGGAGGGCTACAACCGGGCTCGGGTGCACGCGAGCACCCGGGAAAGCCGGATCCGGCACGAGCCGCGCCCTAGATTCCGCGACTGATGGCAGATGCGCCGGCGGGCGGCCGCAAACGAGTGTTCATCACGGGCGCGAGCCGCGGGATCGGTCTCGAGCTCGTGCGTCAGTACGCACGCGACGGATACGACGTGATCGCCACGTGCCGCCGCCCCGACCTGGCCACGGAGCTGTCCGCGCTCGCCGACGAGTCGAGCGCGATCACGGTGCACAAGCTCAACGTCGCTTCCGAGCCCGAGCTCGAGGCGCTCGCGGCGACGCTCGACGGCGTCCCGATCGACATCCTGATCGGCAACGCCGCCGGCTTCGGCGGCACCCGCTCGCACTTCCCCGACCTCGACTGGGCAGCGTGGCGGCGCGTGATCGAGGTGAACTTGATCGGGGCGATCCGCATCGCCGTGTGCCTCTGGCGCAACGTCGCCGCGAGCACCGAGCGCAAGATCGTCTTCGTGTCGAGCCGGGCCGGGCTCCCACGCGAAGCGACGCCGGGCCGCTCGTACATCTACGGTTCGAGCAAAGCCGCGCTGAATTCGGCGGCGCGTTGTCTCGCCCTCGACCTCGCGCCCGAGGGCGTGATCACCGTGCTGGTGAACCCCGGCCACGTACAGACCGGCATCGGCGGCTCCGACGCGCCGATGACCGCGGCAGAGAGCGTGACCAACGTGCGGGCCGTGATCGCCGGCCTGACCGAGGCCGACGTCGGCAAGTTCCTGCACTTCGACGGTACCGAGCTCAAGCTGTAGGTCGGTTGCGGGACCCGCGTGCGCCGCGTCAGGCCTCGGCGGCCGCGTCGGGAGCCCAGTGCGAGAGATCGACTCCGAGCATCTGCTCCAACCGCGCGACGTCGTCGCGGAAGTACTCCCACAGCTCGGCGCGGTCCTCGATCGGCAGCGGGTTCTTGCGGCCGGCGCGGCCGTGCTGGTTGCTGAACACCACGCGCGCGAGCGCGTCGGGCAGGAAGGTCGGGTCGGCGCCGACGTGGCGGAGCGCGGCTTCGTAGGGCCGCGCCGGCTCGAGCGCGATCTGGTCGTGGAACAGCACCAGCAGCTGGTCGCCGAATCGCTCGAGGAACGGCTGCAGGCTCGCGGCGTACCAGCCGCCGGACACGAGACAGAACCAATCCGACTCCGACGGGCGCTGCTCGCGCACGACGTCGAGGAGGCGCGACCCCGCGGGAAGCCGCTTGCGGCGGATGTGGTGCACCATCGCCGACTGCGCCCGGTCGATCGGGTTGCGCAACAGCGCGATCAGACGCACCTCGGGAAGGCGGTCGTGCAGACGCTTCGCGACGTACGCGGGATGGTGACGCCAGATCATGTAACCGGGCGTTGCCTCCCCGACGATGCGCTCGCCGTTCCAACCTTCGAAGTGGTCGCGGTACCAATCGAGGCCGAGCTTCTCGACCCGGTACTGGTTGTTCCAGAAGTGCAGCTCGGAGCCCGCGGTGAAGATGTCGGGATGCTCGCCGAGGTTGCTGCGCAACCAGCGGGTCGCACTCTTCTGCGCACCGATGATGACGAACGTGGGCAGCGCGCTGCGTTCAGGCGAATCAGCCATCGAAACGGTGAGAATCCTCGACGAGAGCGGAGCCGAAGCGTAGCCGCACCGATCGGGCACCCGGCCCTAAGCTTGGCGCCAATCATGGACGCCGCCGATGCGCAAGAAGTAGCAACCACCGAAGAGTTGGAGCGTCTCCGACGCGAGTTGCGAGCGCTCAGCTTGGTCAACCGGCAGTTGCACGCCCAGCTCGAGGGCGGAGTCGTACGCCTGACCGGAGCCGCGACCAGCGAAGCGCGCGGCGCGCTCACCGTGCGGCGGACCGCCGAGGGCGGGGCCTGGCTCGAGCACCTGCACCTCCACGGCGGGGGCGAGCCGGTGCTCGTGCGCACGCCGACGCAGGGCGTGTTCGTCGTGGAAGGGCACATGCGCCGGCCGGTCCGGTCGGGCTTGCTCTTCGCGGCGCTGACGCGCGTGCTCGATCCGCCGCAAGAGATGACCGACCGGGATGTGGAGCGCTGGAGCCTCGGCCCGCCGGTCGAGGTGCTCGAGGCCGGCACCGGCGCGGCGTTCCTCGTGGTCGGCGGCCGGCGCCTGCCGTTGCGCGGCCTGCCCCTCCCCTACCTCGTGTCGACGAACGACATGCTGCTGTTCCCCGAAGGCCAGGAGCTCAACGTCGCCGCCCCGCGGGCGGCGCCCCCCAAACGCGCCAGCCGGGCGCGCGACGTCATCGCCAAGGACGGCGTGGTGCGCGGCGGCGCCAAGCTCGCGCGCAAGGCCGCGAACCGCGTCTCGCCGCCGAAGAAGTCGTAGCCGCTCCGCGCTAACGGGCTCGGTACAGCTCCGCGTATCGATGCGCGGTCTCGTCGACCGTTCGGAGCTCGACGCGCAACACCTGCCGCGTGACGCGCACTAGCTCGTCGCGCGCACAATCGAGCCGCTCGATCAGCACGCGGATGCCGTCGGGATCCATCGGGTCGATCGTCCAACCGCAACCGTTGGCGCGGACGCGCTCACCGAGCGCGCCGTAACGCGCGCCGATCACCGGGATGCCGGCCGAGAGCGCCTCGCTCATGACGATGCCGAACGTCTCCGCGTACGCACCCGGGAGCAGCACCACCTGCACGCCCGCGCGGTGGAGGAGCTCGGGCAGCAGCTCGTTGTCGTAGGCGCCGTGCGCGCGGAGCTCGGGTGACGCGGCCTGCTTCAACGGACCGAAGTGGTGGATCTCCACGCTCGAGCCCCGAAACGCCTCGGCCAGCTCGTTGACCGCGTCGAGGCCCTTCTTCGCCCAGCCGAGCCCGACGAACGCGACGCGCAGCGGCTCGTCGCGGAGCAGGCTTTCGTCGGGCTCGCTCGGCCGACGACCGAGCCTGATCACCGAGCCGTGCTCGATGAGGTCGATACGGTCCGGGTCGGGCGCGTAGACCCGCAAGAAGTAGTCGGCTGCACTCTGGCTCGCGAACACCCAGTGGTCGACGGTGTCGAGCCGCTCGGTCACCGCGCTGCGGAACTCGCGCAAGTAGTCGACGGAGATGTGCGGCGTGGGCGGCGAGCCCGGCATCGGCGACACCGCGATGTCGGCGAGGCAGCGCGCGCACACCTCCAGGTCGTCGGGGATGCCGCACGGATCGGTCTTCATGTACAGCAGCGAGAAGTTCGGGCACGCGAGATACATGTCGTGGACCGAGCACACGACCGGCCCCGCGAAGCCGGCCAACGCGTCGAAGGGCGCGAGCGAGTGGCCGATCAGGTTGTGCACGTGCACCGCGTCGAAGTGGAAGAGGTCGAGCGCGGCGACGAGCGCCTCGCGCGCGACCGGGTCGTTCATGCGCGTGACTTGGGTCGCCGCGCCGGGAAGGAGGAACTCGCGCTCCACCTTCTCGTCGCCCACGACCCAAGAGGTCGCGAGCACGAAGCCCGACTCGACCGGATAGAACACCGAGAAGTCGAACTCGTGCTCGAGCGTGCCCAACAACGCGGCCACGTACTTCTCGGTCCCGCCGGTCGCGTCGAGGCGGCTGTGCAGGATGTGCAGCACGTGCGGTCGCGTCTCGTCGCGCTCGTGCAGCGCGAGCTCGAGCGCGGCGAACGAGACGGCCAGCGGATCGGTGATGCGCTCCCGAGTGTTGTTCGGCCGGAAGAACGGATACCGCGCGTCGATGAGCGCGGCGCTACGGTTCCAGCCCTCGAGCTGCGCCGCGCCGAACGACACGCCACCCCGGTGGTACACGAAGGTCGAGTCCTCCACGACGTGGCGCAGACCGAGGCGCGACGCGCGGAGGCAGAAGTCGACCTCCTCGCCGTAGCCCTTGCCGAACGTCTCTTCGTCGAGGTCGCCGCAGAGATCGAGCGCCCGCCGCGTCACGTACATGCAGAACCCGACGCCCGTGATCACTTCGGGCAGAAGGCGCAGGGAGTGAGTGCGGAGAAAGGCCGCGCACTCGTCGATCTGCGGGTTCGCGCTCTCGAGCTCGAACGCATCGAGGATCGCGGCCGGCAGCGTGCAGATCGACCCGTGACTGGTGAGCGGCGTGACGGTCGCGACGTCGATCGGCGCCGCCGCCGCGGCGAGACGATCGAGCCAGCCCTCGGTCACGGCCGTGTCGGAGTTCAGGATCACGACGTCGCCGCGCGCCATCCGGAGGCCCTTGTTGACCGTGCCGACGAAGCCGAGATTCTCCGGGTTGCGGACGACGGTCACGGGGAAGTCCGCCGGCTGCGCGCCGAATCGCTCGACGTACTCGCGCATCGGCAGCTCGGGCGACGCGTCGTCGATGACGACGAGCTCCAGAGGCACCTTGCCGCTCCCCGCGTGGCGCACCACACTCTCCAGGCAGCGCGCGGTGTATTCCACGCCGCCGTAGACCGGCACGACGATCGTCACCGGGGTGCGCGTGTCGGGTGAGGTCACGCGCGCGCCTTGGTTCGTTCGCCCGAGCTGCTCGCGAGGCCGATCAACCGGCTCACGGCTGCCTTCGAGATGGCCGGGCCGTCGAGCGCGTCGGCGCGGCGCGTCGCCTCGCGCGCGCGTCGCGCTCTCACGACCGGGTCGTCGAGCACGTGGTGCAACGCGTCGTACCAGTCGTCGGGACGGTCGACCGCCTCGACGAGCACGTGCGGCGACACGAATCCGTCGACGCCGCGCGTCGCCGCGACCGGCATGACGCTCGGCACGCCCGCGCAGCTCGCCTCCTCGAACAGGCGCGCGTCGTCGACGATCTCGCCCGCGCACAAGCCCGGGGTCCACACGTGCACGGCCCAGTGCGCGATGACCTCAGGATCCAACTCGCCGGCGCCGGCCACGATGCCGACGCGCTCGTGCCCACGCAACGCGGCCGGCACCTGCTCGGCGGCGCCGACGATCTCGACGCGTTCCCGGTGCTCGGTCAACAGCCGCGCGATGCCCTCGGCGACCGCCGTCGCGTACTCCGGCTGCCCGCCGGCGGCGCCGAGCCGCCAACCGATCACGAGCACTCCCGCGGGATCGGCCAGCGCTCGCGCGTCGCGCAGCGCCGCGGCGCGCGCACGCGCGAGCAGGGTCGGGAACACCAGCGCGCGCCGCCCGGCCCCGTGCGCGGCCGAGTGCAGCGCGCCACCCGGCGCGAGCACGAGGCCGGAGGCGTCGCCCAGCGCGCCGGCCGCGGCCGTCAGCGTGGGTTGCGCGGTCTCGGTGGAGTCGAGGTCGCGCGGACCGAGATCGACCGCAGTCGTGCGCCCCGCGGCGCGGCGCGTCGCGATCAACTCGTCGATCTCGGGCGCAGGCGTGAGGCCGGCGAGCACGAGGAGGTCGGCGGCGCGCGCCGCGGCCGCGGCTTCGGTCGCGACCCCGCCGCCCGCGTGGCTCGCAACCACAACTTCGACCGCGGCCGCCTCGAGGTTGTCGGCGAGCGCGCGGAGCCGGGCGTCGGCCGCCGCGTCGAGCGCGCCGGTCAGCACGACGCAACGCCGGTTGGCCGCCAACGCGCCGCTGGTCCAGTGCTCGAGCACCGGCGGGCGGGCGGTGATCACGTCGTCGGCGGGCGGCACCGGATGCGGGCCCGCGCCCAAGCGGTTCACGAGCGCCGCGAACTCCGGCACGTCGACCCACGGACCGATCCGCGCGCGGAGCCGGCCCGACGCGTGGCCGATCTGCCACGAGACCAGCTCCATCGGCACTTCGAGCTCCGAGTCGAAGTCGACGACCACCGTCGAGCGGTTGCCGGAGCACCACGCGTCGACCACGCCGGCCGCCGCGCGATCGAGCGTCACGACGACGTCGGGCGCCAACGCTCGGATCGTTGCCTCGCACGCCAGGCTCGGACGGGTCAGGTGCACCGCGGCCGGCGCTTCGCCACCCGCGACCGGCTCGGGCATCGCGATGCGCGCCTCCACGTCGTGGCGGACGAGTCGGTTCACGAGGCGACGCAGCCAATCGGGATCGCCGACGGGCTCGCACGCGAGGAACACCACGACGGGCCGCCGCGGGAACGGCGGGCGACCGCGGTCGGAAGCCGCCACCGTCGGACCCGTCGGCCGGCGCGGGTCGTGCACCTGCGCGCCCGGGTCGACCACCACCGATCCACGCGGGATCTCCACCAAACCATCGCGGAGCGCGAACTCGACATGGGCGCGCAGCAGCACCGCGCCGTGCACGACCGTGGAAGCTGCGGCCCGAGGTGTCGTCGGATCGAGCGACAGCCACTCGTTGTGCACCCGGTAGCTCGCACCGGGCTCGAGGTCCGCGATCTCCGCGCCGATGCCGGCCACCGAGGTGGGCAGCTGCGCCAGCGCCCGGGTGAGGCGCTCGCGTACGTTCTCGTCGATCACGAGGCCGGCGGGCACGACGAGCCGCGGCTCCGCGCCGGGATCACGCATTCGACTCCCTCCCCGTCGGTCCTCGGCGCGCCGTAAGCCGCCAGCGTAGAGGAGGAACGGGGATAGGTTGCACAGGCTCCGAGCGCCAATCGCAAGGGAGACATGCGTCATGGGGCCGCTCGCGCCGCCGCTTCCCACGTTCCTGATCATCGGCGCGCAGAAGAGCGCGACGCGCTGGCTGCGGCTCAACCTCGGCCTCCACCCCGAGGTCTTCACCGCGTCGCGAGAGATCGAGTTCTTCAACAACGGGCCTCGCTACCGCGACGACGGCACCGACTGGTACCGGGCGCAGTTCGAGGGTTGGGACGGCGAGGCGATCGTCGGCGAGGCCACCCCGGGCTACATGTTCTGGCGCCACCGGCCGGTCGTCGTGTCCGAGCGCATCGACGAGACGCTGCCCGATGTGCGGTTGATCGCGACGCTGCGCAACCCGATCGACCGCGCCCAGTCGGCCATGGTGCACCACATCGAGTTCGGAGCGCTCCCGCCCGACTCCGTGCTCATCGATCTCGTGAAGGCCACGCCGCCGGAGAAGGACCGCCTCGGGATCATCTCGGGCGGCTGGTACGCCGACAGCCTCGAGCCGTACTTCGACCGCTTCGGCGAACGCCTGCTCGTGGTGCTGCACGACGACGTCGACGACGACGCCCGCGGTGTGTACGACGCGGCGCTGCGCCACGTCGGCGCCACGACCGACTTCGTCCCGCCCGAGTTCGAACGGGTGCGTTTCAGCCTGCAGCAAAAGGCGTCGTCGGAGCCGGGCCGGCGGCCGCTCACGCTCGCCGAGCGCAGAGAGCTGTGGCAGTACTTCGCCGCCGACGTCGCCCGGCTCGAACAGCTCATCGACCGCGACCTCTCCCTCTGGGACCCGAAGTAGGAGCACGCAACGCGCCGGGAGTGAACCGCCGCTATCGCGCCGGTGGCTGTCCCGGATCGTCGGGGAGCGCGCGCGGCGGCCGGGCTGCGAGCTCGGCCTCGAGCTTCGCGACCCGGAGGTTGGTCTTGCGGAGCGTCTCACGCGCCTTCACGACGTCGGCGCGGGCGCGCGCGAGCAGCTCGCCGTCGAGCGGCGGGCGGAGCCAGCCGTTCGCGACGAGATCGGCGACGATGGGCCCCACGCGCTCGACGTCGAGCGCGCCGCCGTTCCAGATCGAGCGAGCGAGGTCGAGGAGCGGGTTGCCCAGCTCGGGCGACGCGCGTTCGGCGTCGTGGTGCCGCAACCCGGCGTCGAGGTGCTCGCGAACCGCAGTCTCGACACCGGCGTCGGGCTGCGGCAGCCCGAGGTGGGTCGCCAACCGGGCCATGGTCGCGGGCAGGTCCTCGAAGATGTCGGAGTGGCGCACCACCAGACCGGCCGGATCCGCGGCGATGGCCGCGAAGAGATAACGGAGCCACAGGCTCGCCGCCTGCGACGCGCCGACCGCGTAGCCCCGGGCGCCGAGCGACGCCGCCACCTCCACCGGGTCGCGCACGACCACGATCGTGGTGGCGATCGGCGTCACCGTTCGCCAGAACGGCAACAGCAACGACAGACGCGGGTCCTTCCACGCGATGAGCGCCGGCCGGCGGCCCTCGGCGCCGAAGGTGTCGTCGAGGATCTCCGTGGCCCGCGACCGGAACTCGCGCAGGCTCGGGTCGAGCTCCCATCCGGAGTCGAGCACTGGCGGCTGGTCCCAGGCTCCGCCGAGATGCGCGAGCACCTCGTCGTCGAGCTGCACGATCGCCTGGACCTCGAAGTACCCCTTCGGGTTGTCGGGACCGGGCCGCAACATCCGCGCGGGATCGCCGAGCGACACGCCGAGGAACCGCAGCGCGCCGGTGACGAACGACGTGCCGCTGCGGTGCATCCCGGTGACGCACACCGCGCTCGACGAGCCCGACTCGGGCACGATCGGCGCGGCCGTCACGGGGTCGGGGCCACGACGTAGAGGTCGGCGCCGGGCACGGCGTCACCGCCCGGCTGCCGGCGCCCGTGCCACGCGCCCTCCTCGCAGGTGATGACGTAGAGACGCGCGTCGTCGATCATCTCGCGGATCATCCGGTCGTCGTAGGCCAACGACCAGTCCGTGCGATCGGGGCGCGACGTGTACACGCCCGGCTCGACCGGCACGTACGCGCGCGAGCCGTTGCGAGGCGCTTCGTCGCGCGGGGTCACGGCCATGAAGCTCAACAGCGCGGCGTGCCCGATCTCCAACACGCGCGCGATCTCCTGCAGGTATCGCGCCACCCCGCGGCGCTCGATGTGCATGAACACCCCGAACGCGCACACGAGATCGAACCGGCGATCGGCATAGGGAAACGTCACCTCTTCGGCGCGCACACCGTCGCCGGGCCGGTAGCGCGCGTTGCGCGCGTCGACGAGATCGAAGCGGAAGTTGGGCAGGCGCGGCGCGAGGTTCTCGTTCAGCCAGCCGATCGCAGCCGGGCTCACGTCGAAACCCGTGTAGGAGCCGCGGTCGGCATCGAGCTCGTCGGCCAGGTCGTACGCCAACCATCCGACCCCGCAGCCGATCTCCAGCACGTTCGAGGTTGGTGCGAGCCCGTAGCGGCGGAGCAACGCAACCTGGTTCTTCCGGCGGCCGTCGAGGGCGCGGGCGTCGTCTCCGAGTCCGATCGCGTGAATCGAGAGGTCGGGCTCGGGCAGTCCTTCCACCGGCGGGATCTCAGTAGCGCGGCGGCCGGGATCGCCACTGCACGAGGTCGCGTGCGCGCGCTCGACGCTCGTCGCGCCGGCGGGCGCGACCGACACCGAGCCACAGCAACGGGCACGCCACGACGAAGATGACGAGCGCCGGGAAGGGGCTCTTTTGGAAGTCGACCGCGAGCTGCGCCGACAGGTTTCCGAAGTACCAGAGCATCGCGCCCACCGTCCTTGAGGGTCACAAGGATACCCCGCGATCAGGGCCGGTCCGACCGGGACTCCCGGGCACATCGCGCCCGAAGCCGTAGGCTGGAGCCCGTGTTCGACGAGCGGGGGGCCGTGTGAGACCCAACCAGGCCGCGAGGATCGCCGCGATCATCCTGGCCATTGCCGGGCTGTCGTCGATGGTGGGTGCCGGACTGGTGGCGACCCATTCGTTCACGGTCAGGGTGCCGGGCTCACCCCGGATCTTCCAGTGCGGGAGCGTCCTCTTCCCGAAGGACCCTCGCAACAAGGTGTCCGCGCGCGTCCGGCTGCCGGTGGCGTACCAGCGGGCCTACAACCGGTGCCACAAGACGAGCTCCGACCGGATCCACACGGCCACCACCTTCCTGCTCGTCGGAGTGGTGCCGCTGCTCATCGTCTTGACGCTCCCCGCGCTGTCGCGGAGGTCCCGGCGATCTCGGGCTCGACGCCGAACCCGCCTCTGACGCAAACCGGACCTATAGGTCAGGTCAAGGTTCCGCCGCGAGTCTTGACGCCACGCACCGTGACGGCGAGTCTTGGGTGCCCGCGTGGGGCTGGAAAGACGCGGCTCCCGGCCGATCGGTAAGACTGTTGGCGCAGATCAAAGCCAACGCCCGCACGTCAGGAGTCGTTCATGGCCAGGCTGAAGCGCATCATGAAGAGCGCCTTGGAAGATCGCTCTCCGCGCTTCCTGTTGGCAACGCTCGCGCTCGGCGTGGCCATCGCCCTCATCGCCGGCGTCGCCATCGGCTACAAAATAGAACAGAGCCGTATCAAACCGGCGAAGAAGGCCACGGGCGTGCGGACCACCCCGACGACCACGAAGAAGCCCACAGGCCTGACCGGCCTCACCGCTGCGCCCAATCTCACCGGCGCCGTCTTCTCCCATGTCAAGAGCGTGATCGTCGTCGTGTACGGCCAGCGGAAGCACGCGCCGATCACCCTCGGGCGCAAGACCCGCGTCGCGATCGCGCACCCGGCGAAGGCGTCGAGCATCAGCGTCGGCAAACGCGTGCTGTTCCAGCCGAGCTCGGCCAGCGCGACCACGGCCACGGAGGTGGTCGTGCTCCCCGCCAAGGCGCTCATCGGCGTGCCGGTGACCGCGGTCGTGCCCGGCACCTCGATGACGCTCAAGACCCTGAAGGGCCCCGGGACCCTCGTGAAGACCACCGGCGCGCCGGTGCTCGTGACCGGGCCGGGCTCGAGCGGTGACCTCGTCAAGGGCACCCGCGTGGTCGTACGGTACTTCCGGGTGGGCGTGAAGAAGCGGGCCGCGGCGGTAGAAGTGGTCGTGCTCCCGAAGACGTCCAGGTTCCGTTAGAGGGCGCGAGCGGCTGGATGTATCCGTTCTGGGATCGCGTGGTCTGGCCGGTGATCCAGGCAACGCGCGCGCGCCGGATCGTGGAGATCGGGGCGCTGCGCGGTGAGACCACCGCGCTGATGCTCGAGAAGCTCGGTCCCGACACCGAGCTCCACGTGATCGACCCGGTGCCCGAGTTCGACCCGGCCGAGCACGAGAAGAAGTTCCCGGGCCGCTACATCTTCCACCGAGACGTGAGCCACACCGTGTTGCCGACGCTGCCCGCGGTCGACGTGGCCTTGATCGACGGTGACCACAACTGGTTCACCGTGTACCACGAGCTCCGGATCCTCAGCGAGACCGCGCGACGCGCGGGCGCGCCGCTGCCCGTGATGATCATGCACGACGTGTGCTGGCCGTACGGCCGGCGCGACCTCTACTACGTGCCCGAGCGCGTTCCCGAGGAGTTCCGCCAGCCCTACGAGATGAAGGGCATCCGGCCCGGCACGAAACGGGTGCTGCCGCAGGGCGGCCTCAACCCGCTGCACTACAACGCGGTCGAAGAGGGCGGCCCGCGCAACGGGGTGATGACCGCGCTCGACGACTTCGTCGCCGAGTACGACCGCCCGCTGCGCGTGATCGTGCTGCCGGTGTACTTCGGGCTGGCGATCGTGGCCGAGGTCGAGCTGCTCGAGCGCGAGCCCGAGCTCGCGCGGCTCCTCGATTCGTTCGAGTCGGCCGAGGGCAAGGACATCCTCGTGAAGATCGCGGAGTCGACCCGGCTACAAGCGATCCTCTTCCAGCACAACGACTACTACGGCCGCCGCGACATGTTGACCCGCGGCGCCAACCGCTACCTCGACCTCCTCGCGTCGGCGCTGCTCGACGAGCTCTACCTCGATCACGAGCTCCGGCTCCAGTACCTGGCGAGCTGCATCGAGCTCGGCAAGGTGCCGGAGCGGAACAAGCTCGGCGACCCCGTGCGCGAGATGCAGCTGAAGTGGGACCAGCTCGTGGAAGAGCGCCGCTCCGGCGCGCTGCCCCACACCGGGCACGCGGGATCGACGCTTCCCTACACCGACATGGGTCGCGGCCGCATCGACCACTTGCGCCAGTGCCTCGATCTCGTGCGCGAGTCGGGCGTGCCCGGCGACTTGCTCGCGTCGGGCACTGGGCGCGGCGGCAGCGCGATGTTCATGCGCGGCTACCTCGAGGCGCACGAGATGAACGCCCGCACCCTGTGGGTCGCCGACCGCTTCCGCGTCGACGAGCGCCCCGACGATCCGGTGGTCGCGTGGTCGGATCTCAACACGGTGCGCGACGGCTTCGCCCGCTTCGGGCTGCTCGACGATCACGTCCGCTTCCTGCAGGGACCGCCCGCCGACACACTCCCCGACGCGCCGGTCGAGCAGATCGCGATGCTGCACGTCGGCGTCGGCGACGCGGCCGACCTCACCGCGACGCTCGAGTCGCTCTACGCGCGGATCGCCACGAACGGCATCGTCATGATCGACGACTCCGACTCGCCGGCGCGCGCGGCCGCGCTCGAGGCCTTCCGCGCCGCGTACGGCATCGGCCCGCTCGAGCGCGTCGGCGGATCGGGCGTGTGGTGGCGCAAGGCCGAGCTCGCGCCGGCCGCCACCGCGCCGGCCGACGCATCCAGCTCGCTGTCGGCCAAGCTCCGGTCGAAGCTCGGCCGCCGGGCCAACCGCGCCCCGCTCGCGCCCACCGCGCCCGCGGTCACGAAGGACCTGTCGGTGGTCGTCGTGTTCTACAACATGCAGCGCGAGGCGCCGCGCACGTTGCATTCGCTCTCGCGCGCGTACCAGCAGGGCATCGACGGCCTCGACTACGAGGTCATCGTCATCGAGAACGGGTCGAAACCCGACCAGAAGCTCGGCGAGGAGCTCGTACGCGGCTTCGGGCCCGAGTTCCGCTACGTCGACCTCGACGCGAACGCGACACCGACACCGGTCGACGCGCTCAACCGGGGCGTCGAGCTCGCGGCCGGCGAGACGATCGTGTTCATGATCGACGGCGCGCACGTGTTGACGCCGGGCGTGCTGCGTCACGCGATGGCCGGGCTCGCCACCTACGAACCCGCGATCGTCGTGACCCAGCAGTGGTACGTCGGCCCCGGCCAACAGCCCGACGCGATGCTCGCGGGCTACGACCAGGCCTACGAAGACGACTTGTTCCGCGAGATCCAGTGGCCGCTCGACGGCTACCGGCTCTTCGACATCGGGCACTTCATCGGCGACCGCGACTGGTTCGACGGGTTGTGGGAGAGCAACTGCATCTTCGTGCCGCGCAAGCTGCTCGAGCAGTACGGCTCCGTCGACGAGAGCTTCTCGATGCCCGGCGGCGGGTACGCGAACCTCGAGCTCTACGAACGGCTCGGCGCCGCGCCCGATGTGAACGTCGTGACGATCCTCGGCGAAGGGTCCTTCCACCAGCTGCACGGCGGCACCACGACGAACCGCGCCGACCCCGACGACCGCCGCTCCACGATCGTCGGGTACGCCGACCACTTCGCCGACCTGCGCGGCCGCCAGTTCCGCGGCGCGGGCAAGACATTGCACTACGTCGGCACGATGTTCCCCGGCGCGCAGCGCACGCGCGCCCGGCGCATGACCGCCAGCGCGTTCCACAAGGGCGTGGTGAACGCCGGTCCCGACGGCCAGCCCACCACTTCCACGCCGATCCCCGACGAGCTGAAAACGTCGTTCATCGACGCCTTCTGGCACAGCCTCGCGTGGCGCGACACGACCTGGCTCGGCCACCGCGTCGCGAAGTCGCCGACCGACCTCGTCGCGTACCAGGAGATCGTGCAGCGGGTACGTCCCGACTGGATCATCGAGACCGGCACGGCCAACGGCGGGCGCGCGTTGTTCCTCGCGTCGATCTGCGACCTGCTCGGCCACGGTCAGGTCGTGTCGATCGACCCGCATGTCGCCGAGAACCGCGCCGAGCACCCGCGCATCACCTACATCGAGGGACAGGCGCAAGACGCCGACACGTTCGCACGCGTGCGCGAGATCGTCGGCGACGCGCCGCACGCGCTCGTGGTGCTCGGCTCGCTCCCCGGCACCAACCTCCGGATCGAAGGCGAGTTCAAGGTGTACGCACCGCTCGTGCCGGTCGACTCGTACGTGATCGTCGAGAACACGATCGTGAACGGGCACCCGGTGTGGCCCGGCTTCGGGCCCGGTCCGCTCGAAGCGGTCAAACGGATCCTCGCCCAGCACGGCGAGTTCGTGGCCGACACCACGATGGAGAAGTACGGTCTGACCTTCAACCCGAACGGCTTCCTCAAGCGCACCCGCTAACTGTGAGCTCGTGCGGGGACGGAGTGCCCGGTGCCGAACGAACTCGTGCTGTCCGGCGGGCGGGTCCTGGATCCGGAGACCGGGCTCGACCGGCAATGTGACGTCGGCGTCGACGGTCGTCGGATCACCGCGGTCGCCGACGCGCTCGAGGGTTCCGTGACGGTCGACGTGGCCGGGCTGGTCGTCGCGCCGGGCTTCATCGACCTGCACAGCCACGCGCAGACCCTGCCCGGGCGGCGGCTGCAAGCGTGCGACGGCGTCACGACTGCGCTCGAGCTCGAAGCGGGCCGGGCCCCGGTCGATCTCGCGTACGCGCGCGAAGCCCAGCGCGGTTCGCCGATCCACTTCGGCTTCTCGGCGTCGTGGGCCGTCGCTCGCATGCACGTGGTCGCGGACGGCGCGCTCGACGGCGGCATGGGCGCGGTCTTCGGCGGGCTGGTCGGTGAGGAATGGCAACAGGCCGCGAGCGACACGCAGCTGGTGCAGATCCTCGACCAGATCGCGAGCGACGTCGCGGCCGGCGCCATCGGCATCGGCGTGCTCGTCGGGTACACGCCCGGCGTCGATCCGGCCGAGTATCTCGCCGTCGCGCAGCTGGCTTCGTCGGCCGGCGTCCCGACGTTCACGCACTCGCGCGACATCGTGGAGCTCGCGCCGCAAACGCTCGTCGACGGGGCCGAAGAGCTCGTGCGCGCGGCGGGCACGACCGGCGCGCACATGCACTACTGCCACATCAACTCGACCTCGTTCCGTCACATCGACCGGGTGTTGGCGCTCGTGGCCCGCTGCCAGTCGGAGGGCGGGCACGTCACCACCGAGGCGTACCCGTACGGATCCGGCTCCACGGCGATCGGCGCCGCCTTTCTCGCACCCGACCGGCTGCGCCAACGTCAGCTCCGCCCGAGCTCGATCACGTACCTGCCAACCGGAGAACGCGTCGCCGACGACGCGCGCCTGCTCGAGCTGCGCGCGACCGACCCCGGCGGACTCGTCGTCGCGGAGTTCCTCGACGAACACGATCCCCACGACCTCGCCCTGCTCCGGCGCTCCCTCACCTTTCCCGACGCCGTCGTCGCGAGCGACGCGATGCCACCACTGTGGACCGGCGGCGCGCGACCGAATCTCGGCGAGTGGCCCCTGCCCCCCGAGGCCGTCACCCATCCGCGTACCGCGGGCACGTTCGGGCGCGCGCTCCGGCTCTGGCGCGAGGAAGGCACTCCGCTCATCGACGCGGTCCGCCGCGCGACGCTGCTTCCCGCGTCCGTGCTCCACGACGCGGTGCCCGCGATGCGCGCCAAGGGAAGAGTGCAAGCGGGCGCCGACGCCGACCTCGTGGTGTTCGACCCGCAACGCATCACCGATCAAGCCACGTATTCGTCGAGCACGCGCCCGTCGTCGGGCATCACGCACGTTCTGGTCGACGGGACGTTCGTCGTGCGCGACGGCGCGCTCGTGCCGGACGCGCTTCCCGGCCGCGCCATTCGCGCCGAGCCTCGATAGCGCGATCTGCGCGCGCTGCGCGTTCGGCGCGCCGGCTCGCCTCGGGTTCGGGACCGCGGGCGGCGCGAGAGCGTGGCACGGCGCTCCGAGACGCGCCATGATGCGCCCCGGCCTCGAACGGCGACACTGCCAGGCCCTTCTCGGAGGTCAACCAACCATGCTCAAGGGATTCAAGAACTTCCTGATGCGCGGGGACGTCGTCGTCGTGGCGATCGGATTGATGATCGCGCTGGCGTTCAGCACGCTGATCAAGGCCTTCACCGACTCGATCGTCAACCCGATCCTCAACCGCCTCCAGGGAGGAGGCGGGATCGGTCTCGGGATTCAACTCGGCGACAAGGGCAACCCGAAGACCTTCCTCGACATCGGATCGTTCATCTCGGCCGCGATCTACTTCGCGGTGTTCATGGGTGTCCTGTATTTCTTCATCGTCGTGCCGTACAAGGCGATCATGGCCGGTCGGGGTGCGACCGTGTTCGGTGAACCCGCGGCGCTCAAGACGTGCCCGGCGTGTCTGTCGGACGACCTGCCCGCCGCGGCGACGAAGTGCCGGTACTGCGGAACCGACCAACCCGCCGGCGCCGCGATCTGAGCTCGCGCGCGACGCGGGAGCCGGTTCGGCGGGGACTACAGTCGGCGCGAATCGGCGGCCGGCGGCGGGCGAGGAACGCGATCCGGACCGCGAGTTGCGCCCAGAACCCCCACCGAGGTCTCCAGCATGAAGAGGTTCTCCATCGCCGTGGGCATTTGTGTCCTGTCGACCGTGCTCGTGGTCGGCCCGGCGAGCGCGTTCTCGACCACCGGCATCGCACCGATTCGCAAGATTCCGGTGAACGCGCAGAATGCGAACACCGGCAAGCCGGGCGTGTGGGCGACCAGTGGCGTGTACACGAAGTGCGGCGCGATCGGCGTCGACGCGGTCTTCTACAACAACTCGTCACACCCCACGATCAACACCGGTCAACAGACCTACAGCGTCTCCATCGAGATCAACATCAAGGGCGCCTGGGTGCAGGTGAAGGGCTCCGAGATCAAGAGCTACCGGCCGAGTCACCAGCACCAGCGCTACGAGTACGACCGGTTCATCAACGTCGGGTGGCACTACAAGTATCGAGTGCTCGTCGCCAACAACACGAGTGCACCGCTCCTCGGAACGATGTGGGTGAACGCCGCCGCGAACGACAACAACGCCGCCGACAACGACAAGGCCGACTGCCAGTAGGCATCGCCTCGCCGCGCTAGATCTGCTTCGCGCGGCGGGCGGAGTGCTCGATGTGGTCGAGCGCGGCGTCGGGCACGGGGCCGACGTACAGACGGTCGTTCGCCGGGGGTTGGTACGGCCGCCCGCGGCGCGCCACGTACTCGGCGTGCATCTCGTCCCAACCGAACCGGCCGGACGTCGCGGCGCCCCCGTGCACCTGGTGGAACGTCCCCTCGCCGAGCAGCACGACGAGCTGCACGTCGTCGAGCTCACACGACCGGCGGAAGAGGTCGTGGTTCGAGAGTCCGCCGCCCGGCAACGCGAAGCCCTCGTCGAGTCCGCCGACCTCTCGCCAGAGCGATGCGGGCATGAACAGCGCGTTGCTCTCGCCCATCGGCCGGAACCAACCCCGCGCCGACGACGCGGCCGGCGTCGACGCCGAGAACAGCCGGTAGCCGTCGCGCTCCCAGTCGAGGTCGGCGAGGAGACGGTCCTCGGCTGCCTGGTCGTATCCGGCGGCGGCCGCGTCCATGTGGCGGGTACGGCCGAGGTGCCAGCCGAGTGTCGCCACGACCGGGCGCGGCGCCAGCCGCGCGCCGAGGAGCGCGTGGGCGAGCAGGCCCGGGCTGGCGATGCGCGCGCCGTCGATCAGCAGCCCCACGAAGTCGGCGCTCGCCATCTCGACGCCGATGTTGGCTGCGCGCGCGGGCGTGGGCGGCGCGGGATCGACGCGCACCGTTCGCAGCCGGCCCGGGAACGCGTCGAGCACCGCCGGGTCGATCGGCTCGGGCGAGCCGTTGTCGACGACGATCACTTCGTAGTCGCCGGCCTCGATCCCCCGTTGGTATCCGGGCGCGAGCGAACGCAAGGTGCGCGGGAACTCACGCGCCATGTCGTAGACCACCACGACGACGCTGAGCGCGGGTCGATCCGATCCGGCGTCGGTCAGGGCGTCACCGTCAGAACGTCACTGGGATCTGGGCGTCGGGATAGTGCGACGGCGCGAAGAACCACGACTCGATCGCGTACCGCTCGTGCGTCATCTCGGGCGTCACCGCGGTGCGGTGCAGGTTCATGTCGTCGAACAGGATCGCGTCGCCCGGCTCGAAGATGGGGCGCATGATCGCGGCGTCGCCCGCGAGCTCGCGGGCGACGGCGTCGCCGACCGACCAGTCGAACCACGCACCCTCGGTGCCGCGCGGCGCGAGGTCGTGGAGACGTCCGGCGACGATGTCGAGGCCGGGAGCAGTGTCGCCACAGTGCGAGAGCGACAGCCACACGTTCACCGCGCGCACACCCGCACCGAGGAACGCGCCGTCTTGATGCCAGTCGGCGGTGGTCGTGAGCGGTACTCGCCGCAGCGTCCACTTCTTCGCGGCGAGCACGGGGCGTTCGCCCAGGTAGCCCGTGAGCGGCTCGGTGAGCCCGACGGCGTCGAAGGTGTCGAGCACGTCGAACATCGATCGGGGCGACTCCACGGTGAGCACACCGCCCCCTTCGCGGACCCACTTGCGGATCGGCCCGATCGCGGCCGTTCCCGACTCCGGCTCGAACGGCACGTACCAGGGCTCGGTCTCGCGCACCGGCGTGCCCTCGAAGTACGCGTCGCGTGCGACGAACGTCCGGTCGATGTCGTCGATCAGGTGGGCGACCCGGCCGGACGGCACGAGGCCGCGCACGATGAGCGCGCCGTGGCGAAGGATGCCGCTGCGCATCACGTCGGCGCTCAGCTCGGCGCCGGTGATCTCGGGGATGCCTTCTACGCCCGGGAACAGATCGGGCACCGCCGGTGGCCACACCTCTTCACCGGGCGCCTGGTCGAGATCGGCGAACGCGTTGTTGCGCAGCCCCACCAGCGTGCGTTCGATCGCGGCGTCGCGACGCTCCCGGTTCGCCGCAGTGAGCATCTCGATCGCGTCGAGCCGGCGCCCGTCGCGAATGAGCACCTCCGCGCGTGCGCTCGCCGAGGTCGCGGCCGTGATCGCGCCCGGCGCATCGGGCCGGCGTCGCCGCAATGACCTCACTCGGACCTCCCGTAGTACCGGCCGGCGGTGCTCGATCTCAGCTGGCGAAGGCGCTTCCCGCGGGCAACAGGATGAGCTCGACCGCGTTGAACGAATTCTTGGCGGTGGCCGTCCGGCCGCCCGACAGCACCTCGGAGCCGGCTTTGAAATCCGACAGCTGGGCGGTCGAGATCGTGTCGACCTCCTTGATTCCGGCCATCGAGACCGATCCCGCCTTCGCGTTGTTGGTCTTCGCGATCGCGAACGAGCCGCTCCCGACGCTCGAGACCGTCCGCCCGAGCTGGCTCGTGGCGGGCAGCACGATGACGTCGGTCCCGGCCACGGTCACGAGCACCCGGCGCCCGACGACGATGTCGGCGGTGGTCCCCTTCGCGGTCTTCTCGAACTGGGTGGAGGCGGTCGTGAGCAGCTCCTGCGAGCCTTGCCGCTTCGTCGTCACCGTGATCGTGGTGCCGGCGGTCTTGGTGATCTTGCCGACACGCTGGCCGAGCGACGCCGAGGCGCTCGGTGTGGTCCCGCCGGTGTCCTTCTTGGCGAGCTGGGCCCGCAGCTTCTTCACGTCGGATCGTGTGCGGTTCTGCTCGATCTTGAAGCCCACCCCGAGGCCGACCACACCGCCCACGACGATGCCGACCGCCGCAACCAGGATCATCGCCTGCGCGGGCGCACCCCGGACCCAAGTCTCAGTAGAGCCCTTGATCGACACGTTCGCCCCTCCCGCCCGCCTGCCCGACCCACCATTATCGCGCGCCATGTGCACGAATGCCGCAAGTCCGGCGTCCGAAAATGACCGAACGATGACCGAACGGTCACCCGATCAGGGCAGGAGTTGAAACTGCGCGAGGCCGAGCGCCGTCGCCGGCCCGGACTGGTCGGTCGGCTTGCCGGAGCTCACCGCGCCGCCGTTGACCGTCGCCTCGACCGCGTAGATCCCCTTGGCGAAGATCACGACCGCGGTCGATCCGTTCGTGTCGCCCTCCTGCAGGCCGGTCGCGGCCGGGATGAACGCCGGCGTGAACGAATGGAGCACGGCGCCGGTCTGGTTCGTCTGGACCAGCGTGTCGTGCCAGTGCTGCGCGTAGCCCTGGGCGCCCTTCGGGCTCTGGAACTCGTAGAGGAACACCTGGTCGATCGTGAACCCGTCGGGGCTCGTCCACTGCCGCTGGTAGCCGGTCACGAAGCCCGTCACCAGCAGCGCGCGCCGCGCCGTCGGGCTCGAGTCGCTGTCGGCGGCTTGCGCGAGGTTGGTCGGGCCGGTCTGGCCGACGTCGTCGGCGTCGCGCGGGTACCCACTGGGCACCGTGCCGAGGATCAAGGCCGCGAGGCCGGTGGCCGGGGCCGTCGGCTGGGTGACGGGGGCCGTCGACGTGGTCGTGGCCGCGGGCGCGGTCGTCGTGGTGGTGCCGCCCGGCGCCGTCGTGGTCGTGGTGGTCGAGGCCGGCGGCGAGCTCGTAGTCGTGGAGCCCCGGTCGGGACGGATCACGACCGCGGTCGCGGTCGTCGGGCTCGAAGACACGAACTGGTGTGCGCTCGAACAGCCACATGCGAGGGCGAGCAGCGCGAAACTGACGACCTTCGCCCGACGAGTCAGCACGCGGTGCAAGGCTAGCGCGGCTTTACGCCTTCCGCGCGTAGAATGTTCGCTTACCGGCGTGGGGGTGCCTCGGGCCGCGCGAGGGGGACGCGATGACGTTCGGCGTCGACATCGAGCCGACCAACCGGTGCAACGCGAAGTGCTATTTCTGCCCGCGCGACGCGACTCCGCACCAGGGCCTGATGACCCCGGAAGTGTTCGAGCAGTCCCTCGGTCGCTGCGACGAGTTGCGCACGAAGTTGCGCGCGCTCGGGCGCCCGGAGCTCAAGATGAGCTTGTGCGGCCTGGGCGAGCCGCTGCTCAATCGGCACACGCCGTCGTTCGTGCGGCGCGTGCGCGAGGAGGGCTTCGACTGCACGATGTCGAGCAACGCGGCGCTGCTCGACGAGCCGCGGGCGCACGAGCTCCTCGAGGCGGGATTGCAGCGGATCGCGATCAACGTCGGCGATCGCGACGCCGACTACGAAGCGATCTACAAGCTGCCATTCGAGCGCACCCGCGACAACATCTTGCGATTCAAGGAGCTCGCGGGCGACGCGTGCGAGGTGATCATCGTGCTCGTCGACCATCGTCGCGATCGCGCGCACATCGAGTCGATGCGCCAGTACTGGGGCGACTTCGGCATGCGCGCGTTCATGGAGTACGAGATCATGAACCGCGGCGGCGCACTCTTCGTCGACCACATGCAGTTCGACGAGTACCCGCAACTCGCCGAAGCGCGCGAGATGCTCGGCGCGCGGAGCATCGAGGCCGTCTGTCCCACGCCCTTCGCGTACTTGTTCATCGGCTACGACGGTCAGTACTACCTCTGCTGCTCCGACTGGAAGAAGGAAGTTCCGCTCGGCAGCGTGGCCGACACGTCGTTCGCCGACGTCATGGTCGCCAAGCTCGCGCACGCGCGCACACGCCAGCCCGTCTGCAAGACGTGCAATCTCGACCCGCTCAACAAGCTGACCGAGGCCCTGCGCGCACGCGACGCCGGTGAGGCCGACGCGCCCGACGTCGAGGCGCTCATCGAGAAGATCCAGAACATGACGACGTTCTCGCTCACCGAGATCGAAGCGTTGACAGGACAGCCGGCCCCGGCCGCCGGGCCGCAGCCCGCACTCGGCTCGCGCCGCACCATTCCGGTCACCGCGATCTGACCGAGAGCCCCTTCGCGTACTTGTAGAGCGCGAGGTCGTAGGCGTTGTCGGCGGCGATGCGCTCGCGGAACGCGGGATCCACGTCCCAGTCCTCGGTGCTGACGTTGGCGCGTTCGCGGAGGTCGACTCCGCCCGGCCACCAGCCGAACCGGTCGTGCACCTCGGCGACGAATTCGTCGTAGCTCTCGGTGAGGCCGATCACGTCGACCCGGCTCAGGTTCTCCCGAGCGCGCGCAAAACGCGTGTCGTCGATGTCGAGCCCGCAGTTGATCGCGACCTCGTTGTCCTCGGGTGCGAGCGCGAACACCTTCGTCTGGTGGTTCTCGACGAAGAACCGGAAGATCGGGCGGTCTTCGTAGATCGCCTCCAGCGGCGAATCACGGAACCGCGCCTCGCGCCGCTTGAACTGCTTGAGCACCGAGATCGTGCGATCGATCGGGTCACGCAGCACCGTGAGCGTGATGACCCCGGGGTCGAGCAGATCGCGAACCATGAACGGGAAATGGCCCGTGTAGACCCGTATCTGCGATCTCCGCTCGGCCGTGAGCGCCCGCAACCGGGGGATGTTGATGTACGCATCGACGTCGATCGGGTCGGAGTAGTCGATGCCGCGGCACGGGTAGATCGCTTCCGGGGGGAACTGCTGTTGGAGCTGGCGGACAAACGTCGTGCCCGCGGTCTTCATCACGTGGATGAAGAGGAAGGACTGCACCGATCGAACATACCTCGCCGCCAGTTCCGACGAGCCCTACAGTCTCAGGTCGTCGCAGGAGGTGCAGTGGCACGCGGAAAAGAGACTCCCCTCTGGGACGCGGCCGCGGCGAGCGCGCGTGCGAAGCAGCCGCGATTCGTCGCCGCACTCGTGGCCGACGCCAAGATGACCGCCAACGTCCGCGGGGAGCGCGCGAAGTTCCACGGTCGGGTCGACGCGCTCCTCCAGGTGCTCCGCCTCATGTCGGTGGCCGACGGCCTCCTCGCCCAGGCGCTCTACCGCGCGAAGGTCCGGCTGCAAGTGCTCGGCATCCCCGTACTCCCCGGGATCGCGCACCGGCTCGCCATCATCGTCGGCCAGCTCTACATCGGCGACACCGTCGTGGTGCACCCCGGTGTGTTCATCGGTCACGGGATGGTCGTGATCGACGGCTTCGTCGAGATCCACCGCGGTGTGCGGATCATGCCGGGTGTGACCATCGGCGTGCGCGACGGCTTTCGGGGCCCGACGATCAAGCAGGACGTGCGGATAGGCACCGGAGCCAAGGTGCTCGGCGCGATCACCGTGGGTCGCGGCGCGCGGATCGGCGCGAACGCCGTGGTCATCGACGACGTGCCCGCGCGCGCCACCGCGGTCGGGGTGCCGGCGCGGATCGTCCGCTACGACGCCGAACGGTGACGCCGGCAGAGACGGTGGCGCGGTTCTTCTTCATCCACGTGATGCGGACCGGCGGCACCACGTTCGAGCAGCAACTCCGGCGGGGCTTCCCGCGCGCCGAGGTGTACCCGAACCCTGACGTCGACTTCCCCGACGGCGACATCATGCACCACCTGGAAGTGTCGTACCTCCTCGGGCTGCCCGCCGAACGCCTCGACGCGATCCGCCTCTTCTACGGACACTTCCCCTACGTCGTGACCGAGATGCTCGGCCGCGACCTGGTGACGCTCACCGTGCTGCGCGATCCGGTCGAGCGCACGATCTCGCTCCTGCGGGTCATGCGCCGGCAGCGCGAGGCGTGGCACGAGTTGACGTTGGAGCAAATCTACGACGACGCGAACATGGTCCCCCGCCTGATCCACGACCACCAGACCAAGGTGTTCTCGATCACCCGCGAAGATCGGCCGCAGGACTACCGCGATGAGATCGACGTCGACAACGCTCGCCTCGAGATCGCGAAGCGCAATCTCGAGCGGGTCGACGTGATCGGCCTCACCGAGCAGTACGGCGAGTTCCTCGCGTCGCTACGCGACCGATTCGGTTGGCAGCTCGGAGAGCAGGCGCGTTTGAACGCGGCGGGAGACGCGCCCGAAGCGGCGCCGGCGCTTCGCCGGCGCATCGCGGCCGACAACGCGATCGACCTCGAGTTCTACGAACACGCACGCGAGCTCGTGCGGGACCGCGCGATCAGCTAGTAGCTGTACACCACGGTCGCGCCCGTGGTCGCGTCGACGACGAGCACCGCATCGACGTACTCGCACACGGCCTGCGGGGTCGACGGCCCCGAACCGTTCTGGGCCGGCTTCGCCGCCGGGAGCGCGTACGCCAGATGGTGGAGGCGCAGGATCCAGCTGAGGGCCCGGACGTTGTGGGGTCCCGACGGGCCGAACGGGATGTAGGCGCTGAAGACGCCCAGCAGCAGCTCGCCGGTGCGAGCGTGCAACGGCGTGTCGTGGGCGAACTTCTTCCAGGCGTCGTCGGCACTGAACGGCGCGACGGCGCCCGGAGCCGGGTCGAGGCGGGCGACGATCCCGGTCTTGATGACGATCGAAGCGGTGACCGGTTTCGGCTTGGGCATCGCCAGCGGGGGCCCGGTGAGGTCGACCTGCGTGCAGGTCTCCTGGCTGTTCTGAATGACGGGCGCGCCGGTGGGGAGCGGGTCGATCGGAGCGGCCGAGCCGGCTCGCGGCGCGCCGGAGCTCCCGGCACAGCCGACCAACAGCAACACGAACACGCACGCGACCGCCCTCACGATGCTGAGACGGTACCGGCTGCCACCCGGTTCCGGCGCATCTCTGCACTTCCGGCCCGCGAACACGGTCACCGGCCGAGCGACTCGGCCCGGTCCATCGCGGCCAGCACCGAGCGGGCGAAGTCGACCGGACGCGGCCAGCTCGACGGCGGTACCAGGCCGGGCGCGGCCGCCACGTGGTCGATCGCGGCGGCGATGGCCTCCACGTCGAGCGGATCGAACGACTCGACCGGCACGCCGCGCGTGATCTCGAGCAGCGCGGGCGCGGTGCTGATCGCGACCGGTACCCCCGCGGCGAGTGCTTCGGCGACCGGCAGGCCGAAGCCCTCCTCGAGCGACGGCTGCGCGAGGAGCGTGGTGGTGGCCAGGAGCCGCTCGAGCTCGGCCTGGGAGACGACGCCGGGCAGCTCGACGCGCACGCGGTGTTGCGCGGCGAGCGCGTGCAGCCGCCCGACCGCCGAACCGTCGACACCGGCGAGCGTGAGCACCGCGCCCTGGGCGGCGAACTCGCTCGCCCCGAAGCCGAGCACGAGTCGATCGAGGTTCTTGTGCGGCGAGTCGCGCCCGACGAACAGCACGCGGTCGACGTGCGCCTCGCTCGCGCGCAGTCCGCGCACGCGATCTGCCGACTCGTGGTCGATCGCGAGTGCCAGCACGACGATGCGGTCGGGATCGAGCCCGAGATCGTCCTGCAGGCTCTGCTTGGAGAACTCGGAGTCGGTGACGACGAGGGTCGAGTGGCGCGCCATCCAGGCGATGTACGCGCGCATGAGCGGGGCCAGCGCGCGCGACGGCGGATAGCGGAACGGGATGGTGTCGTGCACCGTCGTGACCTCGACCGGCGCGAGCTTCCAGCCCGGGCGGAGGTGATGTGCGTAGAACGCAACGCGAGCGTGCTCCGACCGCGGCCCGGGAAACTCGCGTTGGCTGTACAGCGCCTTCGGATGGTGACGGTTCGGCACGCGTCGCGCGTGGGGCCAGAGGTGCGCGTCGACCGCGTCGGGCCCCCACACCACCCAGTCGCCCGGCGGCTCGAGCTCGTGGAGCCCTTGGAGGAGGTGTTCGGCGACGCGTCCGGGCCCACCGATGCCGAGCCAACGCGCGTCCACGACTGCGGGCCCGGAGCTCATCGCGGGCGCGGACCTCGCGCGATCGCTTCCGCGAGGATGCATTCGAGCCGGTCGATCGACCGGTCCCAGGTGAACTCCGCCGACTTCGCGAGCGCGGCGCGTCCCATCGACCCGAGGAGCTCCGGGGAGTCGTGCACGCGCCCGATCGCCGCCGCGAGCTCCGCGGGCGCGCCCGGCCGGACCAACAGCCCGGTCACGCCGTCGTCGACGATCTCGCGCGGTGCACCGGAATCGGTCGCGATCGACGGGATTCCGGCCGCGGCTGCTTCCATCAGCACGAGCCCGAATCCCTCGGCGGTCCGCGTCGGGAGCACGAACACGTCGGCCGCACGGAAGTAGTCGGGAAGGTCCGCGTCGGGGATGAACCCCACGACGTGCACGCGATCCAGCCGATCCTCCCGGATGCGCCGCTCGATCTCGGCCCGCTCGGGCCCCGATCCACCGATCACGACGTGCACGGGGCTGCGATCACGCAGCGCGGCGGCCGCGTCGAGCAGCGTGTCGAGACCGTTGCGGAAGAAGAGCCGCCGCACAGTGAACGCGACGAACGCGTCGACCGGCAGGCCGAGTCGCCGGCGAATGTCGGCGCGCGCAGCGCGGTCGACGGGTGAGAACCGCTCGACGTCGGTACCGAGGTGCATCACCGTGGCCGGCCGCTGCGGCGAGAGGCGGCCGAGATACTGCGCGGTGAACTCGCTGATCGCGACCAACTGGTCGGCGGCGCCGATCGTGTACCGGCCGATCGACGCGTCGGCCGCTCGCTGCACGATGTCGAGCGGGAACCGGTACTCGATGTAGGGGTTGTTCTGGACCAGGACGAAGGGCTTCCCCTGGCGACGGGCCGCGCGCGCGGCGGCGATCGTGCTCATGAAGGTGTGCGTGTGCGCGAGCACGACGTCGGCGTCGCGCGCGAGGCGCGACATCACCGAGAACAGCTTCGGCGAGTACACCGGGTACGGCAAGCGGAGCCGGTCTTCGAGCAGGTTGGTCGCCGCGACCTTGTGCACGGGGAAGCCGTCGTCGAACGAGAGCGCCCGGTCGTCGGCGATGCGCGACGAGACCACCGTGACGTCGTGGCCGCGCGCGACGAGTCGCCGAGATTGCTCGCGCGCCTCGAACTCGACCCCACCCACGTGCGGCGGCCAGTAGTGCGCCGCCGTCAGGACGCGCATGTAGCCAGTCAGCTCCCGCTTCGTGCCGGGGCCGCCGCGCGTTGCGGGGACGGGTCGTCGGGGGCCGCGGTGCGGATCGCCAGCACACCGATCGAGAAGCTCCCGAGGATGGTCTGGGATCCGAGCACGAGCCCGAGGATCGCCGGAGTGATGACCCGCACGTTCTGCGCGGGGTTCAACGCGCCGAAGTGCGCGGAGCGCCAGCGGAGCACCGAGATGACCGCGACGAGCGCGCCGACGAGCAGGAGCGCGGCACCGAGGATCAGGCCCCGCTCGAGTGTGAGCAGCCGCCGGATCCTGCGCATGCGCGTGCCTTCGGGGAGGATGCCGCGACTCTCCGCGTACGTCTGCATCAACAGGCCGAACCACAGCGCCTGGTACCCGACGATGATCAGCGACGCCGCGTACAGGAGACCGGCGATGTCGAGGCCGCCGATGTGACCGAACGTGAGCGCGGCGGTGCCGATCGCGCCGACGGCCAGGAGCACGAGGCCCGGCACGACGAAGAGCCAGTTGGGGCAGAACAGGAGCAGGAACCGCAGGTGACGCCAGCCGTCTCGGAAGCTGCGCAGGTGCGGCGCCCGGGAACGACCGTCGGGCCGCAGCGTGGTGGGCACCTCGCTGATGCGCAGATCCGCCAGGCTCGCCTTCACGATCATCTCGCTCGCGAACTCCATCCCGGCCGCGCGCAAACCGAGATCGACGATCGCGTCCTTACGGAACGCACGGATCCCGCAGTGAAAGTCGCGCACGGGTGTGCGGTAGAACAGGCGGCCGATACCGGAGAGCACCGGGTTCCCGATGCGACGGTGCAGCCAGGGCATCGCACCTTGCTCGATCCCGCCCGCGAACCGGTTGCCCATCACGAGATCGCAACCGGCGCGGAGTTGCTCGAGGAACGGCGACAGGTTCTCGAGGTCGTAGCTGTCGTCGGCGTCGGCCATCAGCACGTAGGTGCTGCGCGAAGCGCGGATGCCGCGGAGCAACGCGTTGCCGTATCCCTTGCGCCGCACCGTCACGACCCGCGCCCCGGCCTCGCGCGCGAGCTCGGGTGAGTCGTCGGTGCTGCCGTTGTCGGCGACGATCACTTCTCCGGCCACGCCCGATTCCCGCAGCCACTTCACGGCCTTCGCGACACAAGTGCCGACCGTCTCGGCCTCGTTCAAGCAGGGCAGGACGATCGTGAGCTCGAGGCCTTCGGCGCGCGGTTGGGCCTCCCCCGCCGCCATCTCGGCCAAGTTGCCCATTGCGGCCAAGTTCCCCATTGGACACAAATCGTAGTCGTCCGACGACGCAAAGTACACAGGTCGAGCGGCTCGCGAAGGGCCCGAATGAGTCGTTCGGACCAGGGAAATACGGCCTCGATCAACCCTCCGACCGAGTTGCCGGCGCCGACTCGAAAGAGCGGTTGAGCGTGCGGACACCGGCGACCGTCGCCGCGATCGGGAAGAGCGCGAACACCAACACCGCAGTCGTTCCGAGGTCACGCGCGCGCAACCACCAGAACTCGAGACGCGGCGCCTTCGGGCCCGACAAGAACGCGGTGACCGGCGCCGGGCCCAACGGGCTGGTGACGTGATCGAACGAATTGCTCAACGCGTGCGGCAGCAACCGCAGCTGATACCCGATCTGCTGCCAGTGCCGCGTGTGCCAGACGAGCGCGTAGTAGCTGTGATCCCACACCGGGGGCCCGAGCGCGGTCGGCGGCGGCATCACCTTGAACGCGGCGTAGAACACCAGCGTGAACCGCACCAGCACCGCGGGCAAGGCCGCGAACACGAAGCCCAGCACGCTCAGCCCGACGAGCGCGCGTCGCCATCCTCGTACGTTCATGAGCGGGGCCGCCATCGCGGCCAGGCACGGAATCACGATCTGGAGGTAGCGCGGCCCCCAGGCCCAGTCACCCGACCAGAACTGCACGCGCGCGAAGAACAGCGTGTTCACGAGCACGAGACCGCCCAGCAGGACGATCTCCATCGGCATCTTCCGGACCGCGCGCCACAGGCCGAGTACCACGACCACTGCGATCGGTGCGAACAGGAACACGCTCTTGCCGGAGCTGAACCACTGGTTCACCACACCGCGCACGATCGGGTACGACTGATCGGTGGCCGTGCCCAGCGCGTAGCCGAAGTTGGAGACGCTGCCGTAGCGCCACCAATTCACGACGAGCATCAGCAACAGCGGGCCGGCCGCGCCGGCCGTGAACCAGGCGCCGAACTCGAACGCACGCGCGAGGTCGACGCGTCGGAGCGCCGTTGCCGAGCCGCCGGTCGATCGCCACGCTGCGACGAGGAGCCACACGCCGATCACCGGCAGGAACAGCGCGGCCGACACCCGGAACAGCAACGCGGCCCCGCCACTCGCGCCGCACGCGACGAGGTCGGCGCGGGCGCCGCCGCGCGACGCGCGCACGGCGAAGAACACCGCCGTGATCAGGCACAGCGCGGTGCCCGGCTCGGTGAACAGAGTGAGTGCGTGCGGATACGCGTAGCTGCCGAAACCGAACGACAACCCGATGAGCACCGCGCCGATCGGTGGCGCACCGAGCAGGAGGCACAACAACATGAGCATGAACACCGTGGTCGCGGTGATCACCGCGTCGGTGAACATGGTCGCGGTCACCAACACCCGTGCGCGCTTCGCGGATGGTGTCACCTCCGAGACCAACTTGCCGACGACGTAGAGCGGCGCACCGACCGCCGACGTGCCGATGCCGTAGATACCCGCGCGGCGGCCGTCGGATCGCTTCACCGAGAGCCCGGGAAACTTCGTCAAGAAGGCCGCGCTCTCTGATGTCGGCGCCAACGCCGGTTTCCCGTGAACGAGCGAAGCCGTGGTGTCGTAGACGATCTGCTCGTCGAGCGTCTGGGGCAGGCCCCGCGCCGACACGAGATACACCGCGAGCGTCAACAACGCGACCGCCAGGAAGAGCCGGCGAGCTCGCCGCGGCACGTGCACGCCGTCGAACACCTCCGACGACTCGCCCCTCGCCATGGCCCTCGATGCTAGCCCGGGCGCTTTCATCTGCTTACTCGCAGAGCATCACTCCGGGACCGAGCGGGACGATGCGGAGGCGGAGCGGGCCGGCCAACGCGACGACGGTCGAGGGTCGAATCGTCACCGGGAACGAAGGCGTGCCTCCGAACGGCGCGTAGCGAACGACCACGTTGCCGCGCTCGACGGTCAGCTTCCGACCGCGCTGCAGTACGAGGATCGACGCGGCGGGTGCGGGCGCGCAGTGCGGCGCATTCGGGGCCGGCGCGGAGGCCAGGAACGACTCGCGCACGTAGGTCGAGGTAAAGAACGGATTCAGCGTTCCCGGCCCGGGGATCTTCCCGGATGCGGCGCCGCCGAGCAACCATCCGAAGGTGAGACCCTCCGGCACCAACCGCGGGATCGGCACCGGGACGTCGGAGCCGGCGAGCTGATCGGCGAACGGCAGATGTGGTATCGCCAGGATCTGCTCGCGCGTCGCGGCCGCGTTGCCGAACGGCGGCAATCTCCAGACCAACGGCGCGTTCTTGGCCGCCCTCGACGACGGTGTCGCGAGTTGATAGATGTTGCCGGGAAGCCCGACGAGGAGCAGCGCGACCGCCGGAACCGTGAGTTGCTTCCATCTCCGGGCCAGCGCGTCGACACCGAGCGCGAGCGCCGGCAGCGCCATCGCCGCGATCAGGTACACGTAGCGGCTGTCGCGGGCCCGTTCGGGTCCGGTCCCGGTGGCGAGCACCAGGAGCCCGCCCTGCCCGGCGCGCGCGACGCCGGTGACGATCAAGAACACGATGCCGCCGACGAGCAGCGCGATCGGGGCCGCGAGCTCTCCCAACGGCCACCGCGTCGTACGGGCGCGGAAGAGCACGACCAGCCCGGCCCCGAGCACGAGCCCGAGCGCGATGCCGATGCCCGGCACCTGACCGAGCCGCGCGAACGCAGCTTCGATGCCGACGGCCACGAATCGCAGTATCTGCGCCGGCGAGTGGCTCCGGTAGTTCTCGGCGTTCTGGCCCTTGGGCGCGAGCTTCGACCAGAGGGCGTACGCAACCGCGAGCGGCGCCGCGTGGAACAGCGCGACGCGCCAACCCCGCCGGCCGCGGCGCAGGAGAACCGCCAGCGCGACGACCACCGTCATCGTGAGGGCAACGCCCGAGCAGGCGAGACCGCAGAAGCCCGCGAGCAACCCGGCCCAGTCGCGCCGGTCGATCGGACCATCGTGGTCGGCGAGCAGGAGCTGGGAGAGCCCGAACACCAACGCGCCAGTGAACGTGATCTGGAACGCCACGAGGATGTTCTCCGCGCCCGATCCGAAGAACACGAACGTGACCGCCGCGACCGTCGCCACCCACGGCCGCACCCCGGCCCGGCGCATCACGACGAGGACGAGCGCCGCCGCGACGAGGTGGGTCACCACCGAGAGCACTTGGTAGGGCGTGTAGCTGCGCATGCCGAACAACACCCACATCAGGCGGTACACGAGCACCGGCAACGTGGTCCAGTGTTGGAAGTGCGCGCGGAACAGGTCGCCGATGTTGCCCGCGGTGCGCGCCGACAAGAAGTCCCAGTCGTCCTGGGTGAACCAACCGTGCCGGCCCCAGATCAACAACAGCGGGAGCGCGAGCAACTCGACCGCGAAGAACCAGAATGCGGCGCCGGCAAGCGGGCCCGGGCGCCGGCCCGGCGTCGCGTCCGCGTTCGTACCGGGCGGCGGCTCCGTATTCGCGCGTGACGCCGACTCAGTCGTCAATGCTCGCCCATCCCGAGTGCCCGACCAGGGCTTCAAGCATTTCACACACTGCCGAATGAGCAGGGACAGGTCGATCGTGCGAATACCCTGACCGACGATGGCCGCCGCGGAGCGAGACACTGCGCGCGGCCGCCTCGCGTGGATCACCTTCGTCGCGGTCGAGCTCGCGGGGGCGGTGCTCTACGTCGCCAACGGGCGCAAGGTCTGGTTCTTCGGGGTGTTCGGCGACGAATGGGACTTCCTCGCCGGCCGGCGGCTCACGATCCACGATCTGTTGCTCCGCCACGGTGATCATCTCGTGGCCCTGCCCGCGCTCGTGTTCCGGATCATGTACAGCGTGGTGGGGCTGCGCAGCTACCTGCCGTACCAACTGCTCTCGATCGGCCTGCATCTCGTGGCCGCCGCCCTCCTGCGCGCGGTCATGCGCCGGGCCGGCGTCCGGCCGTGGATCGCGACCGTGGCCGCCGGCGCGTTCGTGCTCTTCGGATCGGGGAGCCAAGACATCCTCATCGCGTTCCAGATCACCTTTACGGGTGCGCTCGTGCTCGGGCTCATCCAACTGCTGCTCGCCGACCACGACGGCCCGATCGACCGGCGCGACGCGCTGGCGTTGCTCGCGGGCCTCGGTGCGTTGTGCTGCTCCGACGTCGCGATCGTGATGATCGCCGCGGTCGGATGCTCGGCGCTGCTCCGCCGACGGTGGCGTGCGTTCGCGCTCCACACCCTGCCGCTCGCGGCCGTGTATGTCGCGTGGGTCGAGTCCTACGGCCGTCGCCCGCACACCGATCTCCACCTTTCGCAGGTCGCGAGCTCCGTGCGCACGAGCCTCTCGGCTTCGTTCGGCGCGCTGGGCGTGGTGCCGCTCGCGGGCTGGGCCCTCGCGATCATGTTGGTCGCCGGGATCACGATCACGGTCGTCGACTCCCGGCACTCGGCTCGCGCCGCATCGACCGCATCGACCGCATCGACCATCGGGCTCGCACTGGCCGCGGTCGCGTTCTCGTTGATGCTCGCGATCACGCGCTTCGGGTTGGGCGCGCAGTTCGCGGCGTCGAGCCGCTACCTCCACATCATCGCCGCGCTCGTGCTCCCCGCGCTGGCGGTCGCGGCCGATGCGATGGCCCGCCGGTGGCGCGCGGTGGGGATCGTCGTGCTCGCGTTGTTCCTCGTGGGCGTCCCCGGGAACATCGCGCGGATCGGCCGCAACGTCGGCCCGGCGGCGCGCTATCGGGAGCAGCGCCGCACGATCACGGCGTTGCCGCGTCTGCATCTCGCGCGCACGGCGCCCCGCTCGCTGCACCCGACGCCGAGCTTCGCGTCCGAAGTCACCGTGGGCTGGCTCCTCGACGGCGCGCACGCCGGTCGCATCCCGGCGCCCGGCCCGTTGACACCGGGCGAGCGGGCCACCGACAACTTCCGGCTCTCGCTCGAGCAGCTCGGAGGCGGCCACGCGCCGGCGTGTGTCGCGCTCCGTTCGCCCGTCGCGCGCCGCCTCGCCGCGGGCCAGTCGATCGGCATCCGCGGAACCGTCGCCGTTCAGTCGCGCGCCCCCGTCTCCCAACCGCTCGTATTCGGCACGTCGCTGCTCGACTCGGCCCGAACCCACACGCTGCTCGCAGTCGTCGGGCCGCTCGAGCTGCGGATCGCACCCCGTTCGCCGGGCGCCGCGATCTGCCGTTGAGCTCGAAGGCGCGCGGTACCGTTCGCACCGTGGAGCGGCGCCGGTTCTTCTACGTTCACGTGCAGAAGGCCGCCGGCACCGAGCTCCGTGAGCGACTCAAGCGATCGTTCTCGCCGGAGCGGCTGTATCCCGACCCGACCGACGGTGACATCTTCGAGGTCGCACCGCAGGTGTCGGTTCGCCAGCTGCTGGCCCGTTGGGAGCAGCGCAAGGCGGAGATCGAGATCATCACCGGCCACTTTCCCTACGCCACGACCGAGCTCCTCGATGCCGACTTCGTGACGCTCTCCGTGTTGCGCGAGCCGGTGGAGCGCACACTCTCGCACCTCCGCCACCACCGGAAGATGAACGCCGACGCGCGCGACCTCCCGCTCGAGGCGATCTACGAAGACGTGTTCCGCCCCGCGTTCTTCGCGAACCACATGGTGAAGATGTTCTCGCTGACCGCCGAGGAGATCAGGCGGTCGGTCGAACGCGACACGTGGGCGATGGTGATGCGGATCGACTTCACCCCCGATCGCATCGGACGCGCGAAGGAGCACGTGGCGCAGCTCGACGTGCTCGGCCTGCACGACGCGTTCGACGACTTCTGCGCCGAGCTGCAGGCGCGGTTCGGCTGGCAGCTCGGCGAGCCGCTGTACGCGAACCGCACCCCCACCGAGGACGTTCCCGAGAGTCTGCGCGCCCGCATCGCGCACGACAACGCCCTCGACCTCGAGCTGTACGAGTACGCCCGCGATCTGTACACCGCCCGGACGCGCGGGCGCTGAGCACTGCCCCGGGGCGGCGCCGTCAGCGTGTGGGCGGGGGGCACAGCGCGGGGCCGAGGATCCCCGACGGCCCGCCCGGGCCGATCCGGATCGTCACCGGCCCGGCCACGACCTCGAGCGTGTGCGCGAGCGACGGGTTGAGCAGGCCGACCCCGAAGGCCACCGGCGCCGAGCGCGCGTTCGCGCCGTCGACGAGGACGACAACGGTCTTGCCGACGATCCCGAAGCGGTCACCCCGGCGCAGGTGCAGCACCTCGGGGCCCTTCAGCGGCCGGCAGGCGAGCCCGCTGCGTTGGTCGAGCTCCAGCAGTGACAGCCGGAGGCGGTTGGTGAGCGCGGCGGTCGGGGTCGGGGTATGCGTCGTGGGCACGCGTCCCGACGCGACCCCGTCGAGCAGCCAGCCGACCGTCAAGGTCGGTGCCCGGTTCGGATCGGGCCGCAGGCCGCGGGGCACCTCACGCGCGAGCGGCGTGCGCGCGATCGACAGCATCGTCTGCCGGGTCGCGTCGTCGACGGGACGTTGCCGGTGCGCGTAGTCGCGCGCCTGCGCGACGTTCCCGGGAATTCCGGCCACCAGCACCGCCGCCGCGACGACCCCCAGCAACCGCCGGCGCCGGAGCAACGCGTCGATCGCGACACCCACGGCCGGGAGTACGAGCGCGGCGAGGATGTGCAGGTACCGGCTCAGCTTGGCCGCCGACGCGCCGACCCCGCTGCGGTCGAAGGCGGCGATCAGCAAGAAGGCCGCGGCACCGATCAGCAGCGCGGTGGGCAGCGCGAGCCGGCCGCGTAACGCGGCGATCCCGGTCGCGCGCACGGCGAACACTCCGCCCGCGACGAGGATCACACCGAGCACCCACCCCAGCCCCCGCACCGATCCCAGCGCGCCGAACACACCGGAGGCGCCGGTCACGCACCAGTCGATGATCTGGCGGGTGCTTCCCCGGAACGAGTGCTCGCCGTGCGAATAGTGGAGCCACCACAGGCCGTACACCAGCCCGAGCGGAACCGTTTGCAGCGCCGCGACGCGCCACGAGCGCCGCAGCAGCAGGGCGATCCCCACGACGACCACCATCGTGACGGCGACACCGGAGCACATCACCGCGAGGAACCCCGCGACCAACGCCAGCCAGTCGCGGCGATCGACCGGGCCGTCGTGGTCGACGAGCAACAGCTGCACGAGGCCGAACACCAGCGCGCCGGTGAACGTGATCTGGAAGGCCCACAGCACGTCTTGCGCCCCGGCGCCGAACAGCACGAACGCCGAGGCGACGATCGTGGCGACCGCCGCGCACACACCCGCGCGTCGCATGACGACCCACAGCAACGCCGCCGCCGCGAGGTGCAGCGCGATCGCGACACCGACGTAGGGCAGATAGCTGCGCAGGCCGACGACTTCCCACAGCAATCGGTAGACCACAACCGGAACGGCCACCCAGTGGCCGTAGTGCGCGCGCAAGAGGTCGGACGCGTTCACGCCCCGACCGGAGAGGAACTCCCACTCGTCGGCGAAGAACCACTGCGTGCGCGCGAGCGCGAGGTAGAAGACGAACGCGCCCGCCTCGACGAGCACGAAGACCGGGAGCGACCACCGTTCGACCGCTCCGCCGTCGCGGTTCACATCGAATGCGCCGGGTCGGGCGCGCGGCTCGGATGCGCCGGGGTCAGATCCGGCCGTCGGCGACTGCGGCCGCAACCCAAGGGATGACTTCGTCGAGCATGTCGCTCAGGCTCGTTGTCGCCTCGAAGCCGAGCACGCGCTTGGCCTTCTCGGTGGCCGGCACCCGCTTCTGCACGTCGTGCTCGAAGGGGTCGTCGGAGACGTAGCGGAAGGGCGCGTCGGCACCCCGGATCTTCTTCCAGATCACCTGAGCGAGCTCGAGGACGGTCGTCGACTGGCTGGTCGAGAGGTTGAAGTCGTCGTTGAGCGCGTCGGGGTGCTCGATCGCGATCGCGATGCCGCGGGCGAGATCGCCGCCGTACGTGTAGTGCCGCACCTGCGATCCGTCGCCGAGGATGTGCAGCGGGTCCTGGCCCTTCAACACCTTCTGCACGACGTCGGGCACGACGTGACTCATCGCGAGCTTCACGTTGCCGCTCAGCACCTCGACGTCGCCCAACGCGCGCCCTTCTCCCACTCCGACGCAGTTGAACGGCCGCACGATCGTGTAGGGCACGCCGTACTGGTCGTGCGCGGCGTGCGCGAAGTACTCGACCGCGAGCTTCTGGAACCCGTACGACGAGAGCGGCGGCGGGCACTCGCGCTCTTGGCCCTCGTACGACGGCCACTCGGTCGCCGACTCGAACACCATCGACGAGCTCATGTAGGTGACCTTCTGCAGGCGCCCGCGGCCGAACGCCTTGATCGCCGCGTCGCACGACGACGCGATGATCCGCTCGTTGGTCGCGAGAAGGTCGTACGCGTAGGTGTGGAAATAGGAGATGCCGCCGATCATGGCCGCGCCCGCGACGAAGTGATCGCAGTCGCCGATGAGATCCGTCATCAGCTCGACGTCACAGCAGTCGCCCTCCACGAGCCGGTAGCTCGGGTGGTCGTCGTAGGAGCGCGCGACCGGGCCGTACTTCGAGAAGTTGTCGATGCCGACGACTTCGTGCCCGCGCGAGAGCAGCTCTTGCACGAGGTAGCCGCCGATGAACCCGGCCGACCCGCTGACGGCGATCTTGCTCATGATTGCTCGCTCACGATGCTTCTCGGGCGCCTACGGCGCGGTGATCTTCGGTCCGAAGGCATGGAAATACCAGTGGAAGTAGGCGGGAAGCCACTTCCGGACATTGAAATTCGACTCCCCCTGCACCCGCTCGAGCCAGATCGTCGGGATCTCGCCGACGGGCCGACGGTGACGACGGGCCTTGGCCACCAGCTCGATCGCAGGCGTGAACCCGGTGTCGGACTCGATCCCGACCTGTTGCACGAACGCACGGTCGTAGGCCTTGAACGAGCTGGTCGCGTCGTGGGTGCCGACCCGCGCGAACCAGCACAGCGTGAGCCCGGCCCAGCGCGAGAAGCTCGCCTTCAGCCACGGCGCGCCGATCTGGGCTCCCCCGGGCATGTAGCGGCTCGCGGCCGCCACCACCACGCCCCGCTCGACGAGGCGGGTGAGCTCGTCGACCTGCGTGGGGTCATCGGAGCCGTCGGCCATGCTCACCACGACGACCGGCGCAGTCGCCTGCTCGATCCCGGTTCGGATCGCGAACGCCGGGCCGCGACCCAGCGAGTTGAGCGTCGGCACGACGCGCGGGTCGTCGAGCGCGTACTTCTCGGCGTAGGGACGCGTCGTGTCGTCGAGCGAGTCGAAGACGACGAGGATCTCGCACGGCAGCGTGATCGCGTCGACCAATCGATCGAGACACGTGACGATGCCGTCACCCTCGTTGTAAACGGGGATGACGACCGATACCCGAGGTGTCACACGCGCTCGCCGTTGCCCATCAAGTCCCACACGTCGACGATGGGGACGTCGACCTCGATGTCGGCGTAGAGACGGTGCGGCGTGGCGATCACGAGCAGATCCGACTCCGCGAGCACCTCGGCGAGCGGCCAGAGATCCGAGTCGGTCTGGGCGTAGGGGTCGGTGCAGAGCACCCGCGCCGCCCGGAAGCGCAGCAATCGCTTGAGCTTGTAGCTGAGGCTCGAACGGGTGTCGTCCGACTCGGCCTTGAAGGTCATGCCGAGGATGCCGACCGTCATCTCCGAGAGGTCGTACTCGTGCTCGAGCCGGTCGACCATGTAGAGCGGCAAACCCTCGTTGATCATCATGCTGGCGTGGCCGAGCGTGAAGTTGTTGTTGTTGAACGCGGCGAGCTGCATCGTGTCCTTCAAGAGGCACGGACCGGCGGCGAGACCCGGCCCCGGCATGCCCTGGAGGCGCGGGTAGTCCTGCTTCAGCGCGGCGCGGATGCGGGCGAAGTCGAGGCCGAAGTCGTTGGCGATCATGAAGAGCTGGTTCGCAGCGGCGAACTGGATGTAGCGCCAGGTGTTGGCGAAGAGCTTCGCGAGCTCCGCCTCCTCCACCTCGAGGTGCACGATCGACGGCGCGATCTGTGCGAACAGCGCGTCGGCGCGCTGCACCGCGCGCTCCGTGCGCGCCGACACGATCTGCGGGAGGGTGCGGAGCTCTTCGAGCGCCTTGCCCTCGGCGATCCGCTCCGGGCAGAACGACACGTCGATGTCGCGGTTGGCCGTGCGCAACATCTTCTCGACCATCGCGGTGACCCGCGGGTACACGGTGCTGCGCAGGATGAGGTGCTGCCCGTCGCGGAGCTGGTCGAGGAGACCTTCGATCGCCAGGCGCACGAACTTCGGGTCGGGGTTGAGGTGCTCGTCGACCGGTGTCCCGACGACGCACACGACGTGCTCGGCCTCCGACACGACCATCGGGTCGACGGTCGCGTCGAGCAGGTCGGTCGCGATGAGCCGCTCGAGCATCTCGTCGGCGTCGCGCTCGGCGAACGGCATCTTGCCCGCCCGCACCCGGTCGACCGCGTTCGCGTCGACGTCGAACAGCGTCACCGAGAGGCCGGCATCGGCGAGGACGAGCCCGAGCGGGAGCCCGACGTGGCCACAGCCGCCCACGATCACTACGTCCCGAGTAAACGACATGCTCATGACCGCCTGCCCATGTCCCACCGACACATCCTGGTCGGCAACCCCCGTCGCCCGGCTCTCACGCTCGGTGAGATCGTCAAGCGTACCAGCGGTTTCACCAGGCCGAAAGGCTCGCTCGCGGGCCCGGGCGTGCCTATTTCGGGGTCGCGAGGATCAGGAACTGCTTGCCCTGGAGCGGCCACAGTGCGGGCATCCGCAGATAGAGCCGGGTCAGCGCCGGCGACGCGGGAAGCCGGCTGCGGAACGAGAACGGCAGGAACCGCGGCACGACCTCGGTCACCTCGTAACCGGCCGCGAAGAGCAACTCCTCCACGGAGACGTGCGTGAGCGCGAGCAGGTGATCGGCACAATCGAAGTAGTCGCGGGCGCAGTACTTGAAGTTCGGCCCCATGAGCGCGAGCACGCCGCCCGGCGCGAGGGTCCCGCGCATCCGATCGAGGAAGGCGGCAACCTCCTCGGGCGAATGGAAGTGCTCGAGCAGGTTCGACGCGAAGACACCGTCGAAGTACGCGTCGGGCAGGTCGATCTCGAGCAGGTCGCCGATGACGATGCGAACCTTCGGGTCCGTCCGGCGTTCCGGATAGTCGACGAGGTCGATCAGCCAACGTTCGTCGGCCGGTACTGCGTTGACGAACTCACCGCGCCCGCCCGCGGGATCGAGCACGCGCCGGGGCCGGCCCATGCGGTTCCAGAGGAACTGCGCGATCTCGTTCCATACGAGCTGCCGTGCGTGCTGGTCGACGTCCTTGAACCGGTACTCGTACAAGCGCGAGTAGTCGAGTGGCCGCATCGATCGATCCGAGGCCGAACGCGCCGAGGGTTCCGGCACATCGGAGCGGGAGTCCATTGGCCGCAATGTACCATTGGTGCAGATGCGTAAAGATGTCAACGGAGCGGCGCTCATTGCCGGCGTCCGCGCCAAGCATCCGCACTTCTTCGCCGCGCTGATCGCCGACGCGAGCGTCACCGCCTCATATCGAGCCGAGCGGTCGGAGTTCCGCGGGCGGGCCGACGCCCTGTTGCAATCACTGCGTTTGATGTGGGTGAGCGACGCGTTCCTCGCGCACGCGTGCTACCGCGCGAAGGCCCGGATGCAGGCCCTCGGCGTCCCGATATTGCCGCGGCTCGCGCACCGCCTGGCGATGATGACGGCACAGGTGTGCATCGGTGACCCGGTGGTGATGGAGCCGGGCGTGTACATCGCGCACGGGCAGGTCGTCATCGACGGGTTCGTCGAGGTGGAGCGCGGGGTCGTGATCTTCCCGTGGGTCACGATCGGATTGCGCGCGGGCGACTTCCAGGGCCCGGCGATCGGCCGCGGCGTTCACGTCGGCACCGGGGCGAAGGTCATCGGCCCGGTCAAGGTCGGGGCCGGAGCGCGGATCGGCGCGAACTCGGTGGTCGTCGACGACGTCGCCGAGGGAATTACCGTCGTGGGCAGCCCCGCCCGACCCGCGCAATCCGGGTAGCGAACGCCGCGCCCATCGACGCGGCGCCGCGCGAGGTCATATCCTGTGCCGTCGCCAACCGGGGGTGGGGGGCGGGGAGCAACAACATGCGCAAGCGGGGGTTCGTGCGAACGCGCGGTCTTCTCATCGCGGCCATCGTGCTCGCGATCGGCGTGGCCGCGCCCGAAATGGGCGCGCCGGCGGGCGCGGCCGTCGCGCGCAGCGGCGTCCGCTCCGAGGTACAGGCGAGACCCGCCGCCCGGAGCGACCGGGTCGCGAAGAAGCGCAAGCGGAAAGTCGTCAAGCGTGCGACGCTCACCGCCGCGCAGCGCAAGGCCCGCCTCGCGAGCTATTTCCGGGCGCATCCCGGCCTCGTCGCCAAGAAGCTCGGCAAAACGCCGGTCAAGACCGCGAAGAAACCACTGAAGAAGAAGCCCGCCAAGAAGAAGGCGAAGAAGAAGAAGCCGCTCACCGCCGCCCAGAAGCGGCGCGCGGCAGCCGCGGCCAAGAAGCGACGCGCGGCAGCCGCGGCCAAGAAGCGGCGCGCGGCAGCCGCCAAGAAGAAGAAGGCCGGCACCGCGAAGAAGGCGGTAAAGAAGCACCCGTTGGGCGCGACCGGCTGGACCGAGCTGTTCTTCCTCGCGCTCCTCCCGTTCGCGATCGTCGCCGCGGTGCTGCTCGGCACCGACCGCGCGCGCCGGCCGCGTGAGCCCCGCGCGCCGTCGCCGTCGAAGCGCCGCCGCACTCTCGTGATCACGCCCATGCGCGGGCGCCGCTGACCCGATCTGCTCGGATCCGTCGGGTCAGGTCGGGCTCGCCACGACGAGCAGGGTGTTCTCCGCGAGGTGGCGCGGCAACAGGGATCGCACCGCGCCCGCGAGCACGGCCCGCGCGCGGCCGGGAGTCCGGTGCGCGAGGTACGACACCTCTTCGACCTCGTAGCCGTGGCGGCGCAGCAGCTGGGAGAGCGTCACCTCGTCGTACCAGCACGTGTGGCCCTTGTTGACCCGAGGGCGCCCGCCGATGCGGTACACGAAATTGGAGACCGCGAAGGCGTTGGGCGTCGTGACGACGAGGCGGCCACCGGGCTCGAGGTGGCGCCGCGCCGCGTCGAGAAAGCCGCCGGCGCACGAGAGATGCTCGATGATCTCCCCTGCCCACACCACCTCGAACGACCGACCCAGGTCGAACGCCTGGGCGTCGGCCGTGCGCACGTCGAATCCGCGCTCACGTGCCCGTGCGGCCAGCTTCGGGTCGAGCTCGATGCCGACGATCTCGGTCGCGGCCGACGCGACCAGCGCGTGCATCCAGTCGGTCCGGTCGATGCCGGAGCCGGCCCCGACGTCGAGCACGGTGCGGTGCTCGAGGTAGCGGCGCACCCGATCGAATCGCTCGGCGTGGCTCCCCGACCGCCAGTCCTTCGGTTGGAGCGGGTGGCGCGCCGTCACCGGGCGGAGCGTAGGAGACGGATGCAAAAACTTCGGTGCTCCCCGCCCTGGTCGCGGTCGATCGGGTCGCCCGGGGCCCGGGTCCGGCGCTCGTATCGGTCACGGTGACGGCAAACCGGTCGATCAAACACCGGGAGAAACGACCCAGCGCTATTTCGACCTCGGAGCGTGAGCGATAGGCTGGGGAAAGAGACATTATGGCCGCTATCGATCACACCGCCGGGCAAGACCTCACGATCCGTGAGGCCGCGGCCGCGTGCGGAATCAGCCCGCGAACGATCCGTCGCAAGCTGAACACCGACGCGTTCCCGAACGCGTACAAGCTCCGGCCGCGCACCGGCGAGACCGAAGGGGTCTGGAAGATTCCGGTCTCCGACCTCGAAGACGCCGGCCTTGCGCCCACCATGGCGCGCGCGACGCTCAACCGGATCCCGTCATCTGATTCCGATGCCGACGCCGACGCCGACTCCGAGTCCGAAGGTGGTG
>Ga0265338_10000876_pt1 | contig 50750 bp, 64 predicted proteins | sample 42126metaG_FD_193579 | JGI IMG/M metagenome (GOLD analysis project Ga0265338, IMG submission 193579) | Rhizosphere microbial communities from Carex aquatilis grown in University of Washington, Seatle, WA, United States - 4-21-26 metaG | ecosystem: Host-associated > Plants > Roots > Rhizosphere...
GTCATCAGACCCCAAAACGGTTCTATCTTGCAAGTAGGCAAGCGAAAATTCGTAAGAATAAAACTAGATAAATAATGAATCTAAAGACTCCAATTATTGAAGTGGCAGGTATTGGACAGAGCCACGCACAACTACTTGCCAAGCTTGGCATTGAAACTGTCGAGGATCTCCTTTGGTATTTGCCGAGGCGGTGGGATGATTATTCGAAAATAGTTCCGATTCGTGAAGCCAGACTGGGAGAGACCGTCAGTGTCCGCGGGATTGTTAAACAAATCGAGAACAGACGAACGAAGAATGGACTGAGTTTGACACAGGCTATAATTGCTGATAGTACCGGACTTCTGAAGGTTGTTTGGTTTAATCAGCCTTTTTTGACCAAGAATATCCAACTTGATGAAGAGATATTTCTGGCCGGCGCAATTGAATTCAGTTACGGTTCTATACAGATGCAAAATCCTGCTTATGAAAAGGTAGTAGACGAAGAAAGTGGGACGACACACACAGGAAGAATTGTTCCGGTCTATCCAGAGACTGCTGGTATCACCTCTAAATGGCTTAGGAACGAACTAAAGTCTCTTATGAAATATATTTATAGTATCAAGGATTACCTGCCGGAAGGAGTAAAGACAAGTGAAGGATTGATTGACCTGCCGGCAGCAATCAGGCAATTACATTTTCCAGAGAACGCTCTCCAACTAAGGAAAGCGATGGAACGTTTGGATTTCGATGAAATGTTTCTACTTCAAACTGCAGTTCTGAATGCACGAAAAGATTTAGCTAAAGAGCAAGCGATTGCTGTTCCTTATAACGAAGAATTGATCAAAAAATTTATACAAAGTTTACCATTCGAATTAACAGGGGCCCAAAAAAAGGCGGCTTGGGACATTATTCAGGATTTGGGTAAAAGCGAGCCTATGAATAGACTACTTCAAGGGGATGTTGGAAGCGGCAAAACCGTTGTTGCGGCCATGGCTATGGCCGATGTAGCTTCGAATGATTCTCAGGTAGCATTACTTTGTCCAACTGAAATATTGGCCAAACAACATTATGCGAAGTTATCTGATTTATTACGTCCAATTGGAATAGAATGTTTACTTCTGACCGGTTCGACCTCCAAAGAGGAGCGCGTAGAAATGCTCACAAAGATAAAGGAGGGCGAGGCAAAGGTCATTATTGGCACACATGCAATTCTTGAAAAAGATGTTGAATTCTGGCGCTTAGCTCTCGCAATTGTAGACGAGCAACACCGTTTTGGTGTTGAACAACGCGCCGCTCTCAGAAAAGAAAGTATTTCGACGAAGACATTGCCCCATTTCCTCTCTATGACGGCAACGCCAATTCCACGTACTCTGTCGTTGACTCTTTATGGAGATCTCGATCTTTCTATTATTTACGAATTGCCGCCAGGGAGACAGAAGGTAATCACGAGGATTGTGCCAGAGGAGAAACGCGTGGATAGTTATGGCTTTATTAAAAAAGAGATTGAAGTAGGCCGCCAAGCGTTTGTGGTTTGTCCACTTGTTGAGGAAAAAGAAGACGAAAGAAAGTCGGTAATGGCGGAGTATGAAAAACTGGCTCACAAAGTTTTCCCAGATTTCGCAGTCGGCTATATTCATGGTCAGATGAAAACTGAGGAGAAAGAGCTAGCGATGAGCAAGTTTGTATCTGGCGAAACTAAGATCCTAGTTTCCTCATCTGTGATAGAAGTTGGCGTTGATGTACCAAATGCCACAATAATGATAATTGAGGACGCAGAACATTTTGGTTTGGCTCAGCTACATCAATTCCGCGGTCGTGTGGGACGTGGTGAACATCAGTCATATTGTTTTCTGTTTACTAGTTCAAAGAGTGAAATCGCTTTGAAGCGCTTGAATGCCCTTGTTCATACTGACGATGGCTTCAAGTTGGCTGATGCTGATCTGGAAATTCGTGGACCTGGGGATTTCATCGGTGGTCGTCAACACGGGTTACCGGACATCAAGATGAAGAACCTAATGAATCTGGAACTAATTAGCCGTTGTCGAGAAGCTGCAAAGAGGTTCCTGGGCAAAAACGAGATAAATGATTTTCCGCTTTTGGCCGCAAAAATGAGTAATTTTGATAGCGTTCTATCACTGGAGTAATAATGACTGAGGAGAGAAAAATTGAAATTCGCGAACAAGTCGGAGTAGTTCTCCTCGAACCTCGACTGAAAGTAAAACAACTTTGGTAAATATCAATAAGGCTGGACTCGAAGAATTAGACACTCTTCCTGGAGTTGGCCCCGCAACAGCCCAGAAAATTTTGGACTATCGTACTCAAAATGGTAACTTTAAATCAATTGATGGGATTATGGATGTTTCAGGCATCGGTCCAGCCAAGTATTCTCAAATGCAGGCCTTAATTTCTATTTGAACCGTTGAAAAAAATTGTTGAAAGTGCTAAAATCGTTTGGTTCCCATCGTGCCTCGGTGGCGGAATTGGTATACGCGCTAGTCTTAGGAACTAGTTTCAGAAATGAATTGCGAGTTCGAGTCTCGCCCGAGGCACCACGACAAAATTAAAAAATTTTCTCGGAGCCGAAAGCTAGAGAGTATAATTTATAGATAAGAATGGGGGAAATATGACGAATATTACTGACGAAAATTTTGAGGCCGAAGTACTAAAAAGCAATATTCCAGTTATAATCGACTTTTTTGCCGAATGGTGCGGTCCTTGTAAAATGATGGGGCCAATCTTTGAAGAGGTAAGTGCCAAATACGAAGACAAGGTGAAATTTGCCAAACTTAATGTGGATGAAGCGCGTGTAACCGCCATGAAATATGGTGTTATGAGTATTCCTACCATTATTACTTATAAGGGCGGCGAAGTTGTCGAAACCATTGTTGGGCTTCAGGATGAAGATACTTTAATAGCTAAAGCAGAAGGACTACTGAAATAATGAAAGTAACACGTGAAAATATCTCAGAGGGTAAAGTAAAGTTAACAGTAGAAGTCGAGGCTGGAAAAATAGCCCTAGCAAGCGAACAGGTCTATGCAAAATTGGCTTCGACTGTGAAAATTCCGGGTTTTCGTCCAGGTAAAGCACCAAAGAACATTGTGGAGAAGGAAATTGGTAGCGAACGTTTCGAAGCCGAAATCCTCGATATTGTTCTGCCGCAATCATATTATGATGCCGTCATTGGTGAAAAACTTGAGGTAGTCGGTTCTCCAGAAGTAAAGGTTCTCAAATTTGTGCCGACCGATGGCCTTTCTTATGAAGCCACGGTTGAAATAATGCCGGAAATTAAACTACCAGATCTTACGAAAATTCAGATTAAAAGGCAAGCTGTCAAAGTGACCGAAAAGGAAATTCAGGAAGTCATAGATGACCTTGCTAAACAGCTAGCAACTCCGACCAAAGTCGAACGTGCCGCAAAGTTGGGCGACAAAGTCGAGATAGACTTCGAAGGTTTCATTGATGGGGTTCCATTTGAGGGTGGTAAAAGTCAAAATCATCCCTTAGTCCTAGGATCCGGGAACTTTATTCCTGGATTTGAGGAGCAAGTAGTCGGTATGAAGGCTGATGAGGAGAAGGATATCGAAGTTTCTTTTCCAGCTGATTATCATGCCGAAAATCTGAAGGGTAAGAAAGCAACTTTTAGGGTGAAACTACATTTTGTCGAAGAAATTATCTTACCAGAGATGACTGATGAATTTGCAGCAAAAGTGGGACCATTCAAAGACATGGAAGGATTGAAAACCGATATCGAGAAACAGCTTATTTTCACCAAAGAACTACAGGAAAGGCGTCGTGTAGAAGACGAAATCTTAGGAGCCTTGGTTGAGAAGACAAAGTTTACGGCACCCAGTTCACTCGTAGAGCAAGAACAGCACAGAATGTTGCACGAAGCCGAAAGTAATTTGGCACAACAAGGGATTGGACTAGCTCAATATCTAGAAATTACCAAGAAAACCCAAGAAGAAATAGAAGCCGAGATGGCTCCTGAAGCTGAAAAACGGGTAAAGGTCGGTATTATCCTGACAAATATTGCTAAAGTTGGCAACTACACTGCGTCTGAAAAAGAAATTGATGAATCAATCAAACGTAAACTAGAAATCTATCAAGGGCCTGAGCTTAAACAAGCCGAAGATTATTTCCAAACTAGTGAGGCCAAACATCAGATTGAGAATTCAGTAGTAGGACAAAAAGTCCTCGACTATCTCTACGAAACTTGTTCTAAATAATTCAAAATTTTTAATCAAGAAGGGGAGAGAATGAAAACAGAACAGTATAATTTTCTCGAAAACCTAATAAATGCTCCAAGCCCATCGGGATACGAAGGTGCCGCAGCTAAAGTTTATCGTGACTATGTGAAGAAATATGCCGATGAGGTTACTACCGATGTTATGGGAAGTGTAATCGCAGTCAAAAATCCATCCGCCGGGTCTAAAGTAATGTTAGCCGGGCACATCGATGAAATCGGAATGATTATTCACTATATCGATGACAAAGGTTTTTTATACTTTCAAGAAATAGGGGGTATTGATCCCAGTGTTCTTCCTGGAGCCAGGGTGGATATTCATACCAGTAAAGGTTTCGTACGTGGCATTATTGGGCGTACAGCAATCCATATGTTAGAGAGAGAAGAGCGTGGAAAAGCCCTGAAACTTTCTGATCTCTGGATCGATATTGGCGCAAAAGACAAAAAGGAAGCCGAAAAATTAGTAACAATCGGAGATGCTGCGACGGTAAGTTATGGTCTCGAAAAGCTTCTCGGAAATAAAATTCTCTCCAGGGCTTTTGATGATAAGGCTGGAGTATTTGTCATTGCGGAGACTTTACGCCTTCTTGTTGACAAAAAAATTGCCGTTTCTGTTTCGGCTGTTGCAACGACTCAAGAAGAAGTCGGCCGCAGGGGCGCTAGAACAGCCGCCTTCAATGTAGACGCAGAAGTGGGCATTGCAGTCGATGTGTGCCATGGTATTGATTATCCGACAGCCAATAAGTCAAAAAATGGTGACATTGAACTTGGTAGAGGACCGGTAATCTTGCGTGGTGCCAATGCGACTCCAAAACTTGCTGAGATACTTATTGAAACTGCCAAAAAGAATAAGATTCCTTATCAGATCGAAGCCGGTGGAGGTGATTCAGGTACAGATGCTTTCATTATGCAGCTCAATAAGTCAGGTATGGCGACCGCAGTTGTCAGTGTTCCTGTCAGATATATGCACACACCAGGCGAAGTCGCTGATAGTGAAGATATGGAAAATGCGGCGAAATTAGTTGCTACATTTATTGAAGTCCTATCAGCAAAGACGGACTGGACACCATAAAAAACGTTGACATTAGATACAAAATATAGTAGACTCCTGAGTACAGCTTTTGGGCTCAAAAACAACGAGAATTACGAAAAACCCCTTAGAAATTATTAACATAAATATAAGGAGCGAGCATTTTTATGGCCAAAAATCAGCTCAAGTTTGCTTCCGAATCCAAGCTCGGACGCAAATACCTAAATCCATCCCCGGACGTTCTACAGCTTCCGAATCTGACCGAGATTCAGACGGACAGCTTCAAGTGGTTTCTTCGTGAAGGGCTAGCAGAGCTTTTCGAAGAAGTTTCACCGATCGACGACTACACTGGTAAACTAGTGTCGATTTCTTTCAAAGACTACTGGCTTGGGGACGCAAAATATTCAGAGAAACTTTCCAAAGAGAAGAAAGTTACTTACGAAGCCCCACTTAAAGCTAATGTCGAAATAACTATCAAAGAAACAGGCAAGAAAAGAGTCCAGGAAGTTTTCCTTGGTGACATGCCTATTATGACCGATCGCGGTACATTCATCATCAATGGTGTTGAACGTGTCGTTGTTTCACAACTTGTTCGTTCTCCGGGAGTGTACTTTACTTCTGAAGAAGCCAATGTTGGTACTCTTTTTGGTGCCAAGGTCATTCCTGGACGCGGAGCTTGGCTTGAAATCGAGACTGCTGCCCAGGACGGTATTTATGCAAAAATTGATCGCAAGAGAAAAATCCCTATCACAACGCTTCTTCGTGCATTTGGTTATGGCACAGATGAAGAAATTAAAGCTCTTTTCCATGATGTAAACACCAATAAAGAGCGTGATTTTATTGCCAACACCCTCGAAAAAGACCCTGCAAGCAACCAAGGTGAAGCTTTTGTAGAAGTCTACAAACGTATTCGTCCTGGTGATTTAGCCACCGTTGAGAACGCTCGTAGCTTCGTCGAAGGGCTATTCTTCGATGTTAAGAAATATGACCTTTCTCGAGTTGGTCGTTACAAAATGAACAAACGCCTCAATACTGATATTAAGAATACTCGTGAGAATCGTGCCTTTAGACGTGAAGACCTCGTAGCCATTGTTAAGGAAATTATTACTTTGAACAACAATGGTGGCGTCGCTGATGACATTGACCATATGGGAAATCGTCGAGTCCGAACCGTTGGCGAACTTATTCAACAGAAATTCCGTATCGGGCTAGCTCGTACTGAAAGAAACATAAAAGATCGTATGTCTATTTACGATCTTGAGACCGTGACCGCAAGTCAACTGATTAATGTCCGTCCTATAGTTGCTGCAGTTCGCGAATTTTTCGCTAGTTCACAATTATCACAATTTATGGATCAGACCAATCCTTTGACTGAACTTGCTCACAAAAGACGTCTCAGCTCACTCGGGCCAGGTGGCCTGTCCCGCGAGCGAGCCGGTTTTGAAGTTCGTGACGTACACAAAACACACTACGGTCGCATTTGTCCAATTGAGACTCCGGAAGGACCAAATATCGGACTTGTGAACGCAATGGCATCATTCGCTAAGATTAATAGTTATGGTTTTATTGAAACTCCTTATCGCAAAGTTGAAAAAGACAAAAACGGTAAGCCACGTGCTACGAACGAAGTTGATTATCTAGCTGCCGATGACGAAGAAAAATGTATCATCGCTCAGGCAAAGACATTAGTCGATGAAAAGGGTTATTTCCTAGAGAAAACTGCTATTGCTCGTAGAAATGGTGAGGCCGATGAAGTTAAAGTCGAAGAAATTGATTATATCGACGTGGCTACTGAGCAGCCTTATAGTATTTCGACTTCACTCATTCCTTTTGTTGAACATGATGATGCTCGTCGCGCTTTGATGGGTGCTAATATGCAACGTCAGGCTGTTTCTGTCATCAAACCACAGGCTCCAATCGTTGGAACCGGTAATGAGGCTAAGGTCGCTGAAGACTCTGGCCAAGTTGCTCTAGCACGTGCAGCCGGCGAAGTACTTTCAGCAACTGCAGATTCCATAAAGGTAAAATATAGCGATGGCAAAGAAGAAATTATTTTGTTAGACAAATTTGCTCAGACAAACAGTGATACTTGTATTAATCAAAGACCTGCAGTATCCAAGGGGGATAAATTCAAAAAAGGTGATCTACTCGTGGACGGCGCTGCTATCGAAGGTGGAGAACTTGCTCTTGGTCAGAATGTTCTCGTCGGCTTTATGTGCTGGGGTGGTAATAACTTTGAAGATGCCATCATTCTCTCAGAGAGGCTCGTCAAAGATGACCGCTATACATCAATCCATCTTGAAGAATTCCATATTGATGTTCGTGATACCAAGCTAGGGCCTGAAGTTATTACTCGGGATATTCCAAATGTTGGTGAAGACGCACTTCGCGATCTCGATGAAGAAGGCGTTGTTTCTACCGGTGCTGAAGTTGTCGCTGGTGACATCCTTGTTGGTAAGATTACACCAAAGGGTGAAACTGAACTTACGGCTGAAGAAAGATTACTGCGCGCAATCTTTGGTGAAAAAGCCAGAGATGTGAAAGACAGTTCTCTTCGCGTTCCACCTGGAGTTCACGGTAAAGTTGTCAATATTGGCGTCAAGAGTCGCGACAAAGGCGATGAACTTCCTGCCGGCGTAATCATGCAAGTTTATGTTATGGTTGCTCAGATGCGCAAGATTGCTGTCGGAGACAAGATGGCTGGACGTCATGGTAATAAAGGCGTTATCGCTCGTATATTGCCGGTTGAAGACATGCCATATCTTGAAGATGGTACTCCGCTAGACGTTTTACTGAATCCTCAAGGTATTTCTTCTCGTTTGAACTTCGGACAGGTTTTGGAGACACATCTTGGCTGGGCCGCACAAGCACTTGGTATCAAGATTGCTTCACCGGTCTTCAATGGTGTCACTATTGATCAGATCAAGGGACTTCTATCTGAAGCCGGACTTCCAGAAGATGGTCGCGTCCAGCTTTATGATGGCCGTACCGGAGAACCATTCGTTGAGAGAACCGTGGTTGGATATAAATATTTCTTGAAACTACTTCATCTCGTTGAAGACAAGATTCACGCTCGTTCAATCGGGCCTTACGCTATGGTTACACAGCAACCTCTTGGTGGTAAAGCTCAGTTTGGTGGACAGAGATTTGGGGAAATGGAAGTATGGGCACTTGAAGCTTATGGTGCCGCTCATACACTTCAGGAAATTCTGACCATTAAATCTGATGATGTTATCGGACGTTCGAAGGCTTATGAGTCTGTTATCAAAGGAGAAGATATCAAAGAACCTCGTATCCCAGAATCATTCAATGTTCTTGTAAAAGAACTGCAAGGTTTAGGGTTGGATGTTGATTTGATTCAAGAAGAAAAAGCCGGCGGAGAGGTTACTCTCGAGGCTGAACAACTTATAGAAGAGAGTTACGAAGAGGACATTGACGTTCTCAAGAACTCAAACCTGATGGTAGGAGATGAAGCTGAAAAAGAACTTCCTGCTGTAGATATAGAAGATGAACACTCGGTCGACGACTTCGAAGCACTAGAAGAAGTAACAGAGGAGAAATAAAGTGATTATAAGCGAAACAAAAAACGATACTTTCAAAGCTATTAAGCTTTCAATCGCTTCACCAAAGCAGATTCTTGATTGGTCGCACGGTGAGGTTACCAAACCGGAGACGATTAATTATAGAACTCTAAAGCCTGAAAAAGACGGACTTTTCTGTGAGAAGATTTTCGGTCCTGCGAAAGACTGGGAATGTTACTGCGGTAAATACAAGAGAATCCGTTATAAGGGTGTGGTTTGCGATCGTTGTGGCGTTGAAGTCACTCGCTCTATCGTTCGTCGTGAACGTATGGGCCACATTAAACTGGCTGTTCCTGTTACACATATCTGGTTCCTTCGTGGTGTACCGAGTTCTATCGGTCTGACTCTCAATATGTCAGCCCGTGATTTGGAAAAAGTTGCCTATTTTGCGAATTACATTATTCTAACCGTTGATGAGGAAGCAAAAGCAGCTGCTAAGAAACAAATTGATGAAGAATTCAAAACTAGAAAAGCTGAAATTGAAGCAACTGAAAAAGATGTTGAAAGTCGTGATAAACAGATTGATGAACTCGAACATTATCGTTCAACAGCCCGTGATGAAATTTCACAGATTTTGCCACTCGAGATTATTTCCGAGTCCAAATACCGTGATTTCTCGCTAAAATATGGTGAGATTTTCACAGCTAGTATTGGTGCCGAAGCTATCAAACTCCTACTTGAAAAGATTGACTTAGAGGTTCTCGTCAAACAACTTCGTGATGAAGTTGATGGTTCACAGGGTGTGAAGAGAAAGAAAGCTATCAAGAGACTGAAACTTATTGAAGGTTTCATTAGTGCCGGAATCAAACCTGAATGGATGATTATGACTGTAATGCCAGTTATTCCACCGGATTTACGTCCTATGGTTCAGCTTGATGGTGGTCGTTTTGCTACTTCTGACTTGAACGATCTTTATCGTCGTGTGATAAACCGTAATACACGTCTCAAGAAGTTACTCGATATGGACGCACCTGAAGTTATCTGCCGTAATGAAAAACGTATGTTGCAGGAAGCCGTTGATGCTCTGATCGATAACAGCGCCCGTCGTGATAAGAATGTTTCAATGGCTACAAGCCGCAAGAAGCTTCGCTCACTTGCTGATATGCTCAAGGGTAAACAGGGTCGTTTCCGTCAAAATCTACTCGGTAAACGTGTCGACTATTCAGGTCGTTCGGTTATCGTCGTCGGTCCTGAGCTCAAACTGGACCAGTGTGGCCTGCCAAAGATGATGGCTCTCGAGCTTTTCAAACCTTTTGTTATCTCGAAACTCATCACTGATGGGATTGCACATAATGTGAAGAGCGCTTCACGTATGATTGAACGAAGTCGAAATGAAGTTTGGGATGCACTTGATTCAGTGATCGCCGGAAAGTACGTACTCCTAAATCGTGCTCCAACCCTTCATCGTCTTGGTATTCAGGCTTTCAAGCCGGTTCTAATCGAAGGTAAAGCCATTCAGATTCATCCTCTTGTGTGTTCAGCCTTCAACGCTGACTTTGACGGTGACCAAATGGCCGTTCATGTGCCTCTTTCGATCCAATCTCAAAAAGAAGCAGCTGAAATCATGCTTTCGACGAAGAATCTTCTTAAGCCTGCTGCAGGCGAACCTGTAGTTAAGCCATCTCAAGATATCGTTCTTGGTACATATTGGATGACTGTCGAAGATACCGACCAGAAAGAAGTTAAAGCTTACTCCAACACAAACGAGGTTATTTATGCCTATAATGTTGGTGAAATCGGTGTCAGATCCAGGGTTAAAGTTCGTATTAATCCTATCGATGCTGACCTGACTGAAACTACAGTTGGTAGAATTCTCTTCAATGAGATCCTGCCAGCTACTTATCCTTTCCTCAATGAACCACAAACTTCCAAGAAGTTGACAACAATTATTGAGACAATCTTCCGTAATTATGGGCAAGAAGAGACAGTAGTTTTTGTTGATAAGATGAAAACACTTGGTTTCGAGTATTCCACACTTTCGGGCATCTCGATGTCGATGGATGACTTTCATATCCCTGATAACAAAGAAGAAATTCTCGCCAAATTTGGCGACAGAGAGAATCAAGTCTTTGCGCAATATAATCAAGGTCTCATCACTGAAGACGAAAAATACGCCAAGGTACTTGAGATTTGGATGGAAGCTCGTGATGAAGTCATGAATGCGATGGAAAAGCAAATGGATTCAAGATCATCTGCCGCTGTTATGATGAATTCTGGAGCTCGTGGTAATATCTCACAGATGGCACAGATGGCCGGTATGAAAGGCCTTGTGGTTAATGCTTCCGGACGTACTATTGAGTTCCCAATCAAATCAAACTATAAGGAAGGTCTTTCTTCTCTAGAATACTTCTCGTCTACACATGGTGCTCGTAAGGGTCTATCCGATACGGCTCTCAAGACGTCTGACTCTGGTTATTTGACTCGTCGTCTGGTGGATGTAGCTCAGGAAGTTGTTGTTAGCGAAAATGATTGCGGCACCAAGAGTGGTACTGTGATTATGAAGAGTGATTCATCGAAGATTGGTGAAGATTTTGCTGCTCGTGTTATCAGCCGTGTTCTCGCTAAGGATGCTGTTGATTCTAAGACCGGTGAGATTGTTCTCAAAAAGGGTTCACTAGTTACTCTAGAAGACTTTGCCAAACTTGATAAAGCAAATATAGACTCAGTAACAATTCGTTCCGCGCTTACTTGCGAATCAGTTTGGGGAGTTTGCCAAAAATGTTATGGTTCCGACCTTGCTCGTGGTGGTCTAATCGCTCTCGGTGAGGCTGTCGGAATTATTGCAGCTCAATCCATTGGTGAGCCAGGAACTCAGCTAACGATGCGTACGTTCCATGCTGGTGGTATTGCTGGCGTTGATATCACTCAAGGTCTACCTCGTGTTGAAGAGCTATTTGAAGCTCGTCAGCCAAAGGGTCAGGCTATTCTCGCTGAAATTTCAGGTAAGATCAGAGTAGAAACAGCCAAGGGTAAACATAAAATTGATATTGTTTCTGATGTTCTGACAGAAGATGTCTATGACGTTGGTGAGCTTAAAGTTCAAGTCAAGAATAATCAGTTTGTTGAGCCGAAGGACGTACTCGCATCAAAAGAAGATGGCAAGAAGCCGATGAAAGCCAAGAATAGTGGTACAGTCAAACTGAAAGACGGTCAAATTCACGTGGTCCGAGACGCTGAAGTTAAATCTTATGAAGTACCCTCTCAGGTTGGTGTCTATGTCAAGAATGGCGACGCTGTTGAAGTTGGTACTCAAATCACTGAAGGTTCATGGAACTTACAAGACGCACTGAAGTTGATGGGTGAGAATGCTGTCGAACGCTACATCATGACCGAAGTCCAACAGACATATGCTTCCCAGGGTCAGACAATCAACGACAAGCACATCGAAGTCATCATTCGTCAGATGTTTAGTCGTTGTCGCATCGATGAATCCGGAGCAACTCCTTTCATTGCTGGTGAAATCGTTTCTCGTTCTGCTCTGCAGCGTGAAAACAATAAAGCCAAGGCAGCGAAGAGTATGCTAGCCGAATTCACAAATCTACTCCTGTCTATCACAAAAGTATCAATTACAACGGATAGTTTCCTATCAGCTGCTTCGTTCCAAGAGACCAGTCGTGTTCTCATTGGGGCTGCCGTTGCCGGAAAGGTCGACGATCTCAGAGGACTAAAGGAAAACGTCATCATTGGTAAGCTAATCCCGGCTGGGACAGGTTTTGCCCAATCATTGACCAGAAACAAATAATCTGATAAAATCTATTAGATTTTCAAGGAGAAAAATGCCAACAATAAATCAATTAATTCGTAAGCCAAGGAAAAGTAAAGTTTCAAAGTCGAAGTCGCCGGCTCTTGGACGCGGTTTTAACGCGCTCAAGAATAGAGCCACTCTAGATTCATCGCCTCAGAAAAGGGGAGTATGTGTCAAAGTTACAACGACTACCCCGAAGAAACCAAACTCGGCTTTACGTAAAATCGCTCGTGTACGCCTTACTAACCAGATGGAAGTTACGGCTTACATCCCCGGTGTTGGTCACAATTTGCAAGAGCATAGTGTGGTCATGATTCGCGGCGGACGCGTAAAGGACTTACCAGGTGTACGTTATCATATCGTTAGAGGAACCTTGGATGCTGCTGGGGTTACTAATCGCAAACAAGGTCGTAGTAAATACGGCGCTAAGAAAGCATAAGGAGCAGTAAATGCCTAGAGATCCAAGAAAAGTAGAAAAAAGAATACTAAAGCCAGATGCCCAGTATCACAGCATTCTTGTGGCTAAGTTTATCAACAAAGTTATGCTTGATGGCAAAAAGAGCTTAGCTCAGAAACTCGTTTACGGAGCTATCGAAGAGGCTGGCAACAAGACCCAGAAGCCAGGGCTCGAAGTTTTCGAAACCGCTATCAAGAACATTTCACCTGTTGTACAGGTTAAATCCCGCCGTATTGGTGGCGCGACTTACCAAGTACCAATGGAAGTGAAAGGCGACAGACGTCTCCATTACGCTTTCATGTGGCTTCGTGATGCTGCTCGCTCACGCAAAGGGATGTCCTTCGACAAAGCTTTAGCTACTGAGATTGTGGATGCATACAACAACGTTGGCACAGCTATCAAGAAGCGTGAAGATACTCACAAGATGGCCGAGGCCAATAAAGCCTTCGCTCATTTTGCAAGATACTAAATAAAAGAGGGGATATATGCCTAGAGAATATTCACTAGACAAGACGCGTAACATTGGAATTGCTGCTCACATTGACGCCGGTAAAACGACGGTCACTGAGCGTATCCTTTACTACACCGGACGTACTCACAAAATTGGTGAAGTGCATGAAGGCGCTGCCACTATGGACTGGATGGAGCAAGAGCAAGAACGTGGTATCACTATCACGTCTGCTGCTACAACCTGTTTCTGGCATGATCATCGCATCAACATTATTGATACACCAGGACACGTAGACTTCACAGTTGAGGTTGAGCGTTCTCTTCGTGTACTTGATGGCGCTGTAGTGGTCTTTGACGGTAAAAACGGTGTTGAACCACAGTCGGAGACTGTTTGGCGTCAAGCTGATAAATATAACGTTCCACGTATTGCTTTTGTCAACAAGCTCGATGCTATCGGTGCTGATTTCTATATGTCACTTGAATCTATCAAAGACCGTCTTGGAGCTAACGCTGTAGCAATGCAGCTGCCTATCGGTATGGAATCCGGTTTTTCCGGCGTTATTGACCTCATGGAAATGAAGTCAATTAACTACGGTAATGAAGATATGGGCAAGGAACAGCATATTGCTGAAGTCCCTGCTGATATGCTAGATAAGGCCAAAGAATTCCGTGCTGTGATGGTAGAAAAAATTTCCGAAACCGACGACGCACTATTAGAGAAATTCTTCGAGGGCGTTGAGCCTAGTGTCGGTGAACTCAAAGCTGCTATGCGTACGGCTACTATTAAGGGTGATATTGTTGGTGTTTTTGCCGGTACCGCACTCAAGAATAAAGGTGTCCAGCCGATGCTTGACGCCGTGATTGATTATCTGCCAAGTCCGCTAGAAGTTCCACCTGCAAAGGGTGAGGATCCAAAGACAGGTGAAGAAGTTGATGTTGAAACATCTGACGAAGGTCCATTCTGCGGTCTTGTTTTCAAAATTGCTGCTGATCCGTTCGTCGGTAAACTGGCTTTCCTTCGTGTTTATCGCGGTAAACTCACTTCTGGTAGTTATGTTTTGAATGTAGCTTCAGGTGAGAAAGAGCGTATCGGACGTATCGTTCGTATGCATGCCAATACTCGTGAAGAGGTGAGTGAAGTGTATGCGGGCGAGATTGCTGCTGCAGTAGGTCTCAAAAATACTTTAACTGGTAATACGATTTGTGATCCTGCACATCCAGTTCTTCTAGAAAACATTACTTTCCCAGAACCGGTTATCCAGGTGGCTATCGAGCCAAAGACCAAGGCTGATCAAGAGAAAATGGGTATCGCACTCTCTAGACTGGCTGAAGAAGATCCAACTTTCCGAGTTCATTCTGACGAGGAAACCGGCCAAACTATTATTGCCGGTATGGGCGAACTTCATCTCGATATTATCGTTGACCGTATGAAACGTGAATTCAAGGTTGAGGCCAATGTCGGACGCCCTCAGGTTGCGTATCGCGAGACTATCAAATCAAGTGTCAAACAAGAAGGTAAGTTCATCCGTCAATCAGGTGGTCGTGGTCAATATGGTCATGTTTGGCTTGAAGTAGAACCAAACGAACAGGGCGCTGGTTTCGAATTCATCAACAAGATCGTTGGTGGCGCAATTCCGAAGGAATACATCAATCCAGTTCAAAACGGTGTCAAAGAGGCGCTTGATAACGGTGTCATTGCTGGTTATCCGGTTGTTGACGTCAAAGTCACGCTTTATGATGGCTCTTTCCATGAAGTTGACTCGAATGAAATGGCCTTCAAAATCGCCGGTTCCATGGCTGTACAAGAAGGTGTCCGTAAAGCGACTCCTATTATACTTGAGCCTATCATGAAAGTTGAAGTTACTGTTCCAGAGGAATACATGGGTGATATTATGGGCGATTTGAACTCGAAACGTGGTCGCATCCAACAAATGTCCGATCGTGGTAATGCCAAAATTGTGGACGCATTCGTGCCACTAGCCGAAATGTTTGGTTATGCAACGAACCTTCGTTCTATGACCCAAGGTCGTGGTACTAGTACCATGGAATTTGATCATTACGAGGAAGTTCCTGGTAACGTTGCGGTTGAAATTATTGCCAAACGTGGCAAGAAACAGGCAGAGTAATAATTATTGAATAAATAATTTGTTCAAATAAAAGAGGCCTTCCAGGCCTCTTTTATTATTGCAAATAATTCATTTCTGCATTATAATCACGGCACAAAGCCAAGTGTTCGCGCCTGGCGGCGCGTACCTGAGAAAACTGGGGGAATCATGCCTTGGTGGGGATGGGCTATCGTCGTGGTAATCGCCGCAGGTGCTGTCATGGTCTTAGTTGCCCTCGAGGCGCTTGTTCATCTTTACCAGGATCTCTACGAAGAGGATTAGAATCCTCAATGCAGAGCCGCTACTGAACTCTTTAAATGAAATGGGAGGAACGATGAAACGGATTGGCTGTTTCATTTATGAGGTTTTAGCGGTAATCATCGGACTCTTGGTCTACCTCGCCGTGAACATTTTGGTGATCTTCTCTAAGAGAGTCAGGAGGTTCAACGCCGAGGAAGAGGTCAAACTCAGCTACTCCCATGACGACTGAGTAGGGCCACGAACACGCAATTTTTCTCGAGGGGGGTAGTTCTGTGAGTCTTGCAGTTTGGGCGATAGTCTTCTCGATTCTGGCGCTGGTACTCCTCGTATTCGTTCTTGTCGGAACGGTTTTCCGCACCGGTCTCACTGAAGGTCGTCGGCGGGCAGAGGAGGATCACGATCGTAAGGAGAATCTTCGTCGTTACGACGAAGCCATCTCTGGCTCCGAGAGCAACCAGTAGGGTCACGAACACGCAAGTTCTGTGAAAGCAGACGACTAGGCGGGTACGTGGCCTTTTCGTTTATCAAAACTATTGCACAAAGTAGTAATTTATAGTAGAATTCGTAGGCAAACTAAATACATTTTCTCCGCGCCAAGCGTGTGGAGGGTTTGGATTGTCAAAGAAAAGTTAAAAAGATAAAAGAAGGGAACAAAATGGCTGAAGTTTATCAGAGAACAAAACCCCATGTAAACGTCGGTACAATTGGACACGTTGACCATGGTAAAACGACTCTAACCGCTGCTATTCTTGCTGTTCAGGGCAAGAAAGGTATGGCTAAGGTTGAGAAGTTTGACGAAATTGACAACGCTCCAGAAGAGAGAGAGCGCGGTATTACCATCGCTACTCACCACTCTGAGTATGAGACAGAGAAGCGTCACTACGCCCATGTCGACTGCCCAGGACATGCTGACTACGTCAAAAACATGATTACCGGTGCTGCTCAGATGGACGGCGCTATTCTTGTAGTTGCTGCCACTGACGGTCCTATGCCTCAGACTCGTGAGCACATCCTACTCGCTAAGCAAGTTGGTGTACCAAAAATCGTTGTTTTCATGAACAAAGTTGATATGGTTGATGATGCTGAAATGCTTGATCTCGTTGAGATGGAAATTCGTGAGCTTTTGACTAAATACGAATTTGACGGAGATAACACTCCTATTATTCGTGGTTCAGCTCTCAAGGCTCTTGAAGGTGACGAGAAGTATGTTGGTGCCATCACAGAACTTATGGACGCACTTGATAACTATATTCCAGATCCAGTTCGCGACATCGACAAGCCATTCCTTATGCCTGTTGAAGACGTTTTCAGCATCAAGGGACGTGGAACGGTTGCTACCGGCGCTATCGCTCGTGGTACTGTGAAACTTAACGATGAAGTTGAAATTGTTGGTATTAAACCTACTCGCAAGACGGTCGTTACCGGTATTGAAATGTTCAAGAAACAACTTGAGCAAGGTCAAGCTGGCGACAATGCTGGTCTGTTACTCCGCGGTATTGAAAAAGCCGACATTGAACGTGGTATGGTTCTGGCTAAGCCAGGCTCTATCACACCTCACACCGAGTTCGACGCTCAAGTCTATGTCTTGACCAAGGACGAGGGTGGTCGTCATACGCCTTTCTTCAAGGGCTATAAGCCTCAGTTCTACATCCGTACGACTGACGTAACTGGCGAAATCGAATTTGACGGCGAAATGGTTATGCCTGGTGATGACGTCAAAATGAAGGTTAAACTTATTCAGCCAATCGCTATCGAAGAAGGTCTTCGCTTCGCTATTCGTGAAGGTGGCCGTACAGTTGGTGCTGGTGCAGTAACCAAAATCAATAAATAATCGGATTTAGAAAGAAACTATGGCTGAAACTAAAGACAAACAAAGAATCCGCATTAAGCTCAAGGCTTACGATAACAAGATTATCGATCAGTCCACGGCTCAGATTATCGAAACAGCAGTCCGCAGCGGTGCCAAGGTAGCGGGTCCAATCCCACTTCCTACTGATCGCACGCCGATTACTGTACAGCGCGCAAGCTTCATTGACAAGAACTCACGTGAGCAATTCGAAATGAGAGTGCACAAGAGACTAATCGACATCACAGATTTCTCTGCCAAGACTGTGGATTCACTCATGAGTCTTTCACTACCAGCCGGTGTAGATATCGAAATCAAGATGTAATAGCCGTAAGGCTAGATAAAAGAGCCCCGAAAGGGGCTCTTTTGGTATCTACTTACTTTATATTGACAAATAGACATAAAAATGTTATATTTTAGTGTCTACAAGAGTAGACATGAACGTCGACAATCGAAAAGGGGGCACAACAGGTAATGCCTGATCTCAATGAGAGAACCATCCGTGCGCTTGGGGCCGAGCTCGAAAGCTCAGGCGTCGAGAGCAAGATCGGCGACACTTGCATCGAGACCGATGCGGTGCGCGACGACAAGAACGGTGAGAAGTTCCGTCAGGAGCTCACCGAGCATGGCACAGCATGGCTTCTGGACCATGGTTTCATGGAGGAACCTGGTCAAGCTCGCGTGGTGGGCATGAAGGGCGGTTACGGCGTATCGATCCAGCCTCTCAAGAAGGGGATCGGACCGATCTACGACTTCGTCGCGAACGAATACGACTGCCAGCACAAGCGGCTGGCCAACGTCGCGATCACGATGTTCGTTCCGGACGAAGAGATCAAGTAACTTCTGTAAGTACCACTTTCGACGTTCTGAGGACCAATTACCTACGGGTAGTCGGTCCTCTTACGTTTTACACACAAAATCGTTGACATTCTCTCTGAATTTCTATATAATATTTCATGCGTTAATTAAGTATAAACAAGCACGCGTCGGGGGATAGAATAGTCTAGAAATGGAAACTGTCTATCTGTCGAAATATATTTTATTGTGTTAAAAAAGGTGAACAATGAAGGCACTTCTAGGTAAGAAAATCGGAATGACCCACCTCTTCGATGAGAAGGGGAATGTGGTACCGGTGACCGTCCTCGAGATTGGTCCGTGTACTGTTGTTCAAGTTAAGACGGTAGGGAAAGACGGTTATAGTGCCGTGCAGCTCGGCTTCGGCTTGGACAAGAATATTAACAAGCCAATGGCCGGTCACACCAAAGCAGCTGGAGTAGCTGCCAAGGTTTTTCGTGAATTTAACCTCAACGAAGAAGTCGAAGTCGAAGGCGAAGAGGCAAAAAGTTACAAAGTCGGTGACAAATTGACAGTTGATATCTTTACTGAAGGTGATTTAGTCCAGGTAACTGGTACTTCAAAAGGTAAGGGTTTCGCCGGAACAATCAAACGTCACAACTTCACAACTGGTCCAAAGACTCATGGTTCACATAATTATCGTGCACCTGGTTCTATCGGCGCTGGTTATCCGGAACATGTCATGAAGGGTATGCATATGGCTGGCCATATGGGTGCTGAGCAAGTGACTGTGAAAAATCTAAAAGTTGTCAAAGTTGATACAACAAATGGAACTATCGCAATCCGTGGTGCCGTTCCTGGTCCACGTAAATCAGTAGTTGTGGTGAGAGGTTAGTATGAAAATAGCAGTATATTCGAAAACTGGAGAGAAAAAAGAAGCCATCGATCAGAAGGTCACGCTTTTTGATCAAGTAGTAAATCCAGCACTCATTCATGAAGTTGTGGTCGCTCAGCTTGCTAATCGCAGGGAAGCAGCTGCTAAGGCCAAGACACGTGCTGAAGTTTCTGGTGGTGGCAAAAAACCTTATAAACAGAAGGGTACAGGACGTGCGCGTTCTGGTTCTATCCGTAATCCACTGTGGCGTGGCGGCGGTGCCATTTTTGGTCCAACAGGTATTCAAAATTTCGCTCGCACTATTATCAAGAAGAAAAATCGTGGCGCCATTCTGTCGGCTCTAGCAACCAAGAAAGATAGTTTTATTATTTTGGAAGATTTAGTCACGACCAAAACAAAGGATTTTGCCAAGATGTACGCCAAGCTTGAGAGTCGAAAATCACTTTTTATCTTCCCGGCTCTGACAGAGAACCACATTCTAGTTACTCGTAACGTTCCTGGAATCAAGGTTTGTGACTATCGTAATTTGAATGTATATGATGTTCTTGAAGCAGAAAAGCTGGTATTCGTCGGAAATGCTTTGGAACTCGCTAACAAATATTGGGAGACAAAGTAATGGAACTTTTGAGAGTACTTAAACAACCAGTTATTTCCGAGAAGAGTTTTGCTAGCGCCGATAACGGTAAGTATGTTTTCCAAGTGAATCCAAAGGCTACCAAAACTGAGATTAAAAAAGCCGTCGAAATGGCCTTCAAAGTTCACGTTATCAGTGTCCATACGCTTATCGTAAAAGGTAAGGTAAAACGTTTCGGTAAGATTTTCGGCAAACGCAAAGATTACAAAAAAGCAGTCGTTACAGTGAAAACCGGTGAAACGATTGAAGATTTTAAGGGAATTTAGAGATGGCGATAAAACTACTTAAACCAATTAGCAACGCTAGACGTGGGATGTCTGTAGATGATTTTGCTGACATAACTAGCAAAAAACCAGTCAAATCGCTCACGACTTTCATTAAACGAAAAGCTGGACGTAATGCTCAGGGTAAGATTACTATCCGACATCGTGGTGGAGGCGCGAAACGCCAATATCGTCTTGTTGACTTCAAAATGCTTGGCAATCAGACAGTCACAGTTGCTTCTATTGAATATGATCCAAATCGTTCTGCTCGTATTGCTCTCGTTGCAACGGCCGACGGCACACAATCTTACATTTTAGCTCCAACAGGAGCCAAAGTTGGTGATAAAATTGCATATGGTGAAGAAGCGGAAATCCGTAATGGTAACAGAAAACGTCTAGCTGACATCCCAGTTGGTACAATTATCTATGCTATCGAGCTCGAACCTGGTAAAGGTGCTCAACTCGCTCGTTCGGCTGGTACTAAGGCGCAACTGGTAGCTAAAGAAGGCGGTATGATTCAAGTCAAATTACCGTCTGGTGAAATTCGTTTGGTCAGTGAAAATTGCCTAGCATCAATCGGTGTTGTTTCAAACCCTGAACACAGTAATATCAAGGTTGGTAGCGCTGGACGTAAACGTCATATGGGCATTCGACCTACCGTTCGCGGTAAGGCTATGAACCCAGTCGACCATCCTCACGGTGGTGGTGAAGGCGGTACATCGATTGCTCTTGCTTCAGGACCAAAAACTCCTTGGGGTAAGCCAGCTCTCGGTAAAAAAACTAGAGACAAGAAGAAATTATCCGGCAAATATATTGTTAAAGCCCGTAAGAAGGGTCGAAGGTAGGAGACAGGTATGTCAAGATCACTTAAAAAAGGTCCATATATTGACGAGCGTTTGCTGAATAAAGTTGCAAAACTTGGGGCAGAGAAAAAGGTTATCAAAACCTGGGCTCGTGAAGCCACAATTACACCAGAAATGGTTAGTCACACTTTTGCTGTTCATAATGGCAAAGATCACATTCCAGTCTTCGTTACCGAAAACATGGTAGGTCACAAACTCGGTGAATTTTCGGCAACCAGAAAATTCAGAAGTCATGGTGGTAAATTAGCAAAGGCAGGCAAGTAGCATGGAAGTTAAGGCAGTAGAAAAATATATTAGGATTTCACCCAAGAAGGCAAGACTAGTCGCTGATGTAGTTCGTGGTGAAAAGGCAGTGAATGCACTTGCTACCCTCAGATTTATGCCCAAAAAAGCCGCTGGGATTATTTATAAAGCCCTTAACTCTGCTGTATCAAATGCCGTTAACAATGCCGGTCTTGCAAAAGAAGATTTAGTTATTAGTTCAATCACCGTTGACAAAGGTCCAAGCCTAAAGCGCTTTAGACCACGCTCCCGCGGTATGGCTTCTGCTCTACTCAAGAGAACAAGTCACATTACGGTCGTTGTTTCTGCTGCTGAGCCGAAGAAAAAGGCAAAAGTAGAAGAGAAGAAAGAGGAGGCCAAATAATGGGTCATAAAGTTAGTCCAATCAGTTTCCGTCTTCAAGTAAACAAAAACTGGTCCTCTCGTTGGTTTGCCGGTAAGGATTATGCTAAGCAATTACATGAGGATCTCAAAATCCGTAAGTTCATTCTAAACGATCTTGGTATGCGTGCCGGTATCGCTAATGTAGAAATTGAGCGTAATGCTAACCAAGTTAGTGTAACTATCAATACTGCAAAGCCGGGTGTTGTTATTGGTCGTGGTGGTGCAGGAGCAACTGAACTAAAAGCTAAGCTTGCAAAGCTTACGACTGGTAAGATAAAAGATATCAACGTTTTTGAAGTAAAAAACCCTGATGGGAACGCCCAGATTATTGCAGACAATGTCGCTCAGCAACTCGAACGTCGTATCGCTTTCAAGCGTGCCACTCGTCAAGCTGTTGAAAAGGCTCAAAAAGCTGGAGTAAAAGGTATTAAAATCATGGTTGGCGGACGTCTCAACGGTGCCGAAATCGCTCGTTCAGAATTCGTAATCAAGGGTAAGATTCCTCTAGCTACAATTAACGCTCAGATCGATTATGCCACTAGTAGAGCGAAGACAACTTATGGAATTCTTGGTGTCAAAGTCTGGGTATATAACGGTATGGCAGAGAACAAGAAAAAAGAGGTAGCAGATGTTACAGCCTAAGAAAACAAAATTCAGAAAATCAATGAAAAATCCTCAGACTGGCAATGCCACAAGAGGATCTAATGTCGATTTTGGTAAGTATGCCTTGAAGGCGATGGAACCTGCTTGGATTACCGCGCGTCAAATTGAAGCTGCTCGCCGTGCCATGACCCGATATGTCAAACGTGGCGGTAAGATCTGGATCCGAATTTTTCCTGACAAACCTGTCACAAAGAAACCGAATGAAGTTCGTATGGGTAGTGGTAAGGGTAATCTAGATCATTTTGTAGCAGTTGTGAAGCCGGGTCGAATCCTCTTTGAAATGGATGGCGTGCCACTAGATGTAGCTAAAGAAGCACTTCGTCTCGCTCATCACAAATTACCGATAAAGACCAAATTTATAGTTAAGGATCACGGAGGTGAGACAGATGAAAGCTAAAGAACTGATTGAAAAAGATACAAAAGCGCTTTCGAAGTTGCTCGGCGAGACAGAAGCCAAAATCATCAAAGATCGCTTCGCTATCGCTAGCCGTGAACTTACTAAAGTGAGTGAAGTAAACGCTAGTCGCAAGCTTTCAGCTCGTATCAAAACAATCCTGAGAGAACGTGAGATATTTGAGGCCGAAAAAGCAGCCCAAAAGGGAGACAAATAGATGAAAAGAACACTTATAGGTAAGGTTGTTTCTGACAAAATGGAAAAAACTATAGTTGTGCTCGTAGAGCGAACGAAAGAACATCCAATTTACAAGAAGAAATACAAGGTAGAAAGCAAATTTAAGGCCCATGACGAGAAGGGTACTGCGAAACTTGGAGATATAGTAGAGATAGAAGAGTCGAGACCACTTTCAGCTACAAAGCGCTGGAATCTCTCGAAAGTATTAACCGCAAAGGATTTGGAGAAATAAGATGATCCAGATGCAAACAAGATTAAAAGTAGCAGACAATACCGGTGCCAAAGAAGTAATGTGTATCAAGGTTCTTGGTGGTTCCAAACGCCGTTATGCAAGCTTGGGTGACATTATCATTTGTTCCGTAAAGACTGCTATTCCTGGCGGTAATGCAAAGAAAAAAGAAGTTATCCGCGCCGTTATTGTTCGTGTGAAGAAAGATTACCTTCGCAAAGACGGTTCGACCATCAAATTTGATGATAATGCAGTAGTGCTAGTGGACAAGAATAATCAGCCTCGTGGAACCCGTATTTTCGGGCCAGTGGCTCGTGAGCTTCGTGAGAAAAACTTTATGAAGATCGTTTCTCTTGCTCCAGAGGTTTTGTAGAGAGGATATTATGAAGATTTTGAAAAACGACAAAGTATATATAACTGCTGGTAAGGATCGCGGCAAATCAGGCGAAGTGACTCGTGTGCTTACGAATACTTCTCAAGTGGTTGTCGCTGGCATAAATATTGTGAAAAAGGCCGTTAAACCCAGCAAGAAAAATGCTCAGGGCGGCATCATGGAAATTACAAAACCGATAGATGTTTCGAATGTTGCTGTTATCTGTCCAAAATGTGGTAAACCGGCCCGAATCGGTTATAGTGTTGCCAAGGATGGCAAAAAAGCCAGAGTCTGCAAAAAATGCGCAGCTACGGTGAAGGAGTAAAGATGGCAAGAATGAAAGATTTTTATCAGAAAACAGTGGCCACTGAACTCACAAAGGAGTTTGGTTTCACTAACGTCCATCAAGTGCCAAAGATTAGTAAAGTAGTAGTCAATGCAGGTGTCGGCCGGGCAAGTCTAGATGCGAAGAAACTAGAAGCAGTTGTTGCGGGTCTTGCCAAAATCACTGGGCAGGCACCAGTAGTGAATAAAGCTAAGAAATCTATTGCTGGATTCAAATTGAGAGAAGGCATGGTTATCGGCGCTTCTGTCACACTTCGTGGGGTCATGATGTACGAATTTCTTGATCGTTTAGTCAATGTCGCGCTACCACGAGTCCGTGACTTCCGTGGAATCAAGAAAGACGCTTTCGACGGGCACGGCAATTATTCGCTCGGTATCCGTGAACACGGTGTTTTCCCGGAAATTTCTTTCGAAGAGGCGAGCGAACCATTCGGACTGCAGGTCAATATAAGTACAACAGCAAAAAATGACGAACAAGCAAAAGCATTATTAACACATCTCGGTTTCCCTTTTAAGGGTTAGAGGATAACATGGCAAAAACATCATTAATCGTAAAAGCAAAAAGAAAACCAAAGTTTTCCACCCGCACAGTAACTAGATGTAACGTCTGTGGTCGACAGCACGGTTATTTGCGTAAGTTTGATATGTGCCGAATCTGTTTTCGGGAACTAGCAAACAAGGGTGAAATTCCAGGCGTAACTAAGTCAAGTTGGTAAGGAGTAACATATGGCAATAACAGATCCAATAGCAGATATGCTAACAAGAATCAGAAATGCTCGTCTCGCCAAGAGAACTAGCGTTGTTATTCCTGCTTCCAAACTGAAAGTTGAGGTACTCAAGGTACTTGCAGCCGAAGGTTATGTTGGGGAATATACACTCGAAAACAATGGTGCCACTATCCTTGTAAGTCTTGCAAATACAGACATAAAGAAAATTATTCGTGTCAGCAAGCCTGGCCGCAGAGTTTATGCCGGAGCCAAGGAGATTCCAACTGTACTTCAGGGACACGGTTTAGTTATTTTATCCACTTCCAAAGGTATCATGAGCGGCGTAAATGCTCGAAAAGCCGGCCTTGGCGGTGAAGTAATCTGTAAGGTCTGGTAGGAGATATTATGTCTAGAATAGGAAAATTACCAATTACATTACCAGCCGGCGTTACAGCTACACTTGAAAGTGGAATTTTGACCGTTTCAAGCTCAAAAGGCGAACTAACTCAGGCAATTAATCCAAAGATGAAGGTAGCTATTGCTGAAGGAGTTATCACAGTTGAACAAACAGTTCAAGACGTCGAGGCCGCTGAGTTTCACGGTTTGACTCGCACCCTGATAGCCAATATGGTGAAGGGTGTTTCTGAAGGATTCAAGAAAGAGCTTGAGATCAACGGTATCGGTTACCGAGCTAGTGTTTCGGGCAGTAAGCTTATCCTTTCGCTTGGCTACTCACACCCTATTGAATATCCGATTCCAACCGGGATCACAGTAAATGTTGATAAGAATATAGTTACAGTTGCAGGAATAGATAAACAGCAAGTCGGGCAAGTTTCTGCCGAGATTCGTGCCTTTCGTAAACCAGAACCCTACAAGGGCAAGGGCGTCAAATATGTCACAGAACACATTCGACGCAAAGCTGGTAAGACGGGTGGCAAGTAAAGGAGCATGATATGTTAGAGAGATTTGAGAAAAAAGAGCGTAGACAAAATAGAATCAGAGCCAAGGTCAGTGGCACCGCCACTCGCCCAAGACTTGCCGTATTTACGAGTAATCAACATATTTCTGCTCAAGTTATTGATGATCTTGCTGGTCATACATTGACAGCCGCAACTGAAATAGAAGCGAAAGCTACAGGTACAAAGACTGAGAGAGCTGCCAAAGTCGGTGAGCTTATCGCAGAAAAAGCGTTGAAGGCAAAAGTAACCGAGGTCGTTTTCGACCGAGGTGGTAAATTATATCATGGTCGAGTAAAGGCTCTGGCCGAAGCAGCAAGAGCAAAAGGTCTTAAATTCTAGGAGTGAATATGAGAGATGATTTCAACAAAGAAAAGAATATGGTAGAAGTTCCTGAGACTCCAGAGTTTGAGGAAAGAGTAATCCAGATTGATCGTGTCACCCGCGTAGTAAAGGGCGGACGTCGTATGAGATTCCGTGCGACAGTCGTTGTTGGTAACAAGAGCGGTAGAGTTGGCGTTGGCATCGACAAAGGTAACGAAGTTATGACAGCAGTACAAAAAGCTGTCGCCAGGGCTAAACGTAATATGATTGATGTTGAGCTTAAGAACACGACAATTGCTCACGAAACATCAGCCCGCAAGGCCGGTGCATACGTTTTTCTAAAGCCTGCCTCTGAAGGTACTGGTGTAATCGCTGGTGGCGCTGTTCGAGCCGTTCTTGAAGCCGCTGGTGTTCGTGACATTTTGTCCAAGATGATTGGTTCCAATTCAAAGATCAATAATGCCTATGCCACTATTTTGGCTCTAGACGGTCTCAAAAAAGCCAAGGTTGCAGCCGTTAAAGAAGAGGTGAAATAATGAAGCTTGAAACACTTTTTGGAAATATCAACAAAGATGCTAAGCGTGTCGGGCGAGGCATTGGTACAGGCAAAGGCAAAACTGCCGGTCGTGGAACCAAGGGTCAACTTTCTAGAACTGGTAAAAAACTTAGACCAGGTTTCGAAGGCGGACAATTGCCACTAGTTCAACGTGTCCCAAAACGTCCTGGTTTTAAGGCGCTTACGCCTCAAGCTATCACACTTCCTTTGGATAAATTCAATAACATGAAGAGCGGCTCCAAGGTTAATGTGGATACATTAGTTAAGGACGGTTTTCTTGCAGACAAACGAACTGCCTACAAGGTAGTTGCAAGTAAAAAATATACCAACACTCTGGTTTTCGAACTTGATTCGATGTCCGAGGGTGCCAAAAAACAAGCACAACAAGTAAAATAGAAGGGGAGGACACAAGTTGGACTACCTAAAAAGGTTACTTAGTAACAAGGATTTGCTCAAAAAGATCCTTTTCGTTGTGTCTTTATTATTCGTTTATCGTGTTATCGCACATATTCCAATCCCAGGACCGGATCCAGCATCCATCAGAACTTTTTTATCAAGTACTTTTTCAAGTAATGCGGTTCTATCTTTTCTAGACATCTTCTCTGGTGGTAGTATTAGTCGTTTCTCGATAGCAATGCTTGCGGTTGGTCCTTATATTACAGCTTCTATTATGATGCAGCTACTCACAATGGTTGTGCCGAAATTTGAAAGCCTTTCTAAGGAAGGTGAGCAAGGTCGCAACAAGATTAATCAGTACTCTAGATATATCGCTGTTGCTATCGCTCCAATCGAAGGATTCGGTATGATTCGTCTTTTACAAGCCTCTGCTGCTAGTTCTGGGACAGCTTTTTTAAATAATCTTTCAATTGGACAATGGGCGATAATGCTCCTATCGATTACGGCTGGAACCATCATTCTTATGTGGATTGGTGAACTTATTACCGAGAAAGGTATTGGTAACGGGGTCAGCATAATCATTTTTGCAGGCATCGTAGCAAGAGGGCCGGCAATTGTTGGTGATGCCATCCAGAAGCTATTTGTCGGCCAATTTGACGCTACACAGCTTATTAGTACGCTTGTTATAGTTGTCCTTGCCGTCATTGTGGTTGGATTAATCGTTCTTATTACGGAAGCACAACGCAAGATCCCGATTTCTTATGCCAAGAAAGTCAGGGGGGATAAGCTTTATGGCGGTATTGATACGTTCTTGCCGCTAAGGCTAAATATGGCCGGCGTTATCCCAATCATTTTCGCCAGTGCCTTTATGAACATCCCTTCGATAATCGGGTTCCTAAACAATGCTAAAACTGCCTGGTTAGCTCATACCGCCAAATTTATCCAGACGACTTTTGCGCCCCAGACCACTCCATATGCGATTGCACTTTTTGTACTTGTATTCGCGTTCACTTTCTTCTCAACATTTATCTATTTCAAACCGAATGAAGTGGCTGAGAACCTTCAAAAACAAGGTGGCTTTGTGCCAGGATTTAGACCCGGTACTCAAACTGAAAAATATTTAAGTTATCTAATTAATAGAGTTACTCTTTGGGGAGCTGCTTTCCTTAGTATAATTGCCGTTCTGCCTTTCCTGCTGACACCTATTACAGGGGACCCTAATCTCGTAGTCGGTGGTACTGGTTTACTCATCATCGTTGGTGTTGCCATTGAGATTAAAAATCAGCTTGAGGCTCAGATGATCATCAGAAGTTATGAAGATTTCTAAAAAAGACTTGTCAAATAGGGCCGAAATGTGTATAATTAATAACTGTCCGAAAGGGACCGATATAATACAGTAATGAGCGATACAAAGGAAGTAATTGAAGTAGAAGGAACCGTCCTTGAGACTCTGCCAAACGCGATGTTTAGGGTAGAACTGGAGAACGGACATGTTATTTTAGCGCATATTTCAGGCAAGATGCGAATGCATTATATCAAGATACTTCCCGGAGACCTAGTAACCATAGAAATGACCCCATATGACCTTACAAAAGGTCGAGTAACATATAGACATAAGGAAAAACGTATCAATGAAAGTTAGACCATCTGTCAAAAAAATGTGTATGAAGTGCAAAATCATTAAGCGCGAAGGCGTTGTCAGGGTTATCTGTGAAAATCCGAAACACAAACAACGTCAAGGTAATTAAAGGAGTATATTTTGGCTAGAATTGCTGGTGTCAATATTCCAACTGAAAAAAGAGTCGAAGTAGCTCTTACATATATTTATGGTATTGGGCCAACACGCAGTCAGAAATTACTGGCTCAAGCCAATGTCAGTCCTGACGTTCGCGTGAAAGATCTGACTGAGGGCGAAGTTGCTCGTATCCGTGAAATTGTTGAAAAGAATTTCAAAGTCGAAGGCGATCTACGACGTGAAGTTAGCCAGAATATTTCTCGTTTGAAAGAAGTCGGTAGTTATCGTGGTACACGTCACAAACTTGGACTTCCAGTTCACGGGCAGAGAACCAAAACCAATTCACGAACAAAACGCGGCGGTAAGAGGGTGACTGTAGGTTCGGGACGTAAGAAAGCATCAGCAAAGACTTAAGGAGCATAATGGCAAAAGTTGTAAAGAAAAAGAAAATAAAGAAGGTAGTTACCCAGGGTCAGGTGCATATCCAGGCTACTTTTAACAATACAATGATTACAGTCTCGGATCCTGAAGGCAACGTAATCTCCTGGGCGACTGCTGGAGCAAGCGGTTTCAAGGGTTCACGTAAATCCACGCCTTATGCAGCTCAAGTTGCCGCCGAAATTGCCATTGAAAAGGCCAAAACCTTTGGCTTAGAGAAAGTTGATGTTTTTGTTCGAGGTATTGGCTCGGGCCGCGATTCTGCAATTCGCGCTTTCAATGCTTCTGGAATATATGTAAATTCACTAAAGGATGTCACGCCAATCCCACATAATGGTTGTCGTCCACCAAAACCACGAAGGGTATAAATATAAATGGCTAGAATTACTTCTGCAAAATGTAAACAATGTCGTCGAGAAGGCGAAAAGCTCTTCCTAAAAGGGGAGAAGTGCCAGGGTGCTAAATGCACTATTCTTAAACGTAATACTATCCCTGGCCAGCACGGAAACTCACGTCGTCGTGGCAAGTCCAGCGATTATCTTTTGCAACTTCGTGAGAAACAAAAGGTGAAGAGAACTTACGGAGTTTTAGAGACACAATTTCGTAACTATTTCGAGAAAGCTGACCGCAAAGAGGGTGTTACTGGTGAAATTCTACTTCAGCTCCTCGAGACTCGTCTTGATAATGTAGTTTACAGGCTCGGTTTCGCTGCATCACGTTCATTCTCTAGACAACTTGTAAATCACGAACACTTTACTGTCAACGGTAAGAAAGTAGATATTCCGTCATATCAAGTACGTGTCGGAGATAAGATTGAGTTTATCAAAGAGTCACAGAAAAGTACCTACTTCAAAGAAGTTTTACCAACTGCGATTACTAGGGCAAACGTGCCTAGTTGGCTGAAAATGGATCCCAAGAAGGTCACCGGTGAGGTGTTAGCATTCCCAACACGTGAAGAATTAGATTCAAATATTAATGAATCATTAATCGTCGAGCTATACTCGAAGTAATATTTTAGGAGAACAAAATGTTACATGAAATTCATCTCCCAGAGATTAAAAACGTAAAAACCGAAGGCAACCTGTCTACATTCGCGATCGAGCCTCTGTATCCAGGTTATGGTATGACCCTCGGCAACTCACTTCGTAGAGTGATACTGTCAAGCCTTCCAGGCGCTGCTGTTACAGCAGTTAAAATCGAGGGCGTTAGTCACGAATTCTCGACGATTAAAGATGTCAAAGAAGATGTGGTTGATATTACTCTCAACCTGAAGCAACTTTGTGTGAAATCTTTTTCAGACGAGATTGTAACCTTACATCTTTCTGCCAGTGGCGAAGGTGTCGTGACTGCTGCTAAATTCGACAAGAATGCAGATATTGAGATTATTAATCCAGCCCAGGTAATTGCTACACTTGATAACAAGAATGCGAAACTCGAAATGGACGTATACATCGAAAAGGGTCGCGGTTATGTACCGGTTGAAAAACATGACGGTGGTAAACTTGGTGTCGGTGTGATTGCAGTTGATGCGCTCTATAGTCCAATCCGCCGTGTTCGTTATAACGTTGAAAGCACTCGTGTCGGTCAAATGACAGATCTTGATCGTTTAATTCTCGAAGTCGAGACTAATGGTGTTATAAACGCTGCAGAAGCTATCAAACAAGCTTCAGAGATTTTAGTTGATCACTTTATGGTTCTTTCCGGCAAAGAAGTTGCCAAACAAGACGGTTGTGTTGACATAATCTCCAACGAAGAGGGTGGTGACATTCTAATTGAGGAAATCAATCTATCGCCTCGTACCACAAATGCACTACTTAACAATGATATCAAGACAGTTGCTGACATTCTCAAACTTACCGATGGCGAGCTAAAAACTCTGAAGGGTTTTGGTAGCAAGGCATACGACGAAGTAAAGGAGAAGCTTGTAGAGCTTGGTTTCGGTAACGTAGAAGAGTAAAAAATATGCATAGACACCAGTACAGTTTACGAAAATTATCCAGAAAAAGCGGACCACGCAAAGCACTTTTACGCGGTCTAGCTACTTCAGTCGTGCTCTATGAAAGAGTCAAAACCACTGAAACAAAAGCTAAGGAAGTTCGTCCAGTTGTTGAAAAACTCATTACACTCGCGAAGAAGGGCGATCTTGCTGCTATTCGTTCATTACAGGCTTATCTATATGGCGAAAATGCAGTTCAGAAATTAGTTACAGAGATTGCACCAATCTATAAAGATCGAAATGGTGGCTATACTCGTATTATCAAACTTGGCAACAGACCTGGTGATAACGCACCAGTTGCGATTCTCGAACTTGTTGATATCGATAAGTTAGTTAAAGCTGCCGTTCCTGAGAAGAAAAAAGACGTGAAAGAAGTCAAAAAAGCTGAGACAAAGGCCGAAGTCGCAAAAGCAGTAGCAACCAAGAAGCCTGCAGTTAAGAAACCAGCCAAGGAGAAGAAATAATGAAAACCCATGTAACAAAACACGCTGATATTGACCGTAAATGGTTCATTATTGATGCTGAAGGACAGACGCTTGGTCGTCTAGCTGTAGGTATTGCTAACCTTCTTCGCGGTAAGGACAAGGCTTGTTTCTCACCATCAGTTGATTGTGGTGATTATGTTGTTGTTATCAACACCGACAAGATCAAAGTCACGGGTAACAAATTAATAGATAAGAAATACTACAATTACAGTGGTTATCCTGGCGGTATGAGGGAGCTTTCCCTAGAGGAACTAATGGAGAAAGATTCGACCAAGGTCGTTCGTCTCGCTGTGAAGGGGATGCTTCCAAAGAATCGTCTTGCTGATGATATTATAGGTAAACTGAAACTTTATCCAGGAGCTGAGCACAATCAAGTAGCTCAGAAACCTGAAAAGTATACGATAGAAGGATAGGGGAATATGGCAGAGAAAAGTACAGAAAAATATTATTTTGGCCTTGGTCGTCGCAAAGAAGCGACAGCTCGTGTCCGTATCTATCTGAAAAAGGGCGAATCAACCATTGGTGAAAAGGACGTGAAAGGTTACTTAGGAAACGAGATTTTCGTTGCCAAGGTTTATGACGCACTTGTCCTTACTGGAAATATGGAAAAAATGTCTTTCTCGGCAATGGTAGATGGTGGCGGTCTTTCCGCACAGGCAGATGCTATCCGACTCGGCATTGCTCGTGCCCTTGTGGCCTATGACGAGACCCTTAAGACGACTTTACGTAAGGCTGGGCTACTAACTCGTGATCCACGCATCAAAGAGCGTAAGAAGCCAGGTCTCAAGCGTGCTCGTAAAGCACCACAGTTCTCAAAGCGTTAAGTATATACAAAAGAGCCCCAAATGGGGCTCTTTTGTATATACTTACTTTGGCTTTTTATGCTAAAATATTCCTAGACCAGGAGGGAAATGAACGACAATAATACTTCGAGAAGGCTCATTCTAGTTTTTGCTCTACTTTTGAGCATAGGTATATTTGGGTTTGTTGTTTTAGGTCGGGAAAATCTCTGGATTGCTTTCTATTCTACTATGATTATTCTGCTCAGTCATTTTCTCCACGGAGTAGGGGATCCTCTCTGGGAACAAATAACATCAATAATATTAATTATAGGCAGCTATGTAGTTGTAGCATATTTGCTTCGCTGGGCTGCTGACTATTTTCTCGGGGGACAATTTAAGGAGAACAGAAAGAAGAGGAGAACTATGAAGAGTGTAAGTAAAATGCAGGATCATTACATCGTTTGCGGATTTGGTCGAGTTGGTACCCAGGTTGCAGAGGAACTATTCCATGATGGAGTTGATTTCGTGATTCTAGATCGTGATCCGAGAGAAGTTAAAAATGCTACAGACAAAGGTTATAACGCTATTTGCGGTGATCCGACTGTTGAAGAAAGTCTAAAGAAAGCAAATATTGATAATGCAAAGGCTCTAATTACTTGTCTTGGTGAAGACACTGATAACCTCTTTGTTACTCTTACGGCTCGTTCACTAAATGCTAATCTCTATATTGTTGCTCGTGCTAATTATGAAGAGAACATTCCAAAATTTGAAAAATCAGGCGCAAATCGAGTCGCAACCCCTTACCAGATTGGCGGTTATCATATGGCTACAATGGCACTCAGACCTGGAGTTTTGGATTTTCTTGATGTTATAGTTGATAGTCGTCATGATGAACTTGAAGTTGAAGAGGTCGAGGTACCTAGAACCTCTTTCTTAGTTGGCAAGACTATTGCTGGTGCAATTTCGAGGGACAAGACTGGTGTCACAATTCTCGCGATCAATCACAAGGACGGAACATCGAAAATTAATCCTCTTGGTACAGAGACAATTCATCAGGATGACAAACTAATTGTAATGGGGAACCGAGAACAGCTCGAAAATGTAGCTGATCTGGTGGGATAGTTGAATAAAAAAATTGTTCAAGAATTGAAAACGGATAAAACCGATATTTCTAAACGGCTTGATATTCTATTATCTGAAAAAACTGATATCTCTCGCTCCCGAGCTCAGAAATTAATCAAAGAAGGCTTAGTAGAAATGTCGGAAGATACAATCTTTATCTATGAAATAGATAAGGGTAGTTCTAAACCGTTGATACCTATTATTTACGAGAACAAGGATATTTTGCTTATTGATAAGCCTGCTGGCATTACAGCTCATCCGGCCCCCGGTGAAAACGAGATTACAATTGCAGAGATTTTTGATAAGGCGACTATTGTCCATCGCCTTGACAAAGGAACTTCTGGTGTGATGGTTCTTGCCAAGAATAAAGCCGCTACGGAAGCATTGAGAGGTCAATTCCAAGCCAGGAAAGTCACAAAAAAATATATTGCCCTGGTTCACGGTAGGCTTTTACCAGAGGAAGGCATTATCGATATGCCGCTTTCCCGAAACTTGATTTCTAGGAACAAAATCGCTCCAGCTGAAGAAGGTAGAGATGCCAAAACTTTGTATAAGGTACTCAAATATTATCGTGGCTTCACTCTGGTTGAGGCCAATCCGAAAACGGGTAGGACGCATCAGATCAGGGTACATTTCTCGGCTATTGGCTTTCCACTTTTCGGTGACGTCAGATATGGTAAAAACACTGATAAAACAGACCGAATTTTTCTTCATGCAGCTGAACTCTCGTTTATTCATCCTACTACAGGTAAACGCGTTGTCTTTAAATCCAAATTACCGCCTGAGTTAATGAGAGTTTTACACACGCTAGGAGATTGAGCTAAAGCGGTTTCTCGTGTATAATGTTGTGGCTATGAGAGACATCGTCGGGAATGCCGCTATAATCAAATATCTAGGAGATTCTGCTTGCGAGAATAATCTTTCGCACGCATATCTTTTTTGTGGTCCAGAATGTGTTGGCAAAACCAAGGCTGGCCTTGATTTTGCTCGTTTAATACTCTGTGAAGGTTCTAATCCTGCTGATTGTACAGAATGTCCTTCGTGTAAGCTCTTTGAGAGCGGTAATCATCCTGATTTCCACTATATTGATAAAGATACAGTCCTTGTCGATGAGATTAGAGAACTTACAAATGCTCTCGAACTCAAGCCATTTCGTGGTAAGGCTAAAGTTGCTTTAATCTCACATGCTGAGAGACTTACAGTTCAAGCACTCAACTCGTTTCTTAAAACGTTGGAGGAGCCGGCACCACATACTGTGATTATCTTGACCACCGAAAATAAGAAAAACTTGTTAGAAACGATAGTTTCCCGTTCGCGTTTGGTTAATTTCGGTCTTGTCCCTGATAAACAAATTTACGAGTTACTAAATACTGAACTTGGCGTGAAGCGGACGGATGCAGAACAGATTGTAAACTTGGCCGGTGGTCGTATCGGTTATGCTATTACTTTAGCTGCTGACAAGGAGTTGGCGACCGATACAATAAATGTGACGAGCGAATTCTTGCGAGCCTATAGATCAGTTGATATTCATGAGAAAGTGGCATTTGCTGATAAGCTAAGCAAAGAAAAAGATTCTCTAGAACCGAAATTACAAAATGTAGAAATGGCTGTGAGAAGCGAACTTTTGCGACTTTCAGGAGATACTAAGAACGTGAGAACGGGGGAATTGCTAACTTTACTGAATAGATTAACGAAATCAGTCGAAATGATTCGCAGGAATGCGAACACAAAATTAGTAATAGAAGGTTTACTTCTAGGGAGCATATCGTGATTAAGGTAATAGGCGTGCAGTTTAATTCTGCCGTCAAAATATACGATTTCAAACCAGGACGTTATAAGGCGAACTTGAATGACTGGGTTGTAGTTGAAACGTCGCAGGGGACCGAGATTGGTCGCGTTGTTTATGTAAACAAAGAAATTACACCTGAAAGCGGTGAAGATATCAAAGATATTATGCGTCTGGCTGATGAGAAAGATATTGATCGCTACACTAGAATGTGCGAAGAAGGAGCGGTTTTTTTCGACAGTTTCAAGAAGTTGGCCATAGCAAGTGGACTAGATATGAAACCAGCCAGGACTGAACTCTCTTTCGACGGCGAAAGAGTAGTCTTCTATTTTACAGCTGAGAACAGAGTCGATTTTCGTGAACTTATCAAAGATCTATCTCGCGAATGCCATAAACAGGTTATCATGCGTCAAATTGGGCCTAGAGATGAAGCTAAACTTCTCGGAGGTTATGGTGTTTGTGGTCAGCCGATTTGTTGCAAGCGTTTCATGACTCGTATGGAAAGCGTGACCATGGACATGGCCCGCGACCAGTTTGAAAATAATGTAAACGCCAATAAAGTTACCGGTGCATGCGGTAGACTGATGTGCTGCTTAGCTTTTGAAGCAGGGGACAAACCCAAGAGGAAAAAATGATAGCATATATTTTTATTATTGCGGTCGCTTTTTATTTAGTTTACTTAGCTTCCAAATCTAGAAGCAAGGATACCGAAATTATCGTTGGTCAGAAAAAAGAGATAAAGATGATTGGTGAGAGAATTCAAGAGGTTTTGGACGCGGAAAAAATTGAGAAAAAAGTTGAGAGAGAGCATAAAACCGTGATTTCTGAGGCCAAAGAACTAGCCGGTAATAAAAGACTCAAACAGGCCGAGAAGAAATATCTCTCAATTATCAAAAAAGACCATAATAATGCAAAAGCATATCAGGGACTTGGTGAAATTTATCTCGTTCAAGGGGAATATGAAGGTGCTGCAGAGGTTTTCAAGAAGGTGAGTGAGCTCGATCCCACAAATGATATGGCATTCAATAACCTTGGTATGGCTCTGATGCAGACCAAGAAATATTCAGATGCTGTTACGGCTTTTGAGCGTTCAGTCGCTCTCAATTCAAAGATTTCTCATCGGTATATCAATCTAGCGCTTGCTGCTGAGAAAGCAGGTGATGTCAAAAAGCAGATTGCGGCACTTGAACAAGCGGTCATCCTAGAGCCAGAAAAGACAGAGTATTTAGAAGTTCTTGCGAGTGTTGCAATTGAATCTGGAGATAAGTCTGCAGCCAAAGATGCACTGGAGAAGATTATCGAGAAAGACCCAGATAACCTGGAAGCCCACCGTAAACTAGCTAGATTGGATCAAAAATAAAAAAATAACCGTTTAGATTATTTTTTGGCAGGGGCGGAAGGAATCGAACCCTCAATAAAGGTTTTGGAGACCTTCGTTATACCGTTTAACTACGCCCCTTCGAGGCCTTTTGGGCCTTTATTTTGTTTCTCGGTGCAATGTGTGTTTGCGCTCGTTCTTACAGAATTTTGTAAGTTCAAGGCGACTAGTGGTGTTGCGAGTGTTCTTTGTAGTAGCGTAATTACGCTCCTTACACTCGGTACATTCTAGAGTGATAACTGGTCGAATGTCTTTCTTTTTTGCTGCCATTTTTTGTCTCCTATATTTTTATGGAGCCCACCACCAGGATCGAACTGGTGACCTCATCCTTACCATGGATGTGCTCTACCAACTGAGCTAGGTGGGCGTGGGCACACCGTTTAATAAATTTGGTGGGGAGTGTAGGATTCGAACCTACGAAGGCAGATGCCAACAGATTTACAGTCTGCTCCGTTTGACCGCTTCGGTAACTCCCCTGGAGCCGCCTGTCGGACTTGAACCGACGACCGACTGTTTACAAAACAGTTGCTCTACCACTGAGCTAAGGCGGCCCGATAAAAAATAGCCGCTGGCAGGCCTTTTGAACTAGAATATTATAGCCAAAAACTGTGCGTAAGTCAATGAATTCCTTCTTTAGGCATGTTATACTATTTCTTATGGATAAACCAATTATAGTGGCCTCAGGGCCTGTAATAATCGAAGATGGCAAGGTTCTGCTCAACAAACATGGGGATGATAAATTCTGGAAATTTGTCGGTGGCAAAGCTGAACGCTATGACATTTCTCTAGAAGAAGTTGTCAAGCGAGAAGTAAAGGAAGAAATGGGTCTAGAAGTTGAACTTTTGAGACCTCTAAAACCGATGATGATTGAAATGACCGACAAGATTGTGGTTCTTATCCACTATCTCGCAGAGAGAAAGGGCGAGGTAAGGCCGGGAGCGGACATAATTGCTTGGGATTGGTTTGATATCAACAATTTACCCGAAGATGTCGCGCCGAATATTAAGCCAGTAATCGAGGAATATCTTGAATCCTAAAGAGAAATTGATAAAAGAAAACAAAAAGCTTTAGTTGGATATTGGTAATGGCGGAAACTTTGAAGAAGGCTTTTACTACTTGGACGTCTTACAACTCAATGCCGAGCATAACGATATGGCTTCCAAATATTTTATGAAGGATATTCTGAAATTAAGTGTTGATGATATCGTTGAAATGGGAAAATTTGACTATATTAGAATGCAGCACTTCTTTGAACACTTAACCCTCGAAGAAGGGCAAATAGCTTTGAAGAATATCTCTAAACTGTTGAAACCTGCTGGAATAATCACTATCTCTACCCCTGACTTAAGAATTCATATTAAGAAGTACTTGAATGACGGCTACAAGGGCTGGGAGGGCTTTAAATGGTGGACGAATAAGCGAATTTCAGAGGATGCACCAAACAGTTATTATTTTTCGATCTTTGCTTACAGTATGCCATGGGAACAACATAAATGGTGCTACGATTATGAGGGTTTAGAATATCAGTTAAAAACTTCCGGTAAATTCAGGGATGTAAAGGAATTAAAATTAGCAGATCAGCTGGCAAATATTCCCTTTACGCACAATAGACCAGAAGAGGATGTTTGTATTATTGCGACGAAGAAGTAATTGACAAAAGCCAATTTTTTCGGTAAAATATTAGAGTAAAAGAAAGCCCCAGGGGCTTTTTTAAAATCCAAGGAAATAATAATGAAGAAAATCATCAGTTATTTCGTACAATCATGGAATGAGCTGACCAAGGTAGCTTGGCCAACTAGAAAACAAGTCATTGAGATGACCATTGCGGTTCTCGTGATTACTCTTATTGTCGGGGCGATGCTCGGAGCCTTTGACTATGTCCTTTCGAAGGGCTTAACATCGCTAATTAATCTCAAAAAGTAGGAGATAGAATGTCAAAACAGCAAAGCGAAGGTAGAAACTGGTACGTCATTCACACTTATTCCGGTTATGAGGAAAAAGTGTCTGACAACCTAAAACAGAGAATTAAATCACTCGGCATGGAAGATAAGATCTTCGACGTTATCGTGCCGAAAGAAAAAACGATTGAGATCAAAAACGGTCGTCGTCGTACAGTTGAGAAGAGAATCTTTCCAGGCTACGTAATGGTTGAGATGATCGTGACTGACGATAGCTGGTATGTTGTTCGTAATACACCTCAGGTCACTGGCTTTATCGGTTCCGGCACTACTCCTATACCGATGAGCGAACAGGAAGTAGCCGTGATTCAGAAGCGCATGGGACTAGAAGAACCAAAATTCTTAATAGATCTAAATAAGGGTGACCTTGTCGGAATCGTCGATGGTCCTTTCAAGGGCTTTGACGGCGCTGTAGAAGATGTCGATCAGGTCAAGGGTAAGATAAAGGTTATGGTTAGTATGTTTGGTCGTGAGACCCCAGTTGAGCTAGACAGCTTGCAGGTAAAGAAGGTATAAGGAGCAAAAATGGCAAAGAAAATTACAAGAAAAGTTAAATTACAGGTTCAGGGCGGCAAGGCAAATCCTGCGCCTCCAGTTGGTACGGCTCTAGGGCCACTAGGTATCAACATTATGGACTTCTGCAATGCTTTTAATGAGAAAACTCGTGACCAAATGGGCGTTGTGATTCCTTGTGTTATTACAGTATATGAAGATCGCACATTTGATTTCATTATGAAGAAACCACCAGCTGCAGTTCTTATCCTGAGCGAACTTGGAATTGCTAAAGGTTCTGATAATTCAAAGAAAAATAAAGTTGCCAAGATGAGCAAGGCTCAGCTTCGTAACATTGCTACTGCAAAGATGGAAGATCTGAACGCTCACTCTATCGAACAGGCCGAGAAAATTATTGCCGGAACAGCGCGTTCCATGGGCATTGAAGTAGAAAAATAAATATATTCTTCGAGCGAAGTCGAGAAGTTCTCAACAAGTTCGAACAGTAAACAAGTGGGAGGCCGAAAGCCGCTAGTACCACAAAGGAGTAGATATGGCCGAAAAAAAAGCCGCAAAAAAAGTCACCAAGAAGGTAGAAACTGTTGAACCAGTCGTTGAAGCTGAAACAACCGTAGCCGAAAAAGTTGCCGAGAAACCAGTAGTCAAGAAAGCTGCAACTAAAAAAATAGCTGAAAAAACTGTGAAAACAGACAAGACTAAACTTAAAAGAAGCGAAAAAAAGCATTCGAAGAAATATCGTGAAGTCGTTCAACTTGTCGAAAAAGACAAAGAGTATTCTGTAACAGAAGCCATTGCTCTCGTTGGGAAGACAAGTACAACGAAATTTGATTCGTCTGTTGAGGTTCATATCCGACTAAATATCGACCCGCAAAATGCTGAACAACAGGTTCGTGGTTCTCTCGTTCTTCCTTTTGGCACAGGCAAAACCAAGCGTGTCCTCGCCATAGTCAGTGCTGACAAGGAGAAGGAAGCTAAGGACGCTGGTGCTGATTTCGTCGGTTCAGATGACATGATTGCCAAGATTGAGAAGGGTTGGCTTGACTTCGAGATTGTGGTCGCTACCCCTGATATGATGCCAAAACTTGGTAAGATCGGTAAAATTCTAGGAACTAAGGGCCTCATGCCAAATCCAAAGGTTGGCACAGTCACAATGAACATCGGTTCTGTTGTTGCTGATATTAAGAAGGGGATGATCGAGTATCGAGTTGATAAAACCGGCACTATGCATCTGACTTTCGGTAAAGTTTCTTTCGGTGAGAAAGAGCTACTCGAAAATTATAAAACTCTACTTGAAACTGTGAATAAAGTTAAGCCAAATGGCGTAAAAGGTACATATATCAAGGGTATTTCTATTGCCACAACTATGGGGCCTGGAATCAAAGTCACTACTAAATAAGATATTTTGTTCGAAAAAAGCACCCGACCGGGTGCTTTTTTGATTTACAGCAAGTGGTATAATATATATATAACAAACGGAACGAGCTCTCGTTCTGTTAACTCTAGACTACGAATGGAGGGGAACATGGCGGTGTTCGAATTTGGCGAAAGTGCAAGGCCGAACGGGCTAATTGCTGAGATTGACTGCGACCAGAAAGTCGTGAACCTCAGGAGCCCCAGTGTTGGGAAAAAAGAGGGGAAGGGGGAACTTCTCTGTTCTATCCCAATATCGGGCTACCTGCTCGTCGAAGACCTAGTTATAGAAGCACTAAGGCAGCATCAGTCTGATGCGGAAGGGGAGTCTGCACTTAACCTCGTCACCTAGCGCGACGCCAAATGAACATTGCCGGGGCTCCTCCTCCCGTTCAGGGAGGAGGAGCTTCCCCAAAAGTGGATAACTAGACTCAGATATCGAGTTTGGTTATTTTTTATTATTGTGGATAACTCATATAGAAAGTCTTTAGTCGTCTTATTAACGTGGCCTTGTATAGCTAAAATATTCGTATTTCGATCATAGTGGGGGTGAAATACTTAAAATAGTAGACAAAGTGGTGACAAGGGGTGTACAATGGGGACAAGTGGGGAGAAGTGGGGACTGGAGGGTGCCCCCTCTGCTCACGTAACGAGAGGTAAAGATGTTCATAGGGGAATACACACACAACCTAGACGATAAAGGAAGATTGGCTATCCCAGTCAAGTTTCGCTCGCAGCTCGCTACAGGAGCTGTTGTAACGAAGGGCTTGGATAACTGTCTTTCTTTGTATACAGAGGGCGCCTGGGCAGATGAAGCTGCTAGGCTTGCTAACCTTCCTTTGACTCAGTCAAAAGCGAGAGCTTACGCGCGTTTCATGCTTTCTAGCGCTTTCGGTGTCGAGATAGACAAGCAAGGCAGAATCGTGCTGCCAGCCGGCTTACGTGAGTTTGCGGGTATTACCGGAGCCACAGTGGTAACAGGTCTCGGTGATCATATCGAAATTTGGAACCAGAAGGCTTGGGACGGATACAGGTTGAACATTGAAAAAGACAGCGTCAACATCGCTGAAGAATTAGGAATATAACTTCTCGAAGTCAGGTAGCTAGCAGCCAGCAAGCACCTTTCTATTCAAACATCCACCTCAAATTTAGCCCAACTAAATTACCATTTCATTTTATGTCACTTTGTAACGCCCTGCGTTACATCTGACTGCTAGCTACTTGGACATTGGAGAAGATATGAAAGACAAACATGTTCCTGTTCTTTTACAAGAGGTTGTAAGACTACTGGATCCAAAACCGGGGCAGAATTATATCGATGCCACGCTTGGGTTTGGAGGTCACAGTGAAGCCATTCTCACAAAAACCGCGCCAAATGGCAAATTACTGGGGATTGATCAAGACGAAGCGGCCCTAGAATTCGCAGCCAATCGGCTCACAGGCTTTGGAGATCGCTTTTCGGAAAAACACGGTAATTTCTCGGAAATTACGAGCTTGTTACCAGATTTTCCCATAGATGGTGGCATTCTCGCTGATATAGGTGTTTCATCTGTTCAGCTGGACGAAACCGATAGAGGATTTTCCTTCAAAGGCGGACCTCTGGACATGAGAATGGACAAAAGTGCTGATCTAACAGCAGCCGAAGTTGTAAACAAGTGGTCGCAGGATCGACTTGCGAAGCTAATCCGAGATTACGGCGAGGAAAGATTCGCCTCCCGAATTGCCGGAAGGATAGTCGAGGTCAGAACGGCAAAGCACATTGAAACGACAGACGAATTAGCTGGTATTATTGCAGACGCCATACCACGTAGGTTTTGGCCCAAAGCGATAAATCCCGCTACCAAGACTTTCCAGGCCCTTAGGATAGCTGTAAATGACGAATTAGGGGCGCTGTCTAGGTTCTTGCCACAGGCGATAGACTCTCTACAGCCAGGTGCTAGACTCGCGGTCATCAGCTTTCATTCGCTCGAAGATCGCATAGTGAAAGACTACTTCAGAGAGAGAGCAAATCCATGTACCTGTCCACCCACGTTTCCAAAATGCGTCTGTGGGAAAGTAGCTGACATAAAGGTAATAACAAAAAAACCGGTTATTGCTACAGGGGCAGAGATAGGGACTAATCCACGCAGTCGAAGCGCAAAACTAAGAGTAATACAAAAAATATAGTAAAAACAAAAAAAATCAGGAGGGAAAAACAAAATGAGGGATCGAGCCAAAAGACGAAGATTTAATAAAAGCTATAAGCCGACTTTTCAGTTGAATAAGATTGGTTTATTTGTCGCTGCAGCCGGTCTAGTTTTGACTCTTGGTCTTTTATATCTCTCACAATCGAATCAGATGGCAACTAGTGGTTATGATATCGCGAAGTTGGAAAGCCAGCAGCAACAGCTAAAGGATGATAACGAAAGATTACAGATAGAAGCCTCCAGATTGCAGTCAATTCAACAAATTCAGGCAGGTATCAAAGACTCAGGCATGGTTCCTGTGAAAACCATCAACTATGTCCCTGGGGGAACAAACGTTGCTTTAAACGTAAAATAGACTTTAATAGGGGGTTACCTTGGTATATAATTCCAGTGTGAATTCCGCGACCAGCAAAGAGAGAATCCCCTTCATAGCGGCCATCTTTATCTTGCTAACATTTTCTGCGCTAGCAAGACTTTTTTATTTGCAAGTACTCCATTATAGTGATTATAAGGCGGTAGCCGCTGCTCAGCACTCGCTCAAGGATACGATTCCTGCGAAAAGGGGGCAAATATTCGCATATGATACTATCTCAAATACGCCGTTTCTGTTGGCTAGTAGTGAAACGTTAAATCTTGTTTATATAAACCCAAAAGAGATTGATGATAAGGAGAATACACTCACAACGCTCTCGGGGATTATTGGGATATCAAAAGATGATTTGGAGCCAAAATGTGATCCCAGTCAAGTCTACGTGATTTTGAAACACAAGCTCTCGAAAGATGAGAGTGACAAGATAACAGCCGCAAATCTGAAAGGAGTGTACTTACAGCCTGAGAATTGGCGTTTTTACCCGGAAAATTCTTTAGCTGCTTCATTACTAGGCTACGTTGATAATTCCGGAGAAGGCAACTATGGTATTGAGCAACATTTCAACGACATCTTGAAGGGTCAAGACGGACATCTGAACGAAGAAACTGACGCAGGTGGCGTAAAGATTGCTTTCGGCACTGATGGTTCAACGCCGGCGGTAAATGGATCTGACGTGTATCTCACGATAGATAGATATATTCAGGGTGAGGCTGAGAAAGTTCTTGATGATACTGTTTCAAAATATTCTGCGGATGGTGGCTCGGTCATTGTTATGGACAAAACAACTGGAAGGATTCTGGCCATGGCAAATGCACCGACCTTTGATCCCAATAAATATACTGATGTTAAGGATTACTCAGTGTTTAAAAACAAGGCAGCAACTGACCTTTATGAACCGGGTTCAATTTTTAAGGCCGTGACGATGTCTTCTGGTCTTGATTCAGGTAAAATTACGCCCGCTACAACATTTACTGACTACGGCTATGTCGTGGTTGATGGTACGAAGATTAGTAATGCTCTTCCAAAGGTATATGGTGTCAGCACTATGAGCTTCATTCTTGAACAATCACTGAATACTGGTACAACTTTTATTGAACAGACAATGGGTAAAAGTATTTTCTATAATTACATCAAGAAATTTGGTTTCGGCAAAACAACAGGCACGGAGTTTGACGGGGAAACCGGAGGAATTGTTAACAAGCCTGATGATGTTGACGATCATACTTATGCAACGATGAGTTTTGGCCAGAGCATCTCAGTAACACCGTTACAAATGATTCAAGCCTATGCAACGATTGCAAATGGTGGCAAAATGATGCAGCCAAACATTATTGATAAAACAGTTGATGCAAATGGAAAAGTCACTAAAACTGCGAACAAAGTAGTGGGTACACCGATTTCTGAAAAAACAGCTTCGGAGGTGACTCAGATGCTTATTAACACTGTAGATAAGGGTGAAGGTCACCAAGCTGCGGTCAAAGGTTACAAGATTGCTGGCAAAACTGGTACGGCTCAGGTAGTGAAGGCTGATGGCACTGGTTACGAAGCAAATAAAAATATTGGTTCGTTTATCGGTTATCCTGTTGCGGATGGTGCAAATTTTGTAGTTATGTCTAAGATTGATAATCCAAAAGGTGTACAGTGGGCAGAAAGTACGGCCGCTCCAGTCGTCGGAACCATGCTTGATTTCTTGTTAAAATATTATCAAATTCCGCCAACGGAAAGTGTTAACTAATGTCAGAATTGATCAAAAAATTTGTACAACAAATTCTTCGAGTCTTAGCTGGTACCTATGTTAAGGTAAAAAAAATCGACATAATTGCTATTACTGGAAGTGCTGGAAAAACCACTGCCAAGGTGACAATCGGTGATATAGTGCCATCGGATCAAGTATTCGTACCAGAAGGTGCTTATAATACGGAATATGGGGTTCCTTTGGCTATTTTCAGAGAGAGTACTCCGAACAATCCTCGGAACCTTTTGAGTTGGTTAGCAATTTTTATTAAAATGACTGCCAAACTTGCCTTACCAGCACCGTACAAGAGTATTGTTCTTGAATTTGGTGCCGATAAACCAGGTGATATTAATTATCTCACCAGCTTTGCAAAACCTCATATTGCTATCGTTACTACAGTTTTGCCGGTTCATCTAGAAGGTTTCGGAAATTTATCGGAAGTTGCCAAGGAGAAGTCTCAACTTGTAAGGAGTTTAGGCAAGGATGATTTTGCTATTCTGAATTTTGATAATGAATATGTTTGTGAAATGGCCGAGCATACCGTTGCGACGGTGAAATCTTTTGGTACTGTTAAGGCTGATTTATTATATGATAATCTGAGGCTTACCGAGCATGGAATGAGTTTCGATATTAACTGGAAGGGACAGAAACAAAAGGTCCATATGTCCGTCGCTGCACCACAACTGGTTCCTTCTTACTTATCAGCGATATTGGTTGGGCTAATACTTGGTAATAATTTAGAGACGTTAATAAGGCATCTTACGGATACAAAACCAGAAAGAGGAAGAATGAATGTCCTCAAAGGCGTTCAGGGAAGTATCATTATTGATGATTCCTATAATTCCAATCCTGAATCGGCGAAAGCTGCTCTTAATGTGCTTGGAAAGTATAAAGGACACAAGATCGCGGTACTCGGATCTATGAATGAACTTGGTAACTTTACAGAGGAAGCTCACAAGGAAGTAGGGGAATTAGCGGCTGAAATTGCTGACCAGGTTATAGTCGTTGGGGAAATTGCGGGAGAATATCTCTATCCCGCTGTATTGAATAAAATGAATAAAAAATTTATACAAAAATTTAATAATTCATTTGAAGCGGGTGAGTATCTGAAAACTATTGTCAAAGAAGGCGATGTGCTCCTTTTTAAGGGTTCGCAAAATGGAGTGTTCACTGAGGAGGCGATAAAATACGTTTTGGAGAGACCTGAACTTGCTTCGGAACTACTTGTGAGACAAGGTAAAATGTGGCAAGATAAGAAAGGAAGGCTGAGATGAGTGGTGTAATTTTTTCTTTAAATGAACCGGCAATAATTCCACAACTTGTGAGGCTGTTTACCTTGTCAGGAGCAAGCTTTCTATTGGCTATCGCGGTAACTCCGATATTTACTTACTTCGCCTATAAATATAAATGGTGGAAACAGATTCATGAAACTGCCTGGATAGGTGGTGGCAAGGAGAAGGCTCCAGTTTTTCATAAACTACATGAAGCAAAACATAAGAGAAATATCCCAACTATGGCTGGAATTATCATTTGGGGTGTTGTCCTTGTGATAACACTGGCGTTCAATTTCGATAGGTCGCAAACTTGGCTGCCATTATTCACGCTTGTATCACTCGGACTTATGGGATTGATTGATGACTTTTATAGTATTAAACCTGGTGGTATTGCTGGTATAAAAGGTAAATTCAAGATGGCCTGGATTGTGCTTTTTGCATCACTTGGTGCTTGGTGGTTTTACTACAAACTAGGTTTCAATATCATTCACATACCGGCTTGGGGAGATCTGACGATTGGGTGGTTGTATGTACCTCTTTTTATTGCTGTCGTTACGGCCACTGCAAACGCGGTAAATATTACAGATGGTTTGGACGGACTGGCTGGAGGTTTGCTTTCTGCTTCATTTGGCGCTTATGCCATAATCGCATTTTTTCAAGGAAACTTTGGTATTGCAATCTTTTGCGCCACAATTGTGGGTGCTGTCCTGGCATATACTTGGTTCAATATCTTCCCAGCTAGATTTTTTATGGGCGATACCGGAGCGGTTGCTCTCGGTGCAACCTTGGGTGTTGTTGCAATGCTTACAAATACTGTACTAGTTTTGCCGATCATCGGATTTGTATTTGTTGCCGAGACGCTATCTGTCATTATACAGCTAGTTTCCAAAAAGCTCAGGCATGGTAAAAAAGTTTTCTTATCAGCGCCGATTCATCACCATTTTGAAGCCATCGGCTGGCCTGAAACGAAGGTCACGATGAGATTCTGGATTATTGGCGCAATAACAGCCTTCACTGGAGTCATTATTGCTCTTATTGGGAGGGGCACTCTGTAATGGCTTTATCAAGGAGCCAGATAAAAAATGATCAAAAAAGAGGTGGCAGTGGCCGACCGGATTTCACGCTCATAGTTCTGATAGCCATACTTACCGTTATCGGCTTGGTCATGATTTCCTCAGCTTCGGTAGTAATGAGTCGTATGGTAACTGGGCGCGATAATTATTATTTCTTTATGCAACTTGCCGCAGCAGGTATAGGTATTATATTACTCTATATTTTTTCCAAGATTGATTATCGATTTTGGGCTAAAGTAGCTCCAATTTTACTAGTCCTCTCTATTGTTTTGCTTGTAGTAGTCTTTTTACCTGGTATAGGTTTCAAGCATAACGGAGCTAGTCGTTGGATAAACCTCGGTTTTACAAGTCTGCAACCATCGGAACCGATTAAGCTTGCACTCATACTGTTTCTAGCTGCCTGGTTTGAAAAGAAGGGAAGTGAACTCCGTGACCTTACTAAAGGTACACTTCCATTTTTAGTTATTGTCGGGATAGTAGCTGGCCTTATTCTAATACAGCCCGATATGGGGACTGCCGCAGTTGTTGTGTCAACAGCAGGTATAATGTTCTTCGTCGCTGGGGCAAGCATGATACACGTCGGTAGTCTTTTACTTGCTGGGGTTGCCTCCGTCTGGGCGCTTATCATTGCTGCTCCTTATAGGATGTCGAGATTAACAATCTTTTTGAATCCATCGACAGACAGTAGCGGCGCGGGGTATCAGATTAAACAAGCACTTGTAGCTATTGGAAGTGGAGGAGTGCTTGGGTTGGGATTCGGTCGTTCAATTCAGAAATTTAATTACTTGCCGGAGGCAGCCACAGACTCGATTTTTGCTATTATCTCTGAAGAAATGGGATTAATCCGTGCGGGTATAATCATTTTCATTATTTTGCTTTTTGTGCTTAGAGGATATAAAATAGCAAAGGAAGCACCAGATACTTTTGCCAGACTGGTAGCTGTCGGTATCACTACTTGGGTAGCCGCACAATCATTTATTAATATCCTGGCAATCTTAGGCTTAATGCCGCTAACGGGCGTTCCATTGCCGTTTATCAGTTATGGTGGGACGTCTCTCGTGATGTTGCTTGCAGCATGCGGCATCTTACTCAATATTTCAAAACATGCAGTTGAAGGAGGAAACAATGCGAATCGTCGTATCAGGCGGTGGGACTGGCGGACATATCTCTCCAGTTTTGGCGGTCGTCACCGAACTGCAAAAGTTAGATAGCAGTATTGAACTTTTGTACGTTGGTTCTCTAGATGGTCTAGAGAGTAAAATTATCCCACAAACGGGAATTAAATATGTCGGTATTCAGGCCGGCAAATTCCGTCGTTATCATGAGAACAATTTTCTCAATATTGTTGATATTACAACGCTTTTCAAAAATGCTGCAGATTTGTGGCGTTTTGCCCGCGGGTATTTCCAGGCGCGTGAAATTTTGTCTGAATATGATCCTGATGTCGTATTCGCAAAGGGCGGCTACGTTAGTCTGCCGGTTGGTCTGGCGGCTAGATCTCTCGGCTATCCGCTGGTTATTCATGAGTCTGATAGCGTGATGGGTCTTGCTAATAAGCTTCTCGCCAAAAGAGCTGATGTAGTATGTGTCTCATACCCCGTAAAAGCTTATCCAGACGTTCCTAAGGAGAAACTTTTATATTCCGGAAATCCAGTAAGGGACGATATCTATGGCGGGAGTAAGGAGAATGCGGTCAAGGAATTTGGCTTAGATCCAAACCTTCCAACAATAATGGTAATTGGTGGTAGTCAGGGTTCACTTGTCATTAATCAAGTGGTCTCGGAATCTCTCAAAGATTTGCTCACGAAATATCAGATTATTCATGTTTCTGGAGAGAGAGATTATGATTGGCTCGGTTTCCAGGCTACCAAGCTTCCTGAGGATCTTCAGAAACGTTATTTTCTTTTCAATTTCCTTTCTGGTAACTTGAAGGACGCTTACAAAGCTGCAGATCTCGTGATTTCGAGAGCCGGCAATAACGTTATTGCTGAGCTTGCCGCTTTGGGTAGACCAACTATTCTCATACCGCTTTCATCTTCAGCAAATAGTCATCAACTTAGTAATGCGAAGATACTTAGCCGTATGGGAGCTGCCATGTTACTATTGCAAGATAGTCTCAGTCCGAAGACTTTAATTCGTAAGATTGATTATTTATTCGATAATCCCGAAGAAATGAAGGCTATGGTTGTAAAGATTAGTACACTAACAACCCCTGATGCAGCCAAGATAGTCGCAGACGAAATCCACAAGCTTGGTGCAGAATTTGTGAAAACTACTGAAGAACTTGAGAGGGATGATGAAAAGGAGCGAACGTAAGAGGACTGGTCTTGGACGCTTACGGAACACAAGACAGCCATCTTTGTATTCTAGGACAGACGAGATACGCGAGAAACGGGGAGTAAAGCCAATCCTTTATCCGCTCTTTTTTTGTGCACTGCTTATACTGGCGATATATTTTGTGTTCTTCTCACCATTTTTTAGTGTTAAATCGGTGAGTTTTAGCGATACTAAATATGTCAGTAGGGCAGAACTAACGAAAGTCGTCACAGAGAGCAAAGGGTTTACTAATAATAATATTATTACTTTTGGTTTTTTTAATTTCCAAAATAGGCTAGGGGAGGTGACAGGAATCAAGAGTTTTCAGATTATTCGTGAGTGGCCCAATAAGATAGAAGTAAAGATAGTGGAGAAGTCCCCTACTTTCGTTTGGCAAATTTTGGATCATAAGTATCTCATTGATGATGCAGGATATGCCTGGGCGAACTACGAAGACAAATACGCTTCTCTACCGGTAATTGTCGATACTAAGAATGTTCCAGTTAAACTTGGAGACAAAGTTGTTCCCGAGAGTTTTGTTGTTTTCACTCGTGACATGTTTAACGATTTCGAAAGCAGTACTGGTACTAAAATAACAAAAGTTGAAGTGCTGGATATTATAAGTGATCTCAAGGTCACCAGTGCAGCTGGTTGGTATGTTTACTTTGATACGACTAGGACAGCCCAGAACGAGCTCACGAGCCTGACACGGGTGCTCAAAGAGGTTCACGACAAGAACAGTGGGCTTGAGTACGTTGACCTTAGAATTGACGATCGAATTTTTTACAAATAGACAGGGGAGAGCTGGGAGCGGGAGAGAGATCGAAAATATTAATTAAATAAATATTAATTAATAACTCTGTCCGATTTTACCTCACTTCTTCTCGAATGATGTAATAATACAGTTAATACAATAAAGAGAAATTGTCATTAATTTTTTTATAATTATTTCATGTGCATTTATTGATAGATAAAAACAACTCTGATCAGACCTCAAAGTATCTTTAGCTAATGTAAGTTTCTGGACTTAAATAGCTTTATATAGCCATAATATAGTTATTTTATCAGTAAAAGGATGACTACTTATACGTCCCAGTTGGAATATGACCAATGTCGTCCAAGATATATTGTACGACATAGTATTAATGTTTGAGATGGGAGGCTAGCAGTGATATAGATAATGTAATATATTACTATTT
>Ga0265338_10000877_pt1 | contig 50749 bp, 42 predicted proteins | sample 42126metaG_FD_193579 | JGI IMG/M metagenome (GOLD analysis project Ga0265338, IMG submission 193579) | Rhizosphere microbial communities from Carex aquatilis grown in University of Washington, Seatle, WA, United States - 4-21-26 metaG | ecosystem: Host-associated > Plants > Roots > Rhizosphere...
AGGGCATGTTGGTGAAGTTGTCCGCATGTTGCCATCCGATTCCGGGCGACAATATCATGGGTTATATCGGCATCGGGCTGGGTATGGCGATCCATACCGCCGACTGCCGCGTCGCGCAGCGCATCCATAAACGCGATCCGGGCCGCTGGATCGACGTGGCCTGGGCACCGCAGCCGGGCCGTTTGTTCGACGTCGGGATCCGCGTGCTGGTGCTTAACCACCGCGGCACGATCGCTCGCGTGGCGGGCGACATCACCTCGGCCGATGCGAACATTGCGCATATCGCGATGGACGAAAACCTGCCCGCCGAGTCGACTCAGTTGCGCTTCCTGCTACAGGTCAAGGACCGGATCCACCTGGCCAATGTGATGCGCCGGGTGCGCACCAATCCGGACGTGATTCGGATCACGCGCGACAAGCCCAGCGAAGACGGGCAGGGCCGTCCCGATGCCCATCTGGGCATGCGTATCACGCGCGAGCGCGACGATATCTAGTCGACTGGGTCTAGTGCGGCTGCACGCTGTCAAAGCTGTTTCGGGTAGTTCACATCGAGGATTTCGATCTGTACGACGCCGCCGGGCGTATGCAGCGGCACGATATCGCCGAGCCGCGCTTTGACGAGTGCTCGCGCAACCGGCGAAATCCAGCTCACATGGCCGATATCCAGATCCACTTCGTCGATGCCGACGATGGTGACCGTCTGTTCCACGCCGTCGGGGTCCGAGTAGGTCACCGTAGCGCCGAAGAATACCTGCTCGTCGCCATCGGGCCGACTGCTGTCGACCACTTCGGCGAGGTCGAGCCGCTTGGTCAGAAAGCGTATGCGCCGATCGATTTCCCGTAGCTTGCGCTTGCCGTAGATGTAGTCGCCATTCTCCGAGCGATCGCCGTTGGAGGCGGCCCAGGAGACCATGCGCACGACTTCCGGGCGTGCTTCATCGAGCAGATGCAGCAACTCGTCCTTGAGCCGCTTGTAACCGGTTGGCGTGATGTAATTTTTCGAACCCGGAGGCAGTGCGGGCAAACCTGCTTCGAGGTCGTCGTCGTCCTGATCTTCGGATTCTTTGACAAAGGCTTTGTTCATGCTGGGATCATCGCTACTGTATTTGAAGGCTGCGTGTTAAGGCTGATCCTTCAGGGTACACCCATCGATGCTCAGGCGGGAGCTTGCGCGGCGGACGCCGTGCCGCGGGCTCAAATCGCCGCCCGGCGCATGCGATTACAAGAAATGCGTACACCCCTCTTCCATTTTTCTGAAAGTTCGCTATAATCTCGTTCTCGATGTGCGGCTGTAGCTCAGATGGATAGAGTACTTGGCTACGAACCAAGGGGTCGGGCGTTCGAATCGCTCCAGCCGCACCAAAAAAGCATTGATATATTCAGCCGCTTACGTGTTCACACACTAAGCGGCTTTTTCTTTGTCCGGCGGAATCTAAATCTGAGGGTTTGAGCCGCGGGACTTGGGGCCGCGAGCCCGCGCGAGTAGGCCTTTTTTACCCTCAAATGACCCACTCGGGCGCAGGGGTTGTGGCCTCAGTGCTTGCGGTGCATCCAGCTCATGTGATGCGTGTCGAGCCACTGGGCGATTCCTTCTCCGGGATGCTCGCGCCAATAGCGCCGAGCCTGCATCAGCGCGACGAGTAACAGAGCCACAAGGGCGACAACAAAGCCTATCGTTGACTGAGTCATGGCAGCCTCCTTACCGGGTAGCAACCATGCTTACATTGTAGGACATGCATTGACCAGTCACACGGTTTGACCGGCAGAGCTGCATCAATACCCCGGTAGCGGACAGTCCACCAGCACATCGAGCACCCAATGCTCTTTGTTTGCCTGGGCTTTACGCTTGATGGTGTAGCCGCGTCGATTGAAAAAATAGAGCTTTCCCGGCTGGCCAATGGCCGCCTCCGTCGCTACTTGATCCAGGTACGTATCGAGTTTGTGACCCATGCGATCGAAAACCTGCAATGTAATTTTTGTCATCGTGGCGACTACCCTTCTTTCATAGGAAAATAGGGCGCGCTCGGTGTGTGGCGCACCCGCGAACCGGAAGCGACCGGCTCATCTGCGTTCGTAGGTTAGGGGTAAACCCGCCGGCGAAGCAATGGCGCATTCGGCAATAGTGAGTTGCACATTTCCTCTGAATTTGAAACTTTAGGAGTAGTGCTTTGAAACACCATAAATGGGCTTTGGCCCTCCTCATTGGCTCGGTGCTCAGCGCAGCGGCGCAAGCCGATGTGAAGCAAGCCGCCGATGACGTCAAGGACACGGCGGTACATGTCGGCCGGAAAACCGAAGAGGTCGCGCGGGAAGCCGCGCATGCCACCGCGCACGCCGCCAAAAGTGCCGCCCATCAAGTCGCCAGCGGCGCACGCAAGGGCTATCGGGCGACGAAGAAGGTTGTGACTCAGTCGAAGTAGTCGAGGGCGACACGCGAAACGCGCTTTCTCAGGAGCGCGCTTTGCTCGCCGCCGTCATAGCGTGGCCGGCAAGCAAACAAGTATTTGATAACTATATGGCTCGTGTATCCTCGGCAGAACTGTAACAATTCCGCTTTGTCCAATCCTTCGAATCAGCCTCTATCGACCGATCTGAAACTAAGAACGGCTTACTAATGCAGATCGCGAGCATCGCCGCATCGGCAGCTGCGCAGCGAGCGTCCCTTGGCGAGACCATGATTTCCAGCACCCCCTTACCGCACCCAGCACGATGACCGGGCCGCAGCGCTTCACCGTCCGGCACGTCAGCGTCTACCGGTATTCGGAGCCGGTGAGTTTCGGCGAGCATCGGATGATGTTCCGGCCCCGGTCCAGTCACGACCTGCGCCTGGTCACTACGCAACTGCGCATCACGCCCACGCCTGCGCGGCTGTATTGGCTGCACGACGTGTTCGACAATTCCGTCGCGGTCGCGACGTTCGCGGACCAGGCGACGGAGCTGCGCTTCGAAAGCGAGGTGACGCTCGAGCATTTCGAGGCGCCGCAGCCCGATTATTCGCTCGAACGGTACGCTTGCACCTATCCGTTCGCGTACACGAATGACGAAGCGTCCGATCTCGTGAATGCTCGCAACCGTCAGCATCCCGACCCCGATGTCGATGCCTGGGCACAGTCTTTCCTTGAGCCCGGCAGCTCAAGCGGCACGTTATCGCTGTTGCGCGCGATGACGCAGGCGATCAAGCGCGATTTCATGTACGTGAGGCGCACGGAAAAAGGGGTTCAACATCCGGCCGAAACGCTGCACGCGCGCAGTGGTAGTTGCCGCGATTTCGCGGTATTGATGATGGACGCGGTACGCTCGCTTGGCCTGGCCGCGCGCTTCGTCAGCGGCTATATCTTCGTGCCCGACCACGACAGCACGCGCGGCGGCGGCGCCACGCATGCATGGCTGCAGATTTATCTCCCTGGCGCCGGCTGGGTCGATTTCGATCCGACCAACAGCATCGTCGGCAATCGCCATCTGATCCGCGTCGCGGTTGCCTGGGATCATCAGCAGGCTCTGCCGCTCTGGGGAACGTGGAGCGGAGCGCCGCATTCGTTCAACGGTCTAGAGGTGGAAGTGAGCGTTACCGAGCAATGCTAAAGGCGTCATCCACAGAAAGGTCGCTCCGATGAAACTGCGCGTTGGCTATGATCTGATCTACGAGTGTGCGCAACCGACACCGATGATGTTGATGTTGAACACGCATTTTTCCCGCGTGCAGGACGTGCTGATCGCTGACCTGCTGGTGGTCGATCCGCCCACGCCCATCAGGCAGTATCGCGATGGCTTCGGCAATCTCTGCAGCCGGATTGTCGCGCCGCAAGGCCGGATCCTGCTGTCGACAACGGCCTTGCTCAACATCTCGGACCAGCCTGAAACGCGCGAACCTTACGGCTATCAGCATCCGGTCGAGGATCTGCCCGATGAATGCCTGATGTTCCTGCTCGGCAGCCGTTACTGCGAGACGGATCTGCTCTCCGATGTGGCCTGGAAACTGTTCGAAACATCGGCGCCGGGCCGCGACCGGGTGCAGGCGATTTGCGATTTCGTCCATGGTCACATCACCTTCGGCTACGGCCATGCGCGTCCGACCAAGACCGCCTGGCAAGCTTATCAGGAGCGCCAGGGCGTGTGCCGCGATTTCGCCCATCTGGCCGTGACCTTGTGCCGGGCCATGAATATCCCTGCTCGATACTGCACCGGCTACATCAGCGATGTCGGCATGCCGCCGCCCTACACCACGATGGATTTCGCGGCATGGTTCGAAGCCTATGTCGGCGGGTGCTGGCAGACCTTCGATCCTCGCAATAATGTGGCGCGCACCGGCAGGGTGTTGATGGCGCGTGGGCGAGACGCGGCCGATGTCGCGATCAGCAATGCGTTCGGTCCGACCACGCTGATCAAATTCGACGTCCATTGCGAGCCTGAGGTCCCCTAGGCGTCGTCGTCACGACCATGGCACGCGCAGTCCTTACTCGAACCGCACGTAGCTTTTACACATCGTGCCGATCTTTATACGCGCCGGGCGGCCCCCTAGGGCGCTGGCATGCGAAGCCCGCCGCCCCCCCGTGCCCTGACGTGCGCGGCATGCTAATTGCTTTTGCACTCAGTTCGTTCGCGCGCGATTTCACCCGCGTGCACGCCGCGCGTTCGCGCGCACTACCTGACATCGCCATCCGACCTTGCCCGCGTTGGGTCGAGCGCTGTGGGGCAAGTTGTCACACCGCATCGTTACATCACCTTTTGGGACGCACTCTCCTCATGGCCAATAAAACCCGTATCTCAGAAGGCTCGCCGTTTCCGCTCGGTGCAACGTGGGACGGGAAGGGCGTCAATTTCGCGCTGTTTTCGGCGCACGCCACCAAAGTCGAACTGTGTCTTTTCGACGAACGTGGCGAGCATGAATATGAACGCATCGAACTGCCCGAGTACACCGACGAAATCTGGCACGTCTATCTGCCGGATCTGAAACCCGGCGCGGTTTATGGCTACCGTGTGCATGGGCCATACGATCCGGCAGCAGGCCATCGTTTCAACCCGAACAAGCTGCTACTCGACCCCTACGCGAAAGCCCATGTAGGCGAGCTGAAATGGGATCCGGCCATCTTCGGCTACACGCTGGATTCGGAAGAGGAAGACCTGAGCTTCGATGAACGCGACAGCGCCCCGTTCATGCAAAAGTGCGAGGTCGTCGACCAGACCTTTACCTGGAAACATCCGATGCGTTTGCGCCTGCCCTGGGAGCGTACGATTTTCTATGAAACCCATGTGGGTGGTTACACGAAGCGCCATCCCGCCGTGCCGGAGAATGCGCGCGGCAAGTTCGCGGGGCTGGGGCAAGAGGAAGTGATCGAACATATCAAGCGCCTGGGCGTGACGTCGGTCGAGCTTCTGCCGATCCAATCGTTCGTCAACGACAGCTATCTGCTCGACAAAGGCCTGACCAATTACTGGGGCTATAACACAATCGGCTTCTTTGCCGCCGATCCGCGCTTTTTCTCGCGCGGCAGCGGACAAATCGCCGAGTTCAAGGAAATGGTCGACCGGCTGCACGAGGCTGGGCTCGAGGTCATCCTGGACGTCGTGTACAACCACACGGCAGAAGGCAACGAGCGCGGCGCAACGCTGTCGTTTCGCGGCATCGACAACGCGTCCTACTATCGCTTGATGCCGGACGAGCCACGCCATTACATCAACGATACCGGTACGGGTAACACGCTGAATCTCTCGCATCCACGCGTACTGCAGATGGTGACCGACAGCTTGCGATACTGGGTGACAGAGATGAACGTGGACGGCTTCCGCTTCGATCTGGCCACGATCCTGGGGCGCGAGCCGCACGGCTTCGACGAGGGCGGCGGCTTTCTCGACAGTTGCCGGCAAGACCCGATCCTGGCGACGGTGAAGCTGATTGCCGAACCCTGGGACTGCGGTCCTGGCGGCTACCAGGTGGGTCGCTTCCCGCCCGGCTGGGCAGAGTGGAACGATCGCTTTCGCGACACCGCGCGCGCCTTCTGGAAAGGCGACGAAGGCATTGTTGCGGATTTGGCGACACGGCTGTGCGCGTCGGGCGACAAATTCAACCAGCGCGGCCGCCGGCCTTGGGCCAGCGTGAACTTCATTACGGCCCACGACGGCTTCACGCTTAACGATCTCGTCTCGTACAACGACAAGCATAACGAGGCGAACGGCGAGGATAGCCAGGACGGCAGTTCCAACAACGGCTCGTGGAATTGCGGTGTCGAAGGTCCGACCGACGACGTCGAGATCCGTGCGTTGCGCGAACGACAAAAGCGCAACCTGCTCGCCACATTGCTGTTATCGCAGGGCACGCCCATGCTGCTGGCCGGAGACGAATTCGGCAGGACGCAACACGGCAACAACAATGCCTACTGCCAGGATAACGAAATCAGTTGGGTCGATTGGGAAGGTATCGACGAACAAGGCCGGGCGCTGACCGACTTCGTCAGCAACCTGACCACGCTCAGGCATACGCTGCCGGGGTTGCGTCGCGGACGATTCCTGATCGGCGCTTACAACGAAGAGCTCGATGTGACCGACCTCAAGTGGATCAGCCCCGCGGGCGTCGAGCTGACCCCAGAGCAGTGGGACGATCCGGCGATGCGGTGTTTCGGCATGTTGATCGACGGGCGCGCGCAGGCCACCGGCATCCGCCGGCCGGGCTCCGACGCAACCTTGCTCATCGTCATGAACGCGCACCACGATCTGGTCGAACTCAGCTTGCCGGAAATTCCCGGCAGCAATCAGTGGACCTGCTTGATCGACACGAATATGCCGGTACGCGACGAATTGCCCGATTTCGGTTCGGGCGATAAGTATCAGGTGACCGGTCGCTCTTTGCTGCTGTTCGCATTGCAAGCACGCGGCGCCACGCAGAGAATTTTCGACAAACTTGCCGAAACGCTAGTCGAGAGCAATGGCGGGCAGGAAGCCGTGCAGGGGGGAGCGGAAGTGGCCTGAGCGAGAGCGGGCGCCGCCCGATCCACCGTCTTCAATTCCACTGGGCGGCGCCGCGTGGCGCCGAAAGCCGGGAGCAGCCGTTGCTGCACTCGCGTCATCGCGCTCGCCACAGCGACGTCCGACCCGCTTGCGTGAGACACGTTATCATGGGCGTCCGGCAGCCTCGCCGTACTCGACGCAACGTATAGAACGCGTACTAAAAGAGTACAAAAGCGGACTAAACCACGCGAATTCGGCGCGCGTAGCGTACTCAACGCACCAAGCGCGCGTTGAACGCATATGTAGCGCGGATACAGCGCAGGCGCCACGCAACTCATCGTTACGAAGGACCGTGTCCATGACATCCGGTGTTATCCGCATCCGCGGCGCCCGTCAGCATAATCTCAAAAATCTGGACCTCGACATACGCACCGGCGAAATGACGGTGGTTACCGGACCATCCGGTTCGGGCAAATCGAGCCTCGTGTTCGACACCCTGTACGCGGAGGGGCAGCGCCGCTATGTCGAAACGTTCAGCGCCTACGCGCGCCAGTTCCTCGACCGCATGGACCGTCCGCAGGTGGACCGCGTAGACGGCGTGCCGCCCGCCATTGCAATCGACCAGACCAATCCGGTGCGCAGTTCGCGCTCGACGGTTGGCACCATGACCGAGCTCAACGATCATCTCAAGTTGCTGTTTGCGCGCGCGGCCCAGCTATTCGACCGCGAGACGGCGCATGCGGTGCGCCACGACAGCCCCGAGACGATTTATGCCGAACTGCTTGTGCGCGCGGGCGATAGCGACGCGCGCATGGCGATCACGTTCCCGGTCGAATTGCCGGGCACCACCAGCGTCGACGAAGTGCAGCAATGGCTGTCGGCCAGCGGTTACACGCACGTTCAGGCCGAGCGCGAAGTCGCGACCGCAACCGGTCCGCGCAAGGTGCTCGACGTGGTGGCCGATCGCTTCCGTTTGCCGCGCGTGGACAAGACGCGCGTGCTCGACGCGCTGGAAAGCGCGCTTCGCCGCGGGGCCGGCCGAGTCAACATCTACATGTTGGCCGATGAGCAGGCGCCGCAGATCTGGCGCTTCTCCACCGGACTGCACAGCCCCGATAGCGACATCAGTTATGCGGATCCGCAGCCCGCGCTGTTCTCGTTCAACTCCGCCTACGGTGCTTGCGAAACCTGCCGCGGTTTTGGCCGTGTAATCGGCGTCGATCTCGGGCTGGTGATTCCCGACGTGCGCAAGAGTTTGCGCGCGGGCGCCGTCAAGACGCTGCAGACGCCGGCCTGGAAGGAGAACCAGGACGACTTGATGAAATATGCCGCCAAGGCCGGCATTCCACGCGACAGCTCATGGGCTCAACTCACCGACGCGCAGCGTGACTGGGTGGTCAACGGCTCACCCGATTGGACCGGCCGGGGCAGCGGGCAGTGGTATGGCATCAAGCGATTTTTCGAGTATCTGGAATCGAAGGCCTACAAGATGCACATTCGCGTGCTGCTGTCGAAATATCGCAGCTACACGCCGTGCGGCACCTGTGGCGGCGCGCGCCTGAAGACCGAGTCGCTGCTGTGGCGCCTGGGCAGCAAGGATGACGCGGACGCGGTGTTGCCGCCGTCGCAGCGCTTCATGCCGCTTGGCGTCGCCTGGCGGTGCGACCAGCTCGAAGCGCTGCCTGGGCTGACCTTGCACGACTTGATGCTGATGCCTATCGAGCGGGTGCGGCGTTTTTTCGACACGCTCACGCTACCGAGCACCTTGCTCGACGACGCGCTGAAACTGCTGAGCGACGAGGTACGCACGCGGCTTAAGTATCTGTGCGATGTCGGCCTCGGCTACCTCACGCTCGATCGCCAAAGCCGTACGCTGTCGGGTGGCGAAGTGCAGCGCATCAACCTGACTACGGCGCTGGGCACGTCGCTCGTCAATACCTTGTTCGTACTCGACGAGCCCAGCATCGGACTGCACCCGCGCGACATGGGCCGTATCGTCGAAGCGATGCACCGCTTGCGCGATGCCGGCAACACGCTGGTGGTGGTGGAGCACGACCCCGCCGTGATGCTGGCCGCCGATCGACTGATCGACATGGGGCCCGGGCCCGGCGAGCGTGGCGGCAAGATCGTTTATGACGGCACGCCCGATGGGATCCGCGAGGTCAATACGCTAACCGGTGTTTATCTGGGCGGCCGCAAGCAGGTGGCGGATGCAGCGAGCTGGTCGCGCCGCACGGTCGATGCAGACACGCCGAGATTGACGCTGGCCGGCGTGCGCGAACACAATTTGCGCAATGTCACGGTCGAGATTCCGTTGCAGCGGCTGGTGTGCGTCACCGGCGTGTCGGGCTCGGGCAAATCGACGCTGTTGCAGGATGTGCTGTACCCGGCGTTGGCGCGCCATTTTGGCAAGGCGACCGAGTCGCCGGGCGTCTACGATAGCCTCAGCGGCGCCGACCGGATCGGCGACGTGATCTTCGTCGACCAGTCGCCGATCGGCAGGACCGCGCGTTCGAACCCCGCGAGCTATGTCGGCGCGTTCGACGAGATCCGTCTGTTGTTTGCGAAGGCACCGCTCGCGCAGCAACGTGGTTATGGCGCGTCGACGTTCAGCTTCAACGCGGGTGACGGGCGTTGTCCGACTTGCGGCGGTTCAGGTTTCGAACACGTGGAAATGCAGTTTTTGAGCGACGTCTATTTGCGTTGCCCCGATTGCGACGGCCGCCGTTATCGCGCCGAGATTCTCGAAGTGAAAATCGCGCGCGGCGCGCCGGGCAAACGCATGCGCGACCTCAGCGTGGCCGATGTGCTGGAGCTGACCGTGAGTGAGGCGGTGGCATTGTTCGCGAGCGACGCCGAGGTGCTGCGCGTGCTGCAACCGATCGTCGATGTCGGCCTGGAATACGTCAAGCTCGGGCAGCCGGTGCCGACCTTATCGGGTGGCGAAGCGCAGCGTTTGAAGCTGGCCGGTTATCTGGCAGAGACCGCACAGCGGCAGCCGGGCAAGAATGCAAAAGCGGCCATGAAAGCATCGAAGACGAGCGGGACGGGCAGCAAGCTCTTCATGTTCGACGAACCGACGACCGGGCTGCACTTCGACGATATCGCCAAGCTGATGCGCGCGTTCGGCAAACTGCTCGACGGCGGCCACTCGCTGATCGTCATCGAGCACAACCTCGACGTGATACGCGCTGCCGACTGGTTGATCGATCTCGGCCCGGAAGGTGGCGAAGCGGGCGGCGAGGTGCTGTTTGCGGGCACCCCCGACGCGATACAGGATTGCGCGCCATCGCATACGGGCCATGCATTGCGTGCCTACACGCGCTCGGTCGGCATGAGCGCGCAGCGCGCCGATCCGGACGGCGTGCCGCTGCAAGCGGCACTGAAAGCCGCGCGGGCGCGTCGCGAACTCGAAGGCGAAAACGTCATCCGTATCGTCAACGCGCGCGAGCACAATCTGAAATCGCTAGGCGTCGATATTCCGCACGGCAAGTTCAATGTGATCACCGGCGTGTCCGGTTCGGGCAAATCGACACTAGCCTTCGACATCCTGTTTCACGAGGGCCAGCGCCGCTATCTGGAATCGCTGAACGCCTATGCGCGTTCCATCGTGCAACCGGCCGGGCGGCCGGAAGTCGACGCCGTCTACGGCATTCCGCCTAGCGTTGCGATCGAGCAGCGTTTGTCGCGCGGGGGACGCAAGAGTACCGTGGCCACCACCACCGAGGTATGGCACTTCCTGCGCTTGCTCTACGTGAAGCTGGGCATACAGCACTGCATACACGATGGCGCCGCGGTGACGTCGCAGAGTGCCGACTCGATCGCCGCGCAATTGCTGCGCGAGCACCGCGATCAGCACGTGGGTTTGCTCGCGCCGCTGGTGGTGAACCGCAAGGGCGTCTATACCGATCTTGCCAAATGGGCCAAGGCCCGCGGCCACACGCACCTGCGCGTCGACGGTGAATTCGTCACGGTCAGCCCATGGCCCAAGCTCGACCGCTTCAAGGAGCACACCATCGAGCTGCCCGTGGGCGATCTCGTCGTGTTGCCCGAGCGCGAGGCGGCGCTGCGCGAGCTGCTCGCGCAGGCGCTCGATGCGGGCAAAGGCGTGATGCACCTGCTGGCCCCGCTGGACGGCCTGGGCGCGGCGATGCGCACCGGCAAGCCTAGCGCGCAGATCGGCACGGTCAAGGTGTTCTCGACCAAGCGCGCATGCCCGGTGTGCGGCACCAGTTATCCCGAGCTGGACCCACGCATGTTCTCGTACAACAGCAAGCACGGTTGGTGTACCACGTGCGTGGGTACCGGTCTTGCGCTCACCCGCGAGCAGCGCGAAGCCTACGACGACACGCTGGTCGCCCAGGATGGACGCGGCCGCGAGCAAACCATCCCCGCCGAGGAGCAGGAGGTCGAGGGCGTGACCGATCAACCGTGCGCCGACTGCGGTGGCACGCGCCTGAACGCGGTGGCGCGCGCGGTCAACTTCCACGGGCACCCCATCGTGGAAGTCGCGCAGTGGACCGTGGTCGAGGCGCGGCAGTGGGTTGGGCAACTGCACATGGTCGGGCGCGATGCGGAAATCGCGCGCGATCTCGTCAGCGAAATCAAGGCGCGGCTGGAGTTCCTCGAGGAAGTCGGCCTGGGCTATTTGAGCCTGGAGCGCGCAGCGCCCACGCTGTCGGGTGGCGAAGCGCAACGCATCCGGCTCGCGGCGCAACTGGGCAGCAACTTGCAGGGTGTGTGCTACGTGCTGGACGAACCGACCATAGGCTTGCATCCGCGCGATAACCAGATCCTGCTCGGCGCGCTGCGTAAGCTGGGCGAGAAGGGCAACACGCTGGTGGTGGTCGAGCATGATGAAGACACGATCCGACGTGCCGATCACATCATCGATATCGGCCCGAGCGCGGGCAAGCGCGGCGGCCGGGTCGTGGCGCAGGGCAGCGTGGCAGATCTGTCCGCGCAACCCGATTCGCTGACCGGGCGATATCTCGCGCACCCGCTGCTGCACCCGTTGCAACCGCGGCGGCTGGTGGTGCCCGCGTCGGCATCGGCATCGGCGCGCGCGCAACGCAGCGAGCCGGCCGTGCCTGAACACTGGCTGACAGTGCATGGCGGCACGCTGCACAACCTGCGCCGCGTGACAGCCAGCATTCCGCTGGCGCGGCTGGTCGCGCTCACGGGTGTGAGCGGCTCGGGCAAATCGACGCTGGCGCGCGATGTGCTGATGACCAACCTGCTCGATGCAGTGGGCCGCTCGGTGATGTCGTCACCCGCGACCCGGCGCGCTCGCAAGTCGGTGCCGCAAGCAGCCGAGCAAAAAGCCTGGCGTTCCAGCGTGCTGGCGCGCGAAGCGCCGCGTCCTGAATTGAAGGTGACGCACCATTGGCACGGTTGCGAATCGGTCAGCGGCTGGGAGAGCATAGACCGGGTGCTGGAAGTGGACCAGACGCCGATCGGCAAGACACCACGCTCGTGTCCGGCGACGTACGTCGGGGTGTGGGATGCGATCCGAAAATTGTTTTCCCAGACGTTGGAAGCGCGAGCACGCGGGTACACGGCATCGCGCTTTTCGTTCAACGCGGGCGACGGACGTTGCCCCGCTTGCGAAGGCCAAGGGGTACGCACCATCGGCATGAGCTTCTTGCCCGATGTGAAAGTGCCGTGCGACGTGTGTCACGGGCAGCGCTTCAATCCCGAGACGCTGGCGGTGACTTGGCGCGGCCGCAATATCGGCGAGGTGCTGACCATGGAAGTGGACGAGGCCGTCGAGTTCTTCGGCCCGATCACGCAGATCGCCCACCCGTTGCAGTTGATGAAGGATGTCGGCTTGGGCTATCTGACGCTGGGCCAGCCGTCGCCTACGTTGTCCGGTGGCGAGGCGCAGCGCATCAAGCTGGTGACCGAGCTCTCCAAGGTACGCGACGACATTGCCCGGCGCGGGCAGAAGGCGGCGCATACGTTGTACGTGCTGGACGAACCGACCGTCGGGCTGCATATGGCCGACGTTGCGCGGCTGATCGAAGTACTCCACAGGCTGGTCGACGCCGGGCATAGCGTGCTGGTGATCGAGCACGACCTGGACGTCATTGCCGAAGCCGACTGGGTGATCGATCTGGGTCCGGAAGGCGGCGCGGGCGGCGGCAGTATCGTCGCGCAAACCACGCCTGAGCAGTTGGTCACAGTCACGGCCAGCCACACGGGCGCGGCGCTAGGTCCGGTGCTGGCGCGTCAGCCGTCGGCGGAACCCGTCCACGGGATGCGCGTGGCGCATGTGGCTGGAAACTGAAGGTGCATGCAGGGTGTGCAAGTCCGAACGATTTGCGCACCCGATTTGTGCGCCGTTACCGTGGGCTATTTATGCCGCGGGTCCAACGCGTCGCGCAAGCCATCGCCGAGCAGATTGAACGACAGCACCAGCAGGAAGATCGACAGGCCGGGCCAGATCGCCATCCACGGCGCGTTATCGACGTAGTCCTTGGCTGTATTCAACATGCTGCCCCAGCTCGGCGCGGGGGGCTGCTGGCCCAGGCCCAAAAACGACAGGCTCGCCTCGGCGATGATTGCCGTCGCGATCGTCAACGTCGCTTGCACGATCAGCGGCGGTAGCGTGTTCGGCAGAATATGGCGCAGCGCGATGCGCCAATGCGGGTTACCCACGGCACGCGCGGCTTCGACATAATCCTCGACCTTCACCGACAACACTTGGGCGCGAGTGAGCCGGATAAACACCGGCATCGCGGACACGCCGATCGCGACCATCGCGTTGGTCAGGCTCGGTCCGAGGAAGGCGGCCAGCGCAATCGCCAGAATCAGAAAAGGCACGGCCAGCATCGCATCGGTGAAACGCGAGATCAGGCCGTCGACCCAACCGCCCATGTAGCCTGCGAGCAGTCCGATCGGCACGCCCATCGCCATCGAGATGCACACGGAGACGAGCCCCGCCATCAGCGATGCGCGTGCGCCCCAGATAACGCGCGACAGCACGTCGCGCCCGATCTCGTCGGTGCCGAACCAGTAGGCCGCGCTGGGCGCTTTACGTACCGCGGTCCAACTGGTTTGCACCGGGTCGTAAGGCGCGATCAGCGGCGCAAATAATGCAATCGCAATAAAAAACAACACGATTGCCAGGCCCAGCATCGCGCCGCGCCGACGCACCAGGCGCAACATGGCGCGCCGGCCGGGGCTCAGTTCGCGCGGCACCGCATCGGGAGGAGAGGACATCACAGTGCTCATGGCTTAACCCCGAAGACGCGGATTGACATAGAAATAGGCGAGGTCCGCCAGCAGGTTCAGCACGATGTACACGCTGGCGGTGAACAGCACCACGCCCTGTACGACGGCGTAGTCGCGATTGAAGACGGCATCCACGATCAGCTTGCCGAAACCGGGAATCGAAAACACTTGCTCGGTCAGCACCGCGCCGGACAGCAGTGTGCCGAATTCAAGCGCGCCGAGCGTGATGATGGGCGTGAGCGCATTACGCAAGGCATGCTTGAGGATCACGCTGCGTTCGTCGAGCCCCTTGGCGCGCGCGGTCCTGACGTAGTCGGCGTTGAGCACTTGCAACATCGCGCTGCGCGTATGGCGCATCAGTACCGCCGCAATCGCGTTGCCCAGCACGAAGGCCGGCATGATCATCGCGGCGAGGTTGGCCTTGAGGTCCTCGAACGGGCTGACATAGCCTGAGGCGGGCAACCAGCCCAGCGACACCGAGAACAGCATGATCATCAAAATGCCCAGCCAGAAATTGGGCGTCGATAGCCCCCACAGCGCAAACAGATTGGCCGCGTAATCCCAAGCGGTATTCTTGGCGACGGCCGAGACGATGCCGGCCGGAATGCCGATCGCCAGCGCGATCAGCATGGCGAGCGCGGCGAGCTCGATCGTGACCGGAAGTTTCTGTGCAATGAGTGCCGAGACCGGTTGCTGGATACGCAAGGAGTCGCCGAGATCGCCCTTGAGCACGCCGCCGACCCAGTACGCATAGCGCATCGGCAGCGGCTCGTCGAGGTGCATTTTCTTGTGCAGGTAGGCGATCACTGTCGGGTCCTGGTCTTCGCCCGCGAGCACCACGGCCGGGTCGCCCGGCAGCAGTTGTTGCAGCCCGAAGATAATCAACGTGACGAAGAAAATCGTCGGAACGATCGCAGCCAGTCGCTTGAGTAGAAATTGCCGCTTCGTGTTTCCCAATGCGCGGCGGGCGAACTGCGCGAACCCGGGTTCGCGCAGTTCGCCCGCACCCGCGATTACATCTTCAAGCCTTGAACCCGGATCAGCCCGTCGGGCACGACGCGCAAGCCCGTGAGCTTCTTGTTATAAGCCCACAGCCAGTGCCGATGAAACAGATACACGATAGGGCGGTCTTGCACCGTCAACGCCGCGATCTGGTTGAAGTATTTCTGCCGCTCGGCCGGATCCAGCGCGCTGCGCGAGTGATTCAGCAGATCGTCGAGTTCCGGCTTGCAATAGCCCGAATAATTGAGCGGTTGCTTGCAGCCGTAGAAGCTGAACAGGTTGCCGTCCGGATCGGCGCGGCCGCTCCAGTTCAGCACGTAGGCGTCGAACTGGCCCTGGTCGGCGAGCGTGAGCGAAGTGGCAAATTCGGTCGACAGGATCTTGACGTTGAAGCCGGCCTCCTTGGCCATCGCTTGCACCACCTGCGCGGTGCGTTGCGCGTCGGAGGTGGTGGGCGTCATCAAGGTGAAGGTCGGGTTGGTTACACCGGCTTCCTTGAGCAAGGCTTTGGCGCGCGCGATGTTGCGTTGGGGAATCGGCACGTTCTTCGCGTAGTAGGGGTTGCTCGGCGAAACCCATTGATTGCCGGGGTCGGCCTCACCGTCCATGGCCACTTGCACGATGCCTTGGCGATCCAGCGACAACTCGAATGCCTCGCGCACACGCGGGTCGCGACCCAACGGATTTTTCTGGGCGAGATCGCTCTTGCCGAGGTTGATCGTGATGCCTTCATAACCGATTTCGGTTGTGCGCGCGATCTTGAAACGGTCGTCGCTCTTCAGTCCCGCAATGTCCGAAGGCGCAACGCGCTCGATCAGGTCGAGCTGGCCCGAGCGCAAGTTCGCCAGGCGTACGGTGCCATCGGGAATCGGCACGAATATGATCTTGTCGAAATGGATCGCGTCCTTGTTCCAGTAGTTCGCGTAGCGCGACAGCGCGATGTGATCCTGCGCAACCCGTTCAGTAAAACGGAATGGTCCCGAGCACACCGGGTTGTTGCCGAAGGTGCCCGGATTAGCCTGCGCCGCTTTGGGCGAGACCATCATGCCGGCGCGGTCGGCCAGCACCGATAACAGCGGCGCGAACGGCGCCGACAAATTGATCCGCACGGTCAACGGGTCGATCACGTCGACGGTGGTCACAGGGCTCAGTTCGCCGCGACGATTGGAGCCCGGCAGGTTCTTGTGGCGTTCGATATTGAATTTGACGGCAGCCGCATCGAATTTTTCGCCGTCGTGGAAGGTCACGCCGCTGCGCAACTTCAGGATCAGGCCTTTATTATCGGGCGTCCATTGATACGAGGTCGCCAGTTGCGGCACGATATTGAGCTTCTCGTCGATATCGAATAGCTTGTCGCACAGCGATGCGAACACGATGCGCCCGACGAAACTGCGCGCGAGCGTGGGGTCGAGCACGTCCGGGTCTTCGGCCAGGCCGATGCGCAGGGTCTGGGCGTGTGCGCCGGCCGCGCAAAGCGTGGCCGCGAGCACAAGTACCGTGCCTAGGCGCTGGAACAATGAGCGTTTAAACCATGAACGCTGGAACAACGAGCGTCGAAATAATGAAAAGGTGCGCATGCTGGAACTTCTCCTTCAGGGGCTGCCGGGTGGGCCCGGCAGGGGATCGTTTTTATCGAAACCGTCACTACAGAAAAACCTCACTGCGCGTCACTACGTAGCCGCTACTATGAAAATGTCACTGCGCGTCGCGGCCGTCATTACCATGCTTGCCGGATTTCAAGCCGCTTTTGCCTCATGATATCGAGCCGCTTGCGCCTCATGGAGCGAGCGCCATATTCCGGAACGCCGCCTGCAATTTTTCCAGGCGCAGGTTGGGCGCCGGCGTCGCGATCTTGGGCGGCGCGGGAATGTCTCGCCAGAAGTGACAGGCCACCAGATGCCCTGCTTCGCCGCTGAGCTGCGGCACTTCTTCGGCACAACGCGCTTGAGCGTAAGGGCAGCGCGTGCGAAACCGGCAGCCCGATGGCGGCTCGATCGGATTCGGCACATCGCCCTCGAGCAGCACGCGCACCGGCTTGATCGACGGCTCCGGTTCGGGAATTGCCGCCAGCAGGGCCTGCGTATAGGGGTGCCGCGGCTGCGCGAACAACTGCGATTTGTCGGCGTATTCGACGAACTGACCGAGATACATCACGGCCACGTGCGTCGCGATATGTTTGACGACTGCCAGGTCGTGCGCGATAAAAATATACGACAGGCCCAGGCGCCGCTGCAGATCCTGCAGCAAGTTCACCACCTGTGCCTGGATCGAGACGTCGAGCGCCGAAACGGGCTCATCGCAAACGATCAGGTCCGGTTCCACCGCGAGCGCCCGGGCGATGCCGATCCGCTGGCGCTGCCCGCCGGAAAATTCGTGCGGGTAGCGCTGCAAATATTGCGACGACAGCCCGACCAGCTCGAGCAACTCGGCGGCGCGTTCGCGGTGCCGCCCTCGCGCCAGGCCGTGCAGCGCGAGCGGCTCGGTCAGCGTCTGTGCGACAGTCATGCGCGGATTGAGCGAGGCGTAAGGATCCTGAAAGATCATTTGCAGCTTGCTGCGCTGCGCGCGCAACGCGGCGGCGTCCAGGCGCATCAAGTCGGTGCCCTTGAACCACACTTCGCCCGAGCTTGCATCGAACAGGCGCAGCACCAGCCGGCCCAGCGTCGACTTGCCGCAACCCGATTCGCCCACCAGCGCCATGGTCTGGCCAGCGGTGAGTTCGAAGCTGATGCCATCGACGGCATGCACGACGGCACGGTCGCGGCTGAAGAGGCCGCGCAAGCCACCCCCCACCGGAAAATGTTTGACCAGTTGATTGACGCGCAAGAGCGGCTGCGCGCTCGCCGTAGCAGTAACCATCGAAGTCACGCGGTATGCTCCGGCAATGAGTGAGAGGCCAGGCCCGCGCGTGAGCCGATCGTCGGCTCCAGGTCCGGATCCAGCGGCGCTTTCCAGCAGGCTGCCAGATGGCCGCTGCCGAGATCGACAAGCGGCGGCTCGGCCAACCGGCATCGTTCTTCCGCGAACGGGCAGCGTGCCGCGAACCGGCAACCCTGCAGGCGCGTCATGGGGGTGGGCACCTGGCCTTCGATCGCGGCAAGCCGGTCCTGATCCAGATGCAGCTTGGGAATCGAACCCAGCAAACCTATCGTGTAGGGATGCTGCGGTTGCGCAAACAGTGCCGCGACGCTGGCGCGTTCGACCACGCGGCCGGCATACATGACGACCACCTCGTCTGCGAGCTCGGCGATGACCCCCAGGTCATGCGTGATCAGCATGATCGCCGTGCCGGTCTGCTCGCGCAAATTGCGCATCAGCTCCAGCACCTGCGCCTGGATCGTCACATCGAGCGCGGTGGTCGGCTCGTCGGCAATCAAGAGGCTGGGCTCGCAGGCCAGCGCCATGGCGATCATGACGCGCTGGCGCATGCCGCCGGAGAGCTTGTGCGGATATTCGTCGATACGGCGCTCGGGCGCCGGAATACGCACGCGCCGCAGCATCTCGATCGCATGCTCGCGCGCCTGCGCAGGACTCATGTCGCGGTGGCAGCGGATCGCTTCGATCAGTTGGTTGCCTATCGTAAAAGCGGGATTGAGTGACGTCATCGGTTCCTGGAAGATCATCGCGATGCGTTCGCCGCGCAGGCCGCGTAATTCGGCTGGCGTGAGCTTGAGCAGATCGATGCCGTCAAAGGTGATGGAGCCGGCGGCAACGCGACCGATACCCTTGGGCAGCAAGCCCATGATGGAAAGCGAGGTGACGCTTTTGCCACAGCCGGATTCGCCAACGATACCCAACGTGCGGCCGGCCTCGATCGAAAAACTGACACCTTCAATGGCGGCGAATTCGCCACCCTCGACCTTGAAGCAGGTTTTCAGGCCCTGCACCTCGAGTAATGCGGTCATGTTGCGACCCCGTCGCCGCGCATACGAAACCAGCTCATGTCATAACCTCGAACGGCGAAGCCAACGCTTCGCAAGACTTTCGGCACATGTATGTACAGCACATCTATGTCCGGCACATTTTTGTACGGCACATTGATGTACCGCACACTTTTCATCGCAGATCCCTCATGGCTTGTCTCTCCAAGCAATCGCTGCAGGAGGCGCATAGTACGCGGCCGATCGGCAAAGCGGCAAACCATATAGAGTAGTGAAATCCAATATATTTGAATACTGGTCAATTTAGTTTTCGACTATGGCGGCGCGCAAACCCCATGTCGATGGCGTTTTACCCGAGGCGCGCAAATCTGTAGCATGCAGCATGAATTCACAGGGTTTAAGGCAATGGCAAGCAACACGAAGGTGCTAACAGTAACGCCGCCGCCGGCGCCCGACGGTTGGCTGGCCGTCGGCGCCGCCGCCTTGGCGATGGGCGATCAGGCGGCGGCCTTGCATGCCTATGGGGAAGCGCGGCGCCGTTCGCCGTTGCAGCCGCAGGTGTACGTCGGCCTGGCCGCGGTGCTCGATGCGCAAGGGCAGGGCCGCGAAGCACTGGCGCACCGGATGGCCGCGATGGCGCTCGCCAGCCGCTCGGCGCTGGATTTATACAACATAGCCACCGCTTACCTGATGGCCGGGCATAGCGAGTCGGCCGAGTCGTGGTACCGGCTGACCCTGCAACTCGATCCCGAACTGGTGGTGGCGCACCGCAACCTCGCCACCTTGCTGCGCGATACGGACCGCGCTATCGAAGCGCAGCACCATACGGATTTCGCGTATGGGCGGCAGTTCGTGTTCGATAACGAGTGCGCCACGGCGCAGCTCACGGTCTGGCTGATCTGTGCGGGCGGACGCGGCAACGTACCGCTGGAGCTCTGGTTCGATCACGCCAGCACACGCCGGATCGAATACTTTGTCGAGTACGTGCCGCCCGCCGGCCCGACCACGCCTGCGCAGGTGTTGAGCAGGCACGCGTGCCCGGCTCCCGATCTGATCTTCAATGCGATCGGCGACGCCGATGTCGCAGCACCGGTGCTGGCACCCTTGCTGGCTTTTGTCGATGCCGCGCAGGTGCCGGTGCTGAATTCGCCGCGCGCCGTGGCGCGCACCGCACGCGATTGTCTGCCGCAATTGCTGGACGGGATAGACGGGCTGGTCGCGCCGCCCGTGACGCGCGTGATCGACGAGCACGCGGCGCGCGCCTGCCTGGCGCAAACCGGGCAACCGATCCTGGTCCGTCCGATCGCCACGCACGGGGGCGAGGGCTTGGTGTTGGTCGACGCCGAGGCAGCGCTGGCCGAGATCGATTGGCAAAGCGCACCGGCATTTTTTGTCGCGCCCTATTACGATTACCGTTCGGCGGACGGCTATTTCCGTAAATACCGGGCGATCTTCATCGACGGCCGGCCGTATCCGTATCACCTCGCTATTTCCAGCCACTGGCTGGTGCATTACTTTTCTGCCGATATGCTGGGGCAAGCGGACAAGCAGGCGGAAGAAGCGCGGTTCCTGGCCGACGCCGAAGCGGTGTTGGGCGCCCAGGCCTGGCGGGCGCTCGAAGCGGTGGGCGCGCGGCTCGAGCTCGATTTTGCGGGGATCGATTTTGCGCTGCTCGCCGATGGGCGGATGCTGGTATTCGAGGCAAACGCAACCATGCTCGTGCGCCGCGAACCGCCGGGGTCGGAGTTGGCCTATAAAAACGCATATATCGCAACGCTGGAAGACGCGTTTCGGGCGATGGTTCAGCGGCGGCTGTCGCGCGGGCGGGCGCGGACCGGTGAACGGTAAGCGGGAGATCGCGAATGGGAGATAGTGAGGGGCGGGCGCCGTCAGTCCACGAGTGCAGGCCTACGCGGGAGCTTTTTGCATGGGATTGAGTGCCAACGCGGCAGGGACGCCGCCGCAAACATAATTAAACGCGCAAGCATCGTAAACACTGAGCGTCGTCCAAATGCCGCAAAAGCAGCGTGGCTGCCACGCATGGAAATGGCCGTAGTGCATTGATTTAAAACAATTTTTAATCATAATGCCAGGGTTGTTGCTGATTAAAGATTTACTTGACGGGCCGCGAGCCTATCCTTATAAACAGGGGCGGTGCGTTCCATGATGGCCATTCGTGTTTTGTTTCGGGCAGGGCTCGCGGCAGCGCGATGCGCGAGGAACGGATCATGGGGCACGGCCCTTTTGTTCAACTTTTAGGAAATAGACTTTATGGAAACCGGTATCGTCAAATGGTTCAACGATGCTAAGGGCTTTGGCTTCATTACTCCGGATGCTGGCGGCGAAGATTTGTTCGCGCACTTCTCGGAAGTTCGTGTCGAAGGCTTCAAGACCCTGAAGGAAACGCAGCGCGTTTCGTTCGAAGTCAAGATGGGCCCCAAGGGCAAGCAAGCCGCGAATATCAAGCCGGTCTAAGCTTGCGCGCGAGGCGCCGCCGACAAGCGGCAGGCGGCTCGCGAGTTTGCGCGATAGAATACCAACAAGGCGGGCAGGCAGATGATGAGCCGCCGCCTGTCCGTAGTAGTACGGAACCTGGCCCCTGCCTCAAGCAGGGGTTTTTTTTTGTCGGTCGAAGCGCGGAGTTACCCCTTGCCCTGTTATGTTCTTGATATGTGCCCTTTGTGTATTCGGGTTCTGTGTGCTCCGGCTTTATGTACTCCGTGTTTATGTGCCCCGCGTTTATGTACACGCTAACCCCCGAGATCGAAGCGTTGCTCGCCAGGCTCGACCGCCCGATGGTGTTTGTCGATCTGGAAACCACCGGTGGAAACGCGACGCATGACCGCATCACCGAGATCGGCATCGTGGAAATCAGCCGCGATGGCGTCTCGACATGGAGCACCCTGGTCGATCCCCAGCAGCCCATCCCTGCATTTATCGAGCGCCTGACCGGTATCACGGACGCCATGGTGCGCGGTGCACCGACCTTCGAATCGCTTGCCGAATCGCTGGCGCAGCGCTTGAACGGCAAATTGTTCGCCGCACATAATGCGCGCTTCGACTACGGGTTCCTGAAAAGCGCGTTCCGGCGCGCGGGCCTGACCTTTAGCGCCGACGTGCTGTGCACGGTGCGCCTGTCTCGTGCGCTTTTTCCCGGCGAAAAGCGCCACGGGCTCGACGCGTTGATAGGGCGCCACGCCCTGATGCCGTCCGGGCGTCACCGCGCGTTGTCGGACGCCGACTTGCTGTGGCAGTTCTGGCAGAAGCTTGCCGGTTTGCACTCGCACGATACGATAGCTACGGCGGCGGGGCGACTGGTCCAGAGCTTCAGCTTGCCGCCGGCCGTCGATGAGGCGATGCTCGACAGCCTCCCCGAAACGCCGGGTGTGTATGTCTTTTTTGGCGAGGAGGACAGCGCGCTATATGTTGGCAAGAGCACCAATCTAAAACAACGTGTCGGGGCGCATTTCTTGCGCGAATCGCGTTCGGCGCGCGATTTGAAACTGGCTGCGCAGGTACGCCGGATCGAGACATATGAGAGCGGCGGGGAACTGGGGGCGCGGCTACACGAGGCGCATTTGGTTCAGACCTTGCAACCACTCAATAGCAAGCAAGGCAAGCGCGCACTGAGCTTGTGCGCGTGGCGGTTCGCCGAAGGCGCCGATGCGCCGCGTCTGGTCCATGCCCGCGACTACGATTTCGCTACCGAGCCGGCTTTGTTCGGATTATTTTCGTCGCGGCGCGAAGCCGAGCTGGCGTTGCATACCCTGGCGGACCAACATGGCTTGTGCCGCGTCCGCCTTGGGCTTGAGAAGGTGGCGCTCAGCGGAGCGCCCTGTGGCGCGTATGCACGCGATCTGTGTCGGGGAAGCTGTATCGCCGAAGGACTTGAGTCGGTCCGCGAACATGCACTGCGCGCCCACGTGGCGTTGGAGGACTTGCGTTTGCGGCCCTGGCCCTACGCCGGGCCGGTTGCGTTGAGTGAGAGAGGTGAGAGAGGTGAGAGAGGTGAGAGAGGTGAGAGTCGTGAGCGGGCTCGCTACCCGGTGAACGGCAGCGCAGCGCCTGCGTCCATATGGCATGTGATCGACCGCTGGTGCTACCTGGGAAGCGCTGCTGCGCATGAGGATATTGCCGCGGTGCTCGCGAAGAGCCGCGACACGCCGCGCTTCGAACCGCATACCTATCAGGTATTGCGCGATCGCCTGAACGACGGATCGCTGGATATCGAGATCCTGTCGAGTGCGAGTTGAATCCGGGTTGAGCGCGGCGGCGCGTCGCTCGACCTGAGCGTCTGAACGCTCTGGCCGGCCGCCAGAGGCGCGCTTGAGCAGAACTCAGCCGGCCGCTAACGCTGCGCTGGAACAGGGACCCGGCCGGCAACTAACCTTGCCGTCGCGCAACGGCTCAGCCGACCGCGCCCACGCCGCCCGCACACAGATGCGCGAACGCGCGATTTAGCGCTTGCGCATGCAGGGTGTCGACCGTGCGCAGATCTTTCCAAGCTCTCAGGCTGCGAGACAATCGCGTCGAGCAGTCGTCGGCGCGGCGCACGCCTTCCACCCGAGCCAAGCCGGTGAGCAAGGTAACGGTCAGCCGGTCGTATTGCGGGCGAGTGCTGGAGGCCAGATCGGGCACTGGCCCCGGCGGCGGTGGGGCGACACGCCAGCCGTCGATGAGCCCCTGCTGCACGACCTTGTTTGCTTCGATCTGGTCTCTAAAGAACGTCTGAGCCAGTTGCGGCGGGACGCCGTAGTTGGGCGCTTGCCGCGCCACCGACGCAAGTAATGCTTTTTCCCGGACCGGGTCGGTTATCGATTCCTTTTTTGCCCATTTATAGCGCGCCACCGTGTCGGCCAACATGACACGCTCGGATGCCTGGGCGATCAAATTCATCAGGGCGGTGTCGTCGCTGTCGCTTGCCTGGGCCCAAGCCGGTGTACTCAGCGCGGTGCTTGCGAGCGCACAAGCCAGGGCGAGCCCGGGGAGCGCGCGCGCGCCAAGTGCACGAGGCCGAGCGGCGCGGGGAATCGAAACGCGAGGAATTCGGAAAACGCCTGAAACACGGGGAGGCCGCGACTTACCAACGAGGAGCAACGGCGTTATAAAAACTGCGGCGAAGGCGGATAAACGCATGGAGTGGTAGCGTGGCAATGAATGGGATTGACCCAGTGGGATGGCCCCGGAGTCACCGGGATACCCATGATACAGCGCGCTGAGGAATCTCAAGATCCGGCCATGCTCTGGGGCTGGCCGGATTGCGGGTTGCGGCGAGGGTGGAAGCGGGCGCCGTGCACCGGCGCATGCGCGTGTCTAGTCCTGCGAGTTGGAACCGTCTTGCTGTTCAGCCAGGAACGCGCGCACATGTTCCGGCAACTCGCTGGCAAGAAACTCCACCGCAACCGGTTCCGGATCTGCCCTGTCGACTTTATCCGGGGCGGGAATGCGGGTAGGTTTGGCGTCCATGGTGTTTCTCCGAATCTGAGTTTCATTATCCGTCTGGCGGTGAAGCTTATGCCAGCACGGGTTAAGACTTTGCTGCCTACTGTTGCATAAAAAACACAATGCAAATCAAGCTTCTGCGAATTACCTTTGAGCGCTGCTTTCCAGCGCCCGGCGGAGACCGCTCAGTCGATGCGCGCGGGCACTGCGCCGCCGACGATCCAGCCTTTGATGGCCTGGACCACCGGCGCTTCTCGTCCGCTAAATCCATGGTAGGCCATCGCTTCGCAGGGATTGCCGCGGCTGCTTCCGCCGTCGACTGCGATCAAACTATGGCCTTTGGCGAGCGACTGCGCGGCGTCGAACGGGCACAGGCGGCAACCATCATGAATGTGCTGGACAAATAGCTGGCGCGGTTTGATCGCGTTGTAATCGAAGTTGGCGAGCTGCGCGCCCGCGCCCATCGTCGGCCGACTGATCAACGAGGTATGAACCACCGCGTCCCAGCGTTCGCCGAGTTCCAGGCCGAGAAAAGACGACGATATCGTGCCGCGGCTGGTGCCTACCAATACGAACTTGACGTCGCCCAGCCTTTTCTTGAGGTCGTCGAGCACCCGCGCGATATCTTCGCCATGCCGCACGCTCGCGCGAAACGCATCGCTATAGCCGCCAGGCTGATCGGACGGCGCGTCGACGATGGCCGTGGCAAAGGTATCGTCGACGAACAGATCGCGCGAGCGCACCAGAAAATTGCCGCGCTCCTGCATGGAAATCGTGCCGTCCTGCGTGGCAAGCGCCAACCGGCCTTCGCTGCCCGGGAACATCACCAGCACATAGCGCGGCGCACTTGCATCGCGTTCGGTGAGCAGATAGCGGATCGAATTGCCCGAGTTCAGATCGACCGAAACAACCTGTTCGGACGCCCGGGCGCCGCAGGTCAACACAAAGAAGCTGAACGCGAACAGGCAGATGTGCCTAAAGGCCAGCCGAGTGCGCACTGCGGATATTCGATTCATGGTAAATAACGCCAACACGATTCTATCGGTCGCCAAGCCGGCGGTTAAACGCACTTGACTGATGGCTTGGCTTCTAGTCTTGCTTGAAGCTTGTTTTGCTGCTCGAACGCTACTCGCCGATCATGCGGTGGGCATTGTCCAGCTCTTGATTCAGCGCGCGTTGTTCCTCGCCGGTCAAGCCACCACCAAATTGAGCCTCCATGTCGCGCGCTTGCCGGTGGATGCCATCGAGCCGCTGGTGCAATGCATTGCCCCGGGGCGGCGGGTAATAACCTTGGTTGACGTGCGCGTCGATGCTATGTGATTCGTGCTCAATGCGTCTTTCGACTTGCTCGGCACGGCGCAGCGCCGCTGCGTGAGGATCTTGCTGTGGGGGCTGCTGCGGGGGCTGCTGCTGGAGCTGCACCTGCCGCGGTGGCGGCGGCGGCGGGGCTACGACGCAGCCCGCGAGCCAAAGGGTGGCCGCGGCCGCGAAAGTGCATTGAAGAGCTTTGTTCACAAGGTGATCCAAGGGCGGCGAGTTAATCGGACTTAAAAAAAGCCAGCAGATCTAAAAGCCAACTGATTTAAAAACGGCGACTTGACAGCAGCGGCTCAGTAGCAGCGGCTTAACAGCACCGGATTTAATTTCAGCGGATTTAGATACCGGAATCTGGATGCCCGAGGTTTAAATGCCAGCATTTAGATGCTGGCGCTCAGGTACCCAACTTCAGGTAATCAGGTTCAGATTAAAGCGAGCCGTGCGTGCAGCAAAGCGCTGTTGCAAACGGTTGCAATCTGCGTGCCTGGCGCGCCCGCGGTTACAAACTAGCGACGCTCTTGCTCATACGTGCGAGCGCCATCCTCTGCGGTATGTTCGACAACCTTATTGCGCGAGCCGCACAGCGGGCAGCGAAAGAAAAACCCCTGGCCTTCGTTCTTGAATTCCAGGTCCGACGCTTCCCACTGTGCGCCGCAAGGCTGGTTCCGACATGTGTACATAGTGACTTCCTCGCAAAACCCGGATCGTAGCACTGTGCGGTGCGAGGGCGGCGGCCGCGCGGTTTGGCGATCGCAAAAAAAGTACCGTGTATGGGGTTCGAGCGGGCGTGCCGGCTGTTATTCAGTTCTTTAGCGCGGGTTCGGGAAGCGGCGAAAAAAGGGCGCCCTGCACGAAACGTACGTCAAACTGCAGCAGCATTTCGAACTGAGCCGCGTCGTCGACGTGTTTGAATATCAGTGGGGTTTTCAGGCGCGCGGCATAGCTCACCAGCGGCTTGACCATGCTGTCGCGCAGCGCATTGGTCGCGCTGATCTTGATGAAATCGAGCCGGCCCATATCGGGCACCGACAGGATTTGCCCGGCATTGGGCAGGTTGCCCGCCACCTTGAAGCCGAAGCTTTGATAGCTTTTGATCAGATAGCCGACGAAGGTTCGGTGCGCAACTGCACTTTCGGGCAACTCGATGACGATGCGCGCCGGATTCAGCCCGAGGTTGAGCAGCAACTCGGAAAAGTGCCGCCCATGATCGTACTTGACGCTCTTGAGCAGGTGCTCGTGCACGCTCAGAAACAGCATGCTGGGGCGGCCTGCGCCGAAGAAATTGATCGCATGCAGCATGCGCGAGAGGCGGTCCATCCCGACCAGATGCGAGGCGTCGTCGACGCTCGACAGCGGATCGGTCGGCGACTTGGGGTCGTCGACGCGCCGCAGCATGCCCTGGAAGCCGATTTCGTCCCCAAAGTGCGCGACATCGTGGGGCGCCGCGGACAGCGATTGGATAATACCCGCGTGGCCGGCATCGAAGATCGGCTGGTAGACGCTGTCGTACTCGATGCCATCGAGACGGGCCCGCGCAGCGCCGTCCGCGGCCAGGGATAGACGATCTTCACCGGGCACGTAGCCGGGCAGAAGGTCGACGAGTTGAGCGATAGTGGGTGGTTGCATACGGCAGCTTAAAGAGGGCGGGCCGGATTTTCAACGATACTCTTATTGGGTCCGGTGTGCCAAATCTTCTCACGCTGCACTGCAACCGCAAAACAAGCAATCGGAATGACGATATGCAATAGGACGACGCGGGGAAGAACGAGCGGCAAGCAAGCCGCGCGCTCACGTAGCGTTGTTATAACGCCGCCGAGGTAGCAGCCGCGAGAAAAAGCCCGTATAGTCAGCTCGCTAGTCGGATATTCCGGTGCCTATGCACCATTGATGGGGATAAATCTTGATTCCAATTGCAGCAGCAGCGGCTTCATTATTGGGCCAGGCACTGAGCGCCGGCGTGTCGAGTCTGACCGGCCAAAGCGGTAGCGCGAATCAATCGAGCCAGCCGAGCTTCGCTTCGCTGCTGAGCGCTGCAACGCAGCCCGGTGCCCAGACAACGTCCGCGATGCCGTCGACCGACGTGACCAAGCATTTGCATCCCCACCACAAGCATAGTGCCGATAGCGCGCTCAGTTCATTGCTCAACGCCTCGTCGTCGACCTCGCAAGCTGCTGCGGCGGCGGTCACGTCGGCAGGTGGCGCAGTGGGTTCGCTGCTCAATACCATCGCTTGATTCAACTTGCCGACGGTAGCGCGCCGGCCAGCTAGTCATCGCATCAACCTCGGCGTCATCGCCTGACGCCGATCGGTCGCGGCACTGTGCTGTCGATAGACCGATCAACCCACCATACCCAGCTGACGCAATACTCGGACGCCATCCGGCGTCACGCGCGCGATACTGCTGTCGCCCACGGCGACCATTTCCACTAATTGATCCTGTTGCAAAGCGATTAAATCGGGGCTGTTGAGCGAGACCTGTGTAGGCGCCGACAACAATAAGACGAGCGTGGCCAGTTCGTGAGGCGAAAAGAATTTTTTCATCGGTACCTCTGCGGTTATGCCAGAAACGATGCGATCGTTCGACGTATCGCGGGGCTGTGGGCTAGCTTGGAGCCTCATGCAAAAACATTGCGTGGAGTATCGCATTCGAACACTTAAACACGGCTTAAGTCTCGCGGTGTTCTCGCTTGTGCAAACGCGTGCTTCAAAGCCGACCCGCAGCCGACCCGCAGCAGGGCCGGGCTCTAGCGTCGAATACGGGCATCGTGAAGCACCGGGGCGGATCCGGTTACCGATGTTTACTCAGGTGTTCCCCCGATCTTTGGGGGTTCCGAATAGTGCGACAATCGGGCGGGGACAAAGCCGGGCTATCGATGCGCTGTGCCTGTCCACATTGAGCCTATCCATGCAGGATCAAGCCACGCCGGTATCTCAACTAAAAGGAAAACAACATGAACCGCTATGTGTATCTTGCCGCCATTCCCGCCGCCTTCGCGGCCGGCCTGTTCGCATCTCATCTGAGCACGCCCGCTCAAGCGCAGGCACCTGCTGCCGGACTGACGGCGCAGATCATCGACATTGGCGCCATGACCGACGCCGACATCGGCGCGCAGGTTCCGAACATGGGCACGCTGCGCACCAAAGGCCTAGTCGCGACGCCCAGCGGTACCGTGGCGGTGCAATCGGGCAATGTGCCCAAGCACACGCACATGGGCTCGGACGAAATCCAGTATGTGATCTCGGGAACCGGCACCTTCTGGCTCGGTAACCAGCAGCGCCAGATTCATCCGGGCGACCTGATCCTCATTCCGAAGGGCACCGTCCATGCGGGTGCGGTACCGACCAGCGGCGAATTCAAGATGCTCTCGATCAAGCTGCCGCCGCAAGCCCAGGGCGATACGCAAATGGTGCCCTGATAGGCGAATATTTGCCGGGTAGGGCTATGCGGGTCCGGCTGCTGCCGCCCCGCTATCAACCAAAAAAAACGGCGCTCATCGAGCGCCGTTTTGCGTTAGCGAGTAGCTGGATGTCAGCTGCTGGAGGCAACCACCTCGCGAGCCGATTGCGTCATGTCGATGCCGCGTCGTTCACGCCCGAACATGATGAAGACTGCGATGACTACCGCGACCACGCCCGCAACCAACGCCATTGCCAGGCCGTAGTTGTCGCCGTTGGCAGCAGCAATCTTCGTCTGCATATAGAGATTGACGGCGGCGAACAGGTTACCCAATTGATAAACGAGACCGGGGAAGGTCGCGCGGATTTCATCGGGGGAAATTTCGTTCAGGTGAACCGGGATAATGCCCCATGCACCCTGCACCGAGATCTGCATTAGGAAAGCGCCTGCTGCAAGCGCCACGGCGCCCGACGAGAAGGCCCACAGCGGCAGCACCGGCAACGCGATGAGCGCAGCAATCATGATCGCTTTCCTGCGGCCGATACGCTCCGAAAACGCACCGAACGCCAGGCCGCCAATGATCGCGCCGATATTGAGCACGATGGAGATCAGCGATACGGTATGCGGGTCGAAATGGTGTTGCTCACGCAGGAAGGTCGGATAGATATCCTGGGTGCCGTGACTGAAGAAGTTGAACGCGGTCATCAGCACGATCGCGTAGATCGACAGCTTGACGTTGGCGCCCAGGGTCTTGATCAGGCCGGGGCGTGGGCGCTTGGACATTTCCTTCCAGGCCGGCGACTCAGTCACGTTGCGACGGATGTACAACACCAGCAAGGCCGGCAGCACACCGACCATGAACATGCCACGCCAGCCGATGTACTGGTAGAACAGGCCGAACACAATCGAGGCGAGCAAGAAGCCGCTCGGATAACCCGCCTGCAGCAAACCGGATACGATGCCGCGCGATTTCGGCGGAATGGTTTCCATGACCAGTGCGGACCCCACGCCCCATTCGCCGCCCATTGCGATGCCGAACAGCGCCCGCAGAATCAGCAAGGCCATCAAGCTGGGGGCAAAGCCGGAAGCCAGCTCGAGGACCGAATACAGCAAGATGTTGACCATCATGGTCGGCCGGCGCCCGAACTTGTCGGCAAGCCGCCCGAAGATCAATGCGCCGACTGGCCGCATTGCCAGCGTGAGCACCACCGCCACGCTGACATCGGAGATCTTGACGTGAAACTCATTGGCGATGTCCTTGAAAATGAACACCATCAAGAAGAAATCGAAGGCGTCGAGTGTCCACCCTAGATAGGCGGCAAGCGTCGCGTGTTTTTGTTCACTGGTCCACTTCATTTTCGCTCCTAGTACTGCGCTGCACGTTAAGTGTCTGTTAGCGTCTGGTCATGTCCGGTTTTGCCGGGTTTTTTTTAGCGCCGATTGGCACATAGCCGCGAGTGTACGTCAGGTAAAGCGCGTGTTGTTAAAACGTGATCTCGGGCAGACACTTTTGCAAAAAAAAATTGGATCGCGCGGCGCGTTGGGCTACGCATTGGCCTTCGCCTTTGCCTTCGCCTTGACCACCTCCCGAATCAGATTCCCGACAATCTCGACGTCCTCGAGTCCGGTCAGATCGCCGTTGGCCGTTCCGGTTTCGGCTATCTCACGCAGTAGCCGGCGTACCGTTTTTCCAGCGCGGGTCTTCGGTAACGCGGTGCACACGAATACCTGTTCGAGCCGCGCGATTGCGCCGATTGCGCGGCTCACGGCGTCGCATACGCTTTTCGCGATTTCGTCGGCGTTGGCGCCGGCCATCAAGGTGATGAAGGCCACCGGCACGGTGCCCTTGATCGCGTCGTTAATGCCGACCACGGCGGCATCGGCCACGCCAGGTTGCGAGGCCACCACCGATTCGATCTCCATGGTGCTCAAGCGGTGCGCTGCCACGTTGATGACGTCGTCGCCGCGGCCCAGCACCCACAGGTGTCCGTCGCTGTCGACCACGGCTTCGTCCGAAGTGTTATAGCGGCCCGGAAAGCGTTCGAAGTAGGTGTTGAGATAACGCTCATGGTTATCCCACACGGTGCGCGCCAGTGTTGGGAACGGTGCGGTCAGCACCAGCGCGCCCTTTACGCCGACCGGCGCGACCGAGCCGTCCTCCATGAGGATCTCGTACGCATGGCCGGGCACCGGTGTGCCGCAGGAACCGGCTTTCACGTCGTCGACGCCGTACACGGGATACGTCCAGGTCGACCCGGTCTCGGTCTGCCCATACGCGTTGACGATGGGCAGGTGGTCGCCGAGCTGGGTCGAAGTCCAGTGGAACGTCTCGGGGTCGAGCGGCTCGCCTTGCGTCGTGATCAGGCGCAGCGTTTCGATGCGATTGGCGCGCGCGACATCGTCGCCCAGCGAGCGCAGCATGCGCAGCGCGGTCGGGGCGATCAGGATTTTCGTGACCTTGTGTTTGTTGGCGATCTGATAGAACCGCTCCTTGCTCGGCGTGTCGAGCGCCCCTTCGAAACAGACCAGCGTTGCGCCGTGGGCGAGGCCGCCGATCACGGCCTGGATCGGAAACGTGAGCCAGCCGACATCGGCCGCGCACCAGTACACGTCGTCGCGGGTCGGGCCGACCTGCCATTGAACGTTGGCCCAGGTGCCCAGCAGGAATCCGGCGACGCTATGCACTACGCCTTTGGGTTTGGACTCCGTGCCGCTGGTAAAGATCAGGAACGACTCGGCGTTGGCCTCGAGCGGCACGCACGGACAATCGTCCGATTGCGCCGCCACCAGTTCGGCATAACCGAACTCACCGGCCTGTAGCACCGGCGCGGATCCGGTACGGTCGACCACCACCACGGCTTCCAACCTGGCGGCGCTGGCACGGGCTCGCCGCGCGTTCTCCAGCAATGGGACGCGCTTGCCGCGCCGATAGCTGGCGTCGGCCGTGACCAGCACCTTGGCGCGCGAGGTCTGCAGCCTGAGCGCCGCGGCGTCGGCGGAGAACCCGGCGAACAGCACGGTGTAGATCGCGCCGATCCGGTTGCACGCCTGAATGGCAATGAACGCTTCGGGCAGGTTAGGCAAATAGATCGCAACCACGTCGCCCTGTACGACACCCAGCGAGCGCAAGCCATTGGCGAAGCGGGCTACTGCGGTGCGCAACTGCGCATAGGTCAGCGTGACCGTGTCGCCGGGCTCGCCTTCCCAGATGATGGCCGGCTTTGCAGCGCGTTCCGGGTCCTCGGCGTGGCGGTCTACGCAGTTGTCGCAGACATTGAGCATGCCGCCCGAGAAATATTTGAATGCGGGAAAGTCGCCGCTGCGCACGCTGTCCCATTTGCGGGTCCAGCGAAATTTCTTCGCCACCCATTCCCAATAAGCGTCGGGGCCGCCCGCCTGTTCTATTTGACGCGCTTGCGCCAGCAACGCCGCCTGTTCGGGAACCCGCCAGCGTTCGGGCAGCGGGACGACGGCTTCCATCAACAAAGCGCTAAGCGTATCGGTGGCTGACATCTTGTCTCCTACGTCTGACTTCAAGGACAGATCGATCGGGTAGCCCCAGGGCAGGTATTGAGAGTGCAGAGTACACCACCGCTTGCCTGCGCCGAATGCGTCATTACCCGAGGGCGGTGCCGGGTTGTGTTGCCCGTTGGTACTGACGCGCGGCCTTGCAGCAGCGAGCTCGTCTTGTGATTGCGCCGGGAGCCATGCTGTGGAAGAATCTACCTAACGTTTGTTAGGTCGTCAAGTCAGGGAGAAAGCCGATGGGCGCAGGTCAGTTTTCGTCACCGCTGGTGCAAGCGTCGCCGTACTTCAGCGAGGAACACGCGATGTTGCGCGAGGCGCTGCGACGTTTCGTCGAGAAGGAAATCGAGCCGTTTGCCCAGCAATGGGAGAGCGACGGTTTCGTGCCGCGCGAGGTGCTGCGCAAAATGGGCGATCAAGGGTTTCTCGGGATACGGCAAGCCGAACAATACGGCGGGGCCGCGATGAATGTGCTGGGCACCATCGTGCTGGCCGAAGAACTCGGCAGGTCGTCGTTCGGCGGCTTTGCGATCACGGTGCTGGTGCATACCGATATGGCGTCGCCGCATTTGCAGCATGCGGGCAACCGCGCCCAGCTGGATCGCCTGATGCCCGACCTGGTGGCCGGACGCAAGATTGCCGCGGTGGCCATGACCGAAGCGGGGGCGGGCTCCGACTTGGCCGCCATGCGCACCACGGCCCGCCTCGATGGCGACCATTACATATTGAACGGCGCCAAGATGTTCATTACCAATGGCGTCCACGGCGACGTTTACTTCGTTGCAGCCAAGACCGGCGGCGCGGGGCGCGGGCACCACGCGATCTCGATGTTCATCGTCGAAAAAGGCATGCCCGGCTTTTCTGTGGCGCGGCCTTTGCACAAGCAGGGTTGGTTGTCGTCCGACACCGCCGAGCTTGTCTTCGAAGACTGTCGCGTGCCTGTCGAGAACCTGCTCGGCGAAGAAAACAAGGGTTTCTATTCGCTGGTCAGGAATTTGCAGAACGAGCGCTTGACGCTCGGAGCGCAGGCCTTGGGCGAAGCCTCCAAAGCCATCGAGATTACGCTCGACTATGTCACGCAACGCATGGCGTTCGGTCAAACGCTCTGGGAGAAGCAGGCGGTCCGGCAAAAGCTCGCGATGCTGCTCGCCAAGGTGGAAGCGGCCCGGCAACTGATCTACAACACAGCCTGGCGCGACACGCAGGGGCACACGGTCGTGGCCGAGGTGTCGATGGTCAAAGCGTTATGCGGTGAACTGGTCAACGAAGTGATGTACGCGTGCCAGCAGTTTCACGGCGGCTTCGGCTATATGCGCGAAGCGCCGATCGAGCGCATGGTGCGCGACGCGCGCGTGCAGTCGATCGGGGGCGGTGCGACCGAAGTGATGCTCGAAGAAATCGCCAAGCGGATGGTGTGACAGCAATGGCTCAGCTTCCTGCCCATGCGCCTGATGCATCCGCTCGTGCACCGGCTCATGCACCCAATTCCGCTACCGGTGCGGCATCGCCGGCCATACCTCCCGACGGCGCCGCGAACGCGTCGCGCCGCACCATCCTGGATACCGCCGCTCGGCTGTTCCGGGTTGACGGTTACGCCGCCGTATCGCTGCGCGGCATTGCTGCCGCCTGCGGCATGAAAGCGGGCAGCCTCTATTATCACTTCGCCTCCAAGGATGCGATCGTGGCCGAAGTGCTGCGCATAGGCGTCGAGCGCGTGTATCACGAGGTGCGCGTGGCCATCGAGGCGCTCGGACCGGACGCCGCGCCGGAATTGGTTTTTCGTACAGCGGTCAAGGCGCATTTGCGCGCGTTACTGGAATCGCAGGATTACACTTCGGCCAACATCCGGATCTTCGGGCAGGTACCCCACGTAGTGCGCTCGGGCCACTTGCAGGTGCGCGACGAATACGAGCGCGTTTGGGGCGAGATACTGGGTCGTCTGGTGCCGAAGGCCGCGGCGAGCACTGACGAGTTGAGGCTCACGCGCTTCTTTCTGATCGGTGCGATGAACGGTACGCTAGAGTGGTTTCACACGGGACAGGCCTCGGTGGACGAGGTGGCCGAACGCTACGCAACGCTGGTGCTTCGTGGTCTACTAGGTGGCCCGACGTGACGATGACGGGGCGGATAGTACCCGTCTGAACCTCGGCTGTATCTACAAAGGAGGTGCCATGACCGACCTACTGAGCGGCGTGAGAGTCATCGAAATGCCCGCCATCGGCCCGATTCCATTTTGTGCGATGACGCTCGCCGATCTGGGCGCGGAAGTGATACGCATCGATCGGCCGGCGGCGTCCGATCTCGGCCTCCCGGTGCCGCCCGAATGCGATTTCCTCGCGCGCGGCAAACGATCGATCGTGCTGGATCTCAAACATCCGGACGGCCTGGCCGCAGCCCAGCAATTGATCGAGCGCAGCGACATCCTGCTCGAGGGTTTTCGCCCCGGCGTGATGGAACGGCTCGGCCTGGGCCCTGCGCAATGCATGGCTCGCCAGCCTGCATTGGTCTATGGGCGCGTCAGCGGTTGGGGGGCGACGGGAGAACAGTCCATGCGGGCCGGTCACGACATCAATTTTCTGGCTGCGGCAGGTGTGCTCGGCACGGTCGGTACGCGAGCGCAGCCATTGCCGCCATTGAACCTGGTCGGCGATTACGGCGCAGCCTTGCAACTGGTCAGCGGCGTGCTGGCCGGGTGTCTGCACGCCCGCGCCACGGGTCGCGGCGCCGTGATCGAAACCAGCATCCTGCGTGGTGCCGCGAGCTTGATGGCGTTTCCGTATAGCCTGCTGGCGGCGGGCCAGTGGTCGGCACAGCGTGGCGATAACGTGCTGGACGGCGCGGCGCCGTACTATCGCACGTATGAGACGTCCGACGGCCGCTTCATGGCGGTAGGTGCGATCGAACCCGCCTTCTACGCAATCTTCCTGACACAACTCGGTGCCGGTACGGCAATCGACCCCGCGTCGCAGTTGGACCGCACCACCTGGCCCGCGACTGCCGAGACGATCGCTCGCTTGTTCAAGGCGCATCCGCAAAGCCATTGGGCAAGCGTGTTCGGCGCGTCGGATGCGTGCTGCACGCCGGTGCTGACGATGGAGGAGGCGGGCCGCGATGCGCACAACCTTGAGCAAGGGGTGTACATCGCGACGCCGGCCGGCCCGATGCCGGGCCCGGGCGTCGCCAACGTGCGCGCGCCGCAATTATCGCTGCCCGTGCCGGGCAACGATACCGTACGCGTGCTGCGCGACGCGGGTTATACCGGGGAGAGCGCTTCGGCGCTGATCGCATCGGGCGCGGCGTACTGTGCGCAGAGCCGCGCTTGAATCAACAAGCGCCGATCCGCCGGCTGAACAAGCGCCGATGCGCCAGCTGAACATGGGCGATGCGCCGGCTGAACATGGCCGATGCGCCAACTCCATCGCTGATCTGCGGCCGACCCACCGCCGGCCTGCCCCGTGCAGCGTTACCACCGTAGCGTTTAGCGCACCGCGTCGCCCATGCGGTATTCAGCGGTGAGTTCGTCGAGCTTCGTCTTGAACCCTGCGTCCAATTGCAGATCGATGGCCGCAAGCGTATCGGCCAGTTGCTCGGGGCGGCTCGCGCCGAGGATGGCCGACGTCACCACCGGGTTGGCGAGCACCCAGGCGACCGAGGCCGTGGTGAGCGACACGCCGGCTTCCCGGGCCGCGCCGCGCAACGCTTCGATGGTGGCGAATTCGCGCTCGTGCCAATAGCGGCTTTGGTAGCGGCTACCCGCAGTACCCAATGTGAAACGGCCTGCAGGCGGCGTTGCCGTGAGCTTGTGCTTGCCGGTCAGCAAACCGCCGGCCAGCGGATTGTATGAAATCACGCCGAGATGTTCTTCCTCGGCCAACGGCAACAGTTCGCGCTCGATCTCGCGAAACAGCAGGCTATAGCGCGGCTGTACCGAGACCATGCGGGTCAGGCGCAGGGTATCGGCACGGCCGAGCGCCTTGGCGAGACGATAGGCCAGAAAGTTGGAGACGCCGATGTAGCGTGCGCGGCCCGAGCGCACGATCACATCCAGCGCTTCCAGGGTTTCGTCCAGCGGCGTGGTCGCGTCGTCGGAATGCAATTGATACAGGTCGACATAGTCGGTACCCAAGCGCTGCAGCGACGCATCGATGGCATCGAGCAGGTGTTTGCGCGAAGCGCCCTGATTCCAGGGATGCGGGCCCATCTTGCCGACCGCTTTGGTGGCCACGATGAATTGGCTGCGCCGGCCTTTAAGCCAGGCACCGACGATTTCCTCGGTGCGTCCGACGCTCTTCAGGTCCCCCCCCAGCGGATACACGTCGGCCGTGTCGATAAAATTCACGCCAGCTTCGACCGCCTTGTCGATGATTTCGAACGCCACACGTTCTTCGGTTTGCAGGCCAAAGGTCATCGTGCCCAGACAAAGACGGGATACGTTCAGACCTGTGTGACCGAGATTCTTGTACTGCATCGATAAGCCTCCTGTCGGATTCAAAAAGTGCGTCCACGCTCCCGGCGCACCGGCGGATGGACGGATAGTTTTACACGTTTCGACGCCATGCGTGCAATTGCGCCAGGGGCCGGGTTTCGCGCGCGGCAGCACGGCGCCGGGAACGCCGCTTGCTGCTAGGTGTTGGATTACGCCCATATGCATGACTTGCACATCATCACATTGCGGAGCGACCCCATGACCCTAAGCGAAACCATCAAAGGCGTTATTGGCCTGGACCCGACCGAGCACGCCGACGCCGATATGCAAGCCGTACTCGACGTATTGCAAAGCCTGAATCCCAAACCGATCGAAGATTGCACGCCCGCGCAAGCGCGCCAGCAACCCACACCGGCCGATGCCGTCAAGCGTCTGGTGGAACAGCAGGGCCGCAATGTCGAGGTGCCGGCGGCAGTCCGGTCGGTACGCAGCAAGGACATCACGATCACCGGCGCCCACGGCACCAACCCCGCTCGCGTATACACGCCGGCGGGCGACGGACCGTTTCCCGTCATACTTTATTTTCACGGCGGCGGCTGGGTGATCGCCGATCTCGACGTGTACGATGCATCGCCTCGTGCGATTGCGGCGCAAGCCGATGCCATCGTCGTGTCGGCTGACTATCGGCGCGCGCCCGAATTCAAGTTCCCGGCCGCGCACGAAGACGCATTCGCGGCATGGCGCTGGGTGCTCGACAATGCGGCCGCGCTCGGAGGCGATCCCTCGCGCATCGCGGTAATGGGCGAGAGCGCCGGCGCCAACCTCGCCATTAATGTCGCCATTCACGCACGCGATTATGGCTTGCAAGCGCCCGTGCACCAGGCGCTCATCTACCCGGTCGCGAGTAACAATACCTTCTCGCTCTCGTACGAGGAAAATCGCAATGCGAAGCCGCTGAACAAGGCCATGATGCTGTGGTTCATCCAGCAGATCATCACGGAGAAGTCCGACCTGAAAAGCCCTTTGATCGATGTGGTGAGCACGGAGCTGTCCAACTTGCCGCCGACCACGGTCATCACTGCCGGGATCGACCCTCTGCGCTCCGATGGTGAGAAACTGGTCACCGAGTTGCGCAAGGTGGGTGTAGCGGTGGAACACCGTAACTACGACGGCGCGACGCACGAGTTCTTCGGGATGGCAGACGCGGTTGCCGCGGCGCGCGACGCCCAGGCATTCGTGGCGGGAACGCAGCGCCGCTGCTTCGATAGCAACACGGTGCTGTGAGTGTGTGTCATCCGGCGCAGCACCGGTATCGAGGGTGCTGCGCGCCTGTCGTTAGCCAGCCAGCTCGTTAGCGAGCTCGCCAGGCAGTGTGCGCGGCGAGCTGGCCGATTGGCAGCAACTCGCCAGTATTGCTGCGCGGACCTGCGCGATGTCGGCTGGCTTCACAAGGTGATGGTCGAACCCGCTGCGCATCGTAATGGTGCGAATTGGTCAGCGTTTTACGCTGCACCTTAGCCGCGACGCGGCGGCTGCCGCTTCAAGAAGTCCCCAATTGACGAACCTTTTGACCATTGCTAGTATGGGTAGACTTGGTTTATTAAAAAACCAAATAAAACCAATTTTCCATCGGCGGTATCCTCGCGTAACTCCATGCGCTTGACCAATCTGCACTGCGCGCTGCGCTCGCCAGCGGCGCAGCGGCTTGTTGGCGGGTGGACGCGTTGCAGGTCGCACAAAATGGTCTGGAGACTTTTGAATGAATAATCGGTCGGGAGCGCGCTCCCATTTGCATCGAATCTGCAAGCTTCTTATCGCGGGTTTGACGGCTGGCTTACTCGCCTCGTTCCCGATGGGCAGTTTTGCCCAGGAATACCCGAACCGGCCTGTCACCATCGTCGTGCCGTTCGGTGCCGGCGGATCGGCCGACGTCTATGGACGCGTTATCGCGCAACAACTCCAGCTTGCGCTGAAGCAATCGTTCATCGTCGAAGACCGGCCTGGCGCCGGCTCTATCATCGGCAGCCAATTTGTCGCGCAAAGTCCCGCCGACGGCTACACGCTGTTGCTGATTTCGAATACCCACGTGGTCAACGAGACGCTGTTCCCGAAGAAGAAATTCAAGCTGATGAGCGACTTTGTGCCGGTGGGGCCGATCAACTCGTCGGACCTGGTGCTGGTAGTGAATCCTAAATTGGGCGTCAACAACGTGGCCGACCTGATCAAGCTGGCCAAGAGCAAACCAGGCACGCTGAGCTTTGCGTCCGCAGGCTACGGGACGCCGTACCATATGGCGGGCGAATTGTTCGGTGAAATGGCCGGCATCTCGCTGCTGCACGTGCCCTACAAGGACAGCTCGCAGGCTCGCACCGACGTGATCGGCGGCCAGGTCGACATGATGTTCGATGCGACCACTACCATGGAAGGTTTCATACGCGGCGGCCAGGTCAAGGCACTCGCCACGACGGGCGATGCACGCTCGCAAGTGTTGCCTAACCTGCCGACCGTGAGCGAAGCGGGCGTGCCGAAGTACAACGCTGTAATCTGGCTTGGTCTGATGGCGCCGAAGAATACACCGCCGGCGGTGGTCGACAAACTCAACGCGGAACTGGCCAAGATCGTCGCCAAGCCCGAGATCCGCGCGGCATGGGAACTACAGGGCGCGCAGCCAATGACGATGAGCCCCCCGCAGTTCGCGCAATTCCTGAACGCCGACATCAAGAAGTGGGCCGACGTCGTCAGGATTTCCGGCGCCAAGGTCGACCAGTGACGAGCGGCATTTGCAGCGCGCATTCGAAGTGGTGTTCGGGGGGTAGTATTCGGCGGGTGGTACAAGATTAACCAACGACAAAAAGTAGAACGATCATGGAATTGAGCATATTAAGCGCGGGTGCGGCAAAAGGTTTGGTCCAGGCTTTGCAAGCCGGTTTTCAGTCAAGTGAGGGCGCCGCGATCAGCGGCAGTTTCGGTGCGGTATGGACCATCAAGGAACAGTTCGACACCGGCGCGCCATGCGATGTCGTCATCTTGACCGCAAAGATCCTCGCCGAACTGGAAGCGAAGGGTGAGGTGGTAGCCGGCAGCGTAGTGCCGCTGGGCCGTGTCGGAACCGGGGTCGCCGTGCGCACCGGCGCCGCTACCCCCGCGATCGCCGAGCGCGATGCGCTGGGCGCCAGCTTGCGAAAGGCCAAGGCGATCTATTTGCCTGACCCGGTGCGGTCCACGGCCGGTATCCACTTCATCGAAGTACTGAAAAAGCTCGGTATCTATGACGATGTACAAGCCAATCTGCAACCCTATCCGAACGGGGCCATCGCCATGGCGCACATGGCGCAGAACACGGACGATGACGTGATCGGTTGCACCCAGGTTACCGAAATTCTCTACACGAAGGGGGTGACGCTGGTCGGCTTGCTGCCCAAGGAGTTCGAATTATCGACCTTGTATGCGGCCGGGATCAGCCGCAATGCGGCCCACCCCGCATTGGCGCACAAGTTCATCGAAGAACTGACCGGCGACCAGACGCAGCAGTTGCGAGCGGACGGTGGGTTCAACGTTTGAGCGAGGCGCGGTAGCGTGGCTGAGGCCGGCGTGCCGCGTCGTTTGCGATGCAGCGTCGGCGCCCGGCCTTAATTGATCGTGATGCCGGCGTCTTTGGCGACCTTGCTCCACTTCACCTGCTCGGTGGCCATGTATTGCTTCAAACCGGCCGGGGTCGACAGCGAGACATCGACGCCCGCATTGGCGAGCGCTTTCACGGCTTCGGGGCGCGTCAAGGCGCGCGCCACTTCGGCATTGAGTTGCGTCACCACATCGTCGGGCGTGCCGGGCGGCGCAAGCAATGCCAGCCAGACCGACGCATCGTAACCGGGCACGCCGGCTTCTTTGAGCGTGGGCACCTTGGGCAAGCTCGGGTTGCGCTGGGCGGTGGTTACGCCGAGCGCGCGCACTTGACCGGACTGTATGAGCGACAAGACGTTCGGGATGCCGGCGAAACTGCTTTCGACAAAGCCGCCCAGCACGTCCGTCATCGCCATAGCGCTGCTGCGATAGGGCACGTGCCTCAGGCGTGCTCCGGTCAGTGAAATGAACAAGCCCCCCATCAATTGCTGCGAACTGCCGTTGCCCGACGACGCGTAGCGGATCGAATTCGGTTTTGCTTTGGCTAGCGCGATGAGCCCTTTGACGTTGTTGGCCTGGACCTTATTGTTGACCACCAGCACGTAGGCGGTTTGGGCGAGTTTCGACACCGGAGCGAAGCTTGCCAGCGGATCGTACGGCAGGTCCTTGTATAGCGACGGACTGATCACGTGGGTGGTCGAAATCATCACCAGGGTATAGCCGTCGGGTTTGGACTTCGCCACGTAATCGGTACCGATCGTCGAACCGGCGCCGGGCCGGTTCTCGACGATGAACGACTGCCCGGTGTCCAGCGTCAGATTTTGCGCCAGCACCCGGGCCACGACGTCGGTGTAGCCACCGGGCCCGAACGGGACGACGATCTTCACGGGGTGGGCGGGATAAGAGGCCGCATGAGTGCCCACATCGGTGGCCGCATACGCGTTTGCGGCGACGAGGGCGAGCGCCGCCATAAGTCCAGCGCTCAGTCCCGCGCTCAGTCCCGCGCTTAATCGTGCGGCCGAGCTGGTACCTGAGCTTGCGCATACCGCCGCGGCGTTCAACCGCTTCCTCAGGCCCGCGCCCAAGCGCCGCCCCACGACAATGGATCGCAGCATCATTTGATGGTCAACCCTGGTAGACGGGCTTGGGCAACGTGAAGAACGCGTTCAGGATGTGATAGACCATCATGTAGTTCTTCTGCTGGAAGCTGGCGTGCGAAATTCCGGCCATCACGCTGAACTGCTTGTCCATGTTGGGCAGGCGGTTGAAGAACGCGAGCAGGTCTTCGATGCTGGCAATACCGTCGTACTGACCGCGCAGGACGAGCGAAGGCACCGTTATTTTTTGCGGATCGACCAGCGGCAGTTTCGAGCACATGTCGACATAGGTGCCGGTGGGCATCGAGTCGTCGAGTGTGAGGATCGCGTCGGCAAAAGCCGCGACCGTCGCGGCGTCGGCGCAGTCGGCATGATCGCGGTTGAATATGCTTTGCACGAAGGCGCGATCGATAGGCCGGCGGTTATTCGCGAGGAAGTCGGCCAGTTTTTTCTTGCGCTCGTGCAGGGTCGGGCTGCCTTCGCCGGTCCACACGAACGCGTCGAGGGCGAGCCGCGCGACGCGCTCCGGATGGCGTTGCGCGAACAGCGCCGCCTTCAGCGCGCCCGATGAAATGCCGTAGACCAGCAGCTTGCCGGCGCCGCTTTGCTTCAGGATGTACTCGCTGCCGGCCGCGAGATCGTCGGCCCCGTTGCTGATGTCGAAGTTGATCGGGCGATCTTTGTCCGAGCGCCCGTAGCCTTCGTTATCCATGCACCATGTGTTGTAGCCCTGCTCGGCAAACCAGTCCATCGCCGACGAATAGGGCCGACCCGGCACCTGCAGGTCGAAGGTCGGCTGCGATGCCATCGACGAGCCGTGCACGAACAGGATCGTGCCCGCCGGCTTGGCGCTAGCTTTGGCCGGTTTTTCCCACATAAACAGATTGATGTCGCCTTTCTTGATCCAGTGTTCGCGGCCACCGGTCCACTTCACATCCGCCATGCCTATCTCCTTGGTAGAACCCGCCGTAGCGGGTTGTCCATTGCTTGTGACTGAGCTTGCCGCGGCGCGCGTTATGGCTTCGGCCGCGGCTGCGCTCATCACATTTTCTTAGCGCGCTATTTTTTCATTGAGTCTGGCGTTCGCTGCTGGCGCGCTGTTCACGCAGACGCCGCTCGGTATTGCGTTTCGTGAACGAGCCACGTGCCCAGAAAAACACCTGCAGCAAAACCAGCAGCGCGCTACACGCGACGAAGGTCGCGCTGATCGGACGGGTGACAAACACCATCATGTTGCCGTGCGAGAGCAGCAGCGCGCGCCGGAAATATTCCTCCACCATGGGCCCGAGCACGTAGCCGAGCAAGATAGGCGCAACGTGGAAATCCAGCGCCGCGAAGATGGCTCCCGCGATGCCGAACACCAGAACCTCGCCAACCTCGAACAAGCTGTTGTTGGTGCTGTAGACGCCGACCGCGATAAAGAACAAGGCCGACGGGTAGAGATAACGATAGGGCACTCGCAGCAATTTGACCCAGATGCCGATCAGCGGCACGTTCAGGATCACCAGCAGCACGTTGCCGATCCAGAAGCTCGCGATGAGCCCCCAGAACAGATCGGCGTGTTCGCTGATCAGTTGCGGCCCGGGCTGTATGCCCTGGATCAGCAGGGCGCCGAGTATCAGCGCCATTACCGCGTCGCCCGGGATCCCGAGGCTCATGGTCGGGATGAAGTCGACCTGGGTCTTCGAATGCGAGGACGCTTCGGGCGCCGCGACGCCTTCCAACGCGCCATGGCCGAAGCGCTCGGGCGTCTTCGAGATCTTTTTCTCGAGCGCGTAGGCGATGAAGGTGGTGATGGTCGGGCCGGTTCCCGGCATGGCGCCGAACAAGGTGCCGATCGCCGTGCCGCGTACCATAGGCATAAACGATTGTTTCAGTTCGGCGATGCTCGGGCGCATGTCGCGCAAGCGGACCTTGGTGCCGCTGCCGATGACCTGCATGCGGTTCACGTTGCGCAGGAATTCGGCCACGCCGAATAGCCCCAACGCCAGCGCGACGAGTTCGACCTTGTCGGAGAGTTCCGGCAGACCGAACGTCAGGCGCATGACGCCGCTGTTGACGTCGGTGCCCGCGATGCCGATCAACAGCCCCATCGCGGTCATCGCCACGCCTTTGAGCGCCGAGCCCTTGGACATGGTCCCGCCCGCGAGCAGACCGAGCAGCATGATCGAGAACAACTCGGTTGGCCCGAACTTGAAGGCGATGCTGACCAGCAGCGGCGACGCGAAGATCATCACGATAATGCCGACCGAGGCGGCGAAGAACGACGAGATCATCGTGATGCCCAGCGCGGTGCCGCCCTTGCCGGCCAGCGTCATCGGATAGCCGTCCAGGCAGGTGACCGCGTGCGGAGGATGGCACGGCAGGTTCAACAGGATGGCGCCGATCGCACCGCCATATTGCGAGCCGTAGAAAATGCCCGCGAGCATCAGGATCGCCGGCACCGGGTGCATGGTGTAGGTGAGCGGCAACAGCATGGAAATCGCGGACAGCGCGCCCATGCCCGGCAGCACGCCGATCAGGTTGCCGATCAGCACGCCAAAGAATGACCACATCAGGTTATGCGGCTGTAAGGCGACGCCGAAACCCTGCATCAGATTCAGTAGAGATTGTTCGATCATGATCAACCCCACGTGAACAGCGGGAACTGCAGTTGCAGGGCCCACCAGAATACGACCGTGCAAATGACGCACATCGCGAGAGCCAGAACCAGCGCATCTCTTACCTTGTTCTGGCGATCGCCAAGCGCAGAGATAAACACGATCGCGAAGGTGGCCGGCAACAAGCCGCCGTACTTGCCGAGCACGACGAACGCGAGCACGCCCACCGCGATGCAGATCCAGCCGCGCCATTCAGGAGGCAGATGCTGTTTCGTTTCAGCATGAGCGTCGGGACGCTTGGCTGTGAAAGCGATGGCAAGCCCCACCAACACGAGGATTGCGCCGACGGCAACCGGGAAAAATCCGGGTCCCATGCGGCTCAAGCTGCCGATGTTATAAGTTACACCGGCGGAAATCGCGCCTATGCCGAATAGAAAAATCAGGGCGCCTGCGTAGAGATCCTTGCCGTATCGTTTGACGAACGGTAGAGGGAATCCGGACTTGATGTTCACGTTGCCTGTCTCCAGTGACTCGACACGAGCTGCCTATAAAGTCACAGCGCGCACAAAACGGCAACGCGCGCACTGTGCTGGCTTATTTTCTTCGCATCGGGATTGCTATGGGCTTCGCCGCTTCGACCTATGCGTCCACAATCTGGATTCGTGCAGTAGCACAGAGCGTGATGGGCAGCGGCCAATGACTACTTTACATGGTTAGTCAGTGTGCCGAGCATATCGATCGAAAGTTTCATCACGTCGCCCTTCTTGAGAAAACGCGGCGGCTTGAAACCGATCCCGACACCCGCTGGTGTGCCGGTGGCGATCACGTCGCCGGGCAGCAGGGTAATCCCTGCGGACAGCGTTTCGATGATCGTGGGAATATCGAAAATCAGGTCGCGCGTGTTGGCATTTTGGCGCAATTCGCCATTGATCCAGCAGCGCACGTCGAGGTTGGCGCCGTCGACCTGGTCAGCGGTGACGAGCCACGGGCCCATTGGGCAAAACGTATCGAGCGATTTGCCGAGAAACCATTGCCGGTGTTTTTGTTGAAGGTCGCGGGCCGTGACGTCGTTGACGATCGTGTAACCCCACACGTGATCGAAGGCGCGCTCCTTCGTAATGCCGATTCCCGGCTTGCCGATCACCACCGCGAGTTCGACCTCATAGTCGAGCTGCTCGGTCAGATGTTCGAACGCGTTCACGGGCGCCATATCGCCGACGACGGTGGACGCGGGTTTGGTAAAAATCACGGGCGCCGGCGGTGCGAACTCGCCGGTCTGTGCCGAGCTGTCGAAGCCGGACTGGCTGAATTCTTTTGCGTGCTCGTGGTAGTTTTTGCCGACGCAAAAAATGTTGCGGCGCACGTTCAGCGGTGCGAGTGTAGGGCGGCCGTCGAGCGCCTGCCAGCTCTCGATATGAGCGAAGGCCGCGGCTTGTGCGGGCGCCGGTACCTGCGCAATGAGATCGATCATGTCGCCGTCGAAACCCGGCAGCAGATGGCGAACATCGCAGTAGCTGCAGGCATCGTCGGAAATGACCACCGGCCGTGCGCGGCCATCGATGTCGAGAGTAGCGAAACGCATTGGATCTCCAATTGGTTGTGTTTGGTTTTTTACAGAACCAAATTGGACATACTAGCAATCGACCGAAGGCCCGTCAATGAGTAGATATCTGCATGATATATGTAGCGATTGGTCGGAGGCGAGCGAGGAGGATCGACGAAAAAGCGCGTGCTTATGGTGATGATAAGACCAATTTACACCAATCGATTACGCGCTATATTATGATCACGCTTTCCTCCAACCTGATGCGATCCAACGATGTCACTATCGGCCGACCCCGCTTACACCTTGAAAGAAGCGCTGCTCGCGAATCTACGCGATGCGCTCTGGCACCCCGGCGAGAAGCTGCCGACCGAGCGCCAGATGAGCGAATCGTATGCGGTCGGGCGCTCGACAGTGCGTCGCGCATTGGCTCAGCTAAAAGAGTTGGGGCTGATTACGCAGACGGTCGGAAGCGGAACTTACGTGGCCGCCGACATGCTGGAGAAGCTGCCGCAGACGCAAGAGGAGGTGAGCCCGGCTGAGTTGATGGAAGCGCGGCTGATCTTTGAGCCCGGTTTGACGGATCTGGTCGTGAGAAACGGCACGGCCGCCGACTTCGGCGAGCTGGAGGCATGCTGCCGCAACGCGGAGTTAGCGACGACGCTCGAGCAGTTTGAGCACTGGGATGGCGCTTTTCATCAGAAGATCGCCGACGCGACGCACAACAACTTCGTCATCGGCGTGTTCAAGTTGATGCTAAAGGTGCGTGAGCGCAGCGAGTGGGGCTTGTTGAAGAAGAAGAGCATGACCACGGAGCGGCGCGCGGCCTATCAGCGCGAGCATCGCGCCTTGCTCTATGCATTGCGCGACCGCGACGCCGACACCGCCAGGAATCTGATCGTCACTCACCTGATCAATGTGCGCGGCAATATGTTCGATTATTGAGCGACGGCCTGGGCGCAGAGCCGATCGCTACGCGGCAGGATCGGTCGCGACATCGCGACGTTTTTCTGCAGAGTTGAGTCGCAAGCTATCGAGCGCCAGCAGCATCCGATTTTTCCCACAGTTCACGTGCTCGAAGCTGGCGTTGTAACTGGCCTGGGGATCCTTGGCCTTAAGCGCCGCGAGTATGCCACGGTGCTCCTTGTTCGATGCCAGCAGCGCATCGCGCTCCATGAGTCCATGCGTGCGAAACAGGTGAAACTCTTTCACCAGCGAGCGGTACATCTTGATCAGCCGGCCGTTTCCGGTCGAGCGAACGATGAAATCATGGAACTCGACGTTCAGCGGATAGAACTTGGCGAAGTCGCCGTTTTCGGCGGCGATTTGCATGTCCGCGACGAGCGCTTCGAGCGCCGCAAGCGTGGGCGCCGTGAGCATCGAACACAGCAACGAGGACGCCAGCGCCGTCAATCCGGCGCGCAAGTCGTATACCTCGACTGCGTCGGCCTTGGTCAATTGATTGATAAAGACGCCTCGGTTCGGTACCAGATAAACCAAGCCCATTTCCGCCAGTGCACGACATGCTTCGCGTACCGGCCCACGGCTTACCATCAGCTTGTCGGCGACGAGTTTTTCGTTCAGCCGCTCGCCCGGCGCGAGTTCGCCGCTCAGGATCATGCGCTCGATCTCGCGCTGTACGACGCCCGTCAGTGTTTGCGACCGCAGTTCGGCTACCGTGATGAGGGAGGTGTATTCAGTATGCATAAGCATATCATCGGCTGATATATGGAGACTGTCAACAGTCTAACACTGGCAATTCGGTGACGTGCCGACGGCCACGGCCTGATGGGTTGGCGCACATGAGGGGCGATTCGGGAGAAATTCTAGATGGCGCGAGCGATGCCGCACTGGGTGTCCGACGCCGTGACGTGTTAGCGCATGAGCTAAAATGCGATGAAGGAAGGCGTGTAGGGTTGGGACGGCAAAACAAGGTGGATCGCACGGATGCGGACGGCGTTGCGCCAGCCTGCATCCGTCACGAGCAGCGAAACATCAGCAGAGCATTAGCGGGAGAGGGCGCTTAGGGCATCCGCTTCAGCGCTTCGCTGCGCACCTTCCGCACTTCTTCGGCCAGTTCCCGCACCCACGTGAACGCGTCGCTCAAGCTGTCCGCGCAGATTTGCAGCGCTTTACGGGCTGGCATGGCGGTCACAACATTGGCTGAGGTTTGCATGATGGCTCCTAGGGTTAATACCTAAACACAAACCCTATTATAACCATATATTGCAGTGCGGTAAAACTGCCAGTTGCCAGGCGAGACACGCTCGCCGTCTACCGTCGCATGCCAGATACGCCCCCGTTTATTGGGCGCTGGACACGATTTTTCGCACCTTCGCCACCTGATCCGACGTGACGGCCGGCGCATGGTTGCCCCAACTGCTGCGCACGAAGCTCAACAGATCCGCGACCTGCTGATCCGAGAGCCGCGATCCAAAACCGGGCATCGCCACAGGCGTGGGTGCCGCCTCGGTCGATGGCATGTGCGAGCCGGTCAGCACGATATGAATCAGAGAACTCGGATCCGTCGTATTGACCGCCGTATTACCGGCCAAAGCGGGGAAGGCCGCCATCGCGCCGGTACCGTCGGATCGATGGCATGCATTGCAACTATTCAGATACACGGCCGCACCGGTCGAGCCGATATGACCCGCACGCAATTCGGTCGCCACGGCGTCTTGCGTACCTGTATTGGGCGGCGTCTGCTGTGTGGCGGTAGAGGCTACTGTTTGCACTGCGGGTGAGGTCAGGTAGGTGGCGATCGCATTCAGATCGTCGTCGTGCAGATATTGGGTGCTGTCCTCGATCACCTCGGACATCGGCCCGAACGCGGCGCCATCTTTGCTACGGCCGCTGCGCAGGTAAGCCACGACATCCTGATGCGACCAATTGCCGCCATGGTCCGCCACTGCGCTGCGCAAATTAGGCGCATACCATCCGGCCAGCGAAAAGCCGGACAGAAATACGCTGTCGCCTTTTTCGCCGAACGACAGCTCCTGGCCTGTGACCCCACGCGGCGTATGACATGCACCGCAATGCTCGAGGCCTTGCACAAGATACGCGCCCCGGTTCCATTCGACGCTTTGCTGCGGGTCGGGCTGATAGATGCCCTTGGGCAGATAGAGCGTGTTCCAGACCGTCATCAACGCGCGGATGTTGAACGGGAAATTCAAGCTGTTTTCATGATTCGCCGCGGAAATCGGTTGCACGCCACTGAGGAAGTAGCGATACAGCGCATGCATATCGTCGTCGTTGATCTTGGCGTACGACGGATAGGGCATCGCGGGATAAAGCCGGCGGCCATCCTTGGCGACGCCTTCGCGCAGCGCGCGGGCAAAATCGTCGTAGCTGTAAGTCCCGATGCCGGTCGCGTTGTCCGGTGTAATGTTGGTCGAATACAGCGTGCCGAATGGCGTGGCCAGCGGTAGGCCGCCGGCAAACGGTTTGCTCTTGTCGACCGTGTGACAGGCCGCGCAATCGCCCACTTTGGACAGATACGCGCCCCGCATGATTTGCGCATCGCCCGCAGGCAGCGCCGCGGCTACAGTCGTGGCGGCACCAGCAGCTGGGGCGATGACCGCCGACGCCATTTGCGCCTGCGCCGGGCCGCCAGCGAATACAGTGAGTGCCAGCGTCGCCAGAGGCGTCGCCGCGAGCGACATCCAGTTCATATATGTTTTCATTGGAGCACTCTTACGCTTGAACCAGCGGACCGGGGTTCTTCAAGTACACCTCGCGAATTGCCTTGGTGGCCATATACGTCATCGCACCGATCGTGCCGGTGGGATTGATCCCAAGGTTTTGCGGAAATGCACATGCGCCCGCGACGAACACATTCGGCACGTCCCACGACTGCAGGTATTTGTTGACCACGCTGTTATCGGGCCGGTCTCCCGCGATCGCGCCGCCGGTCGTGTGGGTGCTCTGGTACGGTCCTGTATCGAAGTGGTCGCCGACCTTGCCTGCGTTGATCGTCACGAGCTTGGGCGCCGGATTCATCGCGCGCCCCACCTCGGCGGCTTTCTGGCTGACGAATTGCGTCATCTTGCCTTCGTTGTCTTTCCAATCGAAGGTCATGCGCAGCAGCGGCTGTCCGTAGGCATCCTTGTAAGTCGGATCCAGATCCAGGTAATTGTCGCGATACGACATCACCGAGCCTTGGGTCGCGATCGAGAACGAATGAAGGTAGTGGTCCTTGAGCGACTTTTTCCAGCCGGAGCCCCATTTCGGCGTGCCCGGGGGAATCGCTGCTTGCGCAATCGGACGCCCACCGGTGACAGCGACAAAGGTGATCGCGCCGCCAACGAAATTCAGCGGTCCGTGATCGAAGTTGTCCGAGTTGAAATCGTCATACACCACGCCGCCCGCGCCGGCACCGATGAACGGGTTGATCGCCACATCTTTGTCGAAAAACAGCGGCACCTTGCTGTTCTTTTGATACGCATAATTCTTGCCGACTGTACCTTCACCTGTGACCGGATCGTACGGTTTGCCGATGCCGGAGAGCAGCAGCAAGCGCACGTTGTGCATCTGGTAGGCGCACAGCGCGACGATGTCGGCGGGTTGCTCCACGCTGCGGCCCTGCGCGTCGATGTACGTGACGCCCGTGGCGCGCTTGCCGCTGGCATCGAGATTGACGCGTACCACCTGCGAGCGGTCGCGCAATTCAAAATTGGGTTTCCTGAGCAGCGCCGGAACGATACAGGCCAGCGGCAACGCC
>Ga0265338_10000878_pt1 | contig 50723 bp, 42 predicted proteins | sample 42126metaG_FD_193579 | JGI IMG/M metagenome (GOLD analysis project Ga0265338, IMG submission 193579) | Rhizosphere microbial communities from Carex aquatilis grown in University of Washington, Seatle, WA, United States - 4-21-26 metaG | ecosystem: Host-associated > Plants > Roots > Rhizosphere...
GTCGAGGCGGCCGTCAAGCTGGCCCGTGACCGGGCCACGGTCGTCGACATCGGCAAGATGAAGCTCGACCTGCCGTGGAACGCCTACTACGAGAAGGAACTCGACGTCCGGTTCTCCCGCTCCTACGGCCCGGGCCGGTACGACCCCCGGTACGAGCTCGACGGGATCGACTACCCGGCCGGCTACGTGCGGTGGACCGAGAAGCGGAACCTGGAGTCCTTCCTTGACCTGGTCGCGCGGGACCAGGTCGACGTGGCACCGCTCATCGACGGCGTGTTCCCGCTGGCGGACGCCGCCACCGTCTACGCGGACCTGAAGTCCGGCGCCCTCAAGGCGATCGGGGTGCTGCTCGAGTACCCGCCGCCGCCGGCCGGCGCGCCCGCCCCGGCGACCAGGCGGCTGCTGAAGGGGGCAGCGCCCGCACCCGTTCGGAATAACCAGGAGAGCACCGGGGACCGGGTCGCGATCGGCTTCGTCGGCGCGGGCAGCTACGCCACCTCGATGCTGCTGCCGCAGCTGGCCGGCCTGCCGGCCGCCCGGCTGGCGCAGGTGGCCACCACCCGGTCGCTGTCCGCCGTCAACGCCCAGGAGAAGTTCGGCTTCGAGGTCGCGTCGACCGACGCCGACGCGGTCTTCGAGGACCAGTCACTCGACGCCATCTTCATCGTGACCAGGCACGCCTCCCACGCCGGGCTGGCCTGCCGGGCGCTGCGGACCGGCAAGGCGGTCTTCGTGGAGAAGCCGCTGGCGCTCACCCGGGCGGAGGCGGACGAGGTCGCCGCGACCATCGAGCAGACCGGCAACGACCGGCTGATGGTCGGCTTCAACCGCCGGTTCGCACCGATGCTCGACGGCCTGCGCCGCGACTTCGGCCCGGCCGCCGCCAGCGCGTCCACCCGGTACCTGGTCAACGCGGGCCCCCTCGCGCCCGGCAGCTGGTACCTGGACGCCGAGGCGGAAGGGTCGCGCTTCACCGGCGAAGGCGGTCACTTCATCGACACCCTGAGCTGGTGGGCGGGCTCGCCGCCGGAGGAGGTCTTCGCGGTGCGCGGCCCGGAGCCAGGCGACGTGCAGGCGATGATCCGCTTCGCCAGCGGCGCGTCGGGCACGGTCTCGTACCTGACCGGCGGCAGCAGCCGGTTCCAGAAGGAGACGCTTGACGCCACCGGCGGCGGCCGCTCCGCCCGGCTCGACAACTTCAAGTCGGCCACCGTGTGGTCCAGCCGGGGCAAGGCGGCCGCGCGGGCCCGTGGCGGCCAGGACAAGGGCCAGCAGCGCGAGATGGCGGCGTTCGTCGAGGCGGTGCGGACCGGCGGCCCGATGCCGATCAGCGCGGAGGAGCTGCTCGCCACCACCCGCGCCACCATCGCCGCGGGCGAGAGCCTGCTGTCCGGCCGCCCGGAGCGGGTGTGAACGCAGTCATTTCCGCAAGCACGGGCCTCGACAAGGCGTGCTGGTACGCCCGGCGGCTGTCCCGGATGTCGGCCTCCGAGGTCGCCTGGCGCGCCCGTGAGCAGGCGGTCCGCCGGGCCTGGGCCCGGCGGCAGGTGCGGCCGGGGGAGCTGGCGGAGCTGCCGCCGCTGACGGCGGTGCTGCCCGCCAGCCGCCGCCGGTTCACCGCGACGCTGCCCGCGGACGCGGCCGGGCTGGTGCCCGCGGGCGCCAGGGACGCGGTCGTGGCGGCGGCCGACCGGCTGCTGGCGGGCGAGTGGGAGCTGCTCGGCACCGTCCGCACCGACCTGAAGCGCCCCGACTGGTTCCACGACCCGGTGACCGGCCGCCGGTCCGACCCCGGGGCCTTCGCGTTCCGCCTCGACCAGCGGGACGAGCAGGCGGTCGGCAACGTCAAGCAGGTCTGGGAGCTGAGCCGGCTGCAGCACCTGACCCTGCTGGCGGCGGCGGCCTACCTGACCGGCGAGGACGCCTACGCCGAGCGGGTGGCGGAACAGCTTACCGCCTGGTGGCAGGAGAACCCGTTCCTGTCCGGGATCAACTGGACCAGCGGCATCGAGCTTGGCGTCCGGCTGGTGAACTTCGCCTGGATCCGGCGGCTGCTCGACCGCTGGCCGCAGGCGCCGGACCTGTTCGAGCGCAACGAGCTGGCACTGCGGCAGATCCGCTGGCACCAGGAGTACCTGGCCGCGTTCCCGAGCAAGGGCTCCTCGGCCAACAACCACGTGATCGCGGAGGCGGCCGGGCAGCTCGCGGCGAGCTGCGCGTTCCCCTGGTTCCCCGACAGCGGGCGCTGGCGCCAGCGGTCCCGGGCGCTGCTCGACCGCGAGCTGCGCCGCAACACGTTCCCGTCCGGCGTCAACCGGGAGCTGGCGTCCGACTACCACGGGTTCGTGGCCGAGCTGGGCTACTTCGCGGCGGCCGAGGCGGCCGCGGCGGGCACCCCGCTGAGCGACGCGGCCTGGCGGCGGCTGTGCGCGATGACGGACGTGATGGCGGCCCTGGTCGACGAGCGCGGCCGGCCGCCCCGCCAGGGCGACTCCGATGAGGGGCGGGTGGTGCTGCTCGACCCGCCGGAGCACAACCGCTGGCCGGCCCTGCTGTCGGTGGGCGACGCGCTGTTCGGCCGCCGTGGCTGGTGGCCGCCGGTCCGCCCGGATGCGGGCAGCGTGCTGGCGGGCGCCCTGGCCGGGCCGCGGCCGGTAGTCGACGGCCGCCCGGTGCGGCGCCCGGACCGCTTCCCCGACGCGGGCATCACGATCATCAGAACGGGTGCGGCTGACCCGCCCGGCCTCTGGTGCCGCCTGGACGGCGGCCCGCACGGCTTCGGGTCGATCGCCGCGCACGCGCACGCGGACGCGCTGTCGGCCGAGGTCAGGTACGGCGGGGTGGACATCCTGGCCGACCCCGGCACGTACTGCTACCACGGCGAGCCGGAGTGGCGTAAGTACTTCCAGTCCACCATCGGGCACAACACCCTCGAGGTCGACGGCTGCTGGCAGTCGGCCCGCGGCGGCCCGTTCCTGTGGCTGCGGCACGCCCGCGGCCGGGAGACGGCGGTGACCGACGACGGGACCGTCGCCCGCTGGACGGGCGAGCACGACGGGTACCCGGCCGTGCACCGGCGGACGGTGCGGGTGGACCGGGCCGCGCGCTCGGTCGAGTTCACCGACACGGTGGCGGACGGCCGGCACGACGTCCGGCTCGCCTTCCACCTCGGGCCGGAGGTCGACGCGGAGCTGGACCGCGCGGTGGTACTGCTGCGCTGGTCGGCCGGCACCGCCCGGCTCACTCTGCCTGCAACGCTGCGCTGGTATCTGCACCGGGGTCAGACCGATCCAGTACTCGGCTGGTACTCACCCGGGCTGGGGGAGCGGGTCCCCGCGTGGACCCTGCTCGGCACGGGGGCCTGCGGGCCCGGCGACCAGCTGACCACGCTTCTGGAGTTCTCCCGGAGTGACGACGACACCGCGCGTGCGCTGGCCCAGGTGAGGAGAGGGGCGCGATGACCCAGCAAGACCTGGACATGCGGAGTTCCATGAAGGCGGTACGACGGCACGGCAGGCTGTTCGCGGCCCTGGTCGTGCTCGGCGTCCTGGTCGGCGCCGCGTTCGCGGTGCTGCGGCCGGCGACGCTGACCAGCACCGCCCTGGTGGTGCTGCAGCAGACCAACAGCGCGCAGAACAACACCTCGTCGTCGGCGGACCAGCTCAGCTCCGAGATCGGCACCCAGGTGGTGATCGCGAGCAGCTACCCGGTGCTGACCGGCGCGCTGCCGCACGTCAGCCCGGCTATGTCAGAGCAGCAGCTAGCGCAGAAGATCAGCGTCTCCAGCGTGGCCGGCAGCATCATCTCGGTCAGCGCCAGCGGCAAGACCGCGGCTGACGCCCAGACGACCGCCAACGCGGTCGCCAGCAGCTACGTCACCTACGTGAGCTCAGGGAGCAGCCCCGTCAAGCAGATGTCGGCCAAGGTGCTCGAGTCGGCCAGCCCGGCCGCCGGGGCCCAGCGGCTGCCGGCGGTAGCGACGGGCGTGCTGCTCGGCGCGGTCGGCGGGGCGCTGCTCGGCCTAACCGTCTCGCTCACGCTGAGCAGGAAGGACCGGCGGCTGGTGGGCCGCGACGCGATCGCCGGCTCGCTCGGCGCGCCGGTGCTGGCGTCGCTGCCGGCCGCCCGCCCGTCCGGCGCCGCGGGCTGGGCCACGCTGCTGGCGGAGTACCAGCCAGGGGCCGTGCCCGCGTGGGGACTGAGCCGGATGCTGCGCCAGCTGGGCGCGGTCGCCCGGGAGGCGGAAGACGAGGCGGTGTCGGTCGCGGTGATCTCGCTCGCGTCCGACCGGCGGGCGCTGGCGCTCGGCCCGCAGCTAGCCGCGTTCGCGGCGGCCCAGGGGATACCGACCGCACTGGTCATCGGCCCCCAGCAGGACATGAACGCGGTCGCCGCGCTGCGCACCGCGTGCGCGGCCCCGCCGCGGCAGGGGACCGCGGCGGGCCAGCGGCCGCTGCAGCTCATGGTGTGCGAGGACGACAAGCTCGGCCCGACCGATGCGGCGCTGGTGGTGGTGGTCGCGGTGCTCGACGGCGGCGCTCCGGCGATGCCGCGCACCGTCCCGGCCGACACCACCCTGCTCGGTGTCTCGGCCGGCGGCAGCACCGCGGAGCAGCTCGCCCGGGTGGCCACCGCCGCCGCGAACGACGGCCGCGAGGTCACCGGGATCCTGGTGGCCGACCCGGACCCGGCCGACCAGAGCACCGGCCGTTCCGCCCGGCTGGCACTGCCGCGGCGCCAGCCGCCCACCCGTGTCCACGACGTATCAACGGAGGCCCGATGATGAACGACCAAGGCCGGGCAGTCGCCTGGCCCGCCGCGCCGGGTGAGGACCTCTTCGCCGGCTACGACGACACCGGCCGGCCTGGCGGCCGGGACCGTCACCCGGGCGGCGGGACCGGGCTGGTCAGCCTCGGATACCTGACGGCGGCGCTGCGCCGCACCTGGCGGCGGTGGGTCGCGCTCGGGGTGCTCGGGCTGATCATCGGCGCCGGCTACGCGCTCGCGGCCCCGCCCGCGCCCAAGGCCACCGTCTCGGTGCTGGTGGTCGACGACCCCAGCCAGAACCCGGCCGACGAGGCGGCGACCGACGTCGCACTGGCGGAGAGCCTGCCGGTCGCCGCGGCGGTCGTGCACCAGCTCGGCCTGGCCCAGACGCCCGCCAGCTTCGCCGGAAGCTACACGGCCGTCGCCACCACCAACCAGGTGCTGACGATCACCGCCAAGGGAACCGGCAGCGCCACCGCCACCCAGACCGCGTCCGCCGTCGCCAGCCAGTTCCTCAAGTTCCGCGCGCAGTACGCGCAGACCCAGCTCCAGCAGACCGAGAACCAGCTCAACCAGCAGGTCAGCGAGGCACAGCAGAAGGTCAACGCGGCCAGCGGCGCAGCCCAGAAGGCGGCCGCCGCCGGCGCGCTCACCACCGTCCAGCAGTACGCGGCGCAGACCCGGGCGAGCGCGCAGACGCTCACCCAGTCGATGGTGAACGGGAGCCGGGTACTGAACGCGGCCACCCCGGGCAAGAACTCAGCGGTCAAGAACGCGGCCCTGTACGGGATCGGCGGGCTGTTCGGCGGCCTGGTGCTCGGCATGGCGATCACCGTCATCGGGGCGGTTACCTCCGACCGGCTGCGCCGCCGGGACGACATCGCGGTCGCCTTCGGCGCCCCGGTCAGGCTCAGCGTCGGGCCGCTAGGCCGGCGCCGCCTGCTGCCTTCGCTGCCCGGACAGGCGGCCGCCCGCCGGCGCGCGGCCGGCCGGGTGGTCGACCACCTGCGTACGGCGGTGCCCGGCAGTTCCAAGGGACCGGCCGGGCTGGCCGTGGTCGCCGTTGACGACTCGCCGGGGGTGGCCCGGCTGGTGACCGAGCTGGCCGTAGAGAAGGCGGGCGCGGGTGCCCGGGTGGTGCTGGCGGACCTGTCGGGCGGTGCCCAGGCGGCCCGGCTGCTCGGCTTCGTCGGCCCCGGGATCGGCCAGGCAGGCAGTGAGGACGCGCGGGTGACGGTGATCGTGCCGGGCCCGGATGAAGTCGCGCCGGTCGGGCCGCTGCCCAGCCACGCCTCGCCCGACGGCTACGCCAAGCCGGACGAGGCGCTGGTGAAGGCGTGCGCCGATGCCGACCTGGTGCTCTCGCTGGTCACCCTCGACCCCGCGTTCGGGGCCGAGCACCTGGCGACCTGGGCGGCCGACGCGGTCGCGGTGGTGACCGCGGGCCGGTCGACCTCGGTCCGGATCGGTGCCGCGGGCGAGATGATCCGCACTGCCGGCACCCGGCTCGGCTCGGTCGTGGTGACCGGCGCGGACCCCGGCGACGAGAGCCTCGGCTCGGCCGCGCTGCCGTAAAGCCGACTCCTGCGGCTCACACTGGCCCGAGAACTGGCCACAATTACGACCAGTCTCCATAGTGGCCACTATGGAGACCATTCCAATCACCGAGGCGAAGGCCCGGATCGCCGAGCGGGTCGCGCGGGAGCACGATCACTTCACGATAACTCGTAACGGCCGGGCCGACGTGATGCTCATTTCGGTGGCGGAGTACGAGTCCATGCAGGAGACGCTGGACATCCTCGGAGACCAGGAAGCAGTCGCGGACCTGCGCCAGTCCGCTGAGGACTTCGCCGCGGGCGACACCTTCACCGCCGCGCAGGTGCGCGCCGAACTGGAGCAGCGCAAGCGCCTGGGCTCGCAGTGACCGGCGGTGACCCGGCGGCCTTTGAGCCCTACGCCGTGCTCCTGTCCAGTCGTAGCTTTTGCCGGTAAGGGCCGTTTTGCTCCGTTGTGACCAGCAGTGTGGTTAGGTTCACCCGTGGTGGGGCCGGTCGTTAACGGGTGATTGCGGCCTTCCCTGATTTGCTAACTCAGCGGAGCGAGGGGATGCCCGATGATCACCAGGGAAGTGGCCGGTGAAATGCTGGCGGACGGGGCCCGCTCGGTCGCCCGGACGCCTGACGTCGCGCGGGCAGCGGCTATCTCGTACCGGTACCGCAAGTACACGATGATCGGCCACCGCTCCTACGTCGACAACCTGATGCTGGCCGCCCGGTGGACGCCGCCCGGCGGCGAGGTGGTGGAGTGCGGTGTCTGGCGGGGCGGCATGAGCCGCGGGCTAGCCGACATGCTCGGCCCAGGTCGTAAGTACCACCTGTTCGACAGCTTCGAGGGCCTGCCGCCGGCCCAGGAGATCGACGGCCCCGCCGCGACCGTTTACCAGCAGAAGACCGACTCGCCAACCTACTACGACAACTGCTCGGCCGACGAGTCGGTTGCCCGCAAGCTGTTCGAGGGCAGCAACCTGGACGTGGAGTTCCACCGCGGCTGGTTCAGCGACACCGTCCCCAAGTTCCAGCCGGAGCGCCCGATCAGCCTGCTGCGGCTGGACGGCGACTGGTTCGAGTCCACCCTGACCTGCCTGCGCGGCCTGGTGCCCTACCTGGCGCCGAACGCCCTGGTGCTGATCGACGACTACTACTCGTGGGAAGGCTGCCCGAAGGCGGTGCACACCTTCCTGGCCGATACCGAGAGCAGGATGCGCATCCGGTCGGGCCGGTTCGGCACCTGCTACCTGATCAACGAGCCCGTCCGCGAGGCGCCGTAGCGGCCAAGGTCGGTCACATCGAGCCGGGAAGGCCGCTTGCGTTTATCGGCTTTCCAAAATGATGACTCCTGCGTTAATTGAGCGTTGTGGCGACAAGTTGTCCCATCTGGGATGACTTGTGCGCCCCCCTTCGCTAGCCTGCTTAATGGCGCATCAATTCTTGGCTTAGAAGCGGGCGTCGGCGGAGGGGAAGTAATGCCTGAAAGCCTGAAGGATTTCTATACCGCTTTTGCCCCTACCTGCTTTTCGCTGCTCGGGCTGTGGCTGGTGATCATCAGCTTCAACGCCGGGGCCTGGCTCAACTCGGGTGACCTAGGGCCTCAGGAGCGGCGGGAGCGGCAGAAGCAGCGGCGGCGGCAGGCCTACGCGGTCGCGCTGTTCTTCGCGGCGCCGGGGACCATGGGCCTGCTCGCCCTGATAAATACCAGCAGCACCAACCTCTGGCGGGTTGTCTTCTCGCTAATCGCGCTGACCGGGTTTGGCTGCGTGGCGATCTTCGGTCACGTGCACCACGGGCACCCGCACGACGCGCTCGATATCAGCGATCATGTCGTCTACTGGGCCACCCTCGCCCTGTACCTGGCGATCGCGGTGCTCGCCATGATTCCCGCGAAGGTGCTCGACTTCGAGGGGTTCCTGCTTACGGCGCTGGTACTGGTGGGTACCCACGTGGCACTGCGGCTCATGCTGGCCGTCGAGCCAGAGGAGAAAGGCTAGCCCGCGCGGGCCTACCTTGGTTCGAGGTGCGCCCACAGGTGCCAGCCGAGGTACTGCTGGCCGGGCAGGCCGTGCACCGGGAGCGGCGGTGCGTGCATGAAGCGCTTGTAGGTGCGGGTCACCCGGAACGACGGGAAGTCGCGCTCGATGCGGCGGCGGTCGTAGACCAGGGCGTAGGGGTTGGCCGGGCCGTCGGTGTTGTAGTGGGTGAACTCGCGCAGCCGCAGGTACCGGGCTAGCCCGCGCTTCCTGGAGTTGGCCAGGTGGGCGCCGAGCTTGCCGCCGCCCGGCTTCAGCAGGCCGGCCTTCGCCAGCGGGTAGGCGGCCAGCAGCGCGGCCCGCCGGACCAGGGCGATCGAGACCAGGTAGTTGAGCGACCAGCGGGCGTACATCATGATGACCAGCTCGCCCCCGGGCCGCAGCACGCGGTGAATCTCGCGCTCGGCCTGCCTGATCTCAGGCACGTGGTGCAGCACGCCGTGGCTGAACACCAGGTCGAAGCTCGCGTCGGCGAAGGGAAGGTCGAGGACGCTGCCCTGGCGCAGGTCGGCGAACGGCAGGTCGCGCAGGGTCAGCCGGGTTCGCACCCGGTCCACCGACTCGGCCGTCAGGTCCACCCCGGTCCAGATGGCTCCCCGCCGGATCAGGCTCTCGGAGTCGGCCCCTTGCCCCAGGCCGATCTCAAGCACCCGCTTGCCGCGCAGGTCAAGCCCGTCCAGGCAGGCGGGCAGGTGGCTCTCCATCGAGTACCTGAACTGGTCGTAGTCGTTGAAGAACTGCTCATAGTCGCCCCCGAAGCGGTCCCGCAGGCCGCCCACCAGGGCATCACCGCACGCGTGGCCCTGCCAGAAGTCCTGGACGGTCTGTTCGTCCATCATCCCCACCAACCTCGTCGGCACCAGTTGACCATCCGATGGCGCCGCACCGCGTTTTGATACAGCCGGCGGTTTGACACGCTGCCGCGTATCACCCGGTACGGCTGGCTGCTCTGCTGAGAGATTTCAGAATTTGTCCGGCTTTGAGGGGTGGGTGGGACTGAACTATGCAGACGGTCGAAGTGCTCGTCATCGGAGCAGGGCCCTATGGCCTTTCCATATCCACGCACCTGCGCGCGCAGGGCGTGAATCATCTAGTCGTCGGCACGCCGATGGACACCTGGCGCGCGCACAGCCCGGCGGGGATGTTCCTCAAGTCGGAGCCGTACGGGTCGAGCTTCGCCTCGGCCCGGCCCGGCTACAACCTGGCGACCTTCTACCGCCTCCGCGGGCTGCCTTACGAACCGCGGCTCGGGCCGGTGCCGCTCGATAATTTCCTCGGCTACGCCGACTGGTTCACCGCGAACCTGGTGTCCGCACTGCGCGACGACTCGGTGACCGAGCTGACGCCGGCCGGCGACGGCTTCGTCGCCTCGTTCGCTGGCGGCGAGTCGGTCGCCGCCCGCCAGGTAGTGATCGCCACCGGGGTCAGGCCGTACCGGAACATCCCGCCCGAGCTGTCCGGCCTGCCCGCCGACCTGCTCTCGCACACCATCGACCACAGCCGCCTGGACAAGTTCAGCGGGCGCCAGGTGGTCGTGCTCGGCGCGGGCCAGTCGGCCCTGGAGACATCGGCGCTGCTGCACGAGCAGGGCGCATCCGTTCGGATTATCGCTCGGGTTCCCGCCCTGGCCTGGAACGGCCGCAACCCGGACGAGCTCAGCGGGCTCGGCCACCTGCGGCGGCCGGCCAGCAGGCTGTGCGAGGGCTGGCGGTGCGTGTTCTGGGACACCCCGCGGGCGTTCCGGCTGCTGCCGCGGGAGATGCAGGTGGCCAAGGCACGCAGCGTGCTCGGCCCGGCAGGCTCCTGGTGGCTGCGGGAGCGGGTGGACGGCGTCATCGACACCCTGGCCGGCTACCGGGTGCAGAAGGCCGACGCCCGCCAGGCAGGCGTCCGGCTGTTCCTCGACGGCCCGCGGGAGACCGTGCTCGACGCCGACCACGTGATCGCCGGCACCGGGTTCCGGGTCGACCTCGCCCGGCTGCCCTTCCTGGCCGACAGCCTGCGGCTGCGGGTCGCCAGCTACCTGGGCTACCCGGAGCTCAGCCGGGCGGGCGAGTCGTCGGTACCCGGCCTGTACTTCGCCGGGGCGGCCGCCGCGGGCAGCCTCGGGCCGTCCATGCGGTTCGTCGCGGGCACCCACAACATCGCCCGGGTGATGGCGGACCGGATGGTCCGCCGGTCCCGGGCGGCCGGCTAGCCCTCGTGGCCGAGCACGGCCCTGACCGCCGCCAGCGACGGCGCGCTCAGGTCGCGCGGCGACATCGCCGCGGGCGGCAGCGGCCAGGGGATAGCCAGTTCGGGGTCGTCGAACGCGATCGTCACGTCCTCGGCCGGGTCGTGCGGCCGGTCGATCCGGTAGGCCACGTCGGCGGGCTCGGTGAGCGCCTGGAAGCCGTGCGCGCACCCGGCGGGCACGTAGAGCGACGCCTGCTCTTTGTCCCGCAGCGCGAAGCTCTCCCAGCTGCCGTAGGTCGGCGATCCGGGCCGCAGGTCGACGATGACGTCGAACACCGCCCCGTAGGAGCAGCGCACCAGCTTCGCCTCGCCTGCGCCGCGGCGCAGGTGCAGGCCGCGGACCACGCCGCGGGCCGACCGGGAGATGCTGTCCTGCACGAAGGCGGCCGGGTCGAGCCCGGCGCCCCGGGCCGCGTCGGCGTCAAAGGTACGGGAGAAGAAGCCCCGCTCGTCCGCGTAGGGCCGCGGCCGGAACAGCAGCGCGCCCTCGATCCCCCGGACCGTTGTCACCTTCACGGTGCCTCCCTTCCCTCTTCCCGTCCAGCGTTAGGAGACCGCTGCCGATGGCCGGAAAACCGGACACCTACGACGTCCTGATCCTGGACGCGACCAACAAGCAGAGCCTGGCCGCCGCCCGCTCGCTGGGCCGCGCGGGGCTGCGGGTCGCCCTCGGCGAGAGCGCCGGGCAGTACCGGCCGCACCCGCCGTCCGCGTTCCGTTCCCGGTATTGTGCACGCTCGGTGACCTTGGCAAACTACCTGGACGACCGGGCCGCCTACGTAGAGTCAGTGGTCGACTTCTCCCGCGCGCACGGGATACGGGTCGTGCTGCCGACCGGCGACGCCAGCATCGCCGCGCTCGCGCCGAAGCGGGAGCGGCTGACCGAGTTCGGCTGCGTGCTCGCGGTGGCGCCGGACGCGGCGCTCGACATCGCCAACGACAAGTCCCGCACGCTGGAGATCGCGGCCAAGCTCGGCATCGCCTACCCGGTCTCGGTCCCGGTCTGCGGCGTCGACCAGCTCCGCGCGGCCGAGGCCGCGTTCGGTTACCCGTTCGTGGTCAAGCCGACCGTCTCCTGGACCGGCCGGGCAGCCGACCGGGTGGTGCCGGTCGAGGTGATCGACGAGGCCGAGGCGCTAGCCGCGGTCGCGCGGTTCCAGGATTCCGGGGCGGCCGTGCTGGCGCAGCAGTGGGCCTGCGGGCGCCGCGAGGGGGTCACCCTGTTCATCGACCACGGGGAAGTGGTCGCTAGCTGCGGGCACGTGGCCCACCGGACCAGCCCGCCGCTGGGCGGTGCTTCGGTGATGCGGGAGAGCATGGCGGTGCCGCCTGAGCTGTTCGACGCTTCGGTCCGGCTGGCCAAGGCCATCGGGCTTGAGGGAGTGTGCGAGGTCGAGTTCCGCCGCGACGGCAGCGGTGTTCCGTTGCTGATGGAGGTGAACGCACGGCTGGCGGGGACGCTGGAGAACGCGATCAGGTCGGGGGTCGACTTCCCGCTGATGACCTGGCAGTGGGCGATGGGGCAGCGGGTGCAGCCGGTGCACTCTTACCGGTACGGCGTGCGGACCCGGTGGCTGCACGGGGATCTGCGGTGGCTGCGGGAGAACGGGGAGCGGGCGGGGCGGCCGGACAGTGTGTCGGGGGCGCGGGCGGCGTGGGCGTTCACGGCTGAGTTCGCGCGGACGCGGAACTACGACTACTTCGACCGGCGTGACCTGGGTCCGGGGCTGGCGGAGCTGCGGAATACCGCGCAGGTGCTCGGGAAGGCGTGGCGTTGACCAGTCGGCAGTCGGGCGGCCAGTTTGCTTCGGATGAGATCACAATCTCAGGTCGGTTCGTATGGCGAGAGCATCAGGCGAACATCGGCGGCACCTTCGCGCATCAAGAGGACGTTTCCCCAGACCCATCCTCGCGAATCCACACCCCCCGTGTAGAAGCTCACGACCCGGAAGCCGAGCGGGGCCAGCTGGTCATGGATCTCGAAGAAATCCCCATGAGGTTCACCCTGCCGACGGAAAAAATCACACTCTGCGACGATAAAATCGATGACGCCTTTGCCCAGAGACTCGCTCGCCCCTTTGAGGACGTAGGTCTCGAATCCCTCCGTATCTGTCTTCAGGACATCTATTCGTTGAATACCGCGATCGGCGCAGAAGCCATCGACAGTCTCTACCTTCGTAGATGCGGATCCTTCAGAAGGAATCCCTGAAAGCAATGTGTTCCTTCCATCGCGGTCGCTCGTGACGACTGCTTCCCCTGCCGTGTCTCCAAGCGCCATATTGATGCATTCGACGTTCCGGATACGCGCGGTATTGTTCTGTAGCTTGGCGAAAGTCTCGGGCACCGGCTCGAAGCTATAGATTTTGGAACTGGGGAACACCTCAGCCAGGCTCTTCGCCGTTTGGCCGACATTGGCCCCGATGTCGAAGATCGTAAGTTCATCAGGTTGTCCGCCGAGTAGGCCGTGTACGTCCCATTCCCAGCTGATACCGAACGGTGCGTTCTTTCGAAGCCTGACGTCAACTCCTGCGCTGGCTGCGGCTGCCTTGATCTGGCGTTTCATGATTATTGGGCGTTTCGAGGTGAAACGTACCCTACCTCCAATTGGATTGGGACTCGTTGCAGGCTAGCGCGGCAAGCCGGGCGCCAGAGGCCTTCCAGTAAATTTATTATATTTGTTTGAAACTCTGGCGCGATTCCCTCGATTGATGGAAATTGCAACGTAACGCCCCGGCGTGGCAGGCTGATGAACACTAAGAGTAAGACTATGGTCAACACCAATGACAGGTTGGTGCTGCAATATCCAACGGCTTCTACCAACGCGCCTAGTTATCTCTAGACATCTTATAAGTTCCGAACCGTATCAGCTGACTTCGGGGTGAACCGCAGCCCGAGCGATCGGCGATCTAAACTCGGAGGACTCGATCGTACGGGGTTGATCTTGGACGCTGCCAGAGAGTCCCTTGCTCCACTGCTTGCAATGCGTGTAGAGATCGGAGGAATCGGATTCGATCGGGCACGGAAGCTCACGTAATTAAGCACGTAATCGCGCGCTCGCAAGCAGGTCAAGGCGGCTGGGTTGTCACGCCTAACGTCGAAATCTGCCGTCAAATCGACAGAGATCGGGCCTTTCGGATATGAGGAGGACAAAACCGAACTCAGAGCCCTCTGCAGCAGACTGTCGCAAGCCGCTCCGGACATCGATTGATACCGTCTTTTATTTCTTGCTTGTGATTTTTCTACGCATATCCGTGGCTGTCTCTCCGTCCTTGGACTGGTCGCGCGATGAAAGCTCGCGCGAGATAATTCCCAATACATGAAAAAATGAGCTACTTGCTATCACGCATAATGCTCCTGACTGATGGCCTTAAGTGAAAAAGAGGTAAAAGTGGACAACGGCGAGGCGGCTGAACGGATCGTCTGGATCTCCGGTCATCCTTGGGGTCAGGATGGTGGCACGCATGGCGCAATGGGTAAAGCGATATCAGCTTACTCCCAGATTCTATGGGTGGACCCACCTGCTTCACCCATCACCCAGGGAAAGAACCGTAAGGTTGCCGTACCAAAACTAGATCAGGTTACTGATCAAATCACGCGACTGAGACCCGTTGCGCTTCCTGGTTTCAGCCGACCCGGGCTTCGTCTATCGACTCCATGGCTGATGAGAGCCCAGATAAACTGGGCGATGCGAAAGCTAGACTGTCGGCCAAATGCGGTGGTACTGATGTATTTCGGTGGCCTGCTCGGCGGTTGGGGCGACGTGACCAATGTTTTCTACGGCACAGACGACTATGTCGCCGGAGCTGAGCTGATGCAGCTATCCGCGCGCTACCTGCGTCGTCAGGAGCGGAAGGATCTTGCCAAGGCTGATGTCTTGGTGGCGGTCTCTACAGAACTGGAACGTCGATGGGCGAATTTGGGACCACGGCCGGTAGTGATCCATAACGGCTGTTGGCCACTGTCACCAGAAGCCGCGAGCGTGGCCGCACGGGAATGGAACCTCCCCGCTCCGGTCGTAGGTGTGATAGGTCGGCTGTCGAGCCGACTGGACCTTGATGTACTAGAAACAATCGCCGAGTCGGGCATCTCGCTTGTCTTGATGGGGCCGCTAGATCAAAACTGGGACCTTCAGCGCTTCCAGGCGCTGGTGAGCAAGCCCTCGGTACTTTACGTTGGCGCTGTTTCCAGCGCGGAAGTACCGGCTTACCTAGCAGGTGTCGATATAGGATTGACTCCGTATACCGACAGCGACTTCAACCGCGCTTCATTCCCTTTGAAATCTCTAGAGTACCTCAGCGTCGGGCTTCCCGTGGTGGCAAGTGACCTTCCTTCCATGCGATGGCTTAGGGCTGACCTGACGCAAACCGTGCCCGAACCACTTGCAGACCAAATCCTTATTCTCGCGCACAGCAATGAGGAGTATGTATCTGCTATCAAACGAATAGCTGCTCGCAGTGGGGAAGCAGCGAATGATCGTAGAGAGTTCGCTTATAGACACTCATGGACGAATCGTGCGGCGCAGTTTGCCGATGCACTGGGCCTTGCGCGGAATCATCCTATCTGATACGTGTTTGCTCGCCATAGTAACGTCTTCCCGATGCCGCTAAATCATCCATGACCAGCTCGGCAGTAGGTTCACTTATATGCTCGGTGGCCTAGCGACTCATATGATCAAGTATCCCGCTGGCCTCTGCCGGGGTTGCGCCGACAAATGCCGTATCGAGTCTGGCGAGGAGTCGTCGACGTGCCCGGCGTTCGTTTAGCAGTCGGTACCGTCGAACGGATGAAGCTGAGCCGCAGATATTGGATCGCGCCTAAATGCATACAATGCGCAGGCCACCGTCGTTTTCCATCAAGCCGGTTAAGCAATCGCGAGCTAGGTTATGCTGCTTTTTCGGAGACTTTGAAAGTTATCAATACTGCCCACCGCTAAACGCTTTATCCAGACCTAGACCAGCCAACACCCGGTGGCCGCCGCTGAGCCTTTGCCCGCAGTGGCGTTGGCGGCGGGTGCCGTCGGTCAGGTCGACCCGGTCGACGTGCGGGTGGATCTCGCCGACTGCATCCGGTCGTTCACTCGTAGTAGCCCGACCGTGACACGCCCAACGTGCGGAAGCCCGCCGGATGCGGACAGGACCTGGACGAACAGGACCATCGACAAGCCCCCTCGTCTCACCATGGCAAGGAATACCTTTCATTCGGGTAACCCGACAAAATGACGAGTTGAAGTCGCGGTGACCGCGCGAGGCCCGATCGTTGCATACCGGCGCGCCAGGTATACCGCCCAGGCAGTACTCCGTTAGGCTCCATACCGGAAGCTGAACTTACGCGCGTTCATGAGCGAGGAGCCACGGTGGCGTCGATTGAAGCGGTGCATGCCCGGCAGATCCTAGACTCCCGGGGCAACCCGACGGTCGAGGTCGAGGTCGTGCTCGACGACGGGTCAGTCGGCCGGGCCGGGGTGCCCAGCGGCGCGTCCACCGGCGCGTTCGAGGCGGTCGAGCTGCGCGACGGCGGCTCCGAGTACGGCGGCAAGGCAGTCACCAAGGCGGTCGACGGGCTGATGACCGAGGAGTTCAGGGACGAGCTGCTCGGCCACGAGGCCGACGACCAGCGGCTGGTGGACCAGGCGCTCATCGACCTGGACCGCACGCCGGACAAGTCTCGGCTCGGCGCGAACGCGATCATCGGCGTGTCGATGGCAGTGGCCCGGGCCGCCGCCGACTCGGCCGGGCTGCAGCTGTTCCGCTACCTGGGCGGCCCCAACGCGCACGTGCTGCCGGTGCCGATGATGAACATCCTCAACGGCGGGGCGCACGCGGACTCCAACGTCGACGTGCAGGAGTTCATGATCGCGCCGATCGGCGCGCCCACCTTCACCGAGGCGCTGCGCTGGGGAGCGGAGACTTACCACGCGCTCAAGGCGGTGCTCAAGCAGCACGGCCTGTCCACCGGGGTGGGCGACGAGGGCGGCTTCGCGCCCGACCTCGAGCACAACCGGGCCGCGCTCGACCTGATCGTCGAGGCGATCGGCAAGGCCGGCTATGTCCCCGGGCGGGACATCGCGCTGGCCCTCGACGTGGCGGCGACCGAGCTGTACCAGGACGGCGCGTACCAGTTCGAGGGCAAGGCGCAGACGGCGGCGGAGATGTCGGCGATCTACGCCGACTGGATCGGCGCCTACCCGCTGGTCTCGATCGAGGACCCGCTGTCGGAGGAGGACTGGGACGGCTGGCAGGCGTTCACCGCCGCCGTCGGCGACCGGGTACAGGTGGTGGGCGACGACCTGTTCGTCACCAACCCCGAGCGGCTGAGCCGCGGCATCGCCGCCCGGTCCGCCAACGGCCTGCTGGTCAAGGTCAACCAGATCGGCACCGTCACCGAGACGCTGGACGCGGTATCCCTGGCCCAGCGGGCCGGGTTCGGCTGCATGATCAGCCACCGCTCGGGCGAGACTGACGACACCTTCATCGCTGACCTCGCCGTCGCCACCAACGCGGGGCAGATCAAGACCGGCGCGCCGGCCCGCGGCGAGCGGGTCGCCAAGTACAACCAGCTGCTGCGGATCGAGGAGGGCCTGGCCGACGCGGCCAGCTACGCCGGGCGGACCGCGTTCCCGAGGTTCGCCGGGGCCTGATGGGCGGCGATTCTCCCCAGGTATCGGCCGCGCAGGCCGCCGCCATGGCGGCGGCCGCGCGGTCTACCCGGCTGACCGGGCGGGCCGCGCTGCTGGCGGTGGTGATCTGCGCCATCGCGCTCAGCCTGGCCTACCCGGTCCGGGAGTACATCGCCCAGCGGCAGCAGATCGACCAGTTGCTGGCGCAGCAGCAGACGCTGTCCGCGCAGGTCCAGGCGCTGCAGCAACAGGACGTCAAGCTGAGCCAGACCTGGTACATCGAGCAGCAGGCGGAAGACCAGCTGCACATGTGCTTCCCCAGCGAGCACTGCTACCAGGTCGTCTCCGGGCAGTCGGCGCAGGCCGCCGCCAAGCCGGTCCAGGCCCCGACCGACCCCTGGTACTCCAAGCTGTGGCAGTCGGTCCAGCAGGCGGACGCCCAGCCGGCCAAATGATCAGCGACGATGACGCGGCGGCAGTGCAGCAGCAGCTCGGCCGCCCACCGCGCGGCCTGCGCGCGGTCGCCCACCGCTGCCAGTGCGGGCTGCCCGATGTGGTGGAGACCGCGCCCCGGTTGCCGGACGGCTCCCCGTTCCCGACCCTCTACTACCTGACCTGCCCGCGCGCCGCGGCGGCGATCGGCGCGCTTGAGGCCAGCGGCGTGATGCGGGAGATGACCGCCCGGCTGGCCGACGAGCCGACCCAGACCGCCTACAACCGCGCCCACGCCGACTACCTGGCCCGGCGAGACGCCGCGGCCGCCGACGAGGGAGTTGAGCCCCTGCCAAGGGGCACCCAGACCGCGGGCGGCATGCCGGACCGGGTGAAGTGCCTGCACGCCCTGGTCGCGCACGAGCTGGCGGTGCCGGGTAGCAACCTGTTCGGCCGCGAGGCGCTTGACGCGATCGGACCGTGGTGGTCCCGCGGCCGCTGCGTCACGACTCCCGAGGAGACCGAGTGACCCGACGGGTGGCCGCGATCGACTGCGGCACCAACTCCATCCGGCTGCTGATCGCGGACCTCGAGCCGGGGCTGACCGACCTGGCCCGTGAGATGCGGATCGTGCGGCTGGGCGAGGGGGTGGACCGTACCGGGCGCTTGTCGGAGGCCGCACTGATGCGAACGATGACCGCGCTACACGAGTACGCGGGCCTCATCGCCGAGGCCAAGCCGGAAGCCGTGCGGATGGTGGCGACCAGCGCCACCAGGGACGCGGCCAACTCGGCGGAGTTCACCGAGCGCGTCCGCGACGTGCTCGGCGTGCCGCCCGAGGTGATCTCCGGCGACGAGGAGGCTGAGCTGTCCTTCGCCGGCGCGACCAGGGAACTCGTCGGCACGCCGCTGGCCGGGCAGGACCAGTGCCCGCCGCCCTACCTGGTGACCGACATCGGCGGCGGCTCCACTGAGTTCGTCCTCGGCGGTCACGGCCACATCAGCGGCGCCACCTCGGTGAACATCGGCTGCGTGCGGCTGACTGAGCGCCACCTGCACGGCGACCCGCCGCTGGCGGCGGAGGTCCGGGCGGTGACGGGGGACATCGACGCGGCCCTGGACCAGGCGGCCGCCGCCGTTGACGTGCGGCAGGCCAGCACGCTGGTCGGGCTGGCCGGCTCGGTCACCACGGTTACCGCGATCGCCCTGAGCCTTGACCGCTACCTGCCCGAGCGCATCCACCACGCGCGGGTGCCGGCCGGGCAGGTGCACGAGATCACCGCCCGGCTGCTCGGGCTGACCAAGGCCGAGCGGGCCGAGATCCCTGGCATGCACCCAGGCCGGATCGACGTGATCGCGGCGGGCGCGCTGATCCTCGACCGGATCATGGCGCGCTTCGGCTTCGCCGAGGTGCTGGTGAGCGAGCACGACATCCTCGACGGCATCGCCTGGTCGCTGGATGGAAGAGTTTGATTGGTAGTACTTGAACCACGGTACGGGTTGTTGCTGCCTTGCGCAGGGCTTCCATAGATCTAATCTCGCACTGAGCTTTTCGCTTCATTTAAGTACGTCGATGGCCATCGCAAACTGGTCGGCGCGGTTTTCCCTCTAGCGCCCTCGCCAGTTTCCCTCTAGCGCCCTCGCCAGCTAAGCCACCATGCCTCGCACACCTCTTGCCCTCTTGCCGACCCTGCTCAGCGATGCGATGGCGACGGTGAACCTCGCTGATAACGGCGCAGTCGTCAATGTTCAACGCTGAGAACAGGCTGGCAGCGCCTGGAAAAACACCTCGCCACCAGGAGACCACGCTGGTGAGGAATCGACCGAAGAGAATCCATCCTGTGCAGAAAATGCACCCGCCAACGCGCGAAAGTATATAAATCTATACATTCGGGACACAAAGGAAAAACCAACGCAGAGAGGAAAATGATGTACAGAAAAAACGCTGCAAGTGTAACGAACGTGCACGAGATGGATGACAAGCGAAAAATCACCCACTTATCAAAATCACGTCGAAGCAGTGCATTCAGCGCTTAGATTAAGTGTCGTCACTACCAGACGCACAATCTCAAGAGACGCGACCCCGGGGAGCCGAAGACACATGTCTAGCGAGGCTGTCGCCAACACCGAAGACGCGCGTGATGGCAGGTTGAACTCGGTCATGAAAGGCACAGTCAGCTGGCAAAACAACTACATAAGAACAACCATTTATGCCGACATGCTCTGCATGCTCGCCGCCTCAACGCTGGCTATAAACGTACGTTTCTTGGATCCGGCCTACCGCCCAGCTCCTTACCTGATAATCACTTTTGCGCTGCCCCTTGTGTGGATAGTAGTACTTCGGCTTTGCGATGGATACGATGCGCGGTACACGGGAGTCGGCTCCGACGAATTCCGTAAGGTGTTCAACGCAAGTATCTGCTCCACTGCTCTGGTAGCAATAATTTCTTATGCGACGAAGTTCGATCTAGCACGTTTCTACGTAGCCATTACCCTTCCAACAGCCACCGTGCTAACTCTCGGAATTCGCTACCTTCTGCGCAAGCGTCTTCACATGCAACGCCGTGCTGGCCGCGCTATGCATCGCGTCATAGCCGTTGGGCCGGGCGACTCTGTCGCAAACTTGATCTCAGAACTAGAAAGAGAGGTCCACCACGGGCTCTCGGTAATTGGAGCCTGTCTCACTGATACCGCGAGCTTTACTCCCACGCTGGCAGGAGTTCCAGTTCTGGGAGGGATAGAAAGAATCACAGAGTCCGTTAGCCTGCTAAAAGCAGATACTGTTACGATTCTGGCCAGCCCGGAGTTCAGCGGAGTGCGTATGCGTGAACTAACATGGGAGCTTGAAAGGTATGGCACTAATGTATATCTGGCTCCCACTCTTCTTGAGATCGCTGAATCTCGAACAACCATACGTCCAATCGCGGGGCTCCCTTTGTTGCACATGGAACATCCGAAAAGGACTGGTAGTCGCATTTGGATGAAGACTTTTTTCGACAGGCTGCTGGCAAGTGCTGCTCTGATCGTTCTCGCGCCGCTCTTCATAATTATCGCCATAGCCATTAAGCTGGAGGACAAAGAGTCGGTTTTCTTCAGGCAAATCCGCATTGGGCGAGAAGGAAAACCATTTGAACTGTGGAAGTTTAGGACTATGGTGACTGATGCTGACAGAAAAAAGGCCTGGCTGGCAAGCTTTGATCAGGGAAATGGGGCCCTTTTCAAAATACGAAGAGATCCCCGAATAACAAAAGTTGGCCTTCGACTAAGACGCTATTCCCTTGACGAACTTCCGCAGCTAATCAACGTAGTCAAGGGAGAAATGTCCTTGGTTGGCCCAAGACCAGCACTGCCAGAAGAAACTGCGAAATATGACGGTACCCAGATGATTCGCAGAATAGTTGTTAAGCCGGGCATCACAGGGCTTTGGCAGGTCAGCGGTCGATCTGATCTCTCGCTGGCAGACTCGACGAGACTGGACGTGCACTACGTAGAGAACTGGTCCTTGTTCCTGGATCTTCAGATCCTCTGGAAAACCTTCAACGCCGTGCTTAAAGGACACGGTGCCTACTAATCGACCTGCGCATACAAGCCTGCAACGAAAGACGCAGAGATTGCGCCGTCAGGACTATCAATGTTGAAATATTCCAGAGGCCGCGCGCTGAGCACTACGCGAGTCAAACCGCCTCCGTCAAAAATGCCGAGATCACTCGCTGCCAACGTTCGTCGGGGCGCGATCTGGAGTTTGCTGGGCACCGTAGCGTGGCGCCTGTCAGCTATTGGCATTACCGCGATTGTTGCGCACATCCTCACTCCACATGACTTTGGCGTATTCGCCGTCGCGACTATCGTATTCACCATCGTATCGGCGCTCGGCGAATTTGGAGTAACGTCGTGCTTGGCTAGAGCAGATCTAGACGCCGATAAGCTGGCACCCACCCTGTGGTCGGTTACATTGGTCACGAGCTCGTTGATTGCCATCCTTCTCTACGAGTTCGCCTCGCCCATCTCAGCGTCTCTTGGCTCGCGCGATGCAAAGGATCCAGTCCGCGTAATGGCCCTGGTGATGCTTATCTGGGGACTTGGTGCGGTCCCAACAGCTCAATGCATTCGCGAGTTTAAGCAACACACTCTGTTCTGGGCCAACGCTATCAGCTTCATACCCGGAAATGCAGTTCTCTTGATCCTGGCCAGGCACGGGGATGGAGCAATGGCTTATGCCTGGTCGAGAGTTGCAGGACAAGCGGTGTCGTGCGCTGTTGTTGTTTATTCTGCGCCCAAACTGCATATGCCAGGTGTATCACGCTACGCGTTTAAGGTACTGTTTAAAGTTGGCCTTCCGCTGGCATGCGCTAACTTTCTCGGCTATGTACTCCAGAACGTTGATTACGCGCTAATCGGGCATCTCATTGGCCCGGTGTCGCTAGGCGCCTATGTATTGGCCTTCAACGTGGCTTCTTGGTCTATGACCGTACTCGGAAACGTGCTTAACACGGTATCAATGCCGGCGTTTTCACGGGTCAGGAACGACATAGCGAAATTGCGGAGTGCCGTGACAGATAGCGTGCGACTGGTGACCTTGATTGCTGCGCCTATGTGTACAATGACTATTGCATTGGCTCGCCCCCTTGTCTTGACAATATACGGTAGCAAATGGTCGTCCTCGGCAGAAGTTCTCTCAATATTGACAATTTATGGCTTTATCTCAGTTCTTGGAGTAATGATTTCTAATGTGCTTGCTGCGGTCGGGCGCTCGAAAACGGTATTGCTGGTACAGCTCCTATGGCTCGCGGCTCTGGCGCCCGCGATGTGGCTTGGAGTGCGACAGGACGGGATAGTCGGGGCGGCAACAGCGCATATAGCGATCATCGCACCTGTGGTCTTGCCGTGCTATCTCATTTCGCTCAAGCATTCCACGGGTGTTAAAATTGCTGATCTAGTCAAGGCCGCAATGCCATCACTCGCGGTTGCAACGATCATGGCCTTTCTCGCCTGGTGCGCGGAGACATTGACAGAAGGCCCGCTCACGAAGCTTGTCGTTGGATCGGCAACAGGAGGTCTCCTGTACGCAATGGTGATGTTCCCTCGCCTGGTTTCGCTGATGACACGGGGCCGCGCGCTTCCATCGGGTCTTGAAAAGACCATGATTAAATACAATCGCGTTGGCCGCACCTTGGGATTGCCGACAGGGGCGGCGCCGAGACATGCGATTGTGAGGCCGCGTCGTCAAGCTCTCAGAGGAAGAAGCCAGCTGCGCTCTGATTGAAATCACAAGATGTGACGTTCGACAGGCTCGGGACCCACGAAACTCAAAGCTTATCCAAAAGAAAGGAGAGTAGGTGACCACTCTTAGATCTGCAACGAAAGAACAACTTACGGAACTTCTCGAAATCGATCCCAACTATAGGGGTGTCACTAAATCCGTAGCCGTCAAAATGCTTACCGTTTACCTAGTCCTTCTCATGGCCATCCCAGCGGGCCTTGTGTTCGACCCGCTGGGAGGGGCGGGTAGTCCCTCAACTGTTTACGCACTCCTAATCTTTATATTCTACCTTGGTCTGTGGCTGCGACCTGCCTCCTTCCTCGACAGGAGGACGCAACCAATACGCTTGGCCGCAATCATCTTCATTTGTGTAATGGTTGCTTCTTATGTTTCGGCAAATCGCCACATGCTCCCCGTTCTTGAAAAAAATTCAGCCGACCGCGGACTCATCTTTGCCTTCGGATTTCTGGGCGTGTTGCTGATGGTTGCCGATGGTATCGAAACAATAGATGACCTGGAGACGATCCTGCGGAGGGAAGTCTTCGGAGCGGTTTGTGTCGCATCAATCGGCATCTGGGAGTTTTTCACTAATATCAACGTCGTGAACTACACCCGGATCCCGGGCTTGACAGTCAAAGTTCCTGTCACCGACCTGCTGATAAGAGGTGGGCTTAGCCGAATAGCATCTACTACTTCACAGCCTATTGAGTTTGGCGCAGTAGTTGCGATCTCCCTCCCCTTTGCGCTACACCAAGCTTTGTACTGTTCGCCAGATAAGCGCGTAGTTCGGTGGCTGCAAGTGGGAGTCCTTGCTACAGCAGCGCCTCTGTCAGTTTCGAGATCAGCAATACTTGCGCTCGCGGGAATAGGCTTTGTGATGGTACCCACTTGGGAGAAATCTCAGCGTCGGAGAGCCTACCTGGTCATTCTAGGGCTGATCGGAGCCTTCACTGTTTTTGTTCCCACGTTGATTGCGACACTCACAGGTCTAGTTATCAACATCGGCAGAGACTCTAGTGCTCAATCTAGGGCCAAGGCCTTCTCCTTGTCCTGGGACTTCATATCTGCGCATCCCTGGCTTGGTCACGGGTTTTCTACTTTTCTTCCGCAGAGTTACTTTTTTATCGACGATCAGTACCTCACCACGCTGATAGAGACAGGCGTCATTGGCCTCGCTGCCCTTAGCGCTCTGTTTGTTGTGGCCTGGGTCATAGTTCGCCGTGCCAGGCGCTTGAGTCCTGGGGCAGAGGGTCGACATCTCGCACAGTGTTTGGCAGCAACGGTAGTGGCTGCAGCTATCTCAATCTCGGATTATGATGCCTTTGGATTTCCGATGGCATCTGGCCTGACATTTATGATGCTGGGCTCCTGCGGGGCATACTGGCGGTTGGCGCATAGGTATAAGTTACACATGAATATAAATCTAAAACTTCAACTCATGGGAGGGAAAGATGAGTTCAAACAGTGCCTTCAGCATTCTGTGGCGACGTAAGCGACTGACATTCACTCTGCTGTTCCTGACTTTGGTGAGTGCGACCCTCTTTGGAGCCGCCCTGCAATGGGTATACAAGGCTTCAATCACAGAAGCTCTTCTCAATTCCAAACAATCATCGAAGGTTCTCGGAGGCGGTAACCCCTACCTCTCGTTTAACGCCTCGATGGTCCAGACGGCGAATCTCCTGTCAGTGAAATTGACAAGCACCGAGACCTCATCGCTTCTCCATCAGGAGGGCTACTTGGCTTCATATGATGCCCAAGTTTTGTCAGATGGAACAAGTAGCGAGGAACCCTTCATACAGATTTCCGTGAGTGGCGGCAACAAAGACAACGTGGCGCGCACAGTTCAGGGAGTCTCGGACAACTTGAGCCATCTGCTGCAGCAGTTGCAGTCCGACGTCCCTCTTCAGAGCCGTCTTTCTCTCCAGACCATCTCAGCACAATCTGACCCAACCCGTAGCTCTGGTTCCAAGGTGAAGTCGGCCGTGGGCCTCTTGGGCGTCGGACTGGTTCTGACTTTCCTAATTCCTCAAGCAGTAGAGGGCGCATCGAGCCGAAGGCAGAAGACATCGCCAGCGGAGTCAATAAAGTCAGAGAACAGAATAGCTGTAGGGAACTTCGCTCGACCCGAGGAGCATTCAAACTCCGTCTCAAGCTATCACCCTACTGTTCCAGGTGACTCTTACCCTTCACAGGCATTCGGCAGATCGGGTAACAGCGGATCGCACACTCAGCAATTCACGCCGACGCGACCTCAGAGTGACGGAACACACGCAAGATCACCTCATGACAATGGTCCAGGAGAGTTGCCAAGACATACGGGTCGCTGGTGATGACCAGTAGGTCCCTGTGGACGTTGCAAAGTTACGAGTTAGCTAAGGAATTACACCGTGGGGCTCCGACAACTAGCTGGACTAGTACGACGTCATATTTTCGTTGTCTGCAGTCTAGCTATGATAACTGTAGCAATTGCGGCCTACTTTAAGCATACTGACTCCGTCTATCAAGAGGCTGGAGTGATTGCCCTTGAACCCGGAAGCTTTAAGGGCGTCGGGTATTTTAATGTGGATAATGATTACCGCGAGAATTCAAGCCTGATCACTGTCTGCCAAATGGTTTCATCTGCAGTCTCTTTCCAAGTGTCGCAAGCTGAATCCGGCAACGGCGGGACGGCAGATAGTGTAGTAATCTCCGTTGTCAATAGCTCCAATGCCGACACTCCTAAGTATTCATACCCAGAACTGGCGCTAAGTGTTTCTGGTGCGGATTCTCCTGCCGTCCGCTACAAATGGGGCCAAGTCGTGCGACTTATAGACAAAAATATTTCTAGGTGGCAAAACGGGCTCAAAGTGTCAGCGGCCAATCTCATCTCGCCGTACGTTCTCTCGGATAGCGGGGCGATAGCGATAAAGGGGTCACTGATCCGCTCCTGGGCTGGACTGTTGTTCATCTCCTTGATCGCCAGTTTCATCTTTTGTCGCACTCTTGATGGCCGGCCCCGCACAAATAACAGTGTAAGAAACTCTATCAATTCATCCTTAAGATGTCCGCTAATCGGGGATTAGGTCGTTTGTGCTGATAGCGCCGCGTCGTAGGCAAGAGACTGTGTGTCCCAGCGGAGCAGGAAAGCCAATCGAGCAAAAAGTTCCAAAAGAGTTCGCACTTTCATGTCCGGGTCGTCGCATCGAAATATACCATCGGACTGGCGGCCTAGAACGAGAAGGTGCCATTTCGCTGCGCGGTAGAAAGGTATCCGGGCACTTATAGAAGCTTCAGTCGTCGGAATCTATCTCGGATAGGAGCAAATACGCGTGATCAAGGCAGCGGTGCAACGAGCGAGTCGTCTTAATCGATGGGCATACGAGGTTGTCTGCTACGCGCGAGAGACTGAGTCGATCTCTGACTTTCGCAGGCTTATGCAAGTGCGCCTTGCGCTGTCGAAGGTCGGCCGGTGGGCGTGTGCTCAACCCTGCGTGCGCGATGTCGCGATCCGCTCTACGGGAGGTCGTGTGCGACTGCGGTCGCACACGACCGATATCTCTGTACTAAATGAGTTGATTGTTTCTGATGGTTACGTCCAAGCAGCAAAGCACTTTTCTTCTCCGGCAACCATTTTGGACTTGGGCGCTAACACGGGGCTAGCGGCACGTTGGTTCCTCAACAGGTGGCCCCATGCAAAAATTGCCGCAGTCGAGCCGGAACCGGGGAACGTGGAGGTTCTCAGGGTCAACCTTGCTGACGCGTCAGCTCAGGTTCTGCCTATCGCTGTCGGGGGGCATGCACGGAATGCCTCGTTGACCGCAACAAACGGAGAGTTTAGCTATACGATCGTCGGTTCGGTCAATGAGGCCGGTGTCACAGTGCCAGTAGAGACTATGGCAACTGTTCTGGAGACGTGTGGGTTTTCGGAGATTGGACTTCTTAAGGTAGACATAGAAGGTGCCGAGGCCGAGCTTTTTGCGGACTGTTCTAGCTGGATACAGCGGGTTCGTGGCCTAGTCGTAGAGTGCCACGGCGCTTATACCGCTCATGATCTACTAGCTGACTGCAAGCGGGCTGGGTCCGAGTTCCAAGTGCTGGATTTGGACGACAAGCCAGTCTATGGATTTCAAGTGGTGACGGCGGTTCGCGTAGAGTCGTAGACGCAGCGCCTGTCGCTTTGTTTAGGCTAGTTAGGTTTCGCATGCTTAAGGCACGCAGCAAGGTGATGCACATGTCCAACCCTGGTCTGATGGGTTGAGTAAACTCAAGTGGGTGAAGTCGATGCTCGGCTCAGGATCCAGACGGCCTCGAGTCCTTTTCAGTTTTCCGCACACGCTTGGTGATCCAGGGATCGGAACAACGGCCGCTCACCAGGTGCAAGAACTTATTGCTCAGGACTACGATGTCTACGTCTATTGCACCTGCAGTAGAGTGGATTTGCAGCGTGCAGCAAGAGTAGTTCAGACCTTGGTGGTTTCTGGCCACCGTGTCCCACACAGGGCTCTGGGAATCGAGCGCGCTTATAATTATCATGATCAGCGGGTCGCGCTTGCCCTACCGCGACTGCGTGGTTCAATAGACCTCATCCATGCATGGCCGGGCAGTTGTCTGCGCTCGTTCGCAGCGGCGGTAAAGCTTGGAATACCTTCTTTTCGAGAAGTCCCCAACCCGCACACTCGGTCTGCGCTCGAAGATTCTGAAATAGCTGCAAAGCATGTTGGTGTAACGCTTCCGGTCTCCGACCCTCACCGTTTCTCCGAACTAAAAGTGGTAAAAGATAATTCTGAGTTCAATGCGGCTAATTTTCTTCTGGCTCCTTCGAAGTTTGTTGAAGAGTCTTTTACGGCTCGAGGTTTCTCGAGGGATAAGGTCCTATCGCATCGTTACGGTTTTGATCCCGTATCATTTCCTGCGCGCAGCGCTGCTGATCAGCATGATGAGCCAGCCCCATTTACGGCCGCCTTCGTCGGCCGAGGGGAGCCTAGAAAAGGGTTGCATTTCGCGCTTGAGGCTTGGCTGGACTCAGGGATAGCCGGGTATGGAAGATTTTTGGTAGTCGGCAAAGTTATGCATGAATACCGACGCGCCCTCGAACCAGGGATTTCTCATCCAAGTGTCAGTGAACTCGGGTTTGTGTCAGATGTTGGTAAAGTCTTGCGAACTGCAGATGTACTCGTGTTTCCCACCGTCAGCGAGGGAAGTGCTCTTGTCACTTACGAGGCGATGGCATCCGGCTGTGTTCCGCTTGTGTCCGATGCTGCGGGTTCCTATGTGCATCACTTGCGCGATGGGTTGGTGCATCATGCAGGTGATGTTAGGTCACTAACCAAGCATCTAAGGATGACAGCCGCAGATGGGGCACTGCTGAACAGACTCAGCCAGGGTGCTCTCTCACGAAGAAGCGAGCTCTCCTGGGAGGGCGCCGCGCATGCACTGGGTGACGCATATGGTATAGGTATCGCCAGGCATAGGGGCAAGCCATCGTGAAACGATTCTGATTGGGTTGCATTGCTAGCTCTTTTATGCGACATGGGGTTTCGCAGTGACGGACCCGTCGGGGCGGGCATCGGCCCGGGGCCGGGGTTGGTGCTCCGTACGGGGAGCTGGCCTGGATCTGTGGCCAGTGGGGCATGAGCCGAACAAGAGGCGGCGCTTCATGAGCAGGGACACGGCAAAGTCGTTAAGCAGGGTTGTGAGCTGCGTTGATGTACGCGCTGGCAGGCCATTCGGCGTATTCGAGGGCGCGGGCGGGGTCCGGTCGGGACGATGGAAGTTCTCACGCCAACATCGCCTGCCGCAGAGGACTCCCGCCCGCTCATGCCATCTTCGCCGATTCCGGCCGCGCGCCGCCAGTCACTCCTCGATCTGCTGTCCCAGGTTCCTGACCAGCGCAAGGAGCGCGGGCGGCGGCACCCGCTGGCCGGGCCGCTCGCCGTGGGGATCGCGGCCGTGACCGCCGGGGCGCGGTCGTTCGCGGCAATCGGGCAGTGGGCCGCCGACGCCGGCCCCGACGTGCTCACCGCGCTGGGCGCGTCCCGGGGAGCGGCCGACGAGTCCACCTACCGGCGGACGTTCGCCCAGGTCAGCGCCGATACCCTCGACGCGGTCCTCGGGGCGTGGCTGTGGACCCGGGCCGCCCGGGCCGACGGCCGCACGGTGATCGCGGTCGACGGCAAGGCCGTCCGCGGCGCGAAGAAGAAGGGCGGTAAGGCCCCGCACCTGGTCGCGGCCCTGGCCCACGGCATCGGCGCGGTCCTCGGCCAGGTCGCCGTCGACGCGAAGAGCAACGAGATCCCCGCGGTCCGCGAGCTGCTCAAGGCGTTCACCAACCTGAAGGACGCGGTCATCACGATGGACGCGCTGCACGCCCAGCACGACACCGCGCAGGCGGTCCTCGCCCGGGGCGCGGACTACGTCATGACGGTCAAGGCGAACATGCCCACACTGTATTCGCAGCTCAGGAAGCTGCCCTGGAAGGACGTCCCCTCCTTCTCCAGCGTCACGAAGGACCACGGGCGCCGGGCGCGCCGCACCGTCACGGCCGCTCTAGCGCCCGCGTGGATCGAGTTCGAGGGCGCCGCCCAGGTCGCCCAGGTCCGCCGCACCGTGACCAGGAAGGGAAAGAAGACCGTCGAGGTCGTCTACGTCATCACCAGCGACGCCGGCGCGGACCCCGCCGCCCTCGCCGCCTGGATCCAGGGCCACTGGCACATCGAGAACAAGCTCCACTGGGTCCGCGACGTCACCTACCAGGAAGACAAGTCCCAGGTCAGAGCGGGAAACGCACCCCGCGTGATGGCAACGCTGAGAAGCACGGCCATCAGCATCCTGCGACTGAACGGCCAGACGAAACATCGCCGCCGCCAACCGCCACCACGCACGCGACCCCCAGCGGACACTCACGCTACTTCAAGCAGCATGAATACGACTTTGCCGGGTCCCTGGCTTCACCCATCGCGTCCGACGGGCATCCGTGCGTCGGCCTGGACTTCTCGTCAGGCAACATCGGGTCGTACAGCCTCGCGTGCGAGTAGAACGCCTCACTCATTCCCGGGCGGCGGGCCCCCAGTTGACTTCTACCGGGCCAGCGCCAGTCGGCAAGGCGGGCGCGTGCTGGAACTCGGGTGCGGTACCGGGCAAAAGCTCATCCCATGCTGGCCGAGGCTCGCCGTAAGGAGAACGAGCGCGGTACAGCGCGGAATCTGTCAACCTGTCCGGGGCGCCGCTGAGTGGTTTTTACTGAGTGGCGGCTTCCTCCTCCTGGGGCGGGTTGATCCAGGATGTGCCTGGCAGTTTCGGCGGGGCGGGTGGCTTGCTGACGAACCGCTCGGGGTGGGCGTGGTAGGCGGCGTCCAGGACGTGGCCGCGCCGGGCCTGGACGGCTGTGGCGTGGCCGTGGTGGACGTCGGCGGCGGTGTGCAGGCCGAGCCCGCCGTGGCGGTGGTCGTTGTTGTACCAGGCGAAGAATTCCTGGCAGTGGGCGCGTGCGGCCTCGATCGAGCCGAACCGGGCCGGGAACGCCGGCCGGTACTTGAGCGTCTTGAACTGCGCTTCGGAGTACGGGTTGTCGTTGGAGACGTGCGGGCGGGAATGGGACCGGGTGACGCCCAGGTCGGCGAGCAGCAGCGCCACTGGCTTGGAGGTCATGGAGCTGCCGCGGTCGGCGTGCAGGCTGAGCTGGCCGCGGGTGATGCCCTGCTTGGCGCAGGTCTCGCTGATGAGCTTCTCCGCCAGGATGGCGGACTCGCGGGTCGCGACCATCCAGCCGACGGCGTACCGGCTGTAGATGTCGAGGATGACGTAGAGGTGGCAGTAGGCCCATTTCGCCGGGCCGTGCAGCTTGGTGATGTCCCAGGAGTAGACCTGGTTCGGGCCGGCGGCGACGAGCTCGGGCTTGACCGCGGCGGGGTGGGTCGCCTGGCGGCGCCGTTCGCGGCTCTCGCCGGCCTCGCGCAGCACCCGGTAATAGGTGGAGACCGAGCCGAGGTAGGTGCCCTCGTCCAGCAGCACCGCCCAGACCTCGTCGGGGGCCAGGTCAGCGAACCGGGTGCTGTGCAGCGCGTCCAGGATCGCGGTCCGCTCGGCCGGGGCCAGGGCCCGCGGCTGGACCCGCTCCTTATGCGGGACCGGTGCCGGCCTGGCCGGCACCGGGCTGGCCCGGTGCCGCCGGTACCAGGTGGCCTGCGCCACTCCGGCCGCACGGCAGGCCGCCCTGGTGCCGATCATCGGCGCCAGCAGGGCAACCGCCTCATCAGTCAGGAACTCGACTCGTTCTCTGTGTCCGCGCCCTCGGAGATCGTCGCCAAGAGCGCCTGCATTCTTGACTGCACGTCGACCACGAAGCGGGCCTTGGCCAGCTCCTGCTCCAGCTTGGCTTTCTCTTTCTGCAGCCGGGCGATCTGCGCGTCCCGCGGATCAGCCGCCGGGCGCCCGGCCGGCTGCTTCAGCCCGGCCAGCGCCCCGGCGTCCCGGGCCCGCCGCCACTCGGTGATGAGGCTGGAGTACAGGCCCTCCCGGCGCAGGATCGCGCCTTTCTCACCGTCGGCCGCCGCCTCGTAGGCGGCCAGGACATCTTGCTTGTACTGCGCGGTGAACGTCCGCCGGCGGGCCTTCTCGGGCACCTCCGGATCGGGGCGCTTCTGGTCACCGGTCACCCGTCCAGCATCGCCGGCCGCTGCGGCACGGTCGAGCACGGTCATGGTCATATCGGAAAGTTGTCTCCATCCCGCCCTGGGGTAGTCAGTGGTTACTGAGGGGCGGGCGCCTTACGACAGCTTGGCAGAGAGGGGCGGTGGAGTGGACGCAGGGCGATATGCGGGCCTTCGATCTGGGCCGCACCTTCGACTTCGTGCTCATCACAGCCAATTCCCTGCTGCACCTGCATGAGGCTGAGGACCTGGTGTGCTGCTTCCGGTGGGTTCGAAGGCACCTGGCACCTGGGGCACGGCTCGTCTTCGACGTGTTCAACCCGAGCGTGCGCCTGCTGGCCGAAGCCGACGGCGTGCGGCGCACCCGGGAGTCGCTGTCGTTCACGATCCTGACCGTGGCGACGTTAGCGTCGATGTCGCTGAGACCTACGATGCGCCCGCGCAAGTTACACGCGGGACGTGGTATCTCTCGACTGACTCCGAGCCCGACTTCCTCGTCGCACCGCTCGAAATCAGGAGCATCTTCCCGCGGGAGCTGCCGCTGCTCGTCTCGCTCGGCGGCCTCCGGCTTGTCGAGCGCTTCGGCGACTGGTCCGGCCGGCCATTTGCCGTGGATCTCCGCTTCAACTCTGCATCTGCGAGTCCGCGTGACTGAAGGCTATAGGTGGCGTGCATCCGGGGCCGTGGAGCCCGTCCGGGTTCCTTGCTCTTGCCGCTGACCGCGGCCCACTGCCGTCCCGGGCGCGAGTGGCGGTTGAGCGGCCCGGATTCATCGAGGCAGAAGACGACCTCTGGGTCGCCGGCAGGTCATGCTTAAGGGGCTTAGACTTGACGATCTTCTTGATCTCCCGCCGCTGGCCGAGGGTGAACCTTGGCGGGCGGCCGCCCTGTACTTCGGGTGCAGCGAGCTGAACCCGTCGGCGTTGAAGTTCCGGACCACCTCGCCGACCCAGTTTTCGCTGGTAAAGGCGACCTTCGTGGTCGCGGGCGTATCCATGCCCTAGGCCGACAGCTGCACCATCTGTGCGCGGCGCCAGTTCACTACCGATCCCGAGCCCCGGCGGATGATCCGCACCAGCCGCTGCCGCACCGTACACCTCCACTGCCGGCCCCGAAGACTAGGCGCCTAGTCATGCAGCTCTGAGATCAACCAGGCCGGCGAGCTCGCGTGGTCACGTAGATCGAACTCTTCTGGCCCGAGCACGGCACCCGCGATCTTCAATTATCAAGCGCGATACGACCTCAAGGAAAACACACAAGTGCCCCGAGTCCGGACAAATATATGTGTACAGAAAATGCTCAATAGACCCAAATGGAAAGTATGTTCCCGGGACAATGCCAACAAACGAAAGTCACCAAAACACGAGAAGCCAACTGAGTATCGTCGACCTTGTGAAAAACTGCGAGAGTAAACCGGAGAAAACAAAAAGCCCGAGGAAACTTACATCTTTGGAGCTAAAACTTGAGGCCTACGGCGAGCGCCACTTTTGACCGATCAGCCGACCGTGTAACGATAGGTGGCATAGAACTCCATCGCTACACTGAAGCGGGCACCGTCGGACATATTATGACCCACCTAAAGGCTGGTTCTGGAGGGTGGATTATCACCCCCAACGTTGACATATGTCGACAAATAAGGCGCGACCCCCAAGTCGGCCAGTTGGTTAACAGAGCTACATTGGCAGTAGCCGATGGGATGCCCCTTGTATGGGCATCTAGGCTTAAAAGGCAACCGCTGCCAGAGCGGGTTACCGGATCTTCCCTGATCTTCTCACTCAGTGAGGCGGCCGCTGATGCTAGCTGCTCAATTTTCTTGCTAGGGGGCGCACCTGGCGCCCCTGAGAGCGCAGCCCGCAAACTATCGGCGCTATATCCAAAACTCAAGATCGTGGGTACTGAGTCACCACCTTTTGGATTTGAACACGATAAAGCGCAGCTCGAGTGTATTCGTGATCGCCTGCTCCTGAATTCCCCTGACATCGTTTTTGTAGGCCTCGGATTCCCTAAACAAGAGAAACTAATCTCTCTCCTGTCTCCAACCCTTCCAGCGACCTGGTTTGTTGGCTGCGGAGCGGCAATAGGTTTCGCCGGGGGAACGACTAGACGCGCGCCACAATGGATTCAGCGATGCGGAATGGAATGGCTACATCGGCTAGGTAGCGAACCTCGCCGACTCTTCAAACGTTACGTAATTCACGATCTACCGTACGCGGCATACCTCTTGATAACTTCCTGTGTAAGCGGGGTGGCAGGAAAACTGTGAACATCCATACGATCTCACCGATAGGCTCGATTGTGATACCCGCTCACAACGAAGCTTCGGTTATCAACGGATGCCTTGAAGAGCTCTTGAGCGATTTTAAGCCGGAGGAGCTAGAAGTAGTAGTTGCCTGCAATGGCTGTTCTGATGATACGGCGGAAATTGTGAAGAAAGAATGGCCTTCTGTCAAAGTGATTGAGATGACGAAGCCCTCTAAGTCAGCTGCACTCCGCGAGGCGGATAAAATACTAACTTGCTTCCCCCGGATCTATCTCGATGCAGACGTCACTCTGCCCTCAAAGTCCGCACGGCAACTCTTTGAGTGCTTGCAAACTGGCGCGCTTGCCTCAAGGCCACAATACGAATACGACATCTCTCGATCAGATCGTTTTGTTAAGAGCTACTACCGGTCTCTGGCGAGATTGCAGGCTCGGACGAACTCGCTTTGGGGCGGTGTTTATGGACTTTCGGAAGAGGGGCGTAATCGATTCACCGAATTTCCAAATCTAATAGCTGACGATCTCTTCGCTGACCACTGGTTCGATCCACGTGAGATCGTTATCCTTAGAGTTGAAAAGCCCGCGGTAGTGACTGTACAGCGTCGCCTCCGTGATCTATACCGGGTGGCTCTACGCAGACGTAAGGGTAATGTCGAAATCCTTGAATATCGAAAGACTGCCCAGAGTACCACGACATCCACACTCCACCATCTGCTTGTGGCAGGCGCAACAAATCCAAGGACGGCTCTCGACGCGATTTTCTACTTTTCTTTCGCGATCGCTGTGCGGTGCTCCGTCCACATTCGTGCGCCGAAAAAATGGACTCGTGATGAGTCCTCACGCCGCACCAATTACGAGCGCAGTCTAGTGTCGGGGGGTCAGCTTACCGCAGAAGCAAAGCAAAAGGTTCTGGACGGCTACCGGGAAAGGAATGGCAGTGAGTACTGAGGTTGATCATGTAATTTTGACACGATTTAACCTGCCAACTGTTGGATTCGAGCAAATAGTGCGGGCCAAAGAAGGCTGGCTGAAAGACAGAATCTCTCTCTTCGAGAGATACTGCATCCCGTCGGTTGTAGCACAAAACAAACAATCTTTTAGTTGGCTAATATATTTTGACTCGGAAAGTCCTGAATGGCTAAAGAAGAAAGTCCAAGGCCATGTTGATGATAAGCTTTACACGCCGCTTTTCAGGACGTCAGTGGGCGAAGAAGACGTGCTCCGCGACATTCGCGAGTTCACTGGAAACGTTAATGAACGTCTAATCACGTCAAACCTCGACAACGACGACGCAGTCGCAACTAACTTTGTCGAACGTGTTCAAGACGCTGCACCTAGGCATGGAAGGTCAGCCATATTTCTCTCTAGAGGGCTAATACGAACTAATACTAACCTGTATCTAAGGCGAGACAAAGAGAACGCCTTCTGCAGCGTGATCAGCGACTGGTCGTCGCCGTCCACATGCTGGTCGGACTGGCATACGCTACTTACCAAAAAGATGCCTTCAGTCCATCTATATGACGAGCCGGCCTGGCTGCAAGTAGTTCATGGACTGAACGTTAGCAACAGAGTGCGCGGAAACTTGACGGGGCCATCCAATTACGATTATCTTTTCCCGGGGCTAATTCAAGACTTGCCCAGTCCGGGCGGAGTGGAACTACTGTCCGACTATCTGCGTGGTCGGCCGATCCGGTTCATAAGGGACTTCACGCGCGTACTCGGGAAAAACGTAATAATAAATCTACTGGGTAAAGACTCCATAGATCGCGTAAAGATTATTGCCGAGCGTCTTCGGCGATAGGGCGATAGGTTGTTCGATTTTCGGCAACACTTGCTGGACTCTTTTTTGAACATCCAACCTAGTCAATAGTTCCAGGAAGGATACCGTAAGTGGAATCACTACTAAAGTCACAAGTCGACATCGTCATTGTCACCTACAACAGCGCCCTGGTAATTGAGGCGCTTCTGGATTCTATACCTGATGCGATTGATGATGTTCGATCATCTGTAATTGTGGTTGACAATGGTTCGATTGACAGTACGAGAGAGATACTGCTGAAACGGTCAGATTGCAAAGTTATCGTTTCGCACAATGGCGGATACGCGGCCGGAATAAATCGCGGTGTGCGCGAGGGTAGCAACTCAGACGCTATTCTCGTTCTCAATCCTGACGCGAAACTTCACAAGGGTTCTATACGCCATATGCTGAATGCTCTGGCAGTTCCCGGAACTGGGATTGTGGCTCCTCGTATAGTTTCAGAGAGTGGCGAAACTCAATTGTCACTTTGCCGCGATTTCACGCTTTTGAGAGCGCTTGGTCTCACTCGGTTTAAGTCCTCTGCGTTTTCTGAATATGTCCAGGAGCCCGAAGCTTACGAAAAGCCCCATGCGGTAGAATGGGCTTGTGGGGCAGCACTCATGATGAGCCGCCCGTGCTTCGATATCCTCGACGGCTGGGATGAATCATTTTTTTTGTATAGTGAAGAGACTGATCTAGCTTTGCGCGCGAGGGATCTTGGTATTTCTGTTCGATATGAGCCTCGGGCCGTGGTTATGCACATTGGTGGAGGATCTGGGCGTAGCGGAAAGACCTATGCCATGTTGGCAATTAACCGAGTGCGGCTGTATGGTCGTAGACACAATCGGATCGCAACGTGGTGCTTCTTCTGGCTAATGGTTGCAAAAGAACTTAGCTGGGCCGCACGCGGTCACGGAGAGCGAAAGTTCTCGGCCTCAGCGCTTCTGCGCCCCTCGCTTCGGCCGGTGGAGTTGAAGTCCTCGTCAAGCCTGCTTCCGCATTGGTAGCTAGGCAGTCCGAAAGAGCATCACCAAGGGTAGCGACGACGTTGAGCTAATATCTAGCTGACCAAGGAGTCATGCTCGATTGGATGCCGGGCAACTAGATTGACGTTGTCGAATATACCAGGAGCGTTTTCGAAAACACCGCTTGAGTTTCTAGACAGTTTCGACCGATTGAGGGTGAGGGTACCTCCACCCGAATCAACGACGAAGAAGACCGCTCCGCCGCCTTCGCGGGCCATGTTATCGCTCATTGCAGTACCGCAGATCAAGATGCTGTAACCATGACCGTCTGCATAAATCGCGCCACCACTTCCCCCGCCGGGGCTTCCGTCGGAAACTGGGTTGGCTCCCCATCCAACTGCCCGGTTGTCAGTAAAAACGCTGTTGTAAACATTCCAGTTTACGTCGATGCTGCTCAGCGCTCCACCGTTGGAACACTTATTGCTGGTGAATGTGTCTTTTGTCACGTAGACCGGTCGGTTCCGGTACTGCGCTAGGGCGCGGATGGCGCCGCCTCCAAGGTCAGGACCGAATCCGTAGCACCGGTTCTCGATAAATCGAGAACCGACTACCTTAAACTGGCCGCCTTCGACGTAAATCGCTCCGCCTCCGTCGACGCCTCCATACCAGCACTGCGGTTCGTTGGCGGTGCAAGTAGCCTGATGTGCGCCGTCAAAACCGTCACGAAATGTCATATTTTGCACCACAATACGGGGATACGGTTGACTGACGCAGTTGTTAGTCGACCATTTTCCGAGGCATGTGTCCGAGAACAGAATTCGATGCTCACCTTTACCGCTGAGAGTCACCAGGCCGGACCCGTCTAGTACGACCATGTGCTCGGTCTTCGCGATAGTGGCTGTTTCCGTCATTTGGATGGTTACCGGCCTTGGTCCGCAGTTGAACTTAATAATGCCGCCTCTAGCGACAGCATCTACAACCGCCTTCGAGGTGCAGCTTCCCGGCGAATCGTCGCCGATGATGCGATCTGGGTGATTTGTGTCGACCGCGTTGCCGTCCGCTGGAACAGTTGCATTCCCTTTTGGGTTACCTGCCTCGGCCGGCGAGCTCACGGGAGCGGGCGCGGAGCATGCTATTGCGGCAGTCAATGCCAAGATCACTATCACTAGTGCAAGAACAGCCGGCTTGGTCTGGCCAATTCTTCTCATGGTGCATGACGGTAGCCAGGTCGGATCCGGCCTGTCAGCTGACCGTGGAATTGACCTCGACTGGCTGGGTATCGACGTGGTCAACGTTGTCGAAAATGCCCGGCGCGTTCTGGAACTCGCCACTTGGGTTGCCCCTAAGCGTCGAGGAAGCGATCTTGAGAGCACCGCCGCCAGCGTCGACGACGAAAAAGATGGCGCCGCCGCCTTCACGCGCTGTGTTGGCGCTCATGAACGTACCTGCAACCAGCACATCATAGCCGTCGCCGTCGGTATAGATCGCGCCGCCGCTGCCACCGCCAGGCGTACCTGACTGAGCTGGATTTGCCCCCCAGCCGGTGGCCGCATTATTGGTGAAGACGCTGTTATAGACGTCCCAGTTGACCCTAATGCTACTCAGGGCAGCGCCGTTGGAGCACCGCCCGCCGGTGAACGTATCCCCGGTGATGTACACCGGCCGGTCTTGGTACTGCGCCAGCAACCGGATCGCCCCGCCGCCCAGGTCCGGGCCGTAGCTGTAGCAGCTGTTGTCTATGAACCGTGAGTTGACCGCCTTGAACTGGCCCCCCTGGGCGTAGATGGCGCCACCCCCGTCCACCCCGCCGTACCAGCACTTCGGCTCGTTCGCCGTGCAGGTGGCCTGGTGCGTACCGTCATGCCCGTCGCGGAAGGTGATGTTCTGCACCACGATCTGCGGATACGGCTGGCTGATGCAGTCGGGCGTGGACCAGGTGCCCAGGCAGGTGTCGGAGAACAGGATGCGCCGCGTGCCGCCGCCGCTCAGCGTGACCTTGCCGCCGCCGTCCAAGACGACCAGGTGCTCGGTCTTCGCTACCGTCGCGGTGACGTGCATCGGAATGGTGACCGGCTTGGGGCCGCAGTTGAACCTGATGATGCCGCCTTCGGCCACCGCCTTGTCCACACCCTGGTACGTGCAGCTGGCCGGCGTCCCGGTGCCGATCACGTGGTTCGAATGGCTGGTGTTCACCGCGCGGCCCGCCTGCGGCACCGCCACCGTGCCGTGCGGATTTTCGACCTTCTTCAGGATCCGTATCGGCGTGGCACCGTGCGCGGCGGGTGCGGCGGCGCAGGTGAGGATGCCAGCCACGGCCAGGAAGCCGGCAACGGCCAGCCTTGAGCCAGCGTGATCGAACGATACCGGTCGCATGGTCGCGTGTTACCCACACGGAGAGTAATCAACTCGACATGATCGATTACTCGAAGTGATTAACAGCTGCGGTTCAAGACCTCCGCCTTGAGGGTCGCTGCCCACTGGTAGGCGATCTGGTATGGCCACAGGTGCCACGGCAGGTGGGTGGTGGCGGCGTAGAGCTGGCCGTTGTAGCACCGGCCGAACCGGAGCTTTGCCCGCCAGGTCTGGTCCGGCGTGGTGACTAGGGCAATGGAGCGGAAGCCGTACTGCTTAGCCAGGCGGGCGGTCCCCTCCGCCTCGCCCTGGGTGGTGTCCGGGTCGGGCATGAAGCAGAGTACGGTCGCGGACCCGACCCGGGAGCCGCAGAGCTGCGGGGGGACCGGTTCTCCCTGGGATAGCACCAGGTAACGGGCGCGGTCCTGCCGGGCCAGGTCCAGCGCCGCGGTGATCCGGTTCCCAGGACCGCCGGGCACCACGATTGCGTCCACCTTCGCCGGCATGCCGGTTGCGGGAAAGACGAACAACCACGCCGTGATCCCGCAGAAAGCGACAACCAGGGACGTGAAGACCACCAAGATGAGCCGTGCTCGCCGCGACCGAGGCCACCGCGGTCGCCGGGCCGCCGTCACCCCCGCAGCCTACCGGTGGCCAGGAGGGCAGGACTCAGCTGACCGAAGAGTTAACCTCGACCGGCGTGGTGACCACCGAGTTAACCTCGTCGAAGATCCCGGGCGCGTTCTGGAACGCACCGCTCGGGTTGCCCGACAGCGTCGAGTTGGAGATGGTGAGCGTCCCGCCGCCGGAGTTGACGACGTAGAAGATGGCGCCGCCGCCCTCGTTGGCGGTGTTGCCCTTCAGCACCGAGCCGGCCACCAGGAGGTCGTAGCCGGTGCCGTCGGTGTAGATGGCGCCGCCGCTGCCGCCACCCGCGGTTCCCGCCTTGGCCGGGTTGGCGCCCGAGCCGGTCGCCTTGTTGCCGCTGAACGAGCTGTTGTAGACGGCGAAGTTAGCGAACAGGCCGCTCAGTGCCGCCCCGTTGGAGCAGGAGTTGCCGGTGAAGGTGTCGTTGACGATGTAGACCGGGGTGCTCATGTGCATGCCGGTGGCCCGGATCGCCCCGCCGCCGAGGTCGGGGCCGGCGGGGTAACAGCGGTCGCCGGTGAACACCGAGTTGACCACCTTGAGCTGGCCGCCCTGGTCGAAGATGGCGCCGCCGCCGTAGCTGGCGTTGCTCGCCTGCTGCACCGCCGAGTAGGCGTCGGAAAGAGTCAGGTTCTGCACCACGAGCTGTGGCCACTGCTGTTCATAGCAGTCGGTCGTGGTGTACTGCTGGGCGGCGTCGCAGGTGTTCAGGTACAGGATGCGGGTCGTGCCGGCCCCGCTTAGGGTGACCTTGCCGCCGCCGTCGAGTACCACCTGGCGGCTGGTGTTCACCACCTTGGCGGTGGCCGTCATGGTGATCGTCACCGGGCTCGGGCCGCAGTCGAAGGTGATGAGGCCGCCCGCGGCGACCGCCTGCACCACCGCCGCGGAGGTGCAGCCGGCCGGGGTGCCGTGCCCGATCACCTGATCCGGGTGGCTGGTGTCGACTGCCTGGGCGGCGGCCGGAACGGCCGCGCTCCCGCCCGGGTTGCCGGCCGCGAGCCGGGCACCGACACGGACCAGGCCGAATTGTCCCACCTGTCGCATAAGGCGCCATGCTAGCGGCCTGGCCTCCGCTGCCCGGGCTGATCGGGCTTATCCTCCACACCATGAGTAGTTTCGCCGCCCCCGGGACGGGCTGGCCGGATGACCCGGCCACCGCGGCGACGCCGGTCGCGGATAACGCCGACCGGGTCGCGGCGCTGGCCGCGGGCGCGGCCGACCTAGCCGAGCTGACCGCCCGGCAGTCGGTCTGCCGGGCCTGCCCGCGGCTGGTGGCCTGGCGCGAGGAAGTCGCGACGGTACGGCGCAAGTCATTCAGGGACGAGCCGTACTGGGGCAGGCCGATACCCGGCTGGGGCGACCCCGCGCCCGCCATCCTCATCGTCGGGCTGGCGCCGGCCGCGCACGGCGGCAACCGGACCGGGCGCGTCTTCACCGGCGACCGGAGCGGCGACTTCCTGTTCGCCTCGCTCTACCGGTGCGGCCTGGCCAGCCAGCCGACCAGCGTGACGGCGGGGGACGGCCTGCGGCTGGCCGGCGCCAGGATGGCGGCGGCGGTGCGGTGCGCGCCGCCGGAGAACAAGCCGACCCCGGACGAGCGGGACCGCTGCGCGCCGTGGCTGGCGGCCGAGCTCCGGCTGGTCGCCCCGACGCTGCGCGTCATCGTCTGCCTGGGCGGCTTCGCCTGGCAGGCGCTGTGGCCGGTGCTGGCCGAGTGCGGCTGGCAGGTGCCGCGGCCGCGCCCCGCGTTCGGCCACGGCACCCAGGTGCGCATCGCAATGGAGGGCGGGCAGCCGCTGCTGCTGCTGCTCGGCTGCTACCACCCGAGCCAGCAGAACACGTTCACCGGCCGCGTCACGCCCGCGATGACCGACGAGGTCTTCCGGATCGCTCGTGACGCGGCCGGCCTGGGCTGACCGAAATTGATCTTCGGCTCGCCCCGGGACCGCCTCAGCCCATTCATTGAATGAGTTCAGAATTTCAGTGTGGCGAACGTTTTCGCCACAATCCGATTAAGCGGACAGATAGGGTTTTGGGGGTAATATTGGTTCGCCCCCGTAGCCCAAGGGCAGAGGCTGGCCCCCTAAAAGGGCCCATGTGTCGGTTCGAACCCGACCGGGGGCACTATTCCTGTAGCGGGAGCTTAGAAGCCATGCGACTGTGCATTTGCACTTGCATCTTGAAGTTGCAAATGAACAGCGCTGGCCTCTTTCGAAGATCGTGGAAATGAAGAACGTGAAAAGGCGGCTAAGCGCCGAAGAGCCGAAGTTTGCGACGGACCTCGTACTCGCGAACGATGGCGGCGGCGTAGCGGTCGCAGATGCCGTGCTCGTCTGCGAGCCAGTTGGCGCGCTCGTCACGGCGCAGGGCGGGGCCGGAATCGAGGTGGCTGAACCACTCGGCTAGCTCGCGGCCCGTCTGGGACGGGATGCGCGCGATGAGGCTTTTGTGCATGTCGGGGGAGTGAGTTAGCGACATAGGCACCTCCGGGTCGGAAGCCGCTTTCAGTCGAGACTGCCTCACCTGGGGCCCCCTGGCAAGACCCACTCCGCAACCTTCCGGCAATGTCCCGTTTGTCGCCCCGTGATGATCTTGAGATCAGCCCAGCCGCTCGAAGATCATCGCCATGCCCTGCCCGCCGCCGACGCACATCGTCTCCAGGCCGATGGTCTTGTCGTGGCACTGGAGGCTGTTCAGCAGGGTGGCGGTGATCCGCGCGCCGGTCATGCCGAAGGGGTGCCCCACCGCGATCGCGCCGCCGTTCACGTTCAGCCGGGCGGGGTCGATGCCGAGGTCCCGGTAGGACGGGATGACCTGGGCGGCGAACGCCTCGTTGATCTCTACCAGGTCCACGTCGCCGATCGCCATCCCCGCCCGGTGCAGCGCCTGCCGTGACGCGTCCACCGGTCCCAGGCCCATGATCTCGGGGGACAGCGCGCCCACGCCGGTGGCGACGATCCGGGCCAGCGGGGTGATGCCGAGCGCGGCCGCCTTCACGTCGCTCATCACGATCACCGCGGCCGCGCCGTCGTTCAGCGGGCAGCAGTTGCCCGCGGTCACCGTGCCGTGCTCGCGGAAAACCGGCTTCAGGGCGGCGACCTTCTCCAGCGTGGTGCCGGCCCGCGGCCCGTCGTCGGCCGACACGACCGAGCCGTCGGGCAGCGTCACCGGGGTGATCTCCCGCTGCCAGAACCCGTCGGCCAGCGCCTTCTCGGCCAGGTTCTGCGACCTGACGCCGAACTCGTCCTGCTCGGCCCGGGTGACGCCGCGCAGCGACGCCACGTTCTCCGCGGTCTGGCCCATCGCGATGTAGACGTCAGGGAGCTGGCCGTCCTCGCGCGGGTCGTGCCACGGTGACTCGGCCTCCGCCGTCGCCGCGGTCCGCGCCTCGGCCTCGGCGAACAGCGGGTTCATGGTGTCCGGGAGGCTGTCGCTCGACCCCTTGGTGAAGCGGGACACGCACTCGACCCCGGCCGAGATGAACACGTCGCCCTCGCCCGCCTTGATCGCGTGGAACGCCATCCGGGTGCTCTGCAGCGAGGACGAGCAGTAGCGGTTGACCGTCGTCCCTGGCACCCCGTCCAGCCCGAGCAGCGTCGCGGTGACCCGGGCGATGTTGAAGCCCTGCTCGCCGCCGGGCAGCCCGCAGCCGACGATCAGGTCCTCCACCTGGGACGGGTCTAGCTCGGGTACCTTGGCAAGGGCCGCGGTAACGATCTGCGCGAGCAGGTCATCGGGCCTGACGGAGGTCAGCGACCCTTTGAACGCGCGGCCGATGGGTGAACGGGCCCATCCGACGATGACGGCTTCTGGCATCGGTGCCTCCCGGTGAACGCGTGTCGCCTTCACCGTAACAGGCGCCGGCCGCGCGGCAGCAGATAGCGTCAGGGGTGGGGCGCGGGTGCGCCGCGGTCGGCCTGATGGTCATGAGGGAGAAGTGCGGTGGAGGTCTTCGACTCGCTGACCGAGGTAATGGGCAACACGCCCCTGCTTCGGCTCAGGTCGGTCACCAAGGACGTGGCGCGCACGGGCAACGTGCTCGCCAAGATCGAGTACCTGAACCCGGGCGGCTCGGTCAAGGACCGGATCGCGCTGCGGATGGTGCAGACGGCGGAGCAGGCGGGCCGGCTGCGCCCGGGCGGCGTCATCGTCGAGCCGACGTCCGGCAACACCGGCGTCGGGCTGGCGATCGTGGCGCAGGAGCGCGGCTACCGCTGCATCTTCACCTGCCCCGACAAGGTAGCCGGGGACAAGGTCGCGGTGCTGCGGGCGTACGGGGCCGAGGTGGTGGTGTGCCCCACCAGCGTGCCGCCGGATCACCCGGACTCCTACTACAGCGTCGCCCGGCGGCTGGCCAAGGAAACCCGCGGCGGCTGGCAGCCCGACCAGTACGCCAACCCCGACAACCCGGCCGCCCACTACCACTGGACCGGCCCGGAGATCTGGCGGCAGACCGAGGGCCGGATCACCCACTTCGTGGCGGGTATCGGCACCGGCGGCACCATCTCCGGCACCGGCCGGTACCTCAAGGAGGCCTCCGACGGCCGGGTCAAGGTCATCGGGGCCGACCCTGAGGGCTCGGTCTACTCCGGCGGGACCGGACGTCCCTACCTGGTCGAGGGCGTCGGCGAGGACATCTGGCCGGAGACATTCGACAAGAAGATCGCCGACGAGGTGATCGCGGTCAGCGACGCCGACTCGTTCAACATGACCCGCCGCCTCGCCCGGGAGGAAGGCCTGCTGGTCGGCGGCTCCTGCGGCCTCGCGGTGGTAGCCGCGCTGCGGGTGGCGGCACGGGCGGAACCCGATGACGTGATCGTGGTCATCCTCCCGGACGGCGGCCGCGGCTACCTGTCGAAGATCTTCAACGACAGCTGGATGTCGGACTACGGGTTCCTGCGCGAGCAGTCCGGCCCCACCGTGGCCGACCTGCTGGCTACCCGGGAGACCAGCCTGCCGGCGCTGGTCCACGTGCACCCGGACGAGACCGTCGCCCAGGCGATCGCGCTGCTGCGCGAGTACGACGTGTCGCAGCTCCCGGTGGTGCAGCAGGAACCGCCGCTGATGGCGGCCGAGGTGGCCGGCGCGGTCGCCGAGCGCGACCTGCTCGACGCCCTGGTCAGCGGCCAGGCGAAGCCGGGCGACCCGGTGAGCCGCCACATGTCGCCGCCGCTGCCGGTAATCGGCCAGGGCGAGCCGGTGACCCGCGCCGCCGCCGTCCTCGAGAAGGCGGGCGCGGCGCTGGTGCACGTGGACGGCAAGCCCGCGGCCGTGCTCACCCGGGCCGACCTGCTCGGCTTCTACGCGGCCGGGGGCGGCCAGTGACGTCCGGGCAGCTCGACAACGAGAAGCTGGGCTTCGAGACCCGGGCCATCCACGCCGGCCAGGACCCGGACCCGCTTACCGGGGCGGTGGTGCCGCCGATCTACCAGACCTCGACCTACAAGCAGGACGGCATCGGCGGCACCCGGGGCGGCTACGAGTACTCGCGGACCGCCAACCCGACCCGCACCGCGCTCGAGGACTGCCTGGCCGCCCTGGAGAACGGGGCCCGCGCCTTCGCGTTCGCCTCCGGCATGGCGGCCGAGGACTGCCTGGTCCGCACCCTGTGCCGGCCCGGTGACCGGGTACTCATTCCCGGCGACGCCTACGGCGGCACGTTCCGCCTGTTCGACAAGGTGCTGCGGCCCTGGGGGATCGAGCACGCCCCGGTCAGGCAGACCGACCTGGACGCGGTCGACCGGGCGGCGGCCGTGGCCCGGCCGCGCATCATCTGGGCCGAGACCCCCACCAACCCGCTGCTGGCGGTGGTCGACATCCGGGCGCTGGCCGCGATCGCCCACGCCCGCGGCGCGCTGCTGGTGGTGGACAACACGTTCGCGTCCCCGTACCTGCAGCGCCCGCTCGACCTGGGGGCGGACATCGTGGTGCACTCGACCACCAAGTACATCGGCGGCCACTCGGACGTGATCGGCGGCGCGCTGGTGCTCAAGGACCCGGAGCACGCCGACGCGCTCGCCTTCACCCAGAACGCCACCGGGGCGGTCCCGGGGCCGTTCGACGCCTGGCTGACGCTGCGCGGCGTCAAGACCCTCGCCGTGCGGATGGACCGGCACTGCGCCAACGCCGCCCGGGTCGCCGCCGCCCTGGCCGGGCACCCGGCCGTCGCGTCGGTGCTCTACCCGGGTCTGCCGGGCCACCCGGGCCACGAGATCGCCCGGTCGCAGATGCGCGACTTCGGCGGCATGGTCTCCTTCCGGCTGGCGGCCGGGGAGGACCGGGCGGTCGAGGTGTGCGCCCGGACCGAGCTGTTCACGCTGGGCGAGTCCCTCGGCGGGGTCGAGTCGCTCATCGAGCACCCGGCCAGGATGACTCACGCCTCGGTGGCCGGGTCAGCGCTGGAAGTGCCGCCCGACCTGATCCGGCTGTCGGTCGGCATCGAGGACCTAGACGACCTGATCGGGGACCTTATGCAGGCGATCGGCTAGTACCGCCGCGGCCGCTCGCGCTGCTCTGTCGCGGAATCAGGCGTCGCCGGGCCCTCGTCCAGGCAGTCTGCCGTATGCGGGCCAAGGTCCGAGTTTGCAAGTCACGCGGCGGCTCAGGTCCGTCAGACAGTCGCACGGTTGGCAGGGCGAGGGCGGCCTTGAGCATGTCGGCGACATCTCCCAGCCGGTAGCCGCCCGGATAACCTCGCTCGACCAAGGCTGCCTTGAGCGCCGCGAGGCCGTCGTCCAGGTGAGCGTCGACCGTGTCTGGCGGTGCTCCCGTCTGCTCGGCGATCTGGGTCCGGCTGAGCCCCTGCTCGTACGCGAGCATCAGCAGCCCCCTGTTGGCGGGACTCAGCGCGGTCAGGGAGTCCTGCACGGCGAGGGCGTCCACGATGCGGTCCAAGTCGCATGGGACCTGATCCCCGTTCGCCAGGGCAAGGGGACGCGAGCACGGGCTAGCGCGAAGTCCGGCTGAGATCCTGCGGGCGGTGACGAACAAGTGCGCAGCCACCGTGCCCTGTCCAGGGTCGAACTGGTCGGCTGCCCGCCATAGCGCGGAGAAGCTTTCTTGCACGAGTTCACCGGCCAGCTCAAGGTCACCGAGCAGTTGCACGCCGAACCAGTACAGGCGCTGTCCGTGTCGGCGGTACAGCTCTGCTGTCGGCTCTTTCCGGTTACCGGCCGCGATCTTAGCCATGAGGCCGGCGTCATCGCGGGCGGGCCGATCTTCGGCGGTAATCACCAGGGTGTCCTCCAGTCATGAAACGGAGCCTCAGGAGATCCGGACCCGCTACGGTTTGGCGGGAACCTTGGCTGGTCGGCTCGCTGGTCCGTTCCGGTGGATGATGGACGTCCACGCTGACAGCACCCGGTTCGAGTCGTGGTCGCCATATGCCAGGGTGAAACCGTCATCGGCCTTGGCACCGAGGTTCCACAGCAGCGCTCCGTCGATGTCGCTGTTATTGATCGCCCGGGCGACGTTGTCGTAGAAGGCATGCCGGCCGGTGACGGTGCCGCCGTCCGAAAGGGAGTAGCCGACCTCTCCGATCAGGACTGGCTTGTTGAGCCGGTCTGCGGCCAGCCGCCAAGCCTGCACCACCTGGCCGATCTGCGCGCTGCCGGCAGGCGCGGGCAGATACTGCGGATACAGGTGGGCAGAACACAGCGTGATTGACGGGGCCTCACAGAGGCTTGTGAAGTCGCTGCCGGGCGCCCCGGCAAGCGCCGGGTTGACTGGGTAGCCAGACTGGAAGCCCTCGGCTCCGATGGTGACCAGATGGCGTTGGTCGAGGCTGTCGACGAACGAGCCCATCTGCTCGGTCCAGGTGCTCACTGCCTCCTCCGGGGTATCGGGGGTGCTGCGTGGCTCGTTAACCAGGTCCCAGGCGAGGACTGCCGGGTTATCTGCCAGCCGCACTCCCGCGGCGTCGCGGTAATCCAGCACCCGCTGCACCTGGGCGCGGTAGCGTGCCTGGGCAGCGGGCGAGGTGAAAAAGTTCTGCCCGGCTGGGGTGAAGTACCCTTCGCCGCCGTAGTCCGGCAGGGCGTTCGCCAGCGTACAGATGACCCGCAGGCCGTGCGTGCGCGCGATGTCCAGCGTGGTGGCGAGCTTCGACAGGGTGGCGTCGCTGATGCCACCATCCTTATCGAAGCACCAGGTGCGGACCGTGTTGGCTCCGCCTTCGGCTAGCAGCGCGAGACGAGAATCGATGGTCTGCTGCGACTGGTCGAGCAGGTCGTAGCTGTTAACCCCGACGGGGTTCCAGCGCGCTCCGTTGAGGTAGAGGTGCTGGCCTTGCTTGACCACGAAGTCTGCCGATGCGGGGCGCCTTTCATATACCCAGATGTTGCCGTGCTGGTAGGCCACGACGAAGTGATCCAGGAGGATAGCCCTGCTCTCCGGGCTGAAACCGCTCCATACCGCGTCGGTGGAGGCTTGCTGCAAAACGATCCAGGTGGCGTACAGCGCTGGGTCCCTGAGGCTTTCCTGCCAGTAGGGCTTGTTGCCAGTGCCGATGAAGTCGTGCATCGGCACGCCGCTCTCCACCGGTCCGATTGGTCGGCGGTAGTCATCCATCAAGACCAGGCCGCCGTCGTAGTGCTGGCGCAGCCACGCTTCCACGTAGGGGCTGTCCGGGCCCTTGGACAGAACCTGCGAGGACACTCCGTGGGTGCCGTCGGCGTAGGTGATGACCTGCTGTGCGGCAATCATGACGGCGCCCTGGCCCAGCACCGCCACCAGGAAAAGCGGCACTAGGACTCGAGGGCGGCGGGCCGCCAGGTAGGCAACGAACAACGCGATGGGTAGCAGCGCCTGGAGCCCGTAACGCACGTTGGAGAGCTGGTAGGCAGAGTGTGCAGGGGCGAACTCGGGCAGGATGAGGGAAGCCTGGCCCGAGTAGAGAGACAGGATGTAGAAGGGGAAGCTGCTTAGTCCGGCTGCGGCAATCAGCAGCACCGGCCTCAGGGAGCGATGCATGGCGCAGCGAACTAGCATCACGCCCAGCCCGGCCGCGGCCAGCGCGCTAAGGCCGGAGCCGGAGATGAGCCGCACGTCTTCTAGCCAGAACAGCACAGACTTGCCGACGTTATGGTAAGTGGGCAGCAGCCCGTGCGTGAGGAACCACTGCTGCTGGGTGGCCGAGCCGTACACGCTCTTGGCGAAGTACAGCGGGTCGGAGAAGATGAGCAGGTTCCACAGCAGCCAGCCCGCGATGCCAGAAAAGGCCAGTACGCCAAAGAGGATCATTGATCCTTCCGTGCCGCGCAGGCTTCGGTGCCGAACCGCTGCCATCACCAGCACAGCTACCGCCTCGATCATGACCAGCGCCCAGCCGTCGTACCGGGACAGGCTGGCCAGGCTACCGAACAGCCCGGTAAGCACGAGACTGGTGAGGTCACCGTGGAGTATCCACCGGGCGAGGTAGTAGACCGAGGTGGTCACCATAGCCAGGAGCAGCACCTCGGTCATCGGAGTAGCTGCCATGTAGAGCGTGTTGGGGTTGGCCAGGATCACCAGTGGTGCCAGCCAGCTCACCGCGATCCCGCCCGTGAGCAGGTAGGCCAGCCGGTAGGTCATTACTGCCAGTAGCACCAGGGACGGCACCCCGACCGCGGCGCCAGCCAGGCCGGTCCGCCACATGGCGTCGGTGACCACGAAAGGCACCATGAGGAGGTGCGGCAGCGGCAGCCAGACGCTGCCTAGCTGACCCAGCCCGGGAGTGAGGCCGCTGACCACCCGCTTGGCTATGTTCAGGTGAGCCTCGGCGTCACCGTAGGCCAAGATCACATGATGGGCATACGCCCAGGCGGTGGTGGCCAGCCCGGCGAGAAGGGCCAGTATTGCCACCAGTCGGCTGTGCAACCGCAGGCGCTTGGCCTGCGGCTGGTTGAAGCGGTGGCGCAGGGCGAAGAACTCGCGGATCGCGCGGGCGATAACCCTGAGGTCTCCGCCGCTTGCCTCGCCGAAGCGACGTGGGTAGTGGGTCACCGGGAGCTGTGCCACGCGCAGGCCGTGCTGGCGGCTCTGATACAGCAGCTCGGTGTTGACCATCGCACTGTTGGCGGTCAAGTCGAGCTGACGCAGCGCCGAGGCGCGCATTAGCTTGAAGGCGCAGTCGACGTCCCTGATCCCGGTGCCGAAGAACAGCCGCCCGGCAAGGTTGAAGGCCTTGGCGTTGATCCTGCGCAGCAGGGGGTCCTGACGTTTCTTGCGCCAGCCGACAACTAGGTCGGCCTCGTCGGTTAGCGACACCAGTTCGCCAACCTGAAGCAGGTCGAACTGGCGGTCGCTGTCGGTGAACAGCACCCACTCCATCTGCGCTGCCGCCCAGGCGCGGCGCACCGTGGGACCATACCCCAGGTTGTGCTCGTTGCGGATGAGCCGGACGGAGTCCCCGTAGGTGGCGGTGAGCGACTCCACGATGGAGGCGGTGTCATCGGTGCTGCCGTCGTCAACGACGACCACTTCGTACCGTCCGGCGACTCCGGCGGCGGCCTCCAGCGCGTCGAGGACGACGGCTTCGATATTCTCCGCCTCGTTGTGCGCGGGCATCACGATCGACAGTGATGCTAGCCGGGTCGGCGGCTGATAGCGGTAGCGTGACGAGGCGCTAACGGCCGAGGAGGTCATCTGATCACCAGCTCGCTGTCGTGCGACACAGCGCTGCGGTCGGCACCGCCCTCCAGGTGAAGCCCGTGCCGGGTCTTTTCCCAGTAGTGGGGATTGCGGACGAGCTGGGCCAGGGCTTTGCCTGCTGCGATCGACATCATGAGCCAGTAGGCCGGCGCTAGCAGCCCGTACTTGATCAAGTCGTAGTTGCCGCGGCGGGCACTGCCCAGCAAGAAGGTGTAGACGAAGAGCGCGTTGCCGAACACCAGCGTCATCACCGCGGCGTAGAAGACGGGCGCGGGGTAGAGCGCTTCGATGGCCGGGCCGACGGCAGCCCGGAATGCGAAGTAGCTGATTGTGGCAGCCCACATCAGGGGATTGATGAAATTCACAAGTACCTTCCCGCCGATGACCAGCAAGAAGGTCAAAAAATGCGGGTCGCGAGTGCGTGAGGTGCCCAACGCTTCCCGGACAGGGGATCCAATAGGATTCTTCTGGAAAGGAACGGGATCGAGTGGCCAGGAATCGTAGGAAGTTTTCTCCTGAATTCAAGGAGGAAGCCGCCAAGATGGTGGT